>Ga0209399_10000298_pt1 | contig 31179 bp, 28 predicted proteins | sample OV2TP3_FD_184130 | JGI IMG/M metagenome (GOLD analysis project Ga0209399, IMG submission 184130) | Hot spring microbial communities from Beatty, Nevada to study Microbial Dark Matter (Phase II) - OV2 TP3 (SPAdes) (version 3) | ecosystem: Environmental > Aquatic > Thermal springs > Hot (42-90C) ... | reverse complement strand
TTTACAACGCGTCCCCTTGAGGTAGAATGATGCCTTACACAGAACCTAAATCCAAGCAGAAACCGTCACTTGTGGTAATCTAACATTGTCAAGTTAATATCCGGGTCGCAATTGTGGAACCCGGCCTCATCCAGACTCCGATTTTCGACAAACTGCGGCCGATTCCCGCCGATACACGGTATCCGCAGGATCGGCACATTCGCGCGCTCTTCGCGGCCTCACTTGAGCACCCGGTGTCGCCAGCCGTGGTGGGGGAGCATATCCGGCAGATCGTTGAGAGCGGGAGTTGGCAACTCCGCTATCCGGTGGGGCCAGATGCTGTGCCGTTTCTCGCGTGGCGCGCTGGCATGTCGGATGAGGAGTGGGTCGACTTCGGGGCTATACAAGACGATGAGGCATGGTGCACGCGCATTGCACAAGACTTTGGGTTGGATGTCCGGCCCTATCTTTGACCAGGGTACGGACTGTGCCTCGTCATCCCTGGCTAACAGATTCGACATCTCGACAGGCCCGCCTGAACGCCCTTTTGCATCAGGAGGAAAACCATGACGACAGCTCGTATCAACATCGCAACGAAATCCGGAGAGGGTCAAATTGTCGATGTATTAGTGATGGCGTTTAGCGCTGACCCCGCTGTGCGTTGGCTGTATCCTGATCCGCATCAGTACCTCACAAACTTCCCGGACCTCGTCAGGGCATATGGCGGTAAGGCATTCGAACAAGATACCGCCTACTACGTTGACGGTTTTTCAGGCGCTGCGCTTTGGCTTCCGCCGGATGTCCATCCTGACGAAGAAGCGCTGGGTGCCCTGCTTCAACAAACCGTATCCGAGGGGGATCGAGAGGAAGTGTTTGCCGTCCTCGAACAGATGGGTAGCTACCACCCGAGTGAGCCTCATTGGTTTTTACCCTTCATTGGTGTGGACCCGGCACATCAGCGCAAAGGGTATGGCTCGGCATTATTGAAGCATACACTTATGCAGTGCGATCGCGAAAACAAGCTTGCTTATCTCGACTCCACAAACCCGGTGAACATCTCATTTTATAAACAACACGGGTTTGAGTTACTCGGCGAAGTTCAGGTTGGGGCATCCCCGCCCATTCATCCGATGTTGCGTAAACCACGATGACCAGATCAATGCCGCCAGCGCTGCGGGCGCGGCTGACGCCCAGCGTTAGGGGGCACAATGGGTGGAGTGGATAGAACCACGAACGCCACAAACCCTTCCTCAGGAGGTGCGCGATGGGCAAGATCAACATAGGACGAGTGATTGTCGGTGGCCTGCTGGCGGGAGTTGTATTGAACGTTGGCGAGTTCGTGCTCAATGAGCCGATTCTGGGCGACCAGTGGACGGCGGCGATGGCGGCCCTGAATCGACCTCCGATCGGGGGGAGTATGATCGCCTGGTTCGTGCTGCTGACGTTTGTGCTCGGGATCGCCCTTGTCTGGCTGTATGCGGCCATCCGGCCCCGCTTTGGGGCAGGCCCGAAGACGGCGGTGTGGGCCGGAGTGACCGTGTGGTTTTTTGCGTGTCTGTGGGGTTTCGGGAGTACGTGGGTGATGGGGTTGTTTCCCGCGCGCCTGGTCGGGATCATCCTGGTGTGGGAACTCATCGAGGTGCCCCTGGCGGCGGTCGCGGGGGCGTGGCTCTATAAAGAGGTCGAGCCTGCCTAGGTCCAGTCCCCGCGGTCTCGGAGTGGGCGGGGCGAGTCTCTTAGGGAGGAGGAGGACCTGCTCGATGACCTGTTGCGCGGGGACTAATCCACCCCGGCCAGGGCCGTCTTGATCCACCGGAGGGCGCGCATCGGGGCCTCGGAGTAGTTGTAGAACAGGACGCCGTCCCCTCCGGCGGCCCTGACGCTGGCCACGGTGTCGCTCAGGTCGCCCGGCCCGCTCACCCCCTCGAACCCCACCCGGATGCCCGCGTGCAGCGCGCACGACTCGCCGATGACCCCCCTGGCCCCCCCGACGAGCGCGAACGCCTCGGCGGGTTTTTTGTGGTAGATGGTGACCTCTATGGCATCCACGGCGCGGGCGAGTTCTGCGGACGGCGCGGCGAAGGAGATCAGGAAGAGTTTGCAGCCGGTGTCCCGGATGCCCGCCTGAATCTCCTCGATCAGGGTCTGCTCCACGGTCTTCCGAAATGCGAGGAACTCTCCCAGGCCCGGATGCCGGTCGATCATAGCGGGCAGGGAGGTCGGGCGGCCTTTCGACCGGAAGGGGCTCTGCCGGAACAGGTCGTCCAGGTGCTCGCGGACCGCGGCCTGGACCTTCCGGGCGTCCAGGCCGGCGGCCTCCGCGCGCTTCAGGCAGGCCTCGCAGAAGCAGAGGGAGAGGAGTTGCTCCTCGAACGGCGTGAGGACGACCCCCGACCGCTCGTGGTGATGGCCGTGCGCCCGGCCCATGTAGCCGGGCGATTCGAGCTGCACGGCGTGCGTGCCGTAGCGGGAGGCGAGGTCCCTGACCAGGGCCTTCAGGTAGACCCGGACCTCCTCGTTGGCCGGGCAGAGGGCGTGGGGGTAGGGGTCTCCGAAGGCGTTGCGGACCACGCAGTCGGGGTGGAGGAGGCCCAGGCGGGTGTTGTGGGCGCAGATCGTCCAGGCGACCAGTTTCAGGCCGATCTTCTGGAGGTGCTTGGCGGCCCGGTCGAACCAGTCGACCTCCTTAGACACCGTCCCGACGGCGGGCTTGAGCTTCGTCTCCCCGTAGAGGTCCATCTGGGGGTGGAAGTAGGCCACGCCGTCCTCCGGCAGGTAGACCCGGTTGACCGGGTTGTGGGGGAGGATGAACCAGCCCGCGTGGTAGGAGGAGGCGATCTGGACGGCCTTGAGGCCGAGGTCCGCCGCAAAGTCCAGGACCTTCTCCACCCCCTCGTCCCGCAGGTCCCACGCGAACATCCAGAGCCCTGAGTGCATGGAAGCCTCCTGTCAATCTGCAAGGGCCTTCTTGACAATTCCATCCGCTTTTCTTAGATATTCCATCGCCTCTTCGTAGCCCACCCCGCGTTTGCGCATGACGATGGCCGCTTTCAGGTTCCAGCGGGCCTCGCTGAGCGTCCGGCGGGTCTCGTTCGGGGGGATCTCCGCGAGGGTCGAGAGGATGCGGGTCGCCCGGTCCTCCAGCTTGAGGCAGGTGGGCGTCAGGTCCACCATCAGGTTGCCGTAGACCTTGCCGACCCGGATCATCGCTGCGGTGGTGATCATGTTGAGGACCATCTTGGTGGCCGTGCCCGCCTTCATGCGCGTGGAGCCGGTGATCACCTCCGGCCCGACCAGGGGGACGATCTTCACGTCCGCCTCCACCTCCCGGGCGGAGGAGGGGTTGCACGTGAAGAAGATCGCGCCGGCCCCGATGCGGCGGGCCTCGGCCAGCGCCCCCCGCACGTAGGGGGTCACTCCGCTGGCCGCGATGCCCATGACCACGTCCCGGTCGGAGAGGCCGCGCTCACGAAGCGCCCCGGCCCCACGCTCCGGGAAGTCCTCCTCCTTGCCGAGGGACCGGACGAGGGCCTCATACCCGCCCGCGATGACGCCCTGGACCATCTCCGGGTCGGCCCCGTAGGTGGGGGGGCACTCCGAGGAGTCCAGCACGCCCAGCCTGCCGCTGGTGCCCGCCCCCACGTAGAACAGGCGGCCGCCCCGCCGGAATGCCGTCGCCACCAGTTCGACGGCCGCAGCCACGGCCTCCAGCACGGCCTCCACCGCGTGGGCGACCTTCTTGTCCTCCTCGTTGATGACCCGGAGGACCTCCAGGGTGGTCCGCTCGTCGATGTCGGCGGAGGCCGGGTTGCGCTGTTCGGTCAGCAGGTGAGCCCACTTGGACACGAGTGATTCCTTTTCTCGCAGGAGATTCTATGCGCCCTCTTTTTCTCTTCTCCCGCCGCCCGGACTTAGAGGCCATCTGGCCGTTCGTGCCGGAGCGCCTGATCGCCCGCCTCGGCGAACTCGGCGAGGCGCAGGTCCTGAATGCGGACCGCGACAGGCCCCTGTGCGAGCAGGCCGACCTCGGCAGGGTCGTGGGCATCGCCCACTTCGGCGGGAGGCTCACGGACGCCTGCGTGGCCGCGGCCCCGAACCTCAGGATGGTGGGGGGCGTGCTGGACATCGGCGGCCACCGCAACCTCCCCATCGACGCCCTGTTCAGCCGGGACATCGCCGTCATCGACGCCACGCGGGCCTGGGGGCAGTCGGTGGCCGAGTGCGCCGTCGCCCTGGCCCTGTGCGCCCTCCGAGGCATTCCGCAGTGGCACTGCCGCATGGCGGACCGGGAGCCGCTCTGGACCTACGCGGCGCAGCAGTTCTGCGACAACCCCGGCTTCGTCAACGGGGACCTGGGCGCGAAGCGGGTCGGCGTGATGGGCCTCGGGGCCATCGGGGGCCGGATCGCCCGGTGGTGCTGCGCCTTCGGCGCGACGGTCTTCGGCTACGACCCCTTCCTCCCGAAGTCCCGGGTCGAGTCGTGGGGCGTGACCCCCGTGGAGATGGACGCCCTCGTGGAGGCTGTGGACGTGCTGTTCGTGGCCATCCCGCCCACGCCGTCGGCCAGGGGCATCCTCTCGCGGGAGCGCATCCACCGGCTCAGGAGGGGCGCGCTCGTGGTGGTCATCACCCGCGCGCAGCCCGTGGACATGGAGGCCCTGCGGGAGCGTATCCTGGCCGACGAGTTGTTCGGGGCGTTCGACGTCTACGATGCAGAGCCCCTGCCCGTGGAGGACCCCCTGCGCGGCAGGGCCAACGTCGTCCACACCCCCCACATCGCCGGCCGGACGCGGGACGCCAACCTGCGCGCCGCCGATGTCATCGCCGACGAGTTCGGGCGGCTCCTGCGCGGGGAGGCCCCGGAACTCCGCCTGACGCGGGAGGCCATCGCCATCCGCGCCGAGGTCCGGGAGACGCCGCCGGTAGGGTAAAAAACTTGAACCGGAGAAACGGAGAAGGGGGAAGGGGGGACCCCGCTTCTCCGCTTCCCCATTTCTCCGTTTCGCTCTTTTCAGCCATCTATTCCGGCCCGAAACGCGTCTCGCGCCCCGAAAAAGGCGTGAGCGTAAGCCGAGATATGCCCTCTTCCGCCGTCGGCGCTCCTCTCCTGCCGGGCTTCGTCGGGACTCCCTCGCTCCAGGTAGGAGGCCACCAGCGACGACGCCTGGGCCTCCGAGCGAATCGCCTCCGCCATCTCCGCCGCAACGTCGCAGATCCGCCGTACCCCTTCTGCGTCGTAGGTCCGCACCCCGTCGATGAATCGGTTCAGTTCTCCCAGCCTGTTCACTATCTCCCGCGCCCTCTGGGTCGCCTTCGTCACGGACCCCTGTCCGTAGACACGACGCTCGAACGGGTCCGGGCTCACCTTCTCCCCGAACCGCTCGTTCAGGAGCGCCCATCGCTTCGCGGCCTGCGTCGCCCGGCTGCGCGTCCGATTCAGGGCCACCTGCCATCCGAACGCCCTGAGGGGGGTCTGCCCTTCGAGGCGGGTGGCGAGGCTCCGCATCATCGCCATCTCGCCGACGAAGACGTGGGCGAAGGCGTGCATGTAGCCATAATAGACGGTCATCGACACCGATTCCCGCTCGTCCATCGCTGCCCCGCTCAGCCAGACGTGAAAAGTGAAACGGCAGACGGCAGACGTGAAAACAAGAATCCAGAATCCAGAATCCAGAATTTAGAAGAAAAGCAAAACCGGTTCTCATTCTGGATTCTGAATTCTGACTCCTGTATTCTGCCTTTGCCGTTTGCCCTCTGCCGTTTGCCCTTATTACTGCTATTTCACGGCCTGAATCTGCAACATCGACCCTGCGTGGGCGTGGGGCCCATCCTCCGGGGTCTTCGTGGTCCCGTCAAACAGCCCGTTGAGCGCCGTCAGAAGGCGGTCGATGTTGACGCCGTAGTCCCGCGCCGCGTCACCCAGGATATGGTTGTCGCTGATGCTGCACGACGAGCACCCGCCCAGGTGGAACCCGGCCATCACCGCCGCGGCCTGGGGGTGCAGCTTCATGGCCTCGCCCACGCTCATGTCCCTGTGAAAGGCGGGGCCCCCCTCCCGCCGTCGCAGCTCTGTCTGCACCCGCGACAGGATTTCGCTCTTCATCCGCTCGTGAGAGACGTTGACGAAGGCGCGGAGTTCGTCCGTCCCCCGCTCGAGGCGCTCGACCTCTCCCTTCAGCCTGGCGCAGCGCCGCCAGCTGGCCAGCGAGAGGAGGATGAAGAGCCCGACGGCTCCGTAAAGGATGATGTCCATGATCGATACCTTTGAATAGAATAGTGGGGATCAGCACATTGCATGACATCAGAATTGGCATGAATATAATAAAAAAAGACCCCTCAGGCCATACCTTTATCGACCCTCCAAATGAACCGCCCGGACCTCTTAGAGAGGGCCGGGCGACTCAAAAAACAACCACGGGGGGACGACGGGCCGTAGGGGGTCGGTCAGCCTCGTCGGCCAGCCACCGTGGTTGTATCTTCCTTTTACCTTCCGCTCAGTCCGCCGCCTGGGCCTCCTCGGCCTTGCGGGCGATGGGCTGAATCTGGAGCAGACCTCCATCTCTATCCGGAACCTTCAGGTCGATCCCGGTGGCGTACTCGGGCAGCGGCACGTCCTTCTTGTTGGCGTAGATCGGGTGCCGCCCCTTCGTCTTGAACCACTCGGCCGTCGTGGCGTTCATGTACATCTTCTCGATGATGTTCCGCCAGCCGATGCCGGTGTTATACGCGCAGAAGGAGATCTCGCCCATCTGCGTCCCGTAGGGGATGATGCACATCTCCGTCCGCCGGAAGTCGTAGTTGAACAGGTCCTGGAACCACATCCCGGCGACGAACAGGATGAGCCATTCGTCCTGTTTCCGGTTGGCGTTGTCCTGCGCCCCCATCTTGCCGCCCAGCGCCCCGCCCGTCTGTTTGTCGAACTTCTTGAGCATCGCCCTGAGGGTGAGGCCCTCCGGCGTCCGGAGCGGGTCGTAGTTTCGCAGGACGCTCAGGGCCACCTGGAACTTGGTCCAGAAGGGGCCCCGGGCGGAATCCACGATGGCCCTCGCATCCTTGAAGATCTGCTCCGCGTTCAGGAACTGCGTCAGCGGGGCCCAGGCCTTCGTGTGCTTGTGGACCATCAACGCCGTGCCGACGCCGCAGTTGGGATGGCACCCGCATTTCATCGTCCCCCAGTCGGACCCCGGCCCTTTCATGTGGTCCGTCAGGTCGGAGATGCTCCCGATGGCGGACAGCGGGAACCAGTCGCGCAGGGGCTCGGAGATGCCTGTCTGCCGCTTTACGTCGTGGGCCAGGTGGGACAGGGTGTAGCGCTGCCGCATCCGCGCCTCGTCGTCGATGTCCTCATCCCGCCCGGTGAACGAGACCGGTTGAAAGGCGATGAACGAGACCTTGTCGGAGTTGGCGATGGCGAAGTCGATGATCGGCCCGACCTGGTGGTCGTTGATCGTGTTGACGATGGTGACCACCAGCACCACGTCGATCCCCGCGTCGTAGAGGTTCTGGATGGCCCGCAGCTTGACGTCGAACAGGTTGCTGATCTTCCGGTGCGCGTGGTTCTGGTTCCCCACGCCGTCGAACTGCAGGTAGGCGAGGCGCAGCCCGGCCTCCCGCGCCCGCCTGGCGTAGTCGGGGTCCTGGGCGAAGCGGATGCCGTTGGTGGCCGCCTGCACGCTGAAGTAGCCGACCTGCCTGGCGTAGGCCACGGCGTCCAGGAAGAGGGGAGAGATCGTCGGCTCCCCGCCGGAGAACTGGATGGACATCTGCCGGCGGGGCTGGATCGTGATGGCGTCGTCGAGGATCTTCTTGACCTCGTCGAACGTCAACTCGTGGACATAGCCGACCTGGTTAGCGTCCATGAAACAGGGGTCGCACATCATGTTGCAGCGGTTCGTCAGGTCCACGGTGAGCACTGTCCCGCGCCCGTATTTGATGGAGGAGGCGCCGTGGTTGTGCAGGTCGGTGATGGCGTTGAAGTCCCGTCCGGGGTAGAGGCGCTCAATGCGTTCGAGGAACTTGGGGTCGATGGACATCACGTCCGTGAAGGTCCCGTGCTTGGGGCAGGTCTTCTCCATGACGATCTGCCCGTCCCGCTCGATGATCTTAGCCTTGATCTCGCCGGGATGCCCCTGGATCAGGAGGTTCAGGTCCGCCTCCCCGGAGAGGATCATCTCCCGGGCCTCCTTGACGCATCTGGGACAGAGGGAGTCGGTCTCGCGGGGCCAGCCCAGCTTGGGCATGGACCGCTGCTTGCTCTTGAGCAGGGGCGCAGGGGCCCACTTCGGCTGAAAGGACGGAGACGGTTTCAACACCTTCGTGTTGAAGAACTGGAACAGGTGCCAGACCACGGCCGCCACCTTCGTCAGGGCCACCTCCGTCACACTGGAGAGACTCATGGCGCAATCCTCCCTAACTTATTATATTGCGATACTTAGGAGATCGGGAAACGGCCAAACCCTCTCCCAAGAGATGATCACCGATTCAGAGGTTCTATCCGAGGGCCTATAATAGCCAAAACCCCTCCCCAAAGCAACGTTTTTGCAGCGAACGGCCTGTTCTGAGACTTCGGGCGTCGTATAGGGGGCTGAAATGCAGTGGAAGGACTCCTCAGAAATCTCCTAAATATCAATTTGACCTTAATTTTCAGGTACTTCCACCATATAGACCTGGCTCCAGCCCGTCCGGTCGGAGGTGAAGGCCACCCACCTCCCGTCGGCGCTGAAGGAGGGGTGGGGGTGGGTCCACTGGGGCCCATAGGTCGACTCCCGCAGGTCCGGGCCTGGGGTGGGCGGGGCCGGGGCCCGGGGGGGGATGGGGCCCTCCTCGGCTGGCAGGTCAAAGGCCCACTGCGTCCCTTTGTTGGAGCTTTTCGGATGGCAGAGCGTCCGGCGCCTCCCGGTGGCCGGGTCGATCAGCTGCAGGCCGATGTCCGGCAGGTGGGTGTCGCTCGCGATCAGGGCGCCGTCCCGCCTGGAGCAGGGGTGCCACCCGGTGAAGTTCACGATCGTCCGCAGGCCCGTCCCGTCCCGCCGGATGGCCCGCACGGCGCGGGGCCAGTGCACGAACATCACCTCGTCTCCGGGGCCGAGCCACGACTCGTGGGTGATCCACTCCGTCGGGGGCTGGCGGTAGAGCAGCCGGTCGTTGGACCCGTCGAAATCGACCAGGCGCACCCGGTGTTTTACGTCCCCTGAGTAGAGAATGGTGTTATCCGCGCGGGGCGAGAACTGGATGTGCCCCACCTCGCCCGCGGTCTCGAAGACCGTGCGCGCCCCTGAACCGTCGACCCTCACGGCGGTGATGTGGTTTCGACCGTCCCGCTTCACATTCGTGGCCACCAGGGACCCGTCGGCGCTCAGGTGACAGTTGGACAGGGACGCGCCCGCAAAGGAGGCGAGGGTCTCCTGCCGGCCCGTCGCGACCTCCACGGCCCGGACCGCCTCCCCGGCCGTGAAGACGACCCTCCCGTCCCGCGTGGGGACGCCTGAAAACGTGTTCAGGTCCGGCTGATCCGTCAGCTGCCGGACCTCCCCCGACGCGACCTCGGCTGCGAACAGGTGGGGGGGACCGAGGCGGTAGGAGACGAAGATCAGAAACCGCCCGTCCGCCGTGAAGGACGGGTTCGTGAAATAGAGGTGGTGATGCACCGACGGATGGTCTGTCATCTGCCAGACCGTCGCGCCGGTGGCCTCGTCCACCGCGCTCTTTTTCTCCGGACGAAAGGTCTTGAGCATGGCCTCCACCACTCCATTTTGGTTAAAAAAACCGCTTGACAGACAAAAAAGATTGTCTTATCTTAGGGGCACCCTCACAATACTCTGGCTTCGGCGGGGTGTTCATCTCCGTTGGAAGCGATTCTTGAGGCCACTCTGTCGCCCGGCAGGGTGGCCTCAGTTTTTTCCGCTGGCGCGATCCCCGATGCGGCGGCATCCTCGATGCCGCCCTACAGATTATCTCCGCCCGTCCGCGAGTTGAAGCGTGGGCACGATCGTGACCTCCCGGACCTGAGACTGCGGGGGGAGGGTGGCCAGGAAGACCGCCACGTTCGCGATCTCCTCGTCCTGCAGGATCGTGGAGGGGTCCTCGCCGGGGTGGTTGTCCGCCCGCATTCGGGTCGCCACCGCCCCGGGCGAGATGGTGTGCACCTTGATCTGGTGCTCCCGCACCTCCAGCGCCAGGGTCTCCATAAAGGTGATGGCCCCGGCCTTGGCCGCGCAGTAAGCCGAACACCCTCGATAGCCCCGGTGCCCGCTGATCGACGCCACCGTCAGGATGCACCCCGATCTCCGGGCCACCATGCCGGGCAGGACGGCCTGCGTGCAGAGGAAGACGCCCTTCAGGTTCACGTCCATCGTCGTGTCCCAGACCTCTTCGGTCAGCTCGGCCACCGGAAAGTGCCTGGCGTAGCCCGCGTTGTTGACCAGGATGTCGATCTGGCCAAACTCGGCGAGCGTGCGGTCCACCATCCGGCGGACCTGATCCGCCCGGCTCACGTCTGCGGGGACGGCGATGGCCCGCCGGCCCGCGGCCCGAACCTCCCCCGCCACCCGGTCGATCTCGGCCCGGTTCCTGGCCGACACCGCCACGTCCGCCCCCTCTCCGGAAAGGCCAAGGGCGATGGCCCGCCCGATGCCCCGGCCCCCGCCCGTGATCAGGGCAACCTTATCTTTCAGTCGCATGGAGACCTCTTTCAATGTCCTCCGCCGGCCGGGGGCGAGCGCTTCTTGGCGGTCGCGCCCATCACGTCGACGCGGCCCGACGCGAGGTTGTACCTCCCCCCGGCGATGGTCAACTTCCCCTCGTGGATGAGATGGGCCAGGATGGCGCTCCGCCTGACCACGTCAGCCAGGGCCGCGCTCACGTTCTCATCCACCGCGGCGGTCAGCAGGGCGTCTCCGGCCTTCCCCGAGGCCCGGACCTTCTCGACCGCCGGGGCGATCTTGTAGACGATGGAGGCGATGTGGCCGGGGACTTCTCCCCCCGCCACCGTGGCCGCCACGGCCCCGCACTTCTCGTGCCCCAGCACGAAGAGCAGGGGGACGTGCAGGTGCTCTGCCGCGTACTCGATGCTCCCCAGCGCGATGGAGTCGGCGACGTTCCCGGCGACGCGGACGACGAACAGGTCGCCAAGCCCCTGGTCGAACACGATCTCCGGCGGCACGCGGGAGTCGGAGCAGGAGAGGACGATGGCGAAGGGGTGCTGGCCCTTCGCCAGCTCGGCCCGGCGCGGCGCGCCGATGGCCTTTTTGGCGTACTGATCGCCCGAAAACCGGCGATTCCCGTCCATCAGCCTCTTGAGCGCCTCGTCGCCCGTGACCCCGCCGCCCTCGTGCTCCTCCGCCGCCCCGACAGGGCTGCCCAGCGCCACGGTTGCCAGGATAAAACTGGCGATGAGCGTCCACCGCGTCCACTGTGTCGTCATAGGATGCCTTTCTCTAAGGTGAGGCCGCTTCGCGCGAGGGCGGCTCGAACGTGTAGCCCACGCCCCGGATCGTCCTGATGTAGCTGTCCCCCGCCACCTCCAGCTTGGACCGGACGCGGCGGATGTGGACGTCCACCGTGCGCATCCCTCCGTAGTAGTCGTAGCCCCAGATCTGGTTGAGCAGGTCGCTCCGCGTGAAGACGCGGCCCCGGTTGATGACGAGGTGCTTGAGCAGTTCGTACTCCTTGAGCGTCAGCTCGATGGGAGCGCCCCGGACCCGCACCTCGTATCGGGTCAGGTTGATCAGGATATCGCCGACCTTGACGATGCCTGTTTGAACGAGACGATCATCCCGCCAGAGCATCAGGCGCATGCGGGCCTCCACCGCGCAGAGGCTGTAGGGCTTGACGATGAAGTCGTCGATCCCGGATGAAAAATCGAGGCCGCGCACCCGCTCCTCGTCCACGATCGCCAGAATGGGCGCCCTTCGCGCGACCTCCCGATCCCGCAGCGCCCGGCAGATCCCGCCCAGGTCCTCCTCCGGCGCCTCGACGTCCAGCAGGACGAGGTCCGGGGCGCAAGGTATCTCAACCTCCGACAGCCGTGTCTTATCGACAAAATGGGCGATGTGTCCGGTGTAGATGAGGTCCGATCTCAGCTTGGGACCGTAGACGTCATTGGCAATGACCAGGATGGTGCTCATAATAGCCGTCAATAATAGAGGGTCTTCTCTCCTCTGTCAAGCGATATTTTATCCTTGTTTGAGCCGCGATTATTTCGTACTTTACATCGCGAAAGTACGAAGGAGCGCGAAAAACGCGAAGCCGCCCCCAGCACCCCCTTGAAGGAGAGCGCAGACCATGCCCACCCGATCCCTGTTCTGGATGTTGCTGGGGACGCTTGCCGTCCTGGCCCTGATCTTCCTGAGAGTCGGAATCGACATCTACACGGACTGGCTCTGGTTTCTCAGCCTGGGCTATGGGTCCGTCTACTGGACGCTCCTGAAGGCCAAATCCGCCGTTTTCCTGACCTTCTGGGCCCTGTTCGTCCTGATCGCCGGGGCAAACGTGGGGATCGCCCGGCGCTATGGCCGGCGCACCAGGCGCACCTCGCTGGGGGTGGTCATCATCGACGCCTTCCCGGGCCTCCTCTGGAAGCTCCGGCACCCCTGGATCGCCTGGGCCGTCGTGATCTTCGTCCTGGGCGCGCTGATGGGCCTCGTGGCCGTGCAGATGTGGCTGGCGTGGCTGCGCTACGGGCATCCCGTCCCCTTCGGCGTGGCCGATCCCCTTTTCGGGCAGGACGTGGGATATTACGTCTTTTTGCTGCCCCTGATCAACTTTTTTCAGGGGTGGCTGGTGGCCGCCGCGCTCATCTCCACCGCCCTGGCGCTCGTGTCCTATTACATAGACCGATCCCTCCTGCGTCAGGACACGGGCTGGGAGATGACCTCCTGCGTGGCGTCGCACCTGTCGGCCGCCGCCGCAGGCGTGGCCCTGCTGGTGGCCTGGGGATACCATCTCAAAAAGTTCGACCTGCTCTACGCAGGGGAGGGCCTCATCGCCGGCGCGAGTTACACCGATGCCAATGTCCAGCTCTTCGCCTACCGCGTCATGCTGGTCATGTCGGTGGTGCTCGCCATTCTGTGCATTTACAACATCTACTTCAAGGGCTGGCGATTGCCCAAGTACGGGGCCGTGGGGTTCGGCGTCTGTCTCGTCGGCCTCAGCTGGGCGCTGCCGGTGGTGGTCCAGCAGTTCATCGTCAGGCCGAACGAACTCGCCAAAGAGACCCCCTATCTTCGCCACGCCATCGAGTTCACCCGGAGGGCCTACGCCCTCGACCGCATCGAGGAGCGCGCCTTTCCGTCGGGCGGGGGCCTCACGCTCCAGGCGGTGCAGGCGAACCCCCTCACGATCAAGAACATCCGTCTGTGGGACCAGCGCGCCCTGCGGGAGGGCTACCGGCAGCTCCAGGGGATCCGTCCCTACTACCAGTTCACGAGCATCGACGTGGACCGCTACACGATCAACGGGGAGTACCGCCAGGCGATGATCGCGCCGCGGGAGCTCTCCACGGCGCAGCTCCCGGCGCGGGCCAACACCTGGGTCAACCGCCACCTCATGTACACGCACGGCTACGGGGTCTGCCTGAGCCCCGTCAACGAGATCGCAGGGGAGGGCCTTCCCGCCCTGTTCATCAAGGACATCCCGCCCGTCTCCAGCGTGGACCTGCAGGTCAAACGGCCCGAGATCTACTTCGGGGAGCTGATGGAGAACTACATCATCATCGGGACCGGGACGCAGGAGTTCGACTATCCGCACGGGGAGGCCAACGTCTACACCACCTACCAGGGCGAGGGGGGGGTCTCCATAGACTCCTTCTTCCGCCGCGCGGCCTTCGCCTGGAAGTTCGATGACATCAAGATCCTGCTGTCGGGGGACATCACTCCCAGGAGCCAGATCCTGTTCAACCGGCAGGTCGTCAAACGCGCCCAGCTCGTCGCCCCGTTCCTGAACTACGACAGCGACCCCTACGTCGTCGTCGTGGACGGGCGGATCTTCTGGGTCCAGGACGCCTACACCACCACCAATATGTACCCCTATTCCGAGCCTTACGCCCGCCGGGTGCGGGGGCCGAACTACATCCGCAACGCCGTGAAGGTCGTGACGGACGCTTACACCGGCGCCATGACCTTCTACGTCTCGGACCCGGAGGACCCCCTCATCCGGTCCTATCAGGAGATCTTTCCCGGCCTGTTCCAGCCATTAGAGCGGATGCCGGAGGGCCTGCGGGCGCACCTGCGCTACCCGGTGGACCTGTTCACGATCCAGGTGTCCCTCAACAACACCTTTCACATGACGGACCCCCAGACGTTCTACAACCAGGAGGACGTCTGGAGCATGCCGCAGGAGATCTACAACGACCGGCCTCAGCCCATGCCCCCCTATTACGTGATCATGAAGTTCCCGGACCGGGCCAGGGAGGAGTTCGTGCTGATGCTCCCCGTCACCCCGGCCAACAAGGACAACATGATCGCCTGGATCTTCGCGCGCTGCGACGCCCCCGACTATGGCAAGCTCGTCGTCTACCGGCTGGCAAAGGACAGGCTGTTCTACGGCCCCATGCAGGTCGAGGCCCGCATCGACCAGGACCCGACCGTGTCGGAGGCCATGACCCTCTGGACCCAGAAGGGGTCGAACGTCATCCGGGGCAACCTGCTGGTTATCCCCATTGAGCAGTCGTTCCTCTACGTGGAGCCCCTCTACCTGAAGGCCGAGCAGAGCGAACTCCCCGAACTCAAGCGCGTCATCGTGTCCGACGGGGAGCGGGTCGCGATGGAGGAGACCCTGGACCGGGCCCTCGCCTCTGTGTTAAGAAGGGCAGCGTCCCCGGGGCCCCTCGCAGAAGTCGCGGCGGTCCCGGCGAGGCGGACGATGGGCGACGCAACGGTGGGCGACGCGACGGTGAACGACCTGGCCTCCCAGGCCCTCGACCGCTTCCGCAGGGCGCAGGAGCGGCTGAAGGCCGGAGACTTTGCGGGCTACGGACAGGAGTTGAAGGAGCTGGAGCAGGCGCTGGAGCGGCTGAGGCAGAAGGCAGGCAGTAACTGACCGGAACTGACGCGGCGCCGAGGCGTCTGACAAAGTACAGAGGATATGCCGCCATGAACAGAGCTTTTTTTGCGCGTCTGACGTTCTGGCTTTCGTGCGTAGCGTGGCTCCTTGTTGCGGAGTCGGCGCTCGCGCAGGTCAAGAACCCCTTTGAACGCTCGATGTTCCAGTCTCAGGCGTCCAAGGGAAAAGAGACGACTTTTCTGCTCATGATAGGGGGGGCCTTTCTGCTCGTCGGCGTCCTCTACTTCGTCCGCTCGTACCTGCGGAGCCGGAGCGCCAGCATCAGTCTGGACGACATGGCGGACCAGGACCTCACCACCGTCAAGAGGGGGTTCTTCGGCAGCTTCGCCACCATGGTTTCGGGCAAACGGTCCGTCCGGGAGCTGGCGCTGAATCGCCTCGTGGAGATGCGCCCCCCTTCGCTCAACTGCTCGATCGTCCGGACGGCGGATGGGCGGGAGGCGAACGAAGATGCGGGCCGGGCCGTCCTGTTCCACATGAACGGGGAGATGTTCCTGCAGGACAGGGCCTTCTTCATCACCACCCCGGACGGCATCAAGGCGGAGGACCGGGCGCTGTTCAGTGGCGAAGGGGAGGTCATGAACCTCTGGTTCCTCCACGACCGCATCCCCTACACGGTCAACTGCGAGGTGAAAGAGCGCATCCGGTTCCCCGCCGAGATGCTGCGGAACATGGACCCCAAGATCGGGGTCGGGTACCGCCTTGTTCCGCTGACCAACGTGGCGAAAAGGGACAAGCGGCAGACTATCCGTTTCTCCCACAAGATCGGGCGGGGGGCCCTGCGGGTCTACCCCCAGGTCCTGTTCGATGTCTACATCCAGAAGACCGATTTTCGCTTCCCCACCGAGGGGAGCATCCCGCCCCGCCTCAACTCCGTCAAGCCGATCCCCTACAGGACGCCCAAGGAGGGGGACGAAGGCGACTTCTCCGCCGAGCGGGTCGTCACCGCCTTCAAGGAGGCGATCCGGCTGAACCACACCGAAGACCGGGTCGTCTACGTGAGCAAGCCCTACATGGACGATCGGACGAACAAACGCACCCTCATCGACCTGGGCTGCGCAGAGGTGCTGGGGCTCGGCGCGCAGGAGGCCAGCCGGACGATCCACATCAAGAAGCCCATGAAGTCCAGGATCAAGAACCGAAAAGACCCCCACTACCTCAACGAAGGGGACATCATCGTCCTGGACTACATGTCCCGATCCCCTCTCGACGGCAAGAGTGAGTACTATGAGATGCCCTGCCAGATCATCAAGGGGGGGATCGAAAACATCACCATCCGGCCCCGGCGCAGCCCCCGCCAGGAGATGAACCTCTCCGTCGAGCTGCTCGACTTCAGCGTGAACGGCCTCCGGTTCGAGAACAGCCGGGAGTTTATTGGCTATGTCTTCGGGGAGGGGGAACAGCCGGCAACGCTGGAGGAGCAGAAGGAGGCCCTGGAGAGCATGGGGTTCATCTTCATGTTTTATCCCAAGCTCCGGTTCACCCGGGACACCGAGGCTTACAAGCCCGACCTGCCGCTCACGTTCTGCATCTTAGGCAAGATCGCCCGGTGTGAGGTGGAAAAGAACGAGGACACGGCGGTCACCGGACGCCTGAAGGAGTTCGGTGTGCGCTACACGTATGACCCTGCCGAATACTCGATTGACGATTTCTGCTGGGACCGGTGGATCATGATCCGCCCGTTCAAGGAGAACCATTACTTCAAAGAGGTCCATAAATCCTTGAACGGCCTGATCGCCCACCTCGAAAGCCAGTCCAAAGACTTCCTGGAGCCGCGTCGCCCGGCTGGTCAGGCACAGGCGGAGGAGAAGGTTACAGCTTGAACGATGAAGTCAGAACGATGAACGATGAACTAAAAACAAGGCAGCCTTCGCGGGTTTTCGTTCATCGTTCCGCGTTCATCGTTCATCGTTGGGGTTTGCGCCATGGAACTCGACTGGATGGTCCTCGCCCTTATCGTCGCCTTCGGGATCTTCTGCATCCAGATCTACCTGGTCTACCGGAAACAGGTCATGCTCCTGCAGCCCACGGTGGAGCAGCTTGAGAACACCAAGGGGACCATCGAGACGCAGATCGTGGAGAGCGACAGGGCCACGGAGGAGACCTACGAGAGGACCTCCGAGATGGAGAAGGAACTCGCCCTCCTGGACGCCAAACGGTCGCAGCTCCAGGAAAAACTCTCTGAGAACCAGATGATCCTGATCTCTGCCGGGGATTTCAAAATGGGCGAGGACGAGGAGGGGGCGGCGGACGAATATCCCATGCACACGGTCCTTCTCAACGCCTTCCTGATCGACAAGTACCCCGTCACGAACCAGGAGTATAAGATGTTCGTGGACATCACAGGCCACCGCCCCCCCCCTCACTGGACCGGCATCGGGGGGACCTATCCCATCGAGCAGGCGGACCACCCCGTCGTCAATGTCTCGTGGCACGACGCCAACGCCTACGCCAAATGGGTCAACAAGCGGCTGCCCACAGAGGCGGAGTGGGAGAAGGCCGCGCGGGGCCAGAAGGGGCAGGTCTATTCGTGGGGGGACGCCTTCCGGAAGGACAATACCAACTGCAACAACGAGCACGAGGGGACCACCTCGGTCAAGGCGTTTCCCCACGGGGTCAGCCCCTACGGGGTGATGGACATGTGCGGGAACGTGTGCGAGTGGGTGGAGGACTGGTATTTTGACGAGTATTACAAAAATTCCCCGATCGACAACCCGCCGGGACCGCCCGGAGGGCAGTATAAGGGGGTCCGGGGGGGGTTTTTCGGGGAGAACAAGGCGGGGGTTCGCTGCGCCAGCAGGCATTACGCCCCGCCGGCCGCGATGCAGGAGCACGTCGGTTTCCGCTGCGCCAAGACGCCTACAAAGTGAGTGCTGAGCGATGAGTCCTGAGTCCTGAGTAAAGGTAAAAACTCCGTTCTTTGATTTTACTCAGCACTCAGCACTCAGCACTCAGGACTTTTTATAGCCAGCTCTTGATCCATTCCCAGGTCGTCATCCGCGCCACGTCCTGCTCCGCCACGGCCTCCACCGTGGCCAGAAGGCTGTCTCCGAGAAATACCTGCAGAGTCCCCAGCGTCTCCCCCTGCCGGATCGGGGCCGGTCGCTCATCCGCCTGCTTAGTCACGCTCCGTTTGATCGCCTTCTCCTGGCCGCTTCGCAGCAGGGCGGAGAACCCCGTTCTGGCCACCAGCCTGACCTTCTCCTCCTTGCCCCGGCTCACCGTCACCTCGCCGAGCGTCTCTCCCTCCCTGACCACCGGCACCTTTTTGTACTGACTGAATACCCTGCTCAGCAGGCGGGCGCTCTCCGCGAAGCGCACCTTGTTGCTCGGGGAACCCATGACGACGGAGATCAACCGGAGATCGCCCCTCTTAGCCGTGGCGACCAGACAGAACCCGGCCCGCCTCGTGTAGCCCGTCTTGAGCCCGTCCAGGCCGGGGAACTTGCCGACGAGGTGGTTCGTGTTGGACAGGATGAACGTCCCGCCCCGGAAGGTGTCCTCCGCCTTTGAGGACCACTCCAGGATCTTGGGGTGTTTCACCAACTCGCGGGCGATCAGCGCCAGGTCGCGGGCGGAGGTGACGTTCACCGCCGTCTCGTCGTCGTCCAGGCCGTGCACGTTCGTGAAGTGGGAGTCGCGGAGGCCCAGTTCCTGCGCCCTCTGGTTCATCATCTCCACGAACCCCTCGGCGGTGCCGGCCAGGTGCTCGGCCACGGCCACGCAGGCGTCGTTGGAGGAGTGGATGGCGATGGCCTTCATCAGGTCTTCAAGCGGGAAGGTCTCCCCCTCCTTGAGATAGACCTGGGACCCACCGATCTTGCTGGCCCACGCCGACGTGGTGATGGAGTCGGCGAGTTTCACCTTCCCCTCCGCCACCATCTCCATCACCAGGAGTTCCAGCACGGTCTTGACCGTGCTGGCCGGGGCGCGCGGGATATGGGGCCTGTCCTCGAACAGGACCCGTCCTGTCTCGGCCTCGATCACGATGGCCGAGGCGTAGGGGGGACCGACCCCCTCAGGCCCCTCCTCCCCGGAGGAGGCCGCTGTACGCCGGGGCGCGCGGGCGCTGACAGGAGACGAAAATGAGAGCAGGAGGACGACAATCAGGATGCGCTTGAAAACGGACATGGCCATTCTCCTCCGAACCTCGACCGATTTTTGCTTGCCTTCTGAGGGTCTTTCTCGTATCTTTTTTTGCGCTTTACTCTCTCGTGCCCCTATCGTCCAGTGGTCAGGACACCGGTCTTTCAAGCCGGTAACAGGAGTTCAATTCTCCTTAGGGGCATTTTTCTTTTCACCACGGCGTCGCAACCCCGACCTCCCTCGCCACCCCCTCCAGGGCCTTCTGATGCTCCGGCCCCACCGGGATGCCCTCCGCCGCCCAGAGCCGCTCCCGCTCCCACTCCAGCCCGCCCGGCGCGTCCGCCCGGTCGTAGCCCGGCGCAGGCCGCATCTTCCTGAGCGTCCCGATGAAGTCGTCCATCTGTCGCCGGAATGTCTTCAGGTCCGTCAACCTCCCCAGGTCCACGGCGAGGAAGAACGCCCCCTGATTGACCCCCTCCCATTTCCGGGGTCCCAGTTCCTCCTGCGACACAATCCCGGCCAGGATGCCGCCCAGGGCGTTGCAGACCAGGCCCAGCCCCATGGTTTTGAAGAAGACCGCCGGGATCCTGGGGAATATCTCTTCGAGGGTCGCCCCGAAGATCCGGCTGTGGCTCGTGGCCATGTCCAGGACGAGGGGCGGCTGGTCCCCCGACGGGACCCCGAAGCTCATGGGCGAGGCCCCGCCCGCCTCCAGGATCGACGCGCGTGAGAGGAACTCCCGGAGGTGGGACGAGACCGCAAACCCGAGGCAGTCGGCGGCCACGGCCACGCGCGTGTAGTGCCCGGCGGCCCCGAAGTGCCCGTGGTTGCTCGTCATCCCCACGGCCACCCCCGACGCCTTCGCCTTCTCCACGGCGATGCGCATCGCCGTGAAAGACGGGGCGTAGCCCAGTCCCCCGTCCCCGTCCACCTGGACCGAGGTGGGCGACTCCTGCGCCACCTGCACCTCCGGCCGGGGGTTCAACTTCCCCTCCCTGAACAACGTCAGGTAAGACGCCGTCTGCCGCGTCCCGTGGCTGAACACCCCCCTCAGGTCCGCGGCCACGAGGGCGTCGGCCATCATCTGCGCGTGATCGTCGTTCAGCCCCACCTTCAGATACGCCGCCTTCACAAGGCATCTCAGGGCGTCGGGCATCACCCGGATCGCCGTCTTTGGAACCACGTTCATCAAAGACCCCTTCTGTTGCAGTGAAAGTGTTTTCAGGGTTGGGCCTGCGCCTGGGGGGCCTCCTCCGCGCCCCGAATCAACTCCACCCGCTCGACGGCGCGTCTGCGGTCGATGAGGGCGCCGACCACGCGCCCCCCGGCGGCGCTCAGGGCCGTGCCGCCCACCCAGGTCAGCCAGAAGGCGAGACGGCCGTCGTTCAGCTTAGAGATAGGCTTCTGGCCCAGCGGCGGGAAGTAGCGGTCCTGAATCGCCACGCCAAGCCCGAAACTGGCCGCAAAGCCCAGCAGCCCCACGTTGAACATCAGCGACCTCCGGTAGCCGGTGCGCCTGTTGACCCGGATCTCCTCCTCGCCGATGAGCTTTCCACGACGGTCCAGGACACCGTTCACCCGGAGGCGCTGGACGTCTCCCCAGGCCACCTGCGTGGTGTAGGTATAGGCCTTCACCGGATGCTCCTGATGCACCACCTTTCCGGTCCTGACCACCAACCCCCGGTCGTCCACGTAGACGACGCGACCGTGGATGATCTTATCCCCCACGGTGACGTGCACGTGGTCGCCGATGCGGACCTTTCGTTCGTAAGGGGGACGGACCTGGACCACAGAGGCGCATCCAGAGGCAGTCAGGACGACGGCGAGCAGGAGGGCGACAGGGGCGCGCAGGGGGCGAAGCAGATACACGGACACCTCCCTCTTCTTCAGAGGCGCAGCACGGGCGCCTCACCAGAACGGATTGATCACCATTTCAGGGGAGATATCCAAAACCGACAGCCGGCCCGGGGAAGGGGGGCTGTCATTTTTGCCGTTCACACCACGAAATCCCCGGACCTGTCGCTGCGACAGCAGCGGAAGCCCAGGTCACGACGGCGCTCGGACGCGCGAGCGTAATCGCGGACGCTACAGGTGACCCCCTCGCGGGGGCTGGACCACGAGCCCCCCCGGATGACCTTGACCTCGCTGTTGTCCGGGAAGACATCGGTGTCCGTCCACTCCCACGCGTTGCCGACCAGGTCGTAGCAGCCATACTGGCTGGCCCCGTTGGGGAAGTGGCCGACCTCGGTGGTCGTGTGGAGCCCGAGTTCCTTGTTGTTGCAGTTGTAGCGATTGAAGACGTTGCCCCAGGGATAGAGCCGGCCGTGAGGGCCGCGCGCGGCCTTCTCCCACTCCGCCTCGGCGGGGAGACGCTTTCCCGCCCACTTGGCGTAAGCCGTGGCGTCGTGCCAGGAGACGCCGACCGCGGGGTGATCGGCCTTCCCGGCAGGATAGGTCCCATCCTGCCAGCCGCCGGGCAGGTGGGGATACCCGCTGTCGTCGATGAATCGTTTGTACTGGCGGTTCGTCACCGGCGTGACGTCGATCTCGAAGGCCTCGAGCACCACCGGCTTCTTCGCCTCGCCCATCAGGAAACGCCCGGCCTCCACCCGCACCATGCCTGCCCCCTCCTCGGCGTCGTAGGCCCCGACCACCCCCTCCTCGCCCTGGCCGATGCGCCGGTGGCGGGTCGACTCGCTCAGGTGGACGTAGACGGCCAGCTCCTCCTCGTCGGCGGGGAACGGCTTCCCCTGCCGGAAGATGGCCACGAGGGCCTGGTCTTCGAGAAACTCCCGCAGATGGGGCGGGGCGTTGGCCAGGAGGTTCCCGTCCCCGTCCTTGAAGATGGCGTCCTGCATCTCGGCCAGCAGGAGCGGGCGCTGCAGGACGCGATGCGTGAAGTCCTCAAAGGCAAAGGAGAGGATGATCCACTTGGCCAGCAGGTCCTCGTCCATCCCTCCGTTTTCGAGCAGGCCCTGCGACTCGGCCAGGCTCCTCTGGATGGAAAAGGTGTTGAGGAACCGTTTGACCGTGCGCGGGTTTCTCCGGACGGTCTCTGCCACCACGTCGAGGTACTTGAGGAGGGGGTTGTCCTTCGTCTGCGCGCCGATGAGGTCCTCACGGATGAACGACTGGATGTGCTCCGCCCGGATGGGCGGCAGGTTGAACTGCAGCTGGATGATCTTGTCCATGTAGGCGTGCTCGTCAAACCCCTCGATCTCGGCGTAGCGCGCCTTCACGGCCTTCTCCACGATCTCGCTGTCCATGCCGATGACGAAGACGCACCCCGGACGGTCCATGAAGAGTTTAATCGTCTCCAGGACGCGGGCGACGCGGTCGGGCTGGCAGCGGTCCAGGTCGTCGATGAAGATCGTCAACGCGCCCGCGGCGTCGGGGGACTCGCCCTGTCGGAGCGCGGCGGGGTGACCGGTGACGCACCAGGTGATCAGGCGGTCGAGAAATCGCTCGAACTCCCGCAGGAGGGGGATGTTCTTGACGAGCGTCGCGTCATTTTCGAGGAAGCGCTTGAGGTCGGGCGCCCCGCTCCTGGCCACGAGGTCATCCATGGCCCGCGAGATGCCCGCCCAGTCGAGGCCCCCCTCGCTGCGCCGCACGTTGACCAGGCGCTGCTCCGGGAAGCCGTCCGCCACGATCTGCGACACGATCTCCTCGATCAGGACGACGAGGATGGCGTCCCGGTTGGAGTATTTCCACGCGTTGAACCAGACCGTCCGGCTGCGCCGGAAGACGCCGTCACCCCCGCTGGCGTCGATCTCGGAGGAGACCTGGTTGAGCTTCTCCCGGATGGTCCGCATGAGGGTGGTCTTGCCGCTCCCCCACGCCCCGTTGATGGCTATTGTCAGGGGCGTCTGGTTGGCCCGGTCGGCGATGATCTTGGCGAACGTCTCCCCGTAGACGGAGAAACCGAAGTGGTGCGCCCCGTCCGCCGGGGAGTCGTTGTGGATGCGAATGCGTTTCGTCCGTTTCAGCGCGTCGATGAGCATAGGATAAAGACCGGGTACCGTGATTCGGGTACCGTGATTCGGGTACCGTGATTCGTAAAAACCAGATTCCAGGCCAGGTGGGCGGGGATGGGACGGATCACGGATCACAGATCACGGATCACGGTTTTCGGAATCTGTAGACATTTGCCTTTTCGTGTTCCCAGGCCGCTGCGCAGGCCTCCCCTTCGACATCGTTCAGGGCGACCTGAGAGATCTCCACGTCGAAGTCGAACTCCGCGTCCGACAGGAAGAGCGTGACCTCTGCCCTGGCGAGGGGGGGTGTCGGGCGAAGGCCTGAGAAGGAAAAGGTCCGCTGCAGCCGGCCTTTCGGGATCGAGACGGCCAACGAGAAGGTGACCGAGGTGATCTCGGAATGGCCCGCATTCTCCAGGCTCAGCGACAGGAAGTCTGGGCGTTTCTGAAAGACGCGGTTGACGATATCGCACCGGGGGACGCGCCCTGCCCTCTCCATGTCGTGTAACCAGTCGAGCGCCTCCTGGCAGAAGCCGTCGGACAGAAAGGGCCGGCCGGCGGCATACCGCAGTCGGACGGTCGCCCCGGAGGGCATCTCCGGGGACTCGGTCTTGAGCCCCGGCCTGACAAACTCCACCCCCCCGTCGCTCAGGAGCCGAAGCTCCCGGTTGCACCCTCTGGCAATGGCCCGCTTGGTGGAGGGCCGGATGCGGCCATCGTCGGTCAGTCCGTTGAGGATGTTATAAATAGTCGCCTTGGATACACCGCTGGCCTTCGAGATGTCGATGGCGGAGATGCCCTGAGAGACCACTTCTTTTTCGATGGCTTCTTTAAGGGTCATGACAACTGGTTCACAAGGGCAGGGTGAGATTCATCTTCAGCGCCTTCTAAGGTCGCTATAATTTTATACCTATGGTTTTTAAAGTTGTTTAAGTTCCTCGAGGTTAATGTAAGCAATGTCCGTATTAAAATCAAGGATAAAGTATATTTTGGTTTATTTTCTTGACTAAAAGTAAATTTATGTCTATATTTTAGCAACTTGTTGTCATAAAAAAGAGATAGAGACGCCAGGGGGGTCGTCCCTCGCTCCTGATCTGCTTGACAATCCTGAGACGAATCCGTATTATACGGAGACACCTGAAGGAGGGAGGGTGTGTATCGAGAGCACTGGGGCCTGAAAGAGCTGCCGTTCGAGAACGTGCCCGATCCCCGGTACTTCTATCCGTCGCCGGAACACCAGGAGGCCCTGATGCGGCTGTTCTACGCCGTGAACAACCGCAAAGGGGCGGCGATGCTCACCGGGGAGGTCGGCTGCGGAAAGACCATCCTGAGCCGCACCCTCGTCCAGGACCTGTCCACCGACCGCTACGAGGTCGGCCTCGTGGCCAATCCGAGCCTCCCGCCCCTCGATTTCCTGCGGGAGATCCTGTATCAGCTCGGCGTGGAGTCCAGCTCAACGTCCAAGATCGACCTCCTTCACGCCCTGAACGACGTCGTGGTCAGGAACCTCAACGCCGGAAAGGACACGGTGATCCTGATCGACGAGGCCCAGGCCATCGACGATGAGGCCACGCTGGAGGAGCTGCGCCTGCTCCTAAACTTTCAGCTCAACGAGCGCTTTCTGCTGACGCTCATCCTGATCGGCCAGCCTGAGCTGCGGGAGAAGGTGGGGCGCATCCGCCAGCTTGAGCAGCGGATCGCCATCAAATACCATCTCGGCCCGCTTTCCCTCGAAGAGACGCGCAAATACATCCTCTACCGGCTCGAAAAGGCCGGCCTTCAGAAAGAGGTCGTGTCCCCGGAGGCCTTCACCCTGATCCATCGCCTGACCCACGGCATCCCGAGAGATGTCAACAATCTCTGTGACCTGAGCCTCCTGCTCGGCTTTAGCGGGGGGGCGCGAGAGGTCGATCTCTCTCTCATCCAGAAGGCCGCCGCCGCGGTGACGCAGTCCTGAAACCAGTGGTCAGTGGTCAGTGGTCAGTGGTCAGTAAAAAGAAGGGCTTTCCACTCGTCACTCATCACTCATCACTCATCACTTCTTTATGCCTCGTCTTTCTGACATGGTCCGGCGCGGCGAGAAGGCCGTGAACTCTCCGCCCCCGCGCCAGGACCCCCCTGCCCCTCTCAAGACCGAGGACGATGCGCGCCTGCGGGACCTGCCCGTCCTGCGCCAGATCTACAACGAGCTGGGCACGGTGGTCTCCCTGGCCGAGCAGGTCCACCGCCTGTCCGAACGCCTTGAGACGACAGGGGCGGAGGTCGCCGATGTCCGCGCCTCATCCGGGGAGACGCCGGAGGCCCGGACGGTCGAAGAGGCGCCTGCGCCGGCGGAACCTGTCTCGTCGGCGTCCCCTCAGGCAGCCGAGGAATCCCTGGACGTAGACGAAGAGGCCGTCTATGTCCTCTACCGGCGCGCCTACGCCTTCGTGGAGGAGGTCATGCTCGCCGCCCGCGAGGGCCGGCCCTTCAGCGTGGACGTGGCCTTTGCCATCATCTCCCGCATCGTCGGCACGGAGGGGGCCACGGACCTGCTCTACAAGCGAGCGATCTACGCGCGGGAGGAGGAGGAGAGTCACGGGTTCAGCGCGGCGGTGATCACCCACTCCGTCAACGTCTGTGTCTACGCCCTCCGGATCGGGGAGGGGATGGGCTTCGACCAGCACAACCTGGTCGACCTGGGGGTGGCCGCCCTGTTGCACGACATCGGGATGACCCGGCTGCCCGATGCCCTCATCGAGAAGAAGGGGAAGTTCACGGACCAGGAGATGGCCGAGATGCGCCGGCATCCGCAGTACGGCTACGAAATCCTGGCCCGGCTGGGTCAGCAGTACCGATGGCTGGCCGAGATCGCCCTCCAGGAGCAGGAGCGGGAGGACGGCAGCGGATACCCGCGAGGGTTGCGAGGGGAGCAGATCCACGAGTACGCCCGCGTCGTGGCCGTGGCCGACTTCTTCGCCGGCCTGACCCGCTCCCGCCCCGACCGCCGGGGGATGATGCCCTACGAGGCCGTGAAGTTCATCATCCAGAACCAGCGCGCCCTGTTCAACCAGCGGGTCCTCAAGGTCCTGCTGGCCAAGCTGTCCGCGTTCCCCCTGCGGAGTTACGTCAAGCTCAACTCCGGGGCCATCGGAAGGGTCGTGGAGACGTTCGAGGCGCACACGATGCGGCCCACCGTGGAGATCCTCTACGACTCGCAGGGGAGGCGCGTCCGAAACGTCCAGACGATCAACCTCCGGGAGACGCCCATCCTGCACATCACGGAGGTGATCGCCGAAGAGGACCTGCCGGGGAGGAACAGGTGATGACAGAGGCAGTCATTCCCCGCCGCTCCTATCTCGACTTCAGCGCGGCCATTCACGAGCGGGCGGATGAGGAGCGGTTCCCGCTGGACGGCACGCTGGAGCTGACCCACCGCTGCAACCTCGCCTGCGTCCACTGTTACGTCAACCTCCCGGCGAACGACCGGGAGGCCCGGGGCCGGGAGCTGACCCGCGAGGAGTGCTGCCGCGTGATCGACGCGATGGCCGAGGAGGGGTGCCTCTACCTCCTGATCACCGGCGGCGAGCCCCTCCTGAGGCGGGACTTCAGGGACATCTACCTCCACGCCAAGCGGCGCGGCCTGTTGATCACCCTCTTCACGAACGGCTGCCTGCTGACGCCCGAGATGGCGGACTTCCTGGCCGAATACCCCCCCTTCTCCGTCGAGATCACCCTCTACGGGGCGTCGGAGGCGGTCTACGAGCGGGTGACCGGCATCCCGGGGGCCCACGCGAAGTGCCTCCGGGGCATCCGGCTGCTGCGCGAAAGGGGACTCCCCCTCAGGCTGAAGACCGTGGGCCTCAGCCTCAACCGGCACGAGGTCGCCGACATGAAGCGGATGGCGGACGATCTCGGCGTGGAGTTCAAGTTCGACCCCCACATCCACCCCCGCATCGACTGCTCCCACCAGCCCTGCGAGACGCGCATGTCGCCGGAGGAGGTCGTGGCCCTCGACCTGGCCGACCCGGAGCTGGCGCGGGCGTGGCGCGAGGAGTTCCTGCCGGAGAACCTGAACGTCCCGGACTCCGACGACCTCTACCTCTGCGGGGCCGGCGTCGCCAACTTCGTGGTCGATCCCTACGGTGAGCTGGAGATGTGCCTCATCTCCCGGCACTCCGGACACAACCTCCGGGAGAAGGGGTTCCGGGAAGGATTCTACGACTACTTCCCGAAGCTCCGCGCCCTGAAGCGGGAGCGACCCACCCGTTGCCGATCCTGCGACCTCGTGGCCGCCTGCCGGACCTGCCCCGGCACCTCGGTCCTCGAACATGGGGACCGGGAGACGCCGGTGGACTATCTCTGCGAGATCACCCATCTGCGGGCCGAGGCCTTCGGCGGCCGGCCCCGACATGAGGGGCTGCTTCAGATCGTCATGCCTCAGTGAAGATGCACCGCCTTATTCATCTGCGCATCGCCGGCATCGACATCTCCCTCGACCTGGACGGCGTCCGTCTGGACCGGCGCCCGGGCCCTTATTCGGCGTTCTTCACCGACGACCCCGCCGCGGACATCCGGCTGAACGTCGCTGAAGGAGAGGGGCCCTCTCCGCGCGCCTCTGCCCCGGCCTTTGAGATGCCGGGCCACTGGCGGCTCTACCGGGAGGAGGGGCGACGGGTCCTGGAGATGTTCGACCCGATGACGGGCCGGCCCAACCGCACGGCGGAGATGGGGGACGACCTGAGCGAAGGGGTCGTGACCCTCGGCCCGGAGGGGCGGATGGATCGCTCCGGCCGCACGCTTTGTGAACGCCCGCGGCGTCGGACCCTGGCGACGATTCTGGACCCCCTGCTCCGCATCCTGCTGATCGAGCGGGCGGGCAGGGCGGACGGCCTGATGCTCCACGCGGCCGCCTTTGACGTGGGGGGCGTCGGCCTGGTCTTCGCCGGCGCGTCCGGGGCGGGCAAGAGCACCCTCTCCGGCCTGTTCGCGGAACACTGCCCGGATGCGACCGTACTTGGAGACGAACATATCGTTCTCAGGCAGCAGGGGGGCGGATGGACGGTCCACGGCACGCCCTGGCCCGGCATGGGGTTCGCGGTCTCTCGCGGGGGCGTCCCGCTGGGCCGGGTCTACCTGATCCACCACGACCGCCGCAACCGGGCGTACCGGCAGCCCGCCCCGGCGAACTTCTCGGACCTCCTGGCCCAGACCTTCCTCCCCCGGTGGGACGGCGACGCCCTCTGCGCGACCCTCTGTCGGCTCAGGTCCCTGGCCGGGGAGGACACCCGGAAACTTGGCTTTGTGAACACGCCGGAGGTCGTTGACTACATCCTCAAAGAAGTCCTGAGTCCTGAGTCCTGAGTCATAGGCTTTGACCCTGGACTTTTGACCCTGGACTCTGGACTTCAGGAGATAGACATGGCGGAGCGACAGCGATACGTCAGGCCGGAGGTTTACGAGGTGCTGCTGGACGTGAGCCAGGCCGTGCTGGCTCCTTGCAAGAGCGGGGCGCCCAACGCCAGAGATGGGAATCGAAGGGGTTGGTGCAACAACACCTGCAAGTCACGCACGACCAAAACGGCCGCCAACTCCAGGGCAGGCTCGTGACTGAACGCTACGCGCGCAACCCGGATTTCATCTTCCGGAAGATCGCGGACGAGGTGATCCTTGTGCCGGTCCGTTCGACGGGCAAGGGGATGGGCAGCGTCTACACCCTGAACGGGGTCGGCGCGGCGATATGGGACCTGCTGGACGGGAAGAACGGGGTGGAGGAGGTGCGGGACCGGCTCGTGGAGCAGTTCGAGGTGACGCCGGAGGTGGCCGAGGCGGACGTGCGGGAGTTCCTCGCCCGCCTGGCGTCCGTCCGCGCCGTCCTGCCGGTGGAGGGATAGGGCGTGGATCGTGAATCGTGAAACGACCTCACCCTCCCCCAAACCTGTGGATGAGGCCCTTGAAACCCCCTCCCTCTCCGCGTGCGGAGAGGGAGGGGGTCAGGGGGTGGGTGAGGTTAAAAAGGGGCAACTCTCACGGTTGCCCTGTTTTGGTTTCATGGTCAGGTCACAACGGGGTCCCCGTGCGACTCAAGGACAGGGTAGCGATCGTCACCGGCGCGGGCAGGGGTATCGGGCGGGCCATCGCCCTCCGCTTCGCTCAGGAGGGCGCGAGGGTCGCGGTGGACGATCTCGACGCAGAGGGGGGGCAGCGGACGGTCGAGGAGATCCGGACGGCGGGGGGGGAGGCGATCTTCGCGCGCGCGGACGTGAGCGACGAGGCCGCGGTGCAGGGGCTCGTGCGGACGACGACGGAGACCTACGGGGGGCTGCACATCCTGGTCAACGACGCGGTCTGCTCCGGCGAGGACATCACGCGGGACAACTGGGACGCCAACATCGCCGTGAACCTCAAGGGCGCCTGGCACTGCTGCAAGCACGCCATCCCGGCCATGAGGATGAGCGGAGGGGGGAGCATCGTCAGCATCAGCTCGGTCAACGGCCTCCTCGGCATCAAACCCTATCACGCTTACAACGCCACCAAGGCCGCCCTCCTCAACCTGACCCGCAGCATCGCCGTGCAGCACGGCCGGGACGGGGTCCGCGCCAACGCGATCTGCCCCGGCACCATCCGGACGGAACTCTGGGAGCCTATCCTCCGGCAGAACCCGAAGGTCTGGGACGAGCTGGCGCGGTGGTACCCGGTCGGCCGACTCGGCGAGCCTCTGGACATCGCCAACGCCGCCCTGTTCCTGGCGAGCGACGAGGCGTCGTTCGTCACCGGGGCGATCTTTGTCGTGGACGGCGGCCTGTCGGCAGGGCTGATGGAGTTCGGGAATTTTGAGTGACAGGAGAACCCATGAAAATCACCCACGTGGAGACCGTCCCGATCCGGGTCCCGCTCAACCCCCGGCGGGCCATCCGGGGGAGCCGGGGCTACCACACGGTCTCCCCCTTTCTGCTGGTCAAGGTGCAGACTGACGCGGGCATCACCGGCCTGGGGGAGGTCTCCTGCACCCCGAACTGGAGCGGGGAAGACCAGGTCACGGCGGCCCACTACGTCCGGGACTTCCTGGCCCCGCTTCTCCAGGGGGAGGACCCCACCGGGGTGGAGCGATTGACCGTCAAGCTGCGCACCGGCATCGCCCAGAACCCCTTCACGAAGTCCGCCCTCGAAATGGCGCTCTGGGACATCCTGGGCAAGTCCGTCGGCCTGCCGGTCTACCGGCTGCTGGGGGGGGCCGTGCGGGACTTCGTGACCACCAAGTTCTCGGTCTCCGGCCTGGAGCCGGAGAAGGCGGCGGAGATCGCGGCCTGGGCCGTCAGCTTCGGGTTCAGGACGATGAAGGTGAAGGTGGGCATCGAGCCGGAGCAGGACGTCGCCCGGGTCCGGGCCGTGCGCGAGGCCATCGGCCCGAACATCCGCCTGGGCGTGGACGCCAACGGGGGCTGGTCCCCGCGCGTGGCCATTCAGACGGTCCGCAGGCTCTACGACTACGACATCTACTTCGTGGAGCAGCCCGTCCCGCCCCTGGACGTGGCCTGGATGGCCGACGTGCGGGACCACGTTGAGGTGCCGGTGATGGCCGACGAGAGCGTCTATACCCCCCAGGACGCCCTGGCCCTGGCGCGGGCCGGGGCCGCGGATGTGCTGTCCGCGTACGTGGGCAAGGGGGGCATCGGCCCGGCCCGCAAGGTCGCGGCCGTGGCGGAGGCCGCCGGACTGACCTGCACGGTGGGCAGCAACCTGGAGCTGGGGGTCGGCAGCGCGGCGATGATCCACCTGGCCATGTCCACGCCGGGCATCGGGGCGGAGGAGTTTCCGTGCGACATCATCGGCCCGCTCTTCTACGAGGACGACGTCCTGAAGGAGCCTCTGTCCATCACAGGGGGTGAGGCCCGTCCCTTCGAGCGTCCGGGGCTGGGGGTGGAGCTGGACGACGCGAAGGTGGAACGGTACAGGGTCAAGTAGGGGCGACCGGCCGGTCGCCCCTACGGAATAGAAATTTTCACACAGTCTCATGATTTTATGTTGGACTGCTCAGGGCGATCTGCCCATACACTTCTTCGTGAAGTTGGCGATCTCTGAGCAGATCGAAGACACG
>Ga0209399_10000296_pt1 | contig 31261 bp, 23 predicted proteins | sample OV2TP3_FD_184130 | JGI IMG/M metagenome (GOLD analysis project Ga0209399, IMG submission 184130) | Hot spring microbial communities from Beatty, Nevada to study Microbial Dark Matter (Phase II) - OV2 TP3 (SPAdes) (version 3) | ecosystem: Environmental > Aquatic > Thermal springs > Hot (42-90C) ... | reverse complement strand
ACGATCACGCCGAACCCGATGACAATAACCTGGAAAATCCAATGCTGCACTTCGATGGGCAAAGGATGGCTGGCCAAATGCTCTTGGATCTGGACAAAGTCAAAGGTGCCTAGGCCGGTGGCATGGTAGAAGGCCAATAAAGCGATGAGAGCGATGGCCGCGCCGGCCGTTAAATAAAGGGTCAATTTCATGGTGGCATATTCTTTATGCGTGGATCCCCAAATTCCGATGAGAAGATAAACAGGGATGACCGCCATTTCATAGAAGAAGTAGAAAAAGAAGATATCCAAGGAAAGAAAGACCCCATACACACCGATAATCAACAGCAGATACAGAATGTAATATTCCTTGACCCGCTCGTGGATGCTTCGTGTGACCAGAACGCCCGCCAGAGAACAGAAACCTTGCAGAAGAATAAGCACGGAATTAATGCCATCCACGCCGACGTGATAGGAGATTCCCAAAGGCACGACCCAGGGAATATTATCGACAAATTGATAACCACCAGAGGCACGGTCATAACTGACAAAAACCCAAAAGGATAAAAGAAACGACAACAGGGCCGCGATGTTAGAAATCCTTCGAATCCAAGAGACACGATCTTGTGGAACAAGGAAAAGAAATAGCAAGGCTATCGTGGGGAATAAAAGGATCCAAGAAAGAGGATGAGGGATCATCATAGTTTTATCAATATAAAAAATAGATAAACGACGCCAAGAACAAAAATCAAGGCATAGAACTGAACCAAACCGACCTGAATATACCGTAAGACATTGCCACTTACTTTCGCTGTGCCGGTCACGCCATGAATTCCTAGACGGATAATGAAGACTTTTTCAATCCAAAAGAAAATCATGGCCACTGTCTGCTGGACGCGCTCCACATACCAACGGTAAGCCACATCAAAATAATATTTATTTTTTAAAATGGGATAGAGGAATCCAAGGCTCGCTTCTAATGGTTCTTGAGTGGGACGTTTTCTGTAAATCAAATAAGAAACGATTAATCCTAAGATAGCAAGGAAAGAAGAAATCAACGCTACCGAAATATTCATTTCGTGATGCACTTCTTGCGGATGTAAGAAATGAGGAATACCCAGAAATCCTCCGATGACAGAAAAAATCGCTAAAACGATTAAAGGAATGGTCATGACAGGTGGTGACTCGTGGGGCTTATGTTCGTGATGAGAAGCGTGAGCCTCACCATAAAAGGCAATCCAAAAGAGGCGTCCCATGTAAAAGGCGGTTAGTCCAGCCGTGAAAGTGGCGAGCCAATAAATCAGTGGATTATGGACAGAGGCCAAGGCTAAGATTTCATCTTTACTCCAAAAACCGCTTAAGGGGAAAATACCGCAAAGAGCGAGCGTTCCAATGAGAAACGTCCACCCTGTAATTGGCATTTGACGCAAAAGTCCCTGCATTTTCCAAATATCCTGCTGGTGAAGAGCGTGAATGACACTTCCCGCCCCAAGGAAAAGAAGGGCTTTGAAAAAGGCATGGGTTGTTAAGTGATACATCCCTTGGACAGGACCTCCTAACCCTAAGGACATCACCATAAAACCTAGTTGGCTTATGGTTGAATAAGCCAGGATTCTTTTAATGTCATTCTCAACGACAGCCAGGGTTGCCGCCAAAAATGCTGTGATCACACCGATATGAGCAATCACGGTGAGCACTTCTGTCAATGATTCAAAAATAAAAAATGTGCGCGCCAAAAGATAAATTCCCGCTGCCACCATCGTCGCCGCATGAATGAGGGCACTCACTGGCGTAGGTCCCTCCATGGCATCTGGCAGCCAAACATGGAGGGGAACTTGGGCGGATTTACCAATCACACCGCAGAAAATCAGAAGCGCTATCACATTGAGCAGATTGGGATCTAATTGGTGAACAATACCAGCTAAATCCGTAAAAAGAAAACTTCTGCCATTCCCGAAGTCGGAAACACTCCACAACAGAATAATCCCGCACAAAAATCCGAAATCAGCCACACGGTTAACCACAAAAGCCTTAACGCCGGCATCGGCGGCCGAGGGCTTTTCGTACCAGAATCCAATCAAGAGGTAGGAACTTAATCCCACCAACTCCCAAAACATAAAAAGCTGAATGAAGTTGTTGGCTAGGACAATCCCGATCATGGAAAAGGCGAAGAGACTTAAACACGCAAAAAATCTGGGCGGGCTTGGGTCTTCTGCCATATACCCTTTGGAGTAGATAAAAATCGCGCTACCAACGCCAGTCACCACCAATAGCATCATGACCGCCAACGGAGTCACTAGTACCCCAAAGTCAATGGTCAGTGAGTCAATATGAATCCAAGTGATAGAATGCTGAAATTCGGCCGTGGGATGGGCAGGGAGAATTTGACCGAAAAGAAAAAGAGTACAGACAAATGAAATTAATATGCTGGCGATGGAAATCCACGCACTATACGTCTTGGAGCGTATAAAAAAAAGGGTGATGATGATGCAGGCAATAAGAGGCGAAAAGAAAGCTATCCACGCAAAGAGAGGATTTACCATTTCAGATCCTTTAATTCATCGGCTTGGATGGTGGCCAGCCGACGGTACATAAGTACGATAATCGCTAGTCCAATGGCCACCTCGGCCGCAGCAACGAGAATAACAAAAAACACGATCAATTGTCCGGCGTAATCGCCATTGAAACGGGAGAAAGCGACGAAGGAAAGGTTGGACGCAGCCAAAAGAATCTCAAGGGAAAGAAGGATTTTTAACACGCTGCGGCTGGTGGTTATGCCCACGGTACCAATGGAAAAGAGGATACCACTTAAAAGAAGATAATGCGTAAGCCCGATCATGGATTTTCTCTCCTTTGTTGCACTTCTTCGACGTCACCCACTATCTTTAACGAGCCTTTAGCTAAGGCAACAATGCCAAAAACCGCAATTAACAAAAGAAAAGAAGTTAATTCAAAAGGAAGAAGATAATCCGTGAAAAGAATCTTGCCAATGACCTCAATGGTGCCACGAACCGAAGAGGCGGCCATGACTTGAGTCTCCCCGAGACCCTTGACGACCCAAAACAACTCTAACAAAAACGTCAAACCGATTAGTCCTCCCAGCCATCGAAACCGGCTTTGCTGAACAGAGGTGAATGCCTGCGCATTGAGGTTTAAGCACATGACCACAAAAAGGAAAAAAACAAGGACGGCTCCTGCGTAGACCAGCAAGAGAACCATTCCAACGAAAAAGGCTTCTAAAAGCATAAAAAGAGAAGCCAAAGAAAAAATGACAACGACTAATGACAAAACGCTATAAAGAGGATTACGTGCCAGAATGACGGCAAGGCTTGCCAAGATCAAGATAGCCGCAAAAAGATAGAAGAAGAAAGGAGACATAAATCAAGAGAAAATATTATCTTCATGATTTTTAGTAGAATATGGTATATTGTATATCTTAAATATAGAAATATATACCCTTTTGTCAAGAATTATATCCGAGATTTAATACAGGAGAAGGAAGGATTGTTCAAAGAGTAAACGCGACAAAATTGTAACCCCCTCCAACCATGGTTAAGAATAATTCAAACAATAAAAAGTTGCAGGTCAGTCAGGCGGAAGAATTAAAAATTTTAAGAAGGGTTGTTGATGTCACGAGCTCTGCCTTGGAGCTGAATCGGATTTTAAATGAGGTGGTGAAAATCGTTACCGAAATGACAAATGCCGATTCAGTCTTTGTCTATTTGTTTGATGAAAAAAAGGAAAACCTCGTTCTTATGGGCTCGAAAACGCCGCATGAAAAGGAATTAGGCAAGATTAACCTAAAAATTGGGGAAGGGATTACCGGATGGGTCGCGAAGGAAAACAAAACCGTCGCTATTAATAAAAATGCCTATAGAGATCCGCGTTTTAAGCACTTTGATGTCCTCCCTGAGGATCGTTACGAAGCGCTTTTATCAGTTCCGATTATTTATCAGGGTAAGGCCATTGGGGTGATTAATGTTCAGCACAAACGTCCGCACGAATATGCCAAAAACACGGTTACGCTCATCGAAACGATTGCCAAACAGATGGGCGGGGTTATTGAACACGCCCAGCTTTATGAACAGACAAAGACAAAGGCCTCGCAGTTTGATAGTTTAGTTAAGGTCAGTCAGTCGATTACCTCGCAAGGTTATTTAGAGGAGATTCTCAATTTAATTGTGGTGGTGACGGCGGAGATGCTCAATTCTAAAATATGCTCCATTATGTTGTTGGATGAGAAAGGGGAAGAACTTGTTATTAAAGCCACACAAAGCTTAAGCGTCGATTACCGAAAGAAGCCCAATGTGAAGGTCAATGCGAGCTTAAGCGGGGAGGTGGTGACAACCCAAAAACCGATTGCGGTCTATGATGTCCGTGAAGAAAAACGATATTTTTATCGTGACTTGGCCATTAAGGAAGGGCTAACGTCGATGTTGGCGGTTCCCATGATTGTCAAAGAGAAGGCCATAGGGATTATCAGCGTCTACACGCAAAAACCGCATCATTTCACACAGGACGAAATTGATGTTTTGCAGATGGTGGCCAATCAGGCGGCCGTGGCGGTCGAGAATACAAAATTAATGGAAGAAGCCCTGAAAGCCAAGGAATCACTGGAAACGCGTAAAATGATTGAAAGGGCTAAGGGGATTTTGATGCGTATGAATAGTTTGAGCGAAGAAGCGGCCTACCGTTTAATCCACAAAAAGAGCATGGATTCCTCTCGTTCCATGAAAGAGATTGCGGAATCGATCATTTTAATGGATGAGTTTCAAAAAAATAAAAGTTGACCATCGCTGAGAATATTGGTCAATTTCAACAACTAAAAAAATTACTTGACAAAGAAAGGGGTGTGGTATATATTTGGCTTACTTAAGCCAATGATGGCTTGAGGTTTTTTTGGGACAACGAAGTCCGACTCACCATTTCAGGAGAGTCGGATTTTTTCTTTTGCACAGAAGCAAAAGGTTTTTAAAGGACAAAGTGGTCCTTATCTCTTTTAAATAAGAGGTAAGGGCCTTTTTTATTCACCCCGTACGTTTGTTCGCAAAAGGTGCGGGGTTGATAAGGCCTTTTCCTCACCACAAAAGTTTCTTTAAGAACAAAATAAAGGGGAAAGAAAACTATGACAAATCTTACGGGGGATGAAGTTTTTGAACCATTAACTGTGATTTGCATGATTTTTATTTTCATGTTTTTTGCCCTCGTCCTTTGTTTAAGTATTTATGGGTTGGCTTATTTTTAAATTTTGGGAAAGGGACAACAAGTTCAAACAAGATAAAAAAGGAGAATGAAAAATGGACATGATTAACACAGGTGACACAGCATGGGTGTTGGCTTCCTCCGCCCTGGTTTTGATTATGACACCAGGATTGGCGTTCTTTTATGGAGGCATGGTTAGACGTAAAAACGTCTTAAGCATTTTAATGCAATGTTTCATTGTTATATGTCTTGTGAGTTTACAATGGGTCTTGTTTGGATATAGCCTTGCTTTTGGGCCCGGTAATGCCTTTATTGGAGGTCTCCAATGGTTTGCCTTAAAAGGGGTGGGGTTTGAGCCCAATCCAGATTATGCCGCAACGATTCCTCATCAGGCCTTTATGATTTTCCAAGCCATGTTCGCCATTATTACGCCCGCTTTGATTTTGGGGGCTTTTGCGGAAAGAATGAAATTTTCGGCATTTTGTATCTTTATTTTACTGTGGGCTACATTTGTTTATGATCCTATTTGCCATATGGTCTGGGCGGTTGGGGGATTTGTCCGAAGTATGGGGGCTTTGGATTTTGCTGGAGGAACCGTTGTTCATATCAATGCCGGTATTGCGGCGCTTGCCACAGCTTTAGCTATAGGGAAACGAACCGGTTATCAGAATAAGTCCATGCCTATGCACAACATGCCCTTTGTGGTTTTGGGTGCGGCTTTACTCTGGTTTGGTTGGTTTGGATTTAATGCCGGCAGTGCATTGGCGGCCGGAGCCTTAGCGACCAGTGCTTTTGTGGTGACAAATACCGCAACCGCAGCAGCGGGTTTAAGCTGGGCTCTTTTGGAATGGAGATTCAACGGTAAGCCAACGATGCTGGGGGTGGCGTCGGGAGCAGTCGCCGGTTTAGTCGCGATTACACCGGCCTCTGGTTTTGTTGATGTCATAGGATCCATTTTCATAGGTTTGTTAGTGAGTGTTTTTTCCTATTTTGCAGTGGCTGTCCTTAAACCGAAATTAGGTTATGATGATTCCCTCGATGTCTTTGGCGTTCACTGCATAGGTGGGGCGTGGGGAGCCTTAGCCACAGGGCTTTGGGCTACCAAAACGATTAATTCGGCAGGAGCTGATGGGTTATTATTCGGAAACCCAGCACAATTATTTATTCAATTAAAAGCTGTGCTTGTGACTTTGGTGTATTCCTTTGTCGTTACCTTTATCATTTATAAGGTACTTGATGCAACCATTGGCGTAAGAGTTTCCCAAGAAGACGAAGCTGTGGGGCTTGATTTGACACAGCATCATGAACGGGCTTACACAATTTTAGAATAAAAACAGGGAGGAAAATATTATGAAACTGATTATAGCGATTATACAGCCACATAGATTAGAGGAAGTCAAAAAGGCCCTGTATGATGCCGAGATTAATCTGATTACCGTAAGCGAGGTCTTGGGGCATGGCCGACAAAAGGGTGTTGATGAATTTTATCGTGGTTCCAAAGAGACCGGAAATCTTTTGCGTAAGATTCGTTTAGAGATTGCGGTCAACGAAAATTTTGTGGAACCGACGGTTAAAGCCATTATTAAGGGTGCCCGCACCGGCAAAATTGGTGATGGAAAGATTTTTATTGTTGATTTACCGCGTTGTATCCGTATCCGCACAGGTGATGAAGGTTCTCAAGCCATAGGTTAAAGCTGTTTAAAGGTTTTGGGACTCCAAAAACTCGATTCATTTTTTAGAGAAGAGGGGGTGAATTTATTTTATTTGACCTTTAAAGGGAAGATTGTTAGAATAACTCGTTTTTTCTAAGTTATTGAAATAGGGGAAGTTTTATGCCAGCTAAAAAAAAGGGTTTAACAAAAAGGAGGAGAAGTACTATGACGACATTGGTTACTAAAATTGACAGGCCAGTCAGACGCTCGGCCGGCGATGGCAGCGCGAAATTGTCAGGAGAAGGGAAGACAAAAGCCATTAAAAGTGCGATTGATCTCATCAAAAAGAATAATATTGAGGTGATCGACTTAAAATTTAATGATCTTCCAGGTTTATGGCAGCATTTTTCTATTCCTTCGGCAGACGTTATTGATGATATCGACAGTCCCAGTAGCATTTGGAACGATGGGATTGGTTTCGATGGCTCAAGCATCAGGGGCTTTCAGAAGATTCAAGAAAGTGACATGATTTTGACGCTTGATCCTTCGACCGCGGTCGTTGATCCGGTTTGTAAGATCCCTACGGTAAGTATTATCTGTGATATTTTTGACCCGGTTACCCGTAAGGCGTATTCGAGGGATCCGCGCTATATTGCCAAAAAGGCTGAAGAGTATTTAATCCAAACCAAAATTGCGACAACCAGCTATTGGGGGCCAGAGGCAGAGTTTTTCATCTTGAATGATATTCGGTTTGATCAAACGGAGAATTGTGGCTATTATTTCATTGATTCCAATGAAGGGGATTGGAATACTGGAAGAGATGAAAAACCAAACCTTGGCTACAAGCCACGCTATAAGGAAGGGTATTTCCCTGTACCACCGCATGATACACTTCAAGACATTCGTAGTGAGATCATGTTGACTTTACGAAAAGTCGGTGTTCCTGTGGAGGTGCATCATCATGAGGTAGCCACAGGCGGTCAGTGCGAGATCGACATTCGCTACAGTACCCTCACCAAAATGGCTGACAATATGCTTTGGTATAAATACATTATTAAAAATGTGGCCCGAAAATACAATATGACAGCCACCTTCATGCCAAAGCCTATCTTTAAGGATAATGGTTCAGGGATGCATGTTCATCAAAGTATTTGGAAGGATGATAAGAATTTGTTCTTTGATAAGAATGGTTATGCTCTTATCAGTGATACCGCCAAGTATTATATTGGAGGTTTGCTTAAGCATTCCCATGCCTTGATGGCTTTTTGTGCCCCAACGACAAATTCTTATAAGAGACTTGTTCCGGGCTATGAAGCACCAGTCAATTTGGTCTTTTCTCAACGTAACAGATCGGCAGCTGTGCGTATTCCTGTTTATTCTAAAAGTGAGAAGACCAAGAGAGTTGAGTTCAGACCGCCCGATCCATCCGCCAATCCGTATTTAGCGTTTGCGGCAATGTTGATGGCTGGTCTTGATGGTATTCGCAATAAGATTGACCCAGGGCAGCCTGTGGATAAAAACATCTATGAATTACCTGAGAATGAGGCTAAAAGGATTCGGACGGTTCCAAGCTCTCTCGAACAATCCTTAGAGGCTTTGGATAAGGACCGAGACTTCTTACTGGCTGGGGATGTCTTTACCGAAGATGTCATCGATATATGGATTCAATATAAACATGAGGTTGAGATTGATGCCATTCGGTTAAGACCGCATCCGCATGAGTTTTATCTGTATTTTGATATTTAATTAAAGGCAGTCGTTAGTTATCAGCTATCAGTTGTCAGCTTATGGCTTTCAGTTTCATGCTGAGGGCTGAGAGCTGATGACTGATAGCTTTTTTTATGCTTCTTTTTATAAAACATATCGACATTGAAGGTCCGGGCACAATTGAGACGTATTTTGAAAAACACGGTTATGTTTCGAACACAATTGATTTAGGTCGTGGTGATACACTGCCGACAAATTTTTCCAATATTGAGGCAATTGTTACCTTGGGTGGGCCCATGAATGTTTATGAGGAAGATAAATATCCTTTTTTAAAAGAGGAAGATAAGTTTTTGAAGGCCGCTATCAAAAGTGAGATTCCTTTATTGGGGATATGCTTAGGGTCACAATTGATAGCAAAGGCATGTGACGCTAGGGTTGTTAAATCACCAGTGAAGGAGGTAGGCTGGTTTAAAGTCAAGTTAAATGAGACAGCGCGGCAGGATTCACTATTTCATGGAATGAATAGTGAGTTTGATGTTTTTCACTGGCATGAAGATATGTTTCAGATTCCTCAAAGAGGAACTCTGTTGGCCACGGGGAAGGGGTGTCCTCATCAGGCGTTTAAGGCAGGGGCTTGTGCTTATGGGATTCAATTTCACATCGAGGTGACAGAGCCGATTATTGCGGATTGGTGCAAGGCCTATTTGGCCAGTCAAGATCCTGAAAAACAAAAGAAGGCCAAAGACATGTTGGCTATTTATCAAGAGAAAAGAGGAAGTTTTAATCAACAATCCGATATTATTTATAAAAATTTTGCACAGATCATCTCAAAACGAAAAGTATTAACAGCCAAGGGATAAATTTTTTTGAGGAGGAATGCCTAAAGATTAGGCAGATTTTAAAATAGAGGTCAGAAGTTAGAGGTGAGAAGTTAGAATAAAAACACAGAAAAATTTAAAAACCATTTTTGAGTTTTCTTACTTCTCATTTCTTACCTCTGACTTCCGGAGTTAATATGTTACGCATCGTCCTAGCACAAATTAATACAACCGTCGGAGATCTCGAGGGAAATTACCAGAAGATCATTGACTACATTTTACGCGGCCGTCAAGTGAGTGTGGATGTCATCGTATTTCCCGAAATAGCTGTCACAGGTTATCCGCCCGAAGATCTTTTGCTGAAAAAATATTTTGTGGCGGATAATATTAAAATATTGAAAAAGATTATTGTCCAAACCACCAATATCACCGCGATTGTCGGATTTGTGGATAGGAATAAGAAGGGAGAATTGTTTAATGCCGCGGCGGTCATGGATAATAAGAAATTGATAGGGGTTTACCATAAGGAAGCGTTGCCTAATTACGGCGTGTTTGATGAAAAACGCTATTTTCTCGCTGGAGAGAATAATCCCATCTTTGTTCTTGATCATATGAAAATGGGCGTGAGTATTTGTGAAGACATTTGGACGCCTCATGGGCCCTGTGAGGCACAGGCTAAGGCCGGCGTTCAGATCCTGATCAATATCTCAGCTTCTCCCTATCATTTTGAAAAGTGGAAAGAAAGAGAAAAAATTTTAAGGCAATGGGTGAAAAAACATAAAGTCTTTGTCTGCTATAGCAATCTGGTTGGTGGTCAAGACGAACTTGTCTTTGATGGCAGCAGTATGATATTAAATCCTCAAGGAAAGATTGTCGCGCGAGGTCTACAATTTGAAGAGGATTTGGTGATAGCCGATATCGATGTGCGCCCTGCGCGAGGGACTAAAAGGTTGCGTGGCTTACAAGTTTTATCGATTCCCAAAATTGTCCATCAAGAAAGCCGACTGCCGATTCGTGGGAAAGTTGTGCCGCATTTACAACCAATTGAAGAAATGTTTAAGGCATTGGTCTTAGGGACAAGGGATTACGTCATTAAAAATGGTTTTAAAAAGGTCGCTGTGGGTTTAAGCGGTGGCATTGATTCCTCGCTTGTGGCTGTGATCGCCAAGGAGGCCATCGGAAAAGAGAATGTGGTTGGCATCACTATGCCCTCCCAGTTTTCTTCATCGGAAACGCAAAGTGATGCCAAACAACTGGCCAAGAATTTGGGGATTCGCTGTGTCGAGGTCCCGATCAAGGCCATCTTTGATAGTTATGTGCAAGCCTTAAAAAATGATTTTGCCGGTTTACCATTTAATATCACCGAAGAAAACCTGCAAGCCAGAATTCGCGGGGATATCTTAATGGCCTTTTCTAACAAATTTGGTTGGCTGGTATTGACGACGGGAAACAAAAGCGAGATTGCGGTCGGTTATTGCACGTTGTACGGGGATATGTCCGGTGGTTTTGCGGTGATTAAAGATGTCCCTAAAACAACCATTTATGCCATGGCGGAGTTTGTGAATAAAAAATTTGGAAATGTTATCCCGGAAAGTGTCCTTAAGCGGGCGCCGACGGCCGAACTTAAAGAAAATCAGAAAGACCAAGACACACTACCGCCCTATGAGGTGTTGGATCCGATCCTGCAGGCGTATGTGGAAGAGCATCGTTCGTTATTTGATATCGCGAAGAAAACTAAGGACATGAAAACAATTCAGGATGTTGTGAAAATGGTCGATAGAAGTGAATACAAGCGTCGCCAAGCGCCACCGGGCGTTAAGATAACGCCACGCGCCTTTGGCAAAGACTGGCGGCTTCCCATAACGAATAAATATAAAGGATATTGAAAAGTCCCTTGAGGGACGTCTGGCCGGACATAATTTAAAATAATGGAATGAGGGGAAGTTCCGGCATGGGGGGATCATAAATTTACCCTTGCAAACTCCATATTTATATGTAAAATGGAATTATGTATTCCAGATTGATATTAGCTCCCAAAGGGAAAAGTTTCTTTTTGTTCGGGCCGCGCGGGACCGGCAAAACCACATGGGTTAAGACATCCTTCCCCAAATCCGTTTATATCGATTTGCTGGAAGCGGAAATTTTCAATGATTTACTGGCCAATCCGCAGCGGCTGTCAAATTTTATTCCAAAGGGGTGTAAAGAGTGGGTCATTATTGATGAGGTTCAGCGTGTTCCCGATCTTTTGCATGAAATTCACCGTTTGATCGAAAACCAGAAATATCATTTTATTTTGACTGGCTCCAGTCCGCGCAAGCTGAAACGAAAGGGGCCGAATTTGCTGGCCGGCCGGGCATTGACTTTATCCATGCATCCTTTGTCTGTCGCTGAATTGGGCGGCGATTTCCGGCTTGAGCACTCTCTTCAATACGGTCATTTGCCGAGCGTTTATACCCAGTCAGAGCCGAAAAAATATCTCGAGGCTTATGTCAAAACTTACCTTGAAGAGGAAATCCGACAGGAAGGATTGACACGGAATCTGTCGGCGTTCACGCGGTTTTTGGAGGCAGCCAGTTTTTCGCAAGGATCGCTCCTGAACATTTCCGCAGTAGCCCGGGAGTGTTCGGTGGAAAGAAAGGTGGTGGAGAATTACTTTTCCATTCTCGAGGATCTTATGATTGCCTATCGCATCCCGATTTTCTCGAAGAAAACCAAGAGGCGACTGGTAACGCATTCCAAGTTTTATTTTTTTGACGCAGGGGTTTATAAAACTTTACGCCCGAGGGGACCTTTGGATGCTCCCCAGGAGGCGGACGGTGTGGCTTTGGAAACACTTTTTTTGCAGGAGCTGACAGCACTCAATAGCGCTCTTGCTCTCGGTTATAAAATTTTTTACTGGCGCACATCCAACGGCCGGGAAGTGGATTTTATTTTATACGGCCCCAAGGGGCTGTTGGCTTTTGAAATAACCAAGACGGCGAGGGTCAACTCGGCCATGCTTGGAGGTTTGAAGTCATTCTTAACCGATTATCCCATGGCCAAGGCGTATTTTGTTTATGGCGGGACGAGGCGGATGTATGAGGGGCCGATACACATCGTGCCGGTTAAGGAGATGTTGAAGGATTTAAAGAAGTTGTTGTCATTTTAGATTTTGTCCCTAGAGCCATCGGTGATGGCAGGGATCCCCAGTCCGCCACGCGCGTAGATTGTGGCCCGTGGGCCACAATCGGAAATAAGGGGCAGTCGTGGCCTTAAGTTTTTGAAGGTTAGATACATGTCCTTGGCAATTTTTTAAAAGGGTCAATAATGAAAGGACCACAATTCGTTCAGTATTTTATTCCAGTAATTTCAGCCCTAAAAGAACTTGGTAACTCTGGTACTCCTTCGGAAGTCCGTGAAGTTATTATAAAGAATTTAAAGATTCCAGATTCGGTTTTGAATGAGCAACTCAAAAGTGGTATAGCCCGGTTTGATAATAAGGCGGCTTGGGCACGTTTCTATTTATCGAAAGCAGGATATCTTGATTCTTCTAAAAGAGGAGTTTGGACCCTCACAGAAAAGGGGATTAATTCGGCGTTAACCGAAAAAGATGCTTTAGAGCTTTTTCGAAGCGTTCATGGAACTTTTCGCCAAGAAGAAGCCGAGAGAGACGAAGAAGAAGCAGCCCCTCCCGGTCCAGGAAATATATATTCGGGTGCTTATAAAGAAGAATTACTTGAGATAATTAGAAAGCTTTCTCCTTCTGGATTTGAAAAGTTATGCCAACGATTATTAAGAGAAGCGGGATTCCAAGAGGTAAAAATAACCGGCCGTTCTGGTGACGAAGGCATTGATGGGGAGGGCCTTCTACAAATAAATCCTTTAATGAGTTTTAAGGTGCTATTTCAATGCAAGAGATATCAGGGAGCCGTTAACCCCTCACAAATAAGAGATTTTAGAGGTGCCATGCAGGGAAGAGCTGATAAAGGAGTATTCATAACTACTGGAAGTTTTTCCAATGATGCACGAAAAGAAGCAATGCGAGAAGGGGTACCTCCCATTGAGCTCGTCGATTCAGAGAGGTTAATTTCAATGTTCGAGGATTTTAAATTGGGATTGAAATTAAAGGAAACTTATGAAATAGATAAAGTATTTTTTGAAGAGTTTGGAAAATAAAGGAGTCGTATGTAGCTCCCTCAGTGCATTTTTCAAAACGGGAAAAAGAGATCAAAATGTCGTCTAAACCTTGTCAATACTGTGGCAATCCAGATATCAATAAAATAAAAAATGGGGTATGGAATTGCTCGGTGTGTAATAAAAAGAGCTATGAGGATATTATAAGTGAAATCATGGAACAGGATGAAAATATAATTGAAGTAGAGTGGGAGGAGGCAAAAAAGAATGATTGGAAATATCTTTTATTTGACAAAAATGGGAACTGGGATTTGTCTGATGATAATTTAAAACATTGTCAAGAATTGTACGACCAGAATCCAAGCGATATAAATCATTTCGAACGACTATTGATTTTTAAATTGCTCACAGGAAAAGATTGCAAAGATCTGGCTTTGCGGTTTCTTAAGCTTTGGGAGGAAAACGAGTGGCTACTTGGTTGGTATCACGACTTTTATTATGAGGGGCGTTACGATCATCCGAATTTTGAAAAATTAAAGAATTTTATTCTATGGGCACTTGACAGTAGACCTGATCTTGCAAGGAGGTATTGTAACAATTATTTACATGCTTTCTTTTGGGAGTTATGGGGGTTTGTCGGGACTACGACGTTAAGTCAGTATGTTGACACATTATGTGTGATTCGTTCTCCGATTGATTGGCCCGAATGGAATATTCATTATGAAACTCGATATGCTCTTGCCCGGGCATATTATATGCAACAAAGATGGTTAGATGCTTATCTAATTTTTGAAAGCTTGAGAGTTCTTAACGAAATTTACGAAATCACAAATAAAGATCTTGAGTCTATGGGGCGCACTTGTTATACGGACGTTATCCCATGTCCCCCAACGGTAGATGAAATAAAAAATTTAGCGAACGAATGCTTCTCCAAGATCGACCTTGCAAATCTCGAAGCAAAAGGAAAATTGCGGGAATTTTTCTATGAATTAATTTCCTTGGCATATTTTTATTTCGATCAAAATCAATCATTAAGAGAAGATGTAGAGTCGGGGCAACTTTTACAAAAGGTATTGGGAAAATTTGGGCAAGGTGATTTTACAACAGCTTTCGAGCAATGGGTGAGTCTTCCGAAAGATAAAAAATCTTGGAATGAATCACCTGTTTGGGAAGTAACAAGGCTTCTTAAAGGGGCCGTGGAAAGCGGTTGCCAAAATATTAATGAAATGTTTGTTAAATGGCAGGATTTGATTCCCCGGCTTAATGACCGGAATATGATTATTGATTTTGAAGAAAAACTAAGACAACTTATTTCGCAGTCTTTAACCAAACACTATGGAGGGTATACGGAAGGTTGGTTTGAGGGAGTTCCTGAAATAGTCAGGGAAAAAGTCATCCCAATATGGGAAAAGGATCTACGACAATCTCCAGAATATAATTGTTTAGAATTTTCTGACTACCCGAAGATTATTTGTAAGAAAGAGAATTGGGAACCGATTTTTAAAAAATATTTTCTTCTTGATAAGAAGAAAACAATATCTAAAGACGAATCAACTTCGTTTATTCAGCAAATGATTGACATTAGGAACGTGGTGCAGCATTCTCGTCGTCCGCTGGAAAAGACAGAGAGGAAAAAGTTATCTGAATCTTATGACCATCTTTTAAAGATTTATCAGGCTTGGGAAAAGGATAGGAATATAAATGGATAATTGGGGTAGCTTTTTTGAATCTTTATATACAAGGTTTGTGAAGACGGCAAATCCAGATTTTTGGGATTTCATGACCAGTGGTGGGGATGAGTTGTTAAACGGCTACGAATGCCCGCTTTGCAAAGCATGGTTTCATATTGATGAGGTCGAGCCTATCGCGGGCAAAGAAAATAGTGTCAAATGTCCGCATTGTGGTGAGATTATAGAGTTGACTAATTAACCAAGCAACCAGTCGCTGGTTGTGGAAAATACGATTGCATAATGTGGAAAAATCGATAAAATGAAAATGAATACCGAATCCATGATTGAAAAAATCCAAGATTTTTATGTCGTCTCCAAAAAAGGCGAAATTTATCATTCGGTGATTCATCATACCGAGAAGATCTTGATTGAAAAAGCCTTAGAGGAGAGTGCGGGCAATCAGCTTTCGGCGGCCAAGATTTTAGGTATTAATCGAAATACCCTGCGAGCTAAGATGAGAAAGTTAAATATCGACCAGAGGAGGTTTAAGGAATGAGCCTTTTTTTACCCAAAAAACAGGGATTATATGACCCGGCTTTTGAGCATGACAGCTGCGGGGTGGGGTTTTTGGTTAATATTAAGGGAAAAAAATCCCACGACATTATCCGCAACGGCATTCAGATTTTGGAAAATTTGACTCACCGAGGTGCCTGTGGCTGTGATCCGGAAACAGGGGATGGCGCTGGCATTATGATGCAAATGCCGGATGAGTTCTTGCGTAAAGAGTGCGCAAAACTCAACGTTAGTTTACCGCCCATCGGAGAATATGGGGCAGGAATGGTTTTTTTACCCCCTACCCCAACAGATCGTAATGTTATGGAGGAGTGGACCGAACACATTGTTCACGAAGAAGGTCAGCAATTTCTGGGTTGGCGAGAAGTCCCGCATGACAGTTCGAAGATTGGGAAGGTCGCCCGTTCAGTTGAACCCGAATTTAAACAGCTCTTTATCGGTCGTGGCAAAAATACGCGGCCAGAAGATTTAGATCGTAAATTGTATGTCATTCGTAAGAGATTATTCAACAAGGTCCAAGAATCTACCTTAAATCAGAAAAACTATTACTATTTCTGCAGCCTTTCTACCAAAACACTTATTTACAAAGGTCAACTGATGGCTGAGCAGTTGGACCGTTTTTTCCCGGATTTATCTGATCCGACCATGATTTCGTGCTTGGCGCTGGTTCACTCTCGTTATAGCACCAATACTTTTCCGACGTGGGCCTTGGCGCATCCGTATCGGATGATTGCGCATAACGGCGAAATCAATACCTTGCGCGGTAACATTAACTGGATGCACGCCCGTGAAATGCAATTTGTTTCGAAGACGTTTAAGGATGATATCAAAAAGGTTTTGCCTATTGTTGTGCCTCATGGCAGTGACACAGCGACCTTTGATAATGTTTTAGAAATGCTTGTCTTGGACGGCCGTTCTCTCCCACATGCGGTGATGATGATGATCCCCGAGGCCTGGAGTGGTCATGAAAGCATGAGTGAGGAGAAAAAGGCCTTTTACGAATATCATTCATGTTTAATGGAGCCGTGGGACGGCCCGGCCTGTATTGCCTTTAGCGACGGGCGTTATATCGGCGCGGTGTTGGACCGCAACGGTCTTCGCCCTTCCCGCTATTGGATTTTAAAAGACGATATGGTCGTCTTGGCTTCAGAAACAGGTGTCTTTTCTACACCGCCGGAAAATATTATTTCCAAAGGACGCCTTCAGCCCGGGAAAATGTTTCTGATTGATACAAAGGAAGGCCGCATCATCGATGATACGGAACTAAAACATACCTATGCGGACCGCAAGCCTTATGGCCAGTGGCTGAAAGAAAATGTGGTGGATATTAAGGATTTACCTGAACCGAAGAACGTCCATGGACTCGATGAGAAAACGTTGTTGGAGCGTCAACGTGCTTTCGGCTATACGTTGGAAGATTTAAAAATTTTATTGCAGCCGATGGCCCTCGACGGCGAAGAAGCGGTTGGTTCGATGGGCGCTGATACGCCTTTAGCGGTGTTGAGCTATCGACCGCAGTTGCTGTTTAATTACTTTAAACAGCTCTTTGCGCAAGTCACCAATCCGCCCGTGGATGCGATTCGTGAGGAAGTGATTATGGCGGAGAATGTGATGTTGGGTGCCGAGGGAAATCAGTTGGATGAGACACCAGAGCATGCCCATCGTCTACGCATTCCTCGACCGATTTTAACCAATAAGGAATTGGAAAAAATTCGCCATGTGCATCAAGGAAATTTAAAAGCCATCACTCTTTCGACCGTCTTTAAAAAAGAGGACGGTCCTCAAGGCTTGGAAAAGGCCTTGGGAGGATTATTCAAAGAGGCGGATAAGGCCCTTAAGAAGGGATATTCCATTTTTATTCTTTCAGACCGCGATGTGAATAAGCACAATGTGCCGATGCCGTCGCTCTTAGCGTGCTCAAGTTTGCATCATCATTTAATTCGTCAAGGGACAAGAACAAAGGTGAGTTTGGTAGTGGAGACAGGTGAGGCCCGCGAGATGCATCATTTTGCTGTTCTGATTGGCTATGGCGCCAATGCGATTAATCCTTATTTAGCTTTTGAAACGCTGGAATCCGAAGTAAAACGAGGCGTCTATCCGTCAGCGATTACCTACAAGGATGTTGAAAAAAATTTCTTAAAATCAACGCGCAAGGGATTGTTTAAAATTATTTCGAAGATGGGGATTTCGACCATTCAGTCCTATTGCGGAGCGCAGATTTTTGAGGCGGTTGGTTTAGGCGAGGAATTTATTGAAAAATATTTTACCGCCACACCATCGCGTATTGGTGGCGTCGGCATTGAAACCATTGCGGAAGAGATGCTCCATCGACACCAAAACGCTTATCCTGATTACAACGTTTATGATTCCATGTTGGATGAGGGCGGCGAGTATTATTGGCGACGGGATGGGGAACATCATCAGTTAAATCCGCAGACGATTGCTCTTTTGCAGCATGCGGTGCGCACTAATGATTATAACATTTATAAAAAATATGCAAATTTAGTGAATTCCCAGTCAACAAATTTGGCCAATATCCGCGGACTTTTGAAATTTAAGAAAGGTAATCCTATCCCCCTTGAAGAAGTTGAGCCAGCCTCGGAAATCGTTAAGCGATTTGCCACCGGTGCCATGAGTTATGGTTCTATCTCGAAAGAGACCCATGAAACACTTGCCATTGCCATGAATCGTTTAGGTGGATTTTCGAATACAGGGGAAGGGGGCGAAGATCCCGACCGATTTAAAAAAGACCCCAACGGCGATTGGCGGCGCAGCCGCATCAAGCAAGTGGCCGCAGGTCGCTTTGGCGTGACCATTGAATATTTAGTGAATGCCGATCAATTGCAAATCAAAATGGCTCAAGGGGCGAAACCAGGTGAAGGCGGACAACTTCCCGGCCATAAGGTTTCCAAAGAAATTGCTAAGACGCGTTATACCATGCCAGGTGTAGGTCTTATTTCGCCGCCGCCGCATCATGATATTTATTCGATTGAAGATTTGGCACAACTTATTCATGATTTGAAAAATAGTAACCCACGCGCGGATGTCAGTGTCAAGCTCGTCGCTGAAATCGGTGTGGGAACGATTGCCGCCGGTGTTTCAAAAGGAAAATCAGATCATGTTTTGATTAGTGGTTTTGAAGGAGGAACAGGTGCTTCACCGCAAACGTCTATCAAACACGCTGGTCTCCCTATGGAATTAGGGATTGCCGAGACGCAACAGGTGTTGGTGATGAATGATTTGCGTGGTCGGATTCGAGTGCAAACGGATGGTCAATTAAAAACCGGACGTGATGTGGCGATAGCCGCTATGTTGGGCGCGGATGAATTCGGTTTCTCGACGGTGCCACTGGTGACTTTGGGTTGCATTTTATTGCGTAAATGTCATTTAAATACCTGTTCGGTGGGCATTGCCACTCAGGATCCTGAACTACGCAAGAAATTTGACGGGAAACCAGAATATGTGACTAATTTATTTATGTTTATGGCGCAGGAAGTTCGTGAGATTATGGCAGAATTGGGCTTTCGAAAATTTGAGGACATGGTTGGCCGCGTGGATATGCTGGAGACCCAAGATGTAATTGACCATTGGAAGGCCAAGGGATTGGATTTTACCAATATCTTGCATAAACCGGATGTGCCACCGCATGTGGCGATCCATCATGTGCAAAGACAGGATCATGGTCTCGAACGGGCTTTGGATAATCGCCTTATTGAACGGTGTCGTGAAGCTCTGGAGCATAAAACGCCCATAAAATTTGAGTGTGAGATTAAGAATACCAATCGAACAGTAGGTACGATGTTAAGTTCAGAGATTGCCCGTCGGTATGGTTTGGCAGGATTAGCAGAAGATACCATTCAAATAAAATTTATTGGTTCGGCTGGTCAAAGTTTTGCTGCATTTTTGGCGCACGGCGCGACATTTACGTTAGAAGGTGATGCCAATGATTATGTTGGAAAGGGCCTGTCTGGCGGCAAGCTCATCGTTTTTCCGCCACGACAAGCGAGCTTTGTGCCTGAAGAAAACATTTTGATTGGCAATGTGGTTTTATATGGTGCGATTTGTGGAGAAGCGTATTTTCGTGGAGTAGCGGGTGAACGTTTTTGTGTGCGTAATAGCGGCGCTCATGCGGTGATTGAAGGAGTGGGCGATCACGGTTGCGAATACATGACCGGTGGTCGGGTGGTTGTGCTGGGACCAACGGGACGAAATTTCGCCGCCGGGATGAGCGGTGGCCTTGCCTATGTTTTTGATCACGATGGCAATTTTAAGAATCGGTGCAACATGGGGATGGTCGACCTATTCTCTGTTGAACAAAAAAGTGATATGGAAGAATTAAAGCGATTGATTGAAAATCACGCAAAATATACTGACAGCCCGGTCGCTAAAAAAATTTTAGATCAATGGACGCAAACCTTACCTAAATTTATCAAGGTTTATCCACGCGACTATCGTCGTGTCTTAGAGGAAGCCAGCCAAATAAAAGCGACCAGTGACCAGCAACCAGCGACCAGCAAAATCCGTTAACTGGTCTCCGGTCACTGGTGACGGGTCACTTTATCAGAGGTAACCATGGGTGACATCAAAGGATTCATGAAATATGACAGGGAGGATTTTAAAAAGCAACCTGTCCAAGAGCGCGTTCATCATTGGAAGGAATTTTATCTCGAGATGCCCGATGAAGAACTACGCAAACAGGGTGCGCGTTGCATGGACTGTGGCGTTCCTTTTTGTCAATCGGGTTGTCCGATTGGCAATATTATTCCTGATTGGAACGATTTGGTCTCTCGGGATCGATGGCAAGAGGCCATTGAACGTTTGCATAAAACAAATAATTTTCCGGAATTTACCGGACGGATTTGTCCTGCCCCTTGCGAAAATGCTTGTGTGTTGGCCATCAACCAACCCGCGGTCACTATAAAAAATATAGAATTGTCGGTGATTGAACATGCCTATGAACAAGGCTGGATTAAACCGCAGCCGCCCAAACACCGCACGCATAAAAAAGTCGCAGTGATTGGTTCAGGTCCTGCGGGCTTGGCCTGTGCCGATCAACTCAATAAAATGGGGCATTACGTAACGGTCTATGAAAAAAATGAGGCCTTGGGTGGATTGTTGACGTTGGGTATCCCTGATTTTAAAATGGAGAAGTGGGTGGTGGAACGCCGTCTCGATCGCATGCGGAAAGAAGGGATTAAATTTAAAACCAAGGTCCATGTGGGTGTGGATATTCCCGCCAAGGAATTGTTAGAGGAATATGATGCTGTTGTCTTGGCAGGCGGGGCGGAATACCCACGGGATATTCTCATCCCTGGTCGAGAATTAAAGGGCATTTATTTTGCCATGGACTATTTGATGCAACAGAATCGTATCAATTTAGGTGAGGATGTTTCTGGTGAGGAACGTCTCACCGCTGAAGGAAAACATGTGGTGGTGTTAGGTGGCGGGGACACCGGTTCCGACTGTATTGGCACCGCCAATCGTCAAGGAGCAAAAGTGATTTATAACTTTGAATTATTGCCGCGTCCACCGCAGGAGCGTGCATCCGATAATCCGTGGCCGAACTGGGCGTTTATTGAACGGAAATCGACTTCCCACGAAGAAGGATGCAAGCGTGACTATGCTATTATGACGAAAAAATTCAGTGGAGAGAATGGGACTGTAAAGAAATTGCATGCGGTACGTTTGGAGTTTGGTCCCAAAGATCCCAAAACCGGCCGAAGCGAAATGAAAGAAATTCCCCGTTCAGAATTTGAAGTGGAAGTGGATTTGGTTCTTTTGGCTTTAGGTTTTTTGGGCCCCGTCAAAAAAGGCATGATCGAGGAATTGGGTGTGGTGTTGGATGAACGTGGTAATGTGAAAACGGATAACCATCGTATGACGAGTATTGCTGGTGTTTTTGCGGCTGGCGATATGCGTCGGGGACAATCGTTAGTGGTTTGGGCGATTCAGGAAGGACGTGTCACCGCCGAGGGTGTCAATCGGTATTTAATGACGGCTCCTCCGAAAAGGCGATAGAAGTTTTTAAAAGGAGAATGATCATGAGAAAAGAATTATGGTTTATCATAGGGATTATCGGATTTATTTTTTTGACTGGGTGTGGTCGGCAAGAAAGACAGACGAGCCAGAAGTCGCCGACAAGGCCAATTCCCCAACCACGCGAAAATGCCTCAGCTGTGGCCGCTCAGTATGTTGAATTAGGCAAGTCTGCTTTGGAAAGAGGGGATGTCCAAGCCGCCATCAGAAATTTTGACGAGGCCATTCGTCGAGATCCACGAGATGTTAATAGCTATATTGTCTTAGGGGAAACTTATTTACGATTACAGAATTATGATAAAACCATCGATACTCTTTCAGCGGGATTACTGATCGATCCTAATCACGGGCCAGGGAATTATATGTTAGCCGTAGCATATAATCTCTGGGGTAATCGTGAGAAGGCCCTTCAGCATGCCCAGAAAAGCGTCCAGATTTTTCAGGATCGAGGCGACAGGGAAGGTTTTCGTCTGGCTTTCCTGTTGCTTCAAAGCTTAGCCAAAACCAATGGCCAAAGAATGTGATTTTTTCTTATTAGAGGTTTACTTTGAAGAGACGCTATATCCTTTCTATCGATCAAGGCACAACGGGATCACGTGCTTTTATTTTCGATGAGTCTGGAAAGATTGTTACCAGCGCCTACCAGGAATTTGAACAATATTTCCCTCAGCCAGGGTGGGTGGAGCATGATGCGGAAGAAATTTGGTCTTCTTGTGTCAGTGTCATTAAAAAGGCTACCACCCAAGCCAAGATTCAACCCTCCCAGATTTTAGCCATTGGAATTACCAATCAACGCGAAACAACGATCCTTTGGGAACGGAAGACCGCCCGTCCGGTGTATCATGCCATTGTCTGGCAATGTCGCAGGACTTCTCCCATGTGTGCCAGCAAAGAATTACAAAGTGTTAAAGATATTTTCCGTCGGAAAACAGGTTTGGTGATGGACGCTTATTTTTCTGGAACAAAAATCCGCTGGTTGTTGGATCATGTTCCTGGTTTGCGGGCCAAGGCCGAGCGTGGTGAGATTTGCTTTGGGACCGTAGATAGTTGGCTTATATGGAAACTCACCGGCGGCAAGGTTCATGCAACTGATTATACGAATGCCTCGCGTACTCTTATTTTTAATATCCAAAAATTACAATGGGATGATGGGCTTTTAAAAATTTTGAAGATCCCTTCGATTATTTTGCCGCGACCCATGGCCTCGGGCGGTCACTTCGGACGAACGGTTAAAGGTGTAGCTGGATTAACCGAAGGAATCCCCATTGCAGCGGTAATGGGAGACCAGCAAGCGGCATTGTATGGACATGGATGCTACGAACCCGGGACGATTAAGAATACTTATGGGACAGGATGTTTTTTGGTTTTGAATACAGGAAATAAATTGATTTATTCTAAAGGAGGACTTCTTTCAACGGTCGCCGCTGATGATAGGGGCCAACCCCTTTATGCCATGGAGGGTTCGGTCTTTATCGCCGGCGCTGTGATTCAATGGTTACGGGACCAATTACGTGTCTTGAAAAAATCAGCAGATTCTGAAAAATTGGTTCATGGTCTTAAAGATACCAAGGGCGTTTATTTTGTTCCCGCCTTTGTGGGCTTAGGGGCGCCGTATTGGGACGGCCAAGCGCGTGGTTCGATTTCGGGACTAACGCGTGGTGCCAACGTGAAACATATTGTGCGGGCCGCCTTGGAATCCATTGCCTATCAGACCAAAGATGTGTTTGATTTGATGCAAAAAGAATCTCATCAAACCATTCGGACACTAAAGGTTGACGGCGGCGCCTGTAAAAATAATTTCCTCATGCAGTTTCAAGCCAATATCTTAGGATGCAAGATTGTTCGTCCCCGTGTGATTGAGTCAACCGCTCAAGGCGTAGCTTATTTAGCGGGTATCACGATGGGTGTGTGGAAAGGAAAAGAAGATTTAAAGAGATTGCAAAGAGTCGATAAAGTTTTTACACCGCGTATGAAACAACAAGAAAGAAAAGAGCTGTACGAGGGATGGTTGACGGCGGTGGAAAAGACTAGGACAAAAATTGGTTAAGGTTAGGGTAAGGATGCCAGTATTGTTGTTAGGTTAGGGTTAAGGACTTAACCTTAACCAATGAACCATACTGGCTTCTTTACCTTAACCCTTTGACTTTATCATTATGCTTCGCGACATCAAGCGTTTATCCAAACGTGAATACGATTTGCTCGTGATTGGCGGTGGCATCAATGGGGCCGCCATTGCCAATTTAGCGGCTGGCTGTGGGTTGAAGGTCGCTCTTTTGGAAAAAGGTGATTTCGGAAGCGGCACCTCGACGAAAACCACCAAATTGATGCACGGTGGCCTACGGTATTTAGAAAATTTCGAATTCGATTTAGTCTATGAGGCCCTTCGTGAACGTTCCCTCCACTTAAAAAGCGTCCCCTACCTTGTTAGACCTTTAAGATTTGTCATTCCCGTTTACAAAAAAGAAGGTCGTCCTTTTTGGATGATTAAATGTGGCGTGTGGTTGTATGATTTTTTGTGTGGCAGGGACGTTATTGAAAGACATCGTAAATTAACGACACAAGAAGTGTTGAGTATCGTGCCAGGCCTTAAACGAGAAGGTTTGATCGGCGGCGTGACGTATTCGGATGCGCAAATGGATGATGCCCGTTTGTGTTTGGAAAATGTCTTAAGCGCTGACGTCAAGGGCGCACATGTGGCCAATTACGTCGAGGTTACCACATTTATAAAAAAGATTGGGAAAATCATTGGGGTGCGGGCCAAGGATCTCTTCACCAATACCTCTTTTGATGTGATGGCCAGAAAATTTGTCTGTACCGTCGGGCCATGGTCTAATTTGATGTTGGCCTTAGATAATCCGCATACCAAACAGAAGGTCCGTACCACCAAAGGGATCCACATTGTGTATCGCGAACAATTGTCACGGGATGCCTTGCTGATTCCAACCCAGAAAGACAATCGCGTTTTTTTTGTGATTCCCTGGAAAGGCCATTCGCTCATTGGCACAACCGATACAGATTTTTTAGGACATCCAGACCAAGTCAAGGTGAATGATACCGATATCCGTTATCTTTTAAACGAGGCGGTCCGTGTCTTTCCCCATTATAATTTTAAACGAGGAAATATTATTACAACCTTTGCGGGGTTACGACCTCTGGTTCATCAGGAAGGCTCCCCATCGGAGGTTTCCCGAAAACACGTGGTGCATGAATCTTTTTCGGGTATTTTTTTTGTGATGGGCGGTAAATACACCACCTACCGACGCATCGCCATCGATTGTCTTAAAAAAATTTACAGCAATCGTTTTGATTTCCCTCGCCATGAATATGGGCTTTATGGGAGCGGTGAGATTCAAGAGCAGGTCGAGGAAGTCGCCCAAGCGTATGGAATTGATTTGGAAGTTGTGGAGTATCTGAAAGACACTTATGGGACACGTTATCTCGATATCTTAAAATTGACGCAAAATCACCCACAGCTTAAAGAACGCCTCTGTCAATGCTCTCCCACCATCGCCGCCCAGGTCGTTTATGCGATTCAAACCGAAATGGCGCGTAGTGCGGAAGATATTATTTTTAGACGTCTCTCCATTGGGTACAATGATTGTCCCACCCGCCAATGCCAAGGCCGCATTAGACAAATCCTAGCAGAAGTTAAAGTTTAATTCAAAAAGCATTATTTTTATGCAAATAATTAAGTATACATAAAGTATTACTAAATGCATATTTTACTTGACAAAAAGTAATAAAATGTTAAAATGACAACTACGATGATCATCCAACGAGAAATATTAAACAACATTCAGCCTTACCTACAATCTCCCGAGGCTATTGTCATTACTGGCATGCGCAGGGTAGGAAAGACAACCCTCTTAAAGGACATCTTCCATCATCTCGAATCGAAGAACAAAATTTTTATTGATTTAGAAAATCCGCTTCATCAAAAATATTTTGAAGATGAGAGTTTCGAGAGGACCAAAAGGACCTTTGAATTTTTAGGACTGCAATTCAAGGAAAAGGCCTACATTTTTTTGGATGAAATCCAATTAGCCCCAAAAGTACCCCAGGTCGTCAAATATTTTATTGACCACTACCAAACAAAATTTTTTTTAACAGGCTCCGCCAGCCTTTATTTAAAAAATTTGTTTTCCGAGTCTTTGGCAGGACGTAAGTATGTTTTTGAACTTTATCCTTTAAGTTTCAAGGAATTTCTAAAATTTAAACAAGCGAATTTAGAACTACCGGTTGCGCATGCTCAAATCACCCAACCCATCTTTGAGACACTGGCCCGTTATTATCAGGAATATATGGAATTCGGCGGATTTCCTCAAGTAGTCCTTAAAGAAACTATCCCCGAAAAAAAACAAACCCTGCAAGATATTTTCTCGTCGTATTTTCAGCTAGAAGTAGAGCGTTTAAGTGATTTTCGAAAAACGCACAAATTAAGGGATTTGATTCTGTTACTCTTGTCGCGCATTGGAACACGTTTGGATATCAATCAGATGGCCAATGCCTTAGGCATTTCGCGTATCACGGTGACCGATTATATTTCTTTTTTGGAAGGGACGTATTTTATTGATTTAATCAAACCCATAACCAGGAATCGTGAGGTCGAGATTAAAAAAGCCCCCAAGATTTATATCTGCGATAGCGGCATGGCCAATGCCATTGCTTCGGTCGATTCTAACACCTTATTTGAGCAGGCTATTTTTCAGAATTTGCGTTTGAAAGGCGAGGTTTCCTATTATCAGAAGAAAACCGGTGTGGAGATTAACTTTATCCTCAACAAAAAAGAGGCCTTTGCGGCCAAGTTGGCCCCGCAAGGGGTTGATCACTCAAAGTTAGGCCGTGTCGCAAAAGAATTGAATCTGGATTCTTGGCAGATGGTGTCTTTGCAGTATGGGGACAGGCAAAATGCGTTGTATGGGTTTGAATTGTAGGCATGGTAAAGTAATCTGATAAAAAGAAAGTGGGAAATTCCCACTTGACCACTCATAGGCTATGTGGTATTCTTGGTTAGGAGGTTAAAGCCGTGATCAAACCTAAGAGCCAGATTATTGAAGTCAGCGAGAAATTTCGCTCCGTTGGTATAAAATTTCTCGATTCAAAAAATCGATTTGTCTTAGGCGATAAGGTCAAGAAAGCATTATTGAAGAGGATGAAGGTAGACGCCTTTGAGGTCTTAATTGGAGAAGAAGGAGATGTGTTATTGAGACCGGTTGCGAATATTCCAAGCAAAGAAGCTTGGGTTCACCAAAACCCAAAGGCGATGAAACAGATCGTCGAAGGCTTAATACAAGCTCAGCATGGTCAAGTCGAGAAAGTTGTCGATTTAGAAAAATTTGTCGACGATTTATGAAGTTTGCTCTGTATTTTACTCTCGCCGCACAAGAGGCCCTCACAGAGTTAAAAAATTCTTCCCATTTACAGAAACATTTTAAAGCCGTTGTTAAGACTCTTCGCTATTTATCAGAAAATCCACGACATCCCAGCCTGCAAACACACAAATATAAATCCATAAAAGGACCACAAGGTGAAGAGGTCTTTGAGGCCTATGCGGAACAAAACACGCCAGCCGCCTATCGGGTGTTTTTCATATACGGCCCGCAGAGAAATACAATAACCATCATTGCCATTACTCCTCATCCTTGAGGATATTTTTTCTCTTAATCCCTCCTGAAAACGCTTTCCTAAGACAGCCCAGCCATCTGGTTTTTCTCATTTTTATCAGGTATACTTTAAGTAGTTTTTTAGTTCTATTAGTATTTATACTTTAAAGCCTCATGAAACAACTATCCCTTACGAGTTTTTGCCGCCATACCCTCACGCAGAGAATTATTCATGCCTTTGTGACGGTCGCATTCTTTGTTTTGACCGTCTTCCCAACACCCCTCATGGCCCAGCAGATTTTGAGTTTACCGGCCCCCGGCACCATGATTCCGTTGACTCCTATGTTCACACCGGTTATCCTCAAGGGCCTAAAAGTTTATCCTGACGCCCCTTTTAAATTTGACTTTATTGTCGATGGCGGCGATTCTGTTTTAAAGGGCGAGGCCTTCAAAGAAGAATCCACCAAACTCGTCAAATATTTCTTGGCGTCTTTGACCACGCCCGAAGATGACCTGTGGGTTAACCTTTCGCCTTTTGAAAAAGACCGCATCATCCCGGAAGAGTTTAGCGTGACTGAGATGGGCCGCGACCTTCTGGCGCAAGATTATCTTCTGAAACAATTGACCGCTTCGCTCATTTATCCCGAGAACGATTTGGGCCGAAAATTTTGGGACCGCGTTTACCGGAAGGCCTACGAAAGATACGGCACAGCCGAAATCCCGATGAATACCTTTAACAAGGTGTGGGTGGTGCCGGACAAAGCCGTGTTATATGTCAACAAGGGCACAGCCTTTATCACTCAAAGCCATTTGAAAGTCATGATGGAGGCAGACTATTTGGCGATGAGCGGGCACAGTAAAAATAAATCTTACGATGGTTTTGATGAAATGGCACAAAACGCGCAGCGCTATCCGCTGGCCGCGGAAGTTGCTCGCGAATTAATCCTTCCCGAAATCGAAAAAGAGGTCAATGAAGGCCAAAATTTTGCTCAGCTGCGGCAGATTTATCATGCGCTGATTTTAGCGGCTTGGTACAAAAAGAATTTGAAAGAAAGCCTACTCTCCAAGGTGTATGTGGACCAGAAAAAGGTTTCCGGTATCGATGTGGATGACAAAGAAATCAAAGAAAAAATCTATGAGCAATACCTCGCGGCCTATAAACAAGGGGTTTTTAATTATATCCGTGAGGATTATGACGCCATCAAACAGGAAACCATTTCCCGCAAATATTTCTCCGGCGGATTTGCCATGAAGGTTTCGCCGCTGTTGGATGAAAGCGGCAAGGCCGACGAGGCCAAACTGGCTAAGGGATCTTTGATTAGCACGAACTTTGAGCCAGTCCCCGTAGGTTTCATGAAGGCCATTAGCGCTAAAGCCCCTGGTGATGAAACTCCAGAACTAGATCTTAGTCAATATCATGACGAGTGGATAAAAGAGGCGGCATCGGTAGTTGCCTTAAGTCCGATGACAGAAACGGACTACCTCTTTAAGGTTGTCGAGGATAAAAGTAATTACTTAGGGAGGCATGGAAGTTACTATTTTCAGGATAAGGCCAGGCCAGGAGATCCACCCGGCACGACGAGGTGGATTATTGTGCTTAATAAAAATTTAACCCCAGAGATGCGAAAGGAAGCTCTTTTTCACGAGAGATTAGAAGTTGTTTTGGGTATTCGAGCCTACGCTTTAGAGGCGCGGCAGCGGCATATCTTAGTTTCGGCTGAACAGAGATTGAACTATGGGAAAGGGGGCAAAGGGGACAAACTGACCGCCTATGATAGGTATCAATTAGAGAATATGACACAAAAAGAGCTCTCAGCTTTGGTCGTGGAATTTGAGTCAGGCGCTCGCCAGTTTCACTACGACGTTTTAAAACAGCATGGGAGTTTGATTGGAATCGGAGAGGAACATATTGAGATTGTGCGTAAGTATGAAAAAGTTTTTTATGCGACCGCAAAAGAAATCTTAAACCAAATGTCCATGCAAAAGCTCACGACAGATATGTTTCCATCGGATATCGAAGATGAAGAACCAGAGCCCCAAAAAGCCAAACATATGGAAGGGAAAGCAACTGTTGACCCTCTGACCAAGGAGAGGGCCTTTGGGGAAGAGTTCATACAGAAAGTTTACGACCAGCTCGTCGCCGAATATGGAGAACGATTTAAAGTCCATAAAATAAACGATCAATCAATCGAAATTCAAGATATTGGTAGTAATCAGCGCGCTATGATTTTAGGAATTCTTGATGCGAACAAAATTGAAATAAACGTTTTAGCCCAGTATTTTAAAACAGTTAAAAATAATATTCCCAAGGAAACTGTTAAATACTCGTTCGTCTCGGCTTTAGCGGGATATTTTGAACTTGACCTTACCAAGTTTTTTGCCAAGCAGGCCGCAACCGCGCCAAAACCCACTGCCCCTTTATTGGGGTCAGATCTAGAGCAGCCAGAGAAAGCCCTTAAAATTTTGGTAGAAACAGGCTTAGCCGGTACCAGTACACCGAAGGCTAAAGCCACGCTGATAGAGTTTATAAAAAAGCAACCCGTATCCGATAAATTTAAAAAAGAGATGATCGCCTATGTCAATCAATTTAAACCATCTTCCACTCCACCCACCCTCGACTGGACCAAGGCGAAGGAGATACAAAAATTAGAAGGACAAGATGAGTATGTGCATTCTGCCGCCATCTCTCCAGATGGTAAATTTATCGTGACAGGGAGTGGGGATGGTACAGCAAAGGTTTGGGATACCACGACAGGGAAGTTATTAAAGACATTAGAAGGACACGATGGGCCTGTGACTTCTGTCGCTATCTCTATAAATGGTAAATTTATCGTGACAGGGAGTAGCAATAAGATAGTAAAGGTTTGGGATGCCACGACATGGAAGTTATTAAAGACGCTGGAAGATAAGAAAGGATGGCATGTGACTTCTGTCGCTATCTCTGCAGATGGTAAGTTTGTCGTGACAGGGGAGCAGCATGATACAGCGAATGTTTGGGATGTCACGACAGGGGAGTTATTAAAGAAGTTAGGAACCGCAGCGTTAGGAACCAGTGAGATAGCTTCTGTCGCTATCTCTGCAGATGGTAAATTTATCGTGACAGCAACGACAGGAGATATGACCGCAAAGGTTTGGGATACCACGACAGGGCAGGTATTAAAGACGTTAGAAGGACACCATAGTTATGTGCATTCTGTCGCTATCTCTGCAGATGGTAAATTTATCGTGACAGGGAGTGGGGATCACACAGCGAAGGTTTGGGATGCTACGACAGGGAAGGTAGTAAGGACATTAAAACACACGGGTGGGCATCATATGACTGTTGCTATCTCTGCAGATGGTAAATTTGTCGTGACAGGGGATGGGGATGGCACAGCAAAGGTTTGGGATGCCACCAGAGGGAAGTTATTAAAGACGTTAGAACACTCAGATGGGGCGCGTTCTGTTGCTATATCTTCGGATGGTAAATTGATTGTGACAAGCGGTGGGACAACACGAAAGATCTGGGAGGCGGGGGTAAGTATCGTTCCCAAAATACCAACCACCAAAAAAGAAATCGACTGGACCAAGGCGAAGGAGAAAAAGACGTTCGCAGGGCATAAGGATTATGTGCGTTCTGTTGCCATTTCTGCTGATGGTAAATACATCGTGAGTGGAAGTCATGATGGAACGCTTAAGATCTGGGATGCTTCTACTGGAGAAGCATTAAAGACCTTAACAGGGCATAAGGGTTATGTGCGTTTTGTTGCCATTTCTCCCGATGGTAAATACATCGTGAGTGGAAGTATAGATAACACGCTTAAGATATGGGATGTTTCTACTGGAGAAGAATTAAAGACCTTAACCGGGCATACGAGTTGGGTGGTATCTGTTGCCATTTCTCCCGATGGTAAATACATCGTGAGTGGA
>Ga0209399_10000295_pt1 | contig 31284 bp, 21 predicted proteins | sample OV2TP3_FD_184130 | JGI IMG/M metagenome (GOLD analysis project Ga0209399, IMG submission 184130) | Hot spring microbial communities from Beatty, Nevada to study Microbial Dark Matter (Phase II) - OV2 TP3 (SPAdes) (version 3) | ecosystem: Environmental > Aquatic > Thermal springs > Hot (42-90C) ... | reverse complement strand
GAAGGCCGATGACGCCGAGGCGCATGAAGACCCTTTCTGCATGTGAGCGGTTACCTGCGGACAATGTAAGGTGAGAGCGGGCGGATGGCAAGCAAAAAAAAGGCCCGGCACCCCCCGCTCGCGGCCGGTCGGGGCAACCGCGGGGCGAGGGAGCCGGGCAAAAGACAGACTGGTAGATGATCACATACCTTCAAGTGTCGAGCAACATCACAGTTCCTCGCGTTCCATCCACCTCCACCCGCCACCCCTCCACCAGCTGATCCAGATGCGACGGAACGACCCGAACAATAGGCACGCGACACTCGCGCGCGATTTGACTCATATGGCCCGTCCACATACCTGGGGCGTCTGGCACGACGAGTGCTCGCACACGCAACAGCATCGAGAAGAGAAGGGGTACGTGGTTGTTGTTCGACTGCTCCGGGTTCAGAAGCACGACCACGTCCTCTTCGTCCCCCACGTCGTCTCCCTGTCCCAGCGATTCAACCCGACGTATGATGCCTCTGCTGCGGCCTGGACCTTCTGGCTTGCCGGTTATGATGTTTCCGGATAGGGTTGCACCCTCCTGTTCGCCGCGGGCAGCCTGAGCCCTCTTCGTGATCCCTTCATTCGGATCTTTTCCCAGGAATGCAGGCGCAACAAGACGGTTGCTGCGCTCGTACTCAAGCCGACGAACGCTTAACAATCTTCGCCCAGCAGGGATGTCGCCGGTTTCCGCGATGAATTTCAGATCGTCCACGGTGAAATAAACCACTTCGTTCACATCATCGACCAGCCCGGTCGCCAACAATATCTCTCGCATCTTCCGGAAGAGGCGAAGAAGCCTCCTGCCAGGTACGTCCGCCCGAAGCACGCGGTGGTTCAGTGCCGGTCCCCAGAACAGGGCCCAGTCGTGGATTCGCTCAAACCGTGGTAGTTCATCTGGTTTGCGAGCAGTTAGAGCCTGTCGGGCCTCGGCCACCACAGCCTCCCGCCGCAATGTGGTTTCCTCGACGACCTGGGCGATCTTTGTGTTGCCTTTCAGCGCGCTACGGACGAGCCTCAGGAACTGAATCGAATGCCATCTCAGGCTCGTTCCATAAACATCCCGGGGTTCGTGTGGATCGCCGTCCGCCATCCGGGTGCCTGTCTGAGAGACAGCGATGGATTTGAACTGCCAGGGCGGTACCAGTGCGAAACGGTTGCAGCTTTCTTCCAACGCCTCCATGAAGGGCAACGGAGCGTCTCCCGCTTCAAGGGACCTGATCAACTCGTCGAGGGTCAGGTCCTGGAATCGATCCCGCTCCGATTCGAGCAACTGCGACACTTTCTCGGCCTCTGCGATCATCACGTGCGGCTGGTAGGGATCCAGTTCCGCGTGATGCCCGGACAACAGGTCGTTGAGATCGGTATTCGGCAGGTGTTCATCGACAAAGGCGCTCAGAAGCTCCCTGCACCGGTGAGCCAGATGCTGCGCAGGTCCCAAACCAACACCGAGACCCCAATTCTCCTCGCGCACCCACAGGATCGCATCGATCGCCTGGGCCAACGTTTTCACCTCGTTCTCCAGACGCTCGGTTCTCTTTTCGATAGCGGGAAATTTAGTGTTGTTGGTGTGCAAGAAATTGAATCGAAATCGGGGTTCGTATTCGATGAGATATTGTTCTAACTGCGAAGCAGGCACCTGTGGCCAGTCCGTTTTTCCTTCAACCAAATAGCGATGTCCGTGAAAATCCTTCTCAGCACCGCACTTTAGATGGAAGGGCGTCTCTACAGGCCCCACCTCCAGATCGCGGCTGTAATGCTCTGTAATCAGTTTGTCCCGGTAGATAGGCAGTGTCACGCTCCCATCGACGTTTCGCAGCATGAAGTACCACAGTCCAGGGCGACGCCATGTCCGGTCCTTCAGGTGGGGCGGCAGGTGATGTGGGAAGAACTCGGGAAGGGCTGTGAGCGGGCGTGCCTGCACAATGTGGACGGTATCTGCTTCCACCGCCCACTCGACATCGACACGGACGCCAAACGCCCTGTCGATTTGCAGGCCCACCTGCGCAATGCGGCTTGCAAGGTCATCTGTCAGCGACGGCAAAGCCTGTTGGTCTGCGGGAATATCGATGATGTCGATCCCCCTGGCGCCCGGGACCAAGGCGGTCTTTTTTCGTGCAATGTCCCTGCTGAGGACCTCTCCCGAATCCCATTGGAACAAGAACCGATCCGCCGGCGTTTCACCCGCAGAGCCCACCAGGTCGCAAGCCAGGCCCAATGTTGATTCCAGGACGAACCGCCAGGGATTCCCGGTCCGCGGGTCCGCTGTGAACAGGACGCCGGCGCTGTCGGCGGCAACAAGGCTTTGGAGTAGCACGCCCATGCCGTCAACTTCGGGGTGGATTCCCATGCGAAGCGCATAGTCAACCGCGTGTGGCGCCCACAATGCACACCAACAACGTCGCACGGCCAGCCACAGTTCGCGCTCAGTGCGTATGCCCAAAAACGATTCATATACGCCTGCAAAGCTCGCCTTCTCTGAGTCTTCGTGCACACCTGAGGAGCGTACGGCAATTTCAGAGGGGGAATCAGCGAGAAGCGCCTGCACAACCTGGGCCGCCGCTTCCGTCACCTGTCGTGGGATGGGCCCCTGGAGCACTGCCTTGCAAAGCGCCTCATATGCCTCGGCTCGTGAGGTTTCATCGAACTCGTTATCGATCAGTCGTTGCGCTCTTTGGGCCAGGTTGTTCTCCTTGAGAAAGAGTCTCAGCGCGTTCCGACTGATGGCGACCCCACCGGGAACTGACAAACCAAGATCCATCAACCTTCCGAGATTGGCCGCCTTGGCCCCAACGGACGTGGCATCCAGGTTCGACCGAAGCGGAACGACGAATTCTACAGCCCGTGTAGCCATATCTCTCCTTTCCGTCGACCCGCGCGCATAAAAAAAGGTGCGCACAGGTAGACATACCGCGAGACAGCCTCGTCTCACAGAGTATATCAGCCTGTCCGCACCCTTGACTCTCAAAAGTGCCTGGACTGGCATAGCGATGTGACAAGAATATAAGGGATACTCGTTACGAAGTCAAGCGTGTTCTCTATACGGCGTAAAAGCAGGCATAATAGAGGCGGTTCACACACGGATTCCAGCGCCCGGCGCGGGCCAGAATCCGGGCATCTTCCAGCGTCTCTCGCGCCCTCTGCAATCGGTAGTGAACCACGTCGTCGCTGGAGTCTTTCACAAGACTTTTCCTTCGCGCTCAACAGTCCGATGGAATGGCATGACCTGATAACGAGGGCTATTCCACTCTTGACGGCTGCACACCAGGGCGCATAAAACTTCTCCGCAGGCCCATTCGATCTCGTAAAGTCGGTGCCGAATGGCATCCTTACGTTCATCATCCACAGGGCCATCCACCAGCACCAGGAAATCCCAATCCGATTCGGAGCCCGCATCCCTGCGAGAACGCGATCCGTACAGGATGACCTCTGCGCCAGGCTCTGCCGTATGAACAACCTGTTTTACTTTTTTGAGCAACTCTTCCTGGGTCATTTCGCGATCACCGCTTGAGTCCTTCGCTCTATGAACCGAACTCCACCTTGTCATACACCTCGCTCAGCGCCAGATGGCACTGGATCGAGGGCATCGGGACCGTGTCCTGCGCGTTGTCGGTCTCCGAGAGCAGCCACTGGCCCTCCGGCTGGCGGGCGTAGCGCTCCACGTGGACCTTCTCCTGCGCGATCAGCACGTACTCGGCCAGGGATTCGAGTTTTCGGTAGTGCCCAAACTTCTCGCCCCGGTCATAGCCCTCGGTGGACCTGGAGAGGACCTCGATGAGGACGGTCGGGTTGAGCAGGGTGTCCATCTCCTCGTCGTCGAACAGGGCCTTGCCGCACACCACCACGATGTCGGGGTAGGTGTAGAGGCCCGTCGGGCTGACCTTGACGCGCAGGTCGCTTGCGTAGGTCTTGCAGGGCCGGCCCTTCAGCTGCAGGCTCAACTCCCGGACGGTGTTGGTGACGATGAGGTTGTGCCGCTCGCTGGCCCCGCCCATGGCGAAGATTTCGCCGCCGAGGTATTCGCTCCTGTGCTCGGCCTGGCGTTCCATCGCCAGATACTCCGTCGGGGTGTAGCGCGGTCTGGGTTTAGAGGACATGTTCTCCTCCGTTATGTGTGTTCACGACAGGAAAATAAGGCGGGCGCTGACGGGTGTCAACAAAAAAGAGGCCCGGAGGGGTCGCCGGGCCTGAGGTGATCCAGTCGTTCGAGGAATTCTAACTCGTCAACGCCTTTTCCCGCTCGATCATCGCGGCCTGTTGCTCGCACGCCTGCGCCGCCGCGTCGGCGTTGAGCTGGCGGTAGCACGCGCCGAGCCTCCGGAACAGGTCCGCGTCCCCCGGCGCGGCCTGGATGAGGGCCTCGTAGACCGAGACGGCCCTCCATGCCTCCCCCTGGTGGCGCAGGATTTCGGCCAGGGAGAGGGCCGCGGTCCGGGACGCCGGATCGAGGGCCCAGGCGGTCTCGAACGCGAAGGCCGCGCACTGGGGCTGCCCCCGGCCCACGAGGGTTCGACCCACCTCCGAGAAGAGCTGCGCCGTGTCCGAAGGCGACAGGATGGCGGGCAGGCCCCCGGTCAGCGCGTCCCCGAAGGTCCCCCGTACCGCTGCGTTGAGCATCTCCCGCACGAGCGCCGCGTCCCCCCTGCGGGCCGAGGCCAGGGCCAGGCCAAGGTTGACGTCGAGCAGGCCGGGCTGCGTCTCCCGGACCTTCAGGAAGGCCTCTGCGGCCTCGTCGTAGCGTTTGAGAGAGAGAGAGAGGTGGCCCAGGTTGGCATAGGCCTCGGTCGCGTCCTCCATCTGCTGCGCGGCCCTCCGGTACATCTCCTCGGCCAGGTCGAAGGCGCCGCGCTTCTTGTGAATGAAGCCGAGGTTGAGGAGGGCCTGAGGGAGGCCGCCCCCGCGCTCCATCGCCTGCGTGAACAGCTCTTCGGCGCGGCTCAGGTCCTTTTCCTCCAGGGCCATCACGCCCAGGTTGAAGGGGTGATGGGGGTTGGCCGGGTCGCACTCCGCCGCCTGCTTTAGCGCCCGTCCGGCCTCCTCCCTCCGGCCCAGCTTCCGGAGGGCCGTGGAGAGCGGGCCGAGGGAATCGGCTCTGGCCACGCCGACGGCCGCGGACGCCTCGTAGCATCGGACGGCCTCCTCCAGGTCCCCTTTGGCTTCGTGGACGTGACCCAGGAAGAGGCGGACCAGGGCCTTGATCTTGCGGAGGTCGTTGGGCGCAAAGGTCACCTGGTCCTCGTACTGCTGCGCGAGCCTCAGGTGACGGAGGGCGTCCTCGTGTTGATTCAGGCGCAGGTAGCACTCGCCGAGGGTCAGGTGGGTGACGGCGTAGCGGTCGTCCATCCTGAGGGCCTCGTGGAGCGGGGGCAGGGCCTGCTCGTAGTCTCCCTTTCGCATCAGGGACCGGCCCAGGTAGAGGTGGGCCGTGGTCACGATGATCAGGTTGCGGTCCGCGGCGGCCTTCCCGTCGCTCAGGATGCGGCGGTAGTCGGCGATGGCCTCGTCCAGCTCCCCCCAGACATAGTGCGTCTGGGCCTCGTGGTGGCGCACAATGTAGTCGTCGGGGCGCTGCTCCAGCCATCGTTGCATGATGTCGAAGTAGCGCCGCTGCTTGGCCTTCACGACCTCCTCGGTGGTGTAGCCGGTGTGGCGCACGACGATGTCGGTGGGGACGATCTGGACGCCGAGCCGGCCCAGGGAGAGGGAGACCTGTTCGTGGACGGGCATCTCGAATTGCACGCCGGGGAGGTTGGGGAAGAGCCGGAGCTGCAGGCAGGTGGTGGCGTCGTAGCCCTCGTCCTGGAGGCGGAAGTAGAAGGCGTGGCCCCTGCCCATTTGCATGGCCCTGCGGACCTTCGGGAAGTTCTCCTTGGGGAAGAGGTCGTCCGCGTCGAGCCACATGATCCAGTCTCCGGTGGCGCGCCGGATGGCCTCGTTGCGGGCCGCGGAGAAGTCCTCGCACCATTCAAAGTAGTGGACCTTCGCGCCGTAGCGACGGGCGACCTCCACGGTCCGGTCGGCAGAGCCGGTGTCCACGACCACGATCTCGTCCACCAGGCCCTGCACGTTCTCCAGGCAGCGGCCCAGCCGGGCCTCCTCGTTCTTGACGATCATGGTGAGAGACAAGCGCCCCCCCTCCCCGCTCCCCGCAGGGGGTCGGGGGTCGGGGGTCGGGGATCGGCCCTCTCCCCGCCTCGCTCCGCTCGGCTTCCCCTCTCCCGCATGCGGGAGAGGGGTGGCGAACGTAGTGAGCCGGGGTGAGGGCCTGATCTCTGTCCTCTGCTCTTTACACCTTTCCATAAGCCGCTCGCACTGGGTGCGAAACGCCGCCGGGTCCAGGGGGAAGAAGGGATCTCCGTCGGGATGGGCCAGGGCACGCGAGAGGTGCTCGGACGCCTGCTCCGGCTGTCCCAGCGCCAGACAGCACTCCCCCAGGTAGAGCCGGGCCAGCGCGGACTCAGGGGCCATGGCCGCGGCCTCTTTCAGGGGAGCGAGGGCCTCATCGTGACGCCCCCGGTCCATCAGGACGCGGCCGAGAAAGGTCCGGGCCATCCGGGCGATGGACGGGCGGCTGACGCTCAGGGTCTCGTCCGATGTCAGCGTCCGCAGCTCGGCCTCCGCAGCTTTCAGGTCGCCCTCGCCGTAGAGGGTGTGGGCCACGCGAAAGCGGATGTCCGCGTCCTCCGGATGCATCTCCAGCCACCGGCGCATCATCCTTAGATACTTCCGGCGCTTCTCCGCCGTGCGCTCCGGGGTCGTGTAGCCGGTGTGCACCACCCGGATGTCCGTGCGGAGGCAGGCGATGCCCAGGCGCTCCAGGGAGGGGACGATCTGCTCGTGCACGGGCCGCTCGAAGGCCGCGCCCGGCGCGTTCGGGAAGAGCCGGAGCTGGGGGTAGCGGCTCCGGTCCGCGCCGACGTTCTCCAGGATGAAATAGAAGGCCTCCTGCCGGCCCCGCGCCATCGCCCGGCGGACCTTGTCGCGCTCCTCCGGCGGCAGGACGTCGTCCGCGTCCATCCAGAGGACCCAGTCCCCGGTCGCCAGGCGGAGGGAGGCGTTGCGCGCGGCGGCAAAGTCGTCGCACCAGGCGAAGTGGCCGATCTTCGCGCCGTGACGCCGGGCGATCTCGACGGTGCTGTCGCTGGACCCCGTGTCCACGACCACGATCTCGTCGGCCAGGCCCCGGACGCTGTTCAAACATGCGTCCAGAGTCTCCTCGGCGTCCTTCACGATCAGGCAGACGCTCAGCTTCCCTGATTCCCCCGTACCCCCGTGGTTCGTGGTTCGTGGTTCGTGGTTCGTGATCCGTACAGCCCTCTCCCCAGTAGGCTGCGCCTGCCTCCCCTCTCCCACATGTGGGAGAGGGGTGCCTGAGCGATAGCGAAGGCGGGGTGAGGGCCGGTTCACGGTACCCGGTTCACGGTCCACGCGCCGTTTCACCCGCTCCACGTTCTCCCGAATGAGGGCCACGTCCGGCGCGAGGGAGAGGGCCTGCTCGAAGCAAGACAGGGCCTGCGGCAGGTCCCCCTTCCGCTCGCGGAGGATGCCGAGGTTGTTGAGGGCCTGGTAGGACTTCGGGTTGAAGGCCAGGGCCTTCTCGTGCGCCCGGATGGCGTCGTCGTAGCGCCGCGCGCCGTCCAGGAGGCTGCCGTAGGCGTTGAACACCAGCTCCATCTCCAGGTGGCTGCCCCGGTGGCGCTCCAGGCCGTCGGTCTCGATCAGGGCGATGGTCCGCTCGATGGCCCGAATGGCGTCGTCGTAGCGCCGGAGGTCCCCGTAGACGCTCGCCAGCTCGTAGAAGGCCCTCGGGTTGTCCGGCTCCTGCTGCGCCTTCTTCTCGGCCACGCCGAGGTAGCGCTCCGGGGTCCGGGCCTTCTCCACGTAGCCGTAGTGATGGACCGGGACGGGGCACTCCCCGATGCGACCGCCAGCGTCCAGGATGGACTGCTCCACGGTCTCGTGCACGGCCCCCCGAAAGCGGATGCGGGGGTCGTTGCGGAAGAGCCGGACCTTGGTGGTGGGGAACCAGCCCTCGTAGGTCTTCTCTTCAGGATACTCGCCCCGGCAGGCCACCCCCCTTGCCCGGTTGCGTTCCCGCGTGTAGTTCCGGGTGGTCAGGAGATATCCGTCGCACCCGCCCGCGACGGCGGCCCGGCGGATGGCGCCGAGGTCGCGTGAGGCGATCACTTCGTCGCAGTCCAGGACGAAGACCCAGTCGCCGGTGGCGGCCTCGAGGGAGGCGTTGCGGGGGGCTGCGAAGTCGTCCTGCCAGGGGAGGTGGAGCACGCGCGCCCCGAGTCGCTCGGCCACGGCGGGGGTGTCGTCCTGCGAGCCGGTGTCCACGAGCACGATCTCGTCGGCCAGGCCCTGCGCGCTCCGGAGGCAGCGCTCCAGGAAGGCGGCCTCGTCACGGGCGATCAGGCAGAGGGAGATGCGCAGGCGCGGCGAGGATTTCGAGCGTTTTTTTTGTTTTCCCTTTTTGGGCATGATCTATCTCTCACGCGGATTGATCGTTCCCATGATCACCACGTCGATAAACTTTCCGCCGATACAGAGGGCGTCCCGCAGGAGGCCCTCCTGCTCGAAGCCGCACTTTTTCAGACAGCGGAGCATGGGGAGGTTATGCGCGAAGGGGGTGGAGACCACCTTATGCAGGCCGAGCCGGTCGAAGGCGAAGGCCACGGTTAGCCGGATGGCCTCCGCGCCGTAGCCCTTTCCCCGGAAGGCAGGATCCCCGATGGTGATGTGGAGTTCCGCGCCCCGATGGACCGGGTCGATGTTCCGGAGGACGAGGACGCCGATGGGCCTTCCGCCGGACTCCCGGAGGCCGAACACGCGGGCCGTCTCGCTCAGGCGGTCCCGGTCGATCAGTTCGCGAAACTGGGCCTCGGTGAGGGGGTTCGGGTCGTCGGAGGTGGCGGCGATGATCTCGGGGTCGTTGTACCAGGCCAGGCCCCGCGCCCAGAACTCCCCCTCGAAGGGGCAGAGGAGGACGCGGTCGGAGCGGGGGAGGTCGGTGGATAGCATAAATTGGTTTTCCAACTTTTCTTGCTCGTGCAAGAAAAGTTGGACAAAAGAAACACGCCCCTCAAGCGCCGGGGAGGCTGGGCGCGACGCAAGGGCATTGCTCCAGAGGACGGATCGTCCAGAGGTTTCCACTGCCGCCTAACGCCTCTCCTGAACCCCGGTGGTTAGCCCTTCTGCGTCGCGCCATTTGTCATTTGACAAGGTTGCTCCCCCTCTCCGTGTCGGAGAGGGGGACGGGGGGTGAGGTCTAGCTCCCCCTCTCCCCTCGGGGGAGGGGGTTGGGGGGAGGGGTCTCGGAGCGCGTCGAGTTGCGCGCGGACCCCGGCGTCGTCCGGGCGGAGGGTCAAGCAGCGCTCGAAGAAGGCCGCGGCCCGCTGCGCCTCCCCGATCTGCGCGTAGATCGCCCCGAGGTTGTAGAGCAGGTCCACGTTCTCCGGGTCGGCCTGCGCGGCCCGCTCGAAGGCCTCGAGGGCCTTCTCCTGCTCCCCGGTCTCCCAGAGCAGGACGCCCAGGTTGCTGTGCGCCTCGGCCAGGGCGGGTTCGGCCTGGGCGGCCCGCTCGAAGGCCGCGCGCGCGGCCTCCGCGTCTCCGCTCCGGTAGAGGTACCGGCCCAGGTCGTTGTGCGCCCGCGCCCACGCGGGCGCGGCCTCCGCGGCCTTTCGCGCGGCCTCCACGGCCCCGGCCAGGTCTCCGGCGGTCTCTGCGGTCTCTGCGGCCGCAAGGTGTTGCGCGGCCCTGTTTTTCTCCCGGAGGATGGGCTTTTCCTTCAGTGCCCTCAGACGCTCCTGGACGGCGGCCGCGGTCCGCTCCCAGGTGACGTTCGCGCGGATGAAGGCGCTGGCCCTCGCGCCCATGACCTTTGCCTCATCGGGATGCTCGACTGCCCACCGCATCCGGGCGGCGAGGGCCTCCCGGTCCGGCTCCAGCAGCCACGCCTGGCCCGCGGTCTCCTCCTTGAAGGCGATGGGGACCTTCCGCGCGGGGATGAGGCAGGCGGTCTCTTCGGAACAGAAGTCGTCACAGGCCCCGCCCTGCGTGACGATGACCGGGAGGCCGCAGGCCATGGCCTCGGCCACGGGCAGGCCGAACCCCTCGCCCCGGTAGGGGTGGACGAGGCAGCCGCAGGCGGCGTAGAGGCGGGGCACGTCCCGGTCCGGCAGCGGGTCTGTCAGGTAGAGGATCTCCGGCGCCTCCGGGTCGGCCTGAAGCGCCCGGATGAGGTCCGCCGCGTTCTGCCCCTTGTAGAAGGTGGCCTGGCCCATGTCCTTGATCACCAGGCAGACGTCGTCGGACCGGCGGAAGGCCCTTCTGTAGGCGTCCAGCAGGGCGTCGATGCCCTTGCGGTAAATGGTCCCGCCCACGAAGAGAAATCGGAACGACTTGCGCGTGGGGAGGTCCATCGGCTGGAGGTCGGGCCGGAAGAGGTGGGGGTTCACGCCGAGGGGGACCACGAAGACCTTCTCCGGCGGGACGCCGCTCTCCTCGTAGCACCGCTTGACGAAGGAGGTGTAGGCCCAGATTTCGTCCACGGCCTCGGTCAGGGGTTTGATCCACGCCTTCGGCAGCCGGCCGAACTCCCAGGGCTGGATCAGGACCCAGTGGCCGGAGGGGGGGGGCTCGAAGTTGGGGGGCCACTGGTGCCGGACGTGAAACTCCGCCGGGCCTTTCAGGGGGGCGCGCATCCGCGCTGACAGGGGGCCGAGCCGCTCCGGGTCGCTCTCCGGGCCGAACTCGTCCGCCTCGTAAGGGATCAGGCTCAGGTCGCAGCGGCCCGACCGGAGGAGGGCGGCGCAGACCTCGCGGTTGACCAGGGCCAGGCTGTGCCGGACAAAAAAAGACCCCTCCCAGACGCCGCGCAGAGTTGAACAGGGATGGACAGGATATACAGGATGACTTTTATCCTGCCCATCCTGTCCATCCCTGTTAGATAATTTCGGAACAAACTGTCCTGTCGCGTCGAAGCGGCCCTGCCAGCGCGCCACGAACTGTTGAAGGTTCTCGCGCACGTGGTCGAATCGCCCGGCGGACCGGCCCTCGTGGTGCTCCACCACGCTCGTGGCGCAGTAGACCACCCGGTAGCCCGCGTCCCGGACGCGCAGGCAGAGGTCCACGTCCTCCACGCCGTTGACGTAGCCCTCGTCGAACCCGCCGAGCCGGTCGAACAGGTCCTTCCGGGCCATCAGGCAGGCCCCGGTCACCATGTCCAGGTCCCGGGTCCGGCAGACGCGGGGGTCGTCCGGCGCGGCCCCCCGGAAGGGGTGGTCGGGGACGCCGTCGATCAGCTCTATGCCGGCGTGCTGCACCCGCTTCGTGTCGGGGTAGAGGAGCTTGCTGCCGACGACGCCGACCCGGTCGTCGCCCTCCGCCAGGCGGGCCAGCTCGCTCAGCCATCCTGCCTGCGGGATCGTGTCGTTGTTCAGGAAGAGGAGGTAGCGCCCCCGCGCCAGGGTCGCGGCCTGGTTGTTCGCCCCGGCGAATCCGGCGTTGCGGGCGTTGAAGACCGCCCGGACACGGCCGCCCAGGCCTTTAAGGTAGGCCCGCGTCCCGTCGGAGGAGGCGTTGTCCACCACGATCACCTCGTGGGGGACGTCTCCGCTGTGCGCGAACAGGGCCTCCAGGCAGCGCTGCGTGTAGGAGAGGTTGTTGAGGACCGGGATGACGATGGAGACCAGGGGATGGCCTGTCCGGGGGCGCCGGCCTCCCAGATTTCTCGCGTATGCCTCCTCCACGGCCGCAGGGTCGTGGCCGTGCACCTTCGCCATCAACTCCGCTTCGAGTTTAAGAAACTCCTCTCTCCAGTGGACCTCCACCCCCGGCCAGACGGCCCGGAAGCAGTCGTCGATCCATCGCCCTGCGGTCGGGTCCGCCCGGTCGAGCAGGGGCTTCAGGTGGGGGGCCTCGGCCGCCATAAAGTGGAACAGGAATCGCGCGAAGACGTAGCGCAGCGGGAGGGCCGCGTCCCACTCCCACTCCAGGTCGATGTAGGTGGCCTCGCTCCCGGACATCATCAGGTTCCAGGGGTTGGCGTCCAGGCCCCGGCCTGAGAGCAGGGCGTCGGGGGCCGGGAGGTCCTGGGAATCCGGATGGACCTGGAATCTGCGCAGGGACGCCACCCACGTTTTTAACTGCTCCGCGAAGCGTTCGGCGGGCCGGGCCCTGTGTCTGGCCGCTTTCAGGAGGAGGAGGTCGAAGGGCGTGCCCCCCTCAAAAGGGGCCTCCTCCCAGTGGGTCCTCAACCCTCCAGGCTCAGGGGGTTCGGGATGGAGGGGTCTCTTGCGGACCCTGCCGGCCCCGGAGGTGAGTCCGTGGAACGTGGTGCAGGTCCTGTAGGGCCGGACGCGCGCGGGGGAGAAGAGGATGGCGTCCCAATCTGCCCGGATGCGCTCTCTGTCTTTTTGGACCGGGGAGATCACCAGGAAGGAGGGACTGAAGGTGGAGAGGTTCCGGTTTTTTCCGATCTCCCACCACGCGAGGGTGTCGCAGAAGAGGTTCAGGGGCTTCCGGCTGTAGTCCCTCATCGGGAACCGGCGCACCAGGCCGCCCAGGTTCAGGGGTGAGGAGGAGGCGACCCGGTCGTCGATCAGGCCCTGGGGGAGCTTGTAGTCCGGGAAGGGGAGGTAGAAGCGGTTGTCGGGGAAGCCCGCGGCCTTCAGGCGATCCTGGAGCTCCTGCCTTCCGAAGGTGACGGGGCCGGAGTCCCCGATCGCGGCGTAGCCCTCGATGCCGTCGAAGTGGACGCCGGTGTGGTCCTCGGAGCAGCCGGAGAGGTACTTCAGGCCGAACTGGTTCTCGATGGCCAGGATCAGCGCGCCGCCCGGGGAGACCAGGCCCCGCAGGTACTCCAGACACGCCTGCACGGGGTCCTCCGCCCGGATAAACGACCTGGAGTATTCGAGCACCCCGATGCAGAGGACGAGGTCGTAGGTCCGCGCGGCGCGCAGTTCGTGGAAGGGGGCGGCCAGCACGCTCACGTTGGGGAGGTCCCTGCACCGGGCCGCGGCGATCTGCGCCCGGACCAGGCTCCCCTCCACGGCGTGGACCTCCGCGAGGGTTTCGCCCAGGAAGCGGGTGATCGCCCCGCATCCGCACCCGATCTCCAGGGCGGACGACGCCGGGTCCAGATGAAACCCCCGGAGCAGCTGGGAGCGGGCGCTGCTGAGGTGGTACTGGCTGGGCCAGTCCCGGATCATCCGGGACAGTTCGTCGGAGGTGGAGGAGAGGTCTTTTGCGCTCTGAACGGAGTGGAGGACGTAGTTCTCCACCTCGACGCCGTCCGAATAAGAGATGCCGCGGAAGCCTTCGAGGACCCAGATCCCCTTCTGGGCGTCGAACCCCATCCGATTCAGAAACGCCTTCTGCAATGCGGACCTCTTAAGGTTTTCGCGTCTTCAGCGCCCGGCTCAACTGCTTCAGGTCCCTCTCTCCCACCTGGGCCGCCGCCCGATTCTCCGCCTCGATGCGCTCGTAGACCTCCCCCCGGTGGACGGAGACCTCCGGCGGGGCGTCGATGCCGAGGCGGATCTGCTTCCCCTGGAGGTCCAGCACCGTGATCCGCACGTTGTTTCCGATCACAATGCTCTCGCCTAACTTCCTTGTTAAAACGAGCATGGGGTTAACTTCCTCCGTGCAGGACACGGTGTTTGGTCGTGTAGCGGTCGTCGAGAAGGGCGAGCTGTTTGGCCGTCCGGCTGGCCGCGTTGACCAGGAGGGGGCCGCTCAGGTTGGCCGTCACCTCTTGCACGTCCCGGGAGAGGGTGACAATGGCGTAGACGAGCGCGTCCTCTTGCTTTTCGATCTGGAGGCTCTTGAGGTCGTCCCGCGAGATGCGGGGGGCGTAGTCGGGCCAGACCAGGAAGGGGTCGATCAGGACGAAGGCGAGGCGGGGGTTTTCGGCGGAGAGCATCCAGTAGAACGGGGCGCTCTCCTCGTCCTCGAGGATGGCGAACTCCCGGCACCGCTCGAAGCCGGGGAGTCCGCTGGGAAAGGTGATGATCCGGTCCGGGGGGACGGCGACCTCGCCGAACCGGACGTTGGTGAATCGGATTTCGCCATCCTGGCTCATGACAGCACCGACGAAAAAAAAGCGTTCAGCTATCAGCGTTCAGCTATCAGCAAAACCGACCACGCTCTTGCTGACCGCTGACGGCTGACCGCTGACGGCTGCTTCTACCTCAGAAAATCGATCAGGGACGGCTGGATCAGGCTCATCCCGGTGGTCAGGGCGGACTGAAAGACGTTCTGGTGTCTCTGGAGATCGACCACGGCCTGCGCAAAGTCCGTGTCCTCCGTGTTCGAGAGGGACTCCTTGAGGTTCACCGTAAATCGCTCCAGCAGGCTGTTGGTCAGTTCGACCCGGCTCGTGCGCGCCCCGAGCACGCCCCGGGTGTTGGAGGTCTTGTTTCGCGCCTCCTCCAGCTCCGTGATGGAGTTCCGGATGCCGTTCAGGTCGTTGGTGTTCAGGCTGTCCCGCAGGTCGAGCAGGGCTGAAAACGGGTTAAACTGGCCTTCGAAGATGTCCTTGCCCGCCGCGTTGATCTGCACGCTGATCCCGTCCCCCACCTCCCGGAGGATCGCGCCCGACGTGTCCACGGTCTCGATGCCGAGGCTCTTGAGCACGTCGTTGCTGTCCGAAATGGTCGTGGTCCCGGAGATGACCAGGCGAAAGGTGTCGCCGCTCCCGGACGGGGCGCTCGCGATGGTCGTCGTGACCCCTGTGGGGGCTGCCGCGTCGATCTTGGCCTTGATGGTCGTGAGCGAATCGGTCGCCAGGTCGAGCGCCACGGTCTGGTCGCCGATGGTGACTGTCCCGGAGGGCGGACTGCCCAGCCCCAGCAACGACCCGACCACCGTGGTGGCGTCCGACAGGGGCCGGCCCTCGGTGAGGCCGTTCTCGATGGTCGCGACCTTGCCGTCCGCGTCCCGCGTCTCCACGTAGGGCCGGAAGAGGGTGTGGGTCCCGCCGAAGATGTAGCGCCCCCGGAACTGCGTGGAGCTGAGGTGCAGGACGTGCTCCAGGAGGTTGTCGATGGTGTTCGCCAGGAGCTTCCTGTCCCGGCCCGTCAGGGTGTCATTGGCCCCCTGAATGGCCGTGCCCTGGGCCGCGGTCAGGGTGTCGACGATCTCCCCCAGCGTGGAGTCCGTGATGTTGAGGTAGCCCTGCCCCTCCTGGATGTTGCGCTGGTACTGCTCGATGTTGCGCACCTGGCCCCGCAGGTTGAGCGACCGGCTCGCCCCCGAGGGGTCGTCGGAGGCGTCGTTGATCCTCGACCCGGTGATCAGCTCCTTCTGGAGCTGCGCCATTTTCTGGAACGTCCGCGAGAGGTTCGTCGTCAGGGTGGAGGTGACGGTGGCGTCCGAGATGCGCATAAGTTCACCTGGCTTTCAAATATAAGACAATTTTGTGATAATGTCCATTAAAGAACGTTACCCCATCGCCAGGACCGACTGGAACATCTCGTCCACGATGGTGACGATGCGCGCGGCGGCCTGATAGGCCCTCTGGAACAGGATCAGGTTGGCCGCCTCCTCGTTCACGGACACGCCCCGCACGTTCTCCCGCCGGTTGTTGAGCTGCTCGGAGATGACCCGCTGGCTCTCCAGGCTGGAGAAGGTCGCCTTCGCCTGGGACCCCACCTCCCCGACCAGGTCGCTGTAGAACTCCTCCATGGTCTTCGTCCCGCCGCTGAACAGGCGGCTCAGCCGGAGGTCCGAGAGCTGGAGGGCGACCCGGTTGTTCCCCTTCGAGCCGTCGGAGGAGGCCGCGATCAGGTCCGTGTTGTCGAGAATGGCGGAGTTGACCTGGATGGTTCGGGCCGTGGTCCCCGCCGCGTCGAAGAAGTCTGTCCCCGACACGCCGTTGAGGCCGTAGCCCGCCGAGTGTTTCTTGTTGACCTCCGAGACGAGGGTGGAGGCCAGGCTGTCCAGGGCGCTCAGGTAGTCCGGGATGCGCGTGTCCCGGACCTCCTCGATGCCCTTGAGGGACCCGCTGCTCAGGGTGAGGGCCTCTCCGGTGGAGCTTAGGGTCAACCTCGATACGGCGGCGTCCCCCTCCACCTCCACCCGCCGGCCCAGGCTGCTGACCGCCGCGTGGTCCACCAGGATGCGGCCGCTCTGGTAGACGGTCACCGTCCCGTCCTCCTGCTCCCTGGTGGAGATGTCCACGAGCTTCGACAGCTCTTCGATGAGGCTGTCTCGCCGGTCCTCCAGAGGGGCGGAGGACCCGCCCCCCCCGAAGCGCTCGGACGGGACGCGGGCGTTGAGCGAGCCGATCTCGTCCAGCAGGGCGTTGGCCTGGTCGACCTGCCGCTGGAACTCCGATTCGAGGTCCGTCCGCGCGTTTTTGAGCTGGTCGTCCAGCCGGAGGAAGGTCCGGGCCAGGAGCTGGCCCTCCTCCCGGATGACCGCCCGGGCCGACCCGCTCTCGGGGTTGTTGGCAAGGTCCTGAAAGGCGTTGAAGAACCGGCTCAGGGACCCGCTCAGGCCGACCCCCGACGACTGGCTGAACACCGCCCCGGCCTCGTTGGCGCTCGATCCGGCCAGCTCCGAGAAGATGCCCTCGATGGTCGCGAACGCCTTCTGCATGGTCTCCAGGCGGCCGAACAGGCCGTTCTGGAACCGGACCTGGGAGTCCAGGAGCTGGTCGCGCGCCCGCGACACGTCCGTCACCTTCACCCCGGTCCCCAGGCCCGCCGCCGGCTCCGAGGTCACGAGCTTGGCCTGTCGGCGGGAGAAGCCCGGCGTGTTGACGTTGGCGATGTTGTCGCCCGTCACGCTGATGCCGATCTGCTGCGCCCGCAGGGCGGAGCGGCCGATCTCGATGGCGCCCAGAAGGCCGGACATAAGAAATCCTATCTAAGCGACTCTGTTCACTGCGACGCGAAGGCCTGCGGCCACCCCCTCGGTCAGGCCGGTGCGCTGGTAGACCCGGTTCGACCCGTCCCCCCCTTTGAAGAGCTGCAGGGTGCGGCTCACGTAGCGCAGGGCGTGTCGGATGAGGAGGGCGTTGTTCCGGTTGGCCCGGCGGATCTCCGCGTGGAGGTCGAGGAGGGTGTCCCGCAGGGCCCGCATCCGCTCCGCGTCCTGGCCCCGGCAGAGTTCCGAGAGGCGCTGGAGGCTCAACTGATCCTCCCTGAGGCCGGCCCTCTGGCCGATGCCCCGGACGATGTGGAGGCGCCGCGCCTCGATCAGGCGGATCTCCTCGGCCACCTGCTCCTGGCGCTCCCCCGCCGACCGGATGGCCTCGATGTCGTCCCGCGTCAACGCCCTCTGTTGCTGCGCCGTGAGGTCGAGCATCCTCCGGAAGGCCTCGATCTCCTCTTCGAGGATGGCCATCAGGTCCTGTTTCAGGCTTTCAAGGCTCATGTCATTGTCTCCTCAGCGTCGCCCCTTCGATCCCCAGCCCCTGCTGCCGGAGCTTTCGGAGCTGCGCCTGGACGTCCGTCGCCGCGCCGGGCTGCGGGGGCTGGGGCGCAGCGGCGTCGGCCTTTGCGCCGGGCTGCGGGGGGCCGGACGGCGGATGCAGGGGGAGAAATTTCTTGAGGGTGGGGTCGAGGGGACCCTTTGCCCCGTTCTCCTGACCGATGTGGAAGCGGCGGCTCAGGTCGCGGTAGAGCAGCTCACCGACCCCCAGAGAGCCCTGCCCGGCCATTCGCCTGGAGATCTCCTCGTCCAGGAGGCCCTCGAACAGGTCCTCGCCGGGGCCGCCGTGAAACATCTCCTCCTTGTGCACGGTCTCCCGCATCTGCTTGAGGACCTGCGCCATAAAGACCGACTCGAAGTCTCTGGCCGCCTTCCTCAGCTGCGCCGCCTCGTCCCCCGGCTGGGCCGGCCCCTGAAGGGCTTTCCCCTTCAGGGGCCTTGCGTCGGGCTTCTGGAGGGGGATGAAGGGTTTGGCAGGAGATGCGATGTTCTGGATGGGGTCCATGTGATGCTCCTACATAATTACCAACTCCGCCTTCAGCGCCCCGGCCTCCTTGAGCGCCTGGAAGATGGAGATGATGTCCCTGGGCTTCACCTTCAGGGCGTTCAGGGCCTTGGCCACGTCCCCCACGTTGCTCGTCCGGTCCAGGACCAGGAAGCGGGCGGCCTCCTCGGTTGCGGTCACCTCCCCGCCTCCCACGACTGCCGCCGCGCCGCCGGGCCCCACTGCGACCTCGGCCGTGGGCGGGACGATCCGGATGTTGAGGTCGCCGTGCGCCACGGCCACCTCCGAGATCGACACCCTCTCCCCGGCCACGATGGTGCCGGTCTTTTCGTTGACCACGACGCGGGCCACGGCGTCGGGGACCACCAGCACGCCCTCCAGTTCGGCGATGAACTCCACGTAGTTTCCCGGCGTCCGCCGGCTCCTGGGCACGGTCACGTGCACGGTCCCGGCGTCCAGCGGCACGGCCATGCGCATCCCGAACCGCTCGTCGAGGGCGCGGGCCAGGCGGGCCGCCGTGGTGTAGTCCGGGGAGTGGAGGACCAGCGTCAGCTCATCCGACGCCCCCTCCGGGGGGGCGGCCTCGATCAGCACCGTGGCCCCGTTGGGCACCCGGCCCACCATTGGATGGTTTTTCGTGACCTGTCCGGCGCCTCCCCCTCCGGCGTTGAACCCGCCGATGGAGACGGGCCCCTGCGCCGTGGCGTAGACCGGCCCGTCCGGGAGCTGCGCCCGCAACGGCGTCATCAACAGGGTCCCCCCCTGCAGGCTCGAGGCGTCCCCCACGGACGAGACGGTCACGTCGATGGCCGATCCCCGCCGCACGAACGGCGACAGGCGCGCCGTGACCATGACGGCGGCCACGTTTTTCGTCCGGATCTGCGCCGGGTTGACCTGGAGGCCGAGGTTGCGCATCAGGTTCGCCACGGACTGGAGGGCGATGCCCCGTCCGTCCCCGGTCCCCTCCAGGCCCACGATCAGGCCATAGCCGAGCAGCTGCGCCTCGTCGGCCCCCTGCACCTTTGCGATGTCCTTGAGCCGGACCTGGGCCTCGCCCCAGCGCCCCGGCGCCAGCGTCCCCAGCAGGAGGAGAAGGACGAGCGAACGGAATCGGAGGTTCATAGGAGTCTCGGTGATTAAGATGATGATATACCGACCTATCCCCCTAGCCCCCTTCCCTAAAGGGAAGGGGGGACAGCCTTTTCTCTCCCCCTCTCCTTTAGGAGAGGGGGCCGGGGGGAGAGGTCTAGAACAGCCAGTTCACCAGTCTCAAGAAAAATCCCGGCCTCGACCCCTCCGTGGCCACCCCCTTGCCCTTGTAGGAGATCTGGAGGTCGGCGATCCGGAACGCCTCGATCGTGTTGTCCGGGGGGATGATCAGGGGGTTGACCGCGCCCGACACGGTGACGACCTCCTTCTCCCCGTTCACCTCGATCACCCGCGCCCCCTCGATCAGCAGGTCGCCGTTGTCCTTCCGGCCCACCACCGTGGCCGTCACCCGCGCCTGGATCTGCTGCGAGCGGACGACCGACCCGTCGCCGCTGTAGGTGTTCTTGAAGTCCTGCTTCGTGGGCGGAAGGGGGATGAATCCCCCGGACTTGATCTCGAGCGCGTCCGTCTTGCCGGTCTTCACCGTGGCCTTGTTGGACGCCGAGGTGTTCTCCGCGATCAGAACGGTCAGGATGTCGCCGACCCGGCTGGCCCGCTTGGGCGTCAGGTCGGAGTAGAGGCTCTGCGCGCCGGAGGGAGAGGCCCAGAGCAGGAGAGAGACGGCGAAAGCGGTAAGACGGCGCATGGGGTTCCTTTCAAAGCATTCAGCTATCAGCTATCAGCTATCAGCTATCAGTAAAACCAGGCATGATTTTGCTTTTGCTGACGGCTGATAGCTGACGGCTGATAGCTGGTTTTAGAATATCACCTTCACCACACCGGCCCTGATGACCTGACCCTGGATCTTCTGCCGTTCCCCGTTCTCCACGAAGATGGGGTCGCCGGCGGCCCCGTCGGACAGCGCCTTCCCCTGCGTGGACACGGTGACCGCCCCGACCTCGGCCAGGACCGTCACGATCTCCCCCCGCCGGATGAGGGGCGCTCTCTCCGTGAGCCTCCGGTCCAAGACCCGGCCGGCGGGGATCATCGTGCGCATCCGAAGCCCCTCCAGTTCCTCCGGGCGCGAGAAGGCGCGCCCCAACACCTGCGTCACCTCCCGGCGCTCGAAACGGACCGCGTCCGGCGTCAGAAGGTCCCCGTGTCGCAGCGGGCGCGCGGCCACGGCCACGGCGTCGAAGTAGGCGGTCTCCGCCGTGATGATCAGGCTCCTGAGGACCCTTTCTCCCCGCCGGACCTCCAGGCAGACGGGCACGCCCCCGGCCGTCCCCTCCACGTTGGAAGGCCCGACGCGCAGGGCCACGGGGCCGGTCCCCTCCACGACGATGTCGCCCCGCCACCGGCACGCGACCTCCACGTCCGCGCCGGTCTGCGCAGCGCCCTGCACGTAGGCCCGCACGGCGGCCACGACCTCCTGCTCCGGCACCACCACGTCCGCGGAGACGAGGGCGGTCAGGGCGAGGATGCAGACGCCTATGGCCCCGGCCATCAGGCCGATCTCGATCAGGATGTCCAGTTTTGAGCGCATGTTTACCGTTACGGGCTGATCTGCGTGGTGGTCTGCAGGATCTCGTCCGAGGTGCGGACCGCGCGGGCGTTGATCTCGTAGGCCCGCTGCGCCGTGATCATGTTGACCAGCTCATCCACCACCGACACGTTTGACAGCTCCAGGAACCCCTGCGACAGCCGGCCAAACCCCTCCCCGTTGGGCGGCCCCACGATCGCCGCGCCGGACGCCTGGGTCTCCAGGTAGAGGTTCCGGCCGATGCTCCGGAGCCCCGCCGGGTTGATGAACTTGGCCAGCTCGATCTGCCCGATCTGCGACGGCGCGGTCGCCCCGAACGACAACACCTCCACGACCCCGGAGGCGGAGACGTTGACGCTGACGGCGTCCGGTGGGATGGAGATGGGGGGCTGGAGGATGAACCCGTCCGACGTGACGAGCTGCCCCTCCGCGGAGGTCTTGAAGGCCCCGTCCCGCGTGAAGCCGACGGTCCCGTCGGGCAGGGTCACCTGGAAGAACCCGTCCCCGTTGATGCCCTCGTTTTCGATGGCGAGGTCCAGGGGGTTGTTGGTGGCCTGCACCTGCCCCTGCTCGAAGATGCGCTGCGTGGCCACGAGGCGCGTCCCATATCCGATCTGGATCTCCACCGGGACGAGCGCGCCCTGCGCCGCCGACGTGCCCGCCGTGCGTATGGTCTGGTAGAGCAGGTCCTGAAATTCAGCCTTGGCCCGCTTGAACCCGGTCGTGTTGACGTTGGACAGGTTGTTGGCGATGTTGTCGATGTTGAGCTGCTGCGCGATCATCCCTGACGCGGCGGTGCGCAAAGACCTGGACACGGGGAATCACCTCCGATAATTTACACGTTCCTGATGGTTCCGACCTGGTTGACCGCCCGGTTGAGGGTGTCGTCCAGCACCTTGACGGCCCGCTGGTCGGCCTCGTACCAGCGGTAGCTCTCGACCATGTCCACCATCTCGATGATGGGGTTGGAGTTCGAGCGCTCCAGAAACCCCTGCAGCACCTGCGGGGCGTCCTTCTGGGCGAAGTCGACGAGGCGCATCTGCGTCCCGGCCCCGGCGGCCACCTGGAACAGGCCGTTGGCGTTCCGCTCCAGGATGTTCTCCTTCTGGCCGGTGGGGCTGGTGGGCCGCAGGTAGTTGCCGTTGATGTCCTTCGCGGCCCTGGGGATGTCCCACACCGCGAGCCGGTTGACCACGGCCCCGTTCACGAGGATCTCCCCACGGTTGTTGACGATGAAGTCCCGGCTGGGGAGCTGGATGGGCTGGTTGCCGGCGCTCAAGACGTAGCGGGGGGTGTTCTCCTTCATCCCCACGGTGTTGGCCACCAGGAAGCCCTGGGCGTTCAGGGAGAACTCGCCGTTGCGCGTGTAGAGGTCCCCCTGCGCCGTGCGCACCCGGAAGAAGCCCTGCCCGAACAGGGCGAAGCTCAGGTGGTTGTCGGTCTGCTGCATAATGCCCTGCTCGAAGTCGATGTAGGACCCGGCGATCCGGTCGTTGCGCCACTCCGGGTAGCCGCCGGAGATGCGCCGGTGGGCCTCGCCCAGCTCCCGCAGGAAGATGCGGTCGCGCTTGAACCCCGGCACCTCCAGGTTGGCGATGTTGTTGGCGATGTAGTCCTGCCGGGTGTTCCGGGGGAGCATGCTGGAGCCGGCGGTGTAGAGTCCTTCGATCATGGGAAAACTCCGGATGACGTGGAAAGCCTGTTCCTCCGCCTTACCCCTGAGCAAGCCCTGTGCCGACAGGTCAGCCGTCAGCCCCCTCCGGGACGGGATTATGTTTTATATCTCCTTGTTTTTGCTGATGGCTGATGGCTGATAGCTGATAGCTGATCGTGAAGACACCCCCCGTCCAGGGCCTCCTGACCGGGGAAAGACTTTCCGGGAGACAGCCCCCTCTTTCCACACTGTATAGAACGATTGAAAAATCCGGAGGGATTCCGTATATTGCGCCGAAACGGTGGGGCTGACAGCGAAAGCTGTCGGAAGGGGTGAGGTGGCGGGCTATTCATAACAAAAGGAGAACGACTCATGTCCTCATCATTTCGCATCGGCGCACACACCTACTTCTTCTCACAGTACGGCTACGACCAGGCCGCGCGGCTGGACGAGATCTTCGACACGGTGGCGGAGGCGGGGTTCCAGGCCATCGAGATGAGCACGCCGATGCTCGGCCCGGCGGACTGGAAGGCGCGCGTGGACGCGGCAGCCCGGCGCACGGGGCTGGGCCTCGTGGGGGCGTCGCACGGCCAGCCGATGTGGGACATCGCAAAGTATGACGCCATTATCTCCGAGATGGAGACGTACAGCGACAAGCTGGCGCAGCTTGGACGGGTACAGTGCGGGGTGTCGTGCGGCGGAAAGCGGTATGCGGACCGGACGGAGGCGGAGAACGCCCAGGCCGTGAAGGTCTGGAGGGAGCTGGGGGAGATGTTCCGGCGGAAAGGGGTGGTCCTCAACTACCACACGCACGGGGAGCCGATGCAGGACGTCCGGCACGTCATCGAGAATGTCGCGGGGGACCTCCTGTCGCTGGGGCCGGACCTGGACTGGCTGCGCGTGGGCGGGATCGACCCGGAGGCGTTCGTGAGGGAGCACGCGGGCCGGATCTCGATGCTCCACGTCCGGGACTATCACGTCGGGGGGGACCGAACCGAGGCGCTGGGGGAGGGGGACGTGGACTATGCGCGGCTCAAGCGTGTCCTGGGCGAGGTGGGGTTCGCCGGGGAGTTCGTCGTGGAGCTGGCTATCCCCCCGAAACGGCAGCCCACGCGCCCGCCCCTCGATCTGCTGAAAATATCCCGCGAGCATCTCCGGAGGACGATGGGGATATAAAAGACCGAAACGGAGAAGGGGGAAACGGAGAAACGGGGAGATTCTTTTCCCCGGTTCCCCGGCTCTCCGGCTCCCCGGTTCTGGGGGGAGTGCAGGGGGGGGAGGTTATCAGATCGGATACAGAGGAGATTATCTAAAAAGATACCTCTGGAGAGATGCCGTGAAACCCTTGCTAAACAAGGGGTTTTTGAGCGCTTGCTCCTGGTGAGGATTCAGGGCGTACCTCGAAGGATACGATGCCGGGGCGCGGACCTCGCCCGGAGGGGCGCCCTGAGCGCGACCCTTTGAGAAAAAACGACAGGTATAACTTTATGATTTATCATCCACCTGAGAAATCGGGTGGATTTTTTTGTCTGGAGGAGAGGCGGGCTGGCATGCCGTTTGTTTATACCCTGGGGTGACACGCCGGAGCTTCGGGTCCAACAGACAACGATCACGGATGGCTGTTCAACACAGGAGGGTAGTCCCATGAAAGGCACGCTGATCCTGACGATGGGCCTGGTTGCAATGGTGGCCCTGGTGGGCTGCGGGGCGAACAACCCCGCCGGCCCCGGGGCGGGTGGCTTCGTTGTCGCGGCGACCAAAGAGGTTTCGCAGGGGAACGATCTCATCGGCACGTGGCAGATGCAGGGAGGCGTCGGGCCGCCTGCTGTGATCACCTTCAAGGCCGATGGGCAGGTGGAGATAAACGATGTGACAGACGATAGGGCGACCGAGACGTTCCTGGGGACCTATCAGGTGGAAGGGACCAGGCTCACCCTGACCGCCGGGAATACGAACGTGGCGCCCTATATCCTGGAGCGGTTCACCACCTACACCTACTTCATTGAGGGCAATTTGGACGGGAATATCCAGCTGACTCTCGCCAACGCCGACGGTATGACGAAGTGGGTGAAGATGTGAAAGCGGGCCTCGTCTCCCAATGGAGGGGCAGGGGGAGCGGCGCGGGATATGCCGAACTCGCGCCGCCCTCCTGCCTCACGGTTGCGTCGCAAAGGGTTCGGCCACCCCTTACAGGGAGGGGGCTATGAAGACCGAAACGAGAATCCGGAAGGTCGCGCTGACCCTGCTGACGGCCGGGTTCATCCTCTGCGGGTGCGGGCGGCTCAACCCCCTCGGGGTCGTGGCGGACCAGAGGGGGGACCCGCCCTGGGTCAAGCGGGACGAGCAGGGGCGCATCCGGTCCATCGGGAGGCCCGCCCTGAGTCCCCGCGAAGACTCCACGCAGGTCGAGGAGGTAACGAGCAGGGGGGACCCGCCCTGGGTCAAGCGGGACGAGCAGGGGCGCATCCGGTCCATCGGGAGGCCCGCGCCGGGGCCGCGCCAGGATGAAGGCGCTCTGCTGATGGACAGGCCAAAGCGCAAGGACGAGGAGACGAGGTGAAGGCGTCAGAGGGCGGTCTGAAATCGCGCCGGATGGAAAGATTTCCCTTGCTTTTGCGGGAGGAGGGCGTTATCTTGCCGCCGAAATTGACCATTCAGGACCAGGATCGGGACGGGGGTGTCCTTGTGGGACCTGGGTGTGAGGGGCATACCTCGGACAGGAGAGGTATGCCTTTTTACATTTCATGTTCAGGGTGCTGTTTAACGAACCCTTTGGATACCTCATTGGTTGAACGATGAGAGGTTCTGATGAATATTTTGTTTCTTAGCGACGCATACGGGCTTGGTGGAGGGCAGATTTGGGCGTCGCGGATGGCCGATGCCCTTAAGAAGCGGGGTCACAACTGCGCAGTTGGAGCACCAACACAGGCGCCTCTTCATGACTATACTGGCGATGACAGTATGCATTTTACCTATTCCCGAGTGGATGCCCTAAGTTTTGTCCCGAAGTTGGGAACATTTGTCAATGAGTATGATATCGATGTTATCGTATGCACACCGTCGGGGAATGGACTCGACACATGGGCGCTGAACGAATTCTGCCTGTCTTCATCCAGGATTCCGGCCATTGTTCTGAAAACAGGGGGGCCTCCTCATCCAAACTCCTCGGCCCACCATTACGGTTATGGTCTTCATCCTGCATTTCGCCGGTTGTTGGTGGTTTGCAAACACAATCGGCGGATGTTTTTTCATCGATTTCCAGAGCTGTCCTCCAGGTTTGTCTACGTACAGTATACAGGCATCGATCTCGACTATTTTCGTGAGGATCACTCTGATGTAGATGCCGCTCAAGTGCGGGATAAACTCGGCATTGCACACGATGTCCCTCTTGTCGTCAATGTGTCGCGTGTGGCCTTCCTCAAGGGACAGGCATTTCTTGTCCAGGCAGCCAAGTCCTTCCTGACTGAATTTCCTGATGCACACCTGCTTATTGCGGGCGATGGGCCGCCGGAAGCGTTGAACCTGTTGAAGGCCGTGGCTCATGGCTGTGGTCTGGGCGATCGAATCCACTTTTGGGGTTTTCAGTCAGACGTCCGTTCGATCCTGGCAGCGGCTACCGTATTCGTCCACCCATCTCTCTTTGAAGGGATTCCAAACGCGCTGCTTGAGGCCATGTCCATGCGACGGGCCTGTGTTACTACGGATGTGTGCGGTGTGCCGGAGCTTGTCGGGAATAACATTGACGCGCTTTTCGTCCCTCCAAACGATATCGATGCCCTGGCTTCTGCAATATCTCGGCTGCTCAGCGATTCAGAGTTACGAAACTCGCTTGCGTGCAATGCCTATCGTCGGGCACAGGCCTTTTCGATACACGACCGGGCCAGGGAATTCGAAACTCATCTGACCCAGGTCGCTGCGTCTGCAACTTGGTTGTCTTGGCGGGCAAGACGGCCTGGTTCAGTCTCTCCACGCCGCAAAGGACTGGCCAGAGTCAAATCAGTCATCATCACCCAGTCGGAGGGGATGGGCGATCAAATTCAAGCCTATCCATTCCTTCATCTGTCTCGCATTGCTTTCCGGAGGCAACATATCACCCTGCTTGTTCCCTATGAAAGACGACGGATCTTCGAGCACTTCGGTTTTGACGAGATCGTCAGCATCCAGAAGAATGAGGATGTGAAGCGATATTTTGAAGATCGTAGCTTCGACATCGCATTTGACCTAAACTTGCGCCCTAATCTTAACCCCACTAAAGATCTGAATGTAAGGAGGCTGGTGAGCTTTCCTAAAGAGGCTTATCCCGGTTTGCACACCACGTATCGAGTTTACTGGGACATCCCGCTGTGGAGGCAGTTTGTCGGGCTCCTGCGTTCGGTGGGGGTATTCGAGCCGATCATTCCCTGGAGGCTGATTCGGCCGTACATCAGTGAGGCTGAATGTCACGTAGCCGATTCACTGTTGGAGCGGATGGACGGGCGTTTTATTGTCGGAGTTTCGCCGGGTGGATTTTCCACGCCGGACAAGCACTGGGGGGTCGAGAACTTCGCGGCGGTATTAAATGAATTAGCCAGAGAACTCTCGATCCTTCCAGTCTTGTTCGGTCACTATCGAGAAGTGTCCCTGACGTGGAAGCTCGAAGAACGGATTGCAGTCCCGACGCTTAACCTATCGAACCGCTGTCCAAATCTGGGTGTCTTATTTGCCCTGCTGGATCGCGTCGACTTTCACATTACCAACGACAACGGGGTTATGCATCTGGCAGATGTGATGGATACTCCTCAAGTTGCGTTGTTTGGGCCCACCGACCATCGGTTTTTCGGGCCTATGGGACGTTCCTCTCTGCTGGTCATCTCGCCCACGGGTAAGATGGCGGGTATTGAGTTCAACGATGTGCTCAGGGCCTGTCGCAGATGCTTAAGGCAGTCTGTCTCTCAACGCCGAAGCCGCCGGAGGTTCAGCCTCCAGCGGTAACATTCCGCTGTTCCGATGCAGTCTTTGAGAGGAGGGGCATCATGGCAGATGAAGAAAGACCCAGCGTCGTCATCATAAGGAAGGTTGGCTTCTACAGGGGCAAAACCTCCATTGTGAGAGGCGCAAGCGTAAGGCAGATACGTGACATTCTCACCGAAGGGGGCTTCAAGGAGGAGGATGTCCGTATTCAGGGTGTCGATGTCGACGCGCTGGATCAGGAGGCGCTGAGACGCATTTACGGCGGGGACCAGGATCTGGAAGTCCTTCCGGACCTGCCAATTGTCGTGTCGGGCATTGGAACCAGAACGCTTCGCGCCCTTCTGAAGCAGAAGGGGTTGGAAAACGTCCGGGTTATGGCAGAGAAAGACCTGCCTCTTGGGTGTCCTGATGACCTTACTTGCAGCGTGCGGTATACGATAGCCCTGGAAGCCCCCAGAGAGGACCCGCCCTGGGTCAAGCGGGATGAGCAGGGCCGCATCCAGACCATCGCCCTGCCGCCGGTCATGATCTCACATCCCCTGGGCTCGTTTCTCAGCGCCGGTCGAGAGACACTGCTTGTTGAAGGTATCACCCGGTACGATCTCGCGCGAACGCTTGTTCAGGCTGGCTTCGATCTGGATCGGGTTCATGTCCGCCCCTTAGACACCCACGCCTGGGGTTAGTATGCAGTGCACTCCATAGGACTCAAAGTTAGCGACAGTGAGACTTGGGCTGAAATCTGACGTGGCCCTGACCCAATCGCTTTTTCTGGTGGGTCTCGTCCTGATGCTGGGCATCGCCACGGGGTGGAAGTGGGCGGAGGGTCAGCGGCCTGGAGCGCGAGCGCCTGAGAGCGTTCGGGACAGTAGCCTCGTGGAGGCGACCGGTTGGGTGGGCAGGGGCGGTTCTAGAATCGCCCCTGTATTGGCACGGTTGTCTTTCTGGGCGCCCCCAGAGCGCACGGTCGAATTCGCAGCGGATTACGAGGCGAAGGTCGTGCCGATTCTGAAGAGGCACGGCCTGGTGGTATCCCTCGATCGTGGGCGAGCGACCCCAGAGGGCATCTTCAGCCGACTGCTCGAGGTGAAGACGCCTTTAGAGGTCGAGGAGAAGCGAAAGGTATTTCAAGCAGATCCGTTATGGCGGAAAACGTTCCGGGATTTGGGAGCGGCCTTCGGGACAATCGGACCAGACAGTCTGATCCGACACGAGTTCGAGCTTTACGTTGCGCCCGCAGGACCGGGCAAGGTTTTGCCCGCGAGCGTTGGCAAGAGCGTGTCCGCCGGAGACGGGACGGGCCATTGGCGCACTTACGACATGATAGATGGACTCGCGGGGGGGGATGTGCGGTCGATCTTGCAGGATCGGGAGGGGTATCTCTGGTTTGGCACTGAGCACGGTGTGAGCCGGTATGATGGTCAGACCTGGGTTACGTTTACAACAAGGGATAGTTTGGCGGACAATTCCGTATGGTCGATCGTCCAGGATCGGGGAGGGCATCTCTGGTTTGGCACATACAGCGGCGTAAGCCGGTATGACGGTCGGAGTTGGACCACCTTCACGACCAAAGACGGGCTGGCGAACAAGGTGGTTCGATCGAGCTTGCAAGATCGGGAGGGGCATCTCTGGTTCGGCACCAGGGGTGGCGTAAGCCGGTATGATGGTCGGAGTTGGACCACCTTCACGGCCAAAGATATTGTGAAGATGCAAGTGGATAAGTCGGTGTGGTCGGTCTTCCAGGATCAGGAAGGATATCTTTGGATTAGTCTCCTGGACTGGGGGGTGAGCCGGTATGACGGTCGGGGTTGGACCACCTTCACGGCCAAAGACGGACTGGCAAACAATCAAGTGTTTTCGATCCTTCAGGATCGAGGGGGGCGTCTCTGGTTCGGTACCAGGGGGGGCGGGGTGAGCCGGTATGACGGTCGGGGTTGGACCACCTTCACGGCCAAAGACGGACTGGCGAACAATCGGGTGCTGTCGATCCTTCAAGATCAGGAGGGGCATCTCTGGTTCGGCACCGAAGGGGGCGGGGTGAGCCGGTATGACGGTCGGGGTTGGACTACCTTCACCATTGCCGACGGCTTAGCAGGAAATGATGTGCGGTTGATTTTCCGTGATCGGGAGGGGCATCTCTGGTTCGGCATCTGGGGAGGGGGCGTGAGCCGGTATGACGGTCGGAGTTGGACCACCTTCACGGCCAAAGACGGACTGGCGAACAATCGGGTGCTGTCGATTCTTCAAGATCGGGAGGGGCATCTCTGGTTCGGCACCTATGGTGGCGTGAGCCGGTATGACGGTCGGAGTTGGACCACCTTCACGGCCAAAGACGGACTGGCGGGCAATCTGGTGAGGTCGATGTTTCAGGATCGTGAAGGTCGGCTTTGGTTCAGCACCGATGACGGGGGAGCGAGTCGGTACGATGGTCAACGTTGGATCACCTTCACGACCAAAGAGGGGCTGGCGAGCAATTCGGTATACTCGATCTTTCAGGATCGGGAGGGGCATCTCTGGTTCGGCACAGATAGAGGCGCAAGCCGGTATGACGGTCGGATGTTTACTACGTTTACCGTCGTAGATGGGCTGGCGTATAATCAGGTGCTATCGATCTTTCAAGATCGGGAGGGGCATCTCTGGTTCGGCACAGATAGAGGCGCAAGCCGGTATGACGGTCGGAGCTGGATCACCTTCACGACTAAAGAGGGGCTGGCGAGCAATTCGGTATATTCGATCTTTCAGGATCGGGAGGGGCATCTCTGGTTCGGCACCGACGGAGGTGTGAGCCGATACGATGGGCAGACCTGGATTACTTTCACTGCCAGAGATGGACTGGCACACGACCTGGTGCTTACTATCTTTCAGGATCGGGAGGGGCATCTCTGGTTCGGCACCAGAGGCGGAGGTGTAAGTCGATATGATGGACAGGTCTTTCAAACGTTAACCCGCTGGGATGGCCTGGCGAGCAATTCGGTATATTCGATCTTTCAGGATCGGGAAGGTCATCTCTGGTTTGGCACCGAGGGTAGAGGAGTGACGCGCTATCGCCCCCCGGCGCCGTCACCCCCACCTGTGTTCATCGACGCGGTGGTGGCTGACCGACGCTATGAGAGGGTGTCTCAACTTGTGATGCCATCCGATGTGAAGCTGACGGCTTTTGAGTTCCATGGGATCAGCTTCAAAACTCGTCCGGAGCAGATGGTCTACCGGTATCGGCTGAAGGGGTATGACAGGGACTGGAGGACGACGCACGCCCGGCGGGTGGAGTATCAAGATTTGCCGAGGGACGCCTACACGTTTGAGGTCGCGGCGGTGGACCGGGACCTGGTCTATTCGGAAAAGCCAGCCACGGTGACGCTTCGTGTGCGCCTGCCATACGAGCAAATCGGGTTGTTATCAGCACTGGGCATCGCTGTAGTACTGGTGGCCTGGCAGACGGCCCGCGTGGTCTGGCGGGACCGGCTTTTGCAGGCCTCCAACGCGGCGCTGTCGGCGGCGAACAAGGAGCTGTTTGGACTCAACCGGGAGCTTCAGGAAAAGACCGGGGCTCTGGCGGAGGCCAATGTGCGACTGCAGGAGGTGGACGCGGTCAAGACGGACTTCTTCTCGAACGTCTCCCACGAGCTGCGCACGCCGATGACGGCCATCAAGGGGTATGCGGACAACCTGCTGGACGGCATCGCCGGGGCGTTGAGCGAACGGCAGGAGCGGTATATAGGCCGGATCAGGGCCAACGCGGATCGGCTGACACGGCTGATCAACGACCTTCTGGACCTGTCGCGCCTCGACCGGGGCCGCAGGGACCTTTTGAATCTCAACATCCAGAAGGTCTCTGTGAAGGAGGTGGTAGAGGAGACGACGGAGGGGTTGCGCCCGATGGCGGAGGAGGCAGGGTTGGATTTGCGGTTTGAGGGGGAAGAGGTGTATGCGCTGGCGGACCAGGACCGGCTGATGCAGATCGTGACGAACTTAGTGGGCAATGCGATCAAGTTTACGCCGAGGGGAGGGGAAGTGGAGGTGAGGGTATCCGTGGATCGTGGATCGTGGATCGGCCCCCCCTCTTATCCCCCCGTGAAC
>Ga0209399_10000292_pt1 | contig 31542 bp, 32 predicted proteins | sample OV2TP3_FD_184130 | JGI IMG/M metagenome (GOLD analysis project Ga0209399, IMG submission 184130) | Hot spring microbial communities from Beatty, Nevada to study Microbial Dark Matter (Phase II) - OV2 TP3 (SPAdes) (version 3) | ecosystem: Environmental > Aquatic > Thermal springs > Hot (42-90C) ... | reverse complement strand
CAGCGCCGCGTCCACGTCCCAGTGGTCGTGGCGCCGCGCGTTGATCAGGTGAATCAGGTCCCGCGTCAACGGGTCCGGCCGGTCCCAGGTCTGCATGGTTCGTCGGTCCTCGTGTCCTTCATGCTAGATGCTTCTCACCGGCAACGCAATGCATTATGATACGCCCGACGCAGAAAAAACAGAGGCCAGGGGAGGATCGTGCGTGATGGAGAAAGGGGGCCCGCCGCTGAAGGGACTGCGCCACCTGGCGCTCCGGGTACGGGACATACGCAAGGCAAAGGACTTCTACCTTCGCATCTTCGGGATGCAGGTGGTCTGGGAGCCGGACCCGCAGAACTGCTACCTGAGTTCCGGGACCGATAATCTGGCGTTGCACGAAACGCCGGCCGCGCCGGCCGAAGGACGGGCCTCAACGCCGGCTTCTGCGCTGGACCATTTCGGGTTTATTGCAGGCAACCCCCAGGTCGTGGATGCGTGGGCGGGATGGGCGGAACAGAACGGCGTGACGATCGTGAAATCGCCGAAACAGCACCGGGACGGCAGCTATTCCTGCTACCTCGCCGACCCGGACGGCAACATCATCCAGATTCTCTACGAACCGACGATCAGCAAGGCCCCCTAAAACCCGAGCAAGCTCCACGGGGCCCCACGATTGCAGGCGCGGGATTAGTCGATCGGGCGGAAGAACGAGTCGTAGACTCCCCAGACCAGAATGATCCCGATCAGCACGTACCAAATCGTATACATCGCCGCATACGGATCACCCCCGCCCTCGGTCGGAGCGGGCACATTGGCGAAGGCCACGGCGACCGTGCCCAGAAAGACCAGAAACGTTTGGAGAAATGTCCACATCCCTTTCACGGCTGCTCCCTCCTTGATCAGATAAGCCTCGGATCTCTCAGCGAATGCGATTATACAAAAAATTCTTCGCCCTACACAAGCAGGAAAATATTTCAGTCGGCCTCCACCGTAGACCGCATCAACGCATTGGCCTGCGGCGGGGAAAAGCCCTGAAACCCATGATGCCGTTCGGTCAACTCCAGCACCGAAAACGGATCCCCGTCCACCCGTTCCGGCGCCGTGAAAATCTGCCGCAGCGGCGCGCCGCGCGCGCCCACGATGTCGCCGGAAAAGACGACGCCCTGGCCCTTGAGCCGGTGGATGGCCCACTCGATGTCTTCCACCCGGACGGCCACATGATGCAGCGTTTTATCGCCGAACGTGCCCACCCACCCGGGGATGATGCTGGTCCGCCCCTTGGCATCCGGATACGCCTGGTCCACGAACAACGGCGGAAACCCCGGTGCCCGGTACACCTTGGCGAACCAATCGTCGTAGTGTAGAGTCTCAGAATAGACATATCCCAGCCGGATGCACTCCTCAGCGCGCCGGTCGATGTCCAGCGTCCGGATCGTGAGGTGGTCCACCACCGGCCTGAAGCCTATTCCCACTTCATCCAGCGCGGCCTGCAGGACCCGCGCGGCCAGGTTCCGCGCCACGTAATCCTTGATAAGCCCGTCAAGCAGCGCCTCGAGTTCGACCCCCTTGTCCATCGTGTGCGCCAGCCTTCATTCCTTGTCGATCTGCGCTCGCTGGAGCCTGCCGCTGAAATCGACATAGACCGTCTTCCACTCACTGAACGTATCCAGCGTCGCCTGGCCCGCCTCGCGATGCCCGTTGCCGGTCCGGCGCATCCCGCCGAACGGCAGGTGCACTTCGCTGCCGATCGTGCCGGCGTTGACATAGACGACGGCGGTCCGGATGTCCCTTATCGCGCGCTGGGCCCGGTTGATGTCTCTCGTATAGAACGACGAAGACAGCCCGTATTCGACGTCGTTGTTGATCGCGATGGTCTCATCGAGGTCCTTCACCTCGATCATCCCCAGCACCGGCCCGAATATTTCCTCCCGGGCGATCCGCATCGCCGGCTTCACGTGATCGAAGAGCGTGGGCGCGAAGAAATAGCCCCTGGCGTATTCTCCGCCCGACAGCGCCTTTCCCCCGGTCAAGAGACGCGCCCCCTCTTCCTGCCCCACCTGCACGTATTGCTGGACTTTCTCCAGTTGGGCGTGACTGACGAGCGGCCCGACATCGATACCGGGCTTCAGCCCGTTGCCCACGCTGAGCTTCGCCATCCGGTTGAGCAGCATCCGCGTCAGCCGTTCCTTCACATCGCGATGCACGATGAGCCGGCTGCAGGCCGTACAGCGCTGACCCGTCGTCCCGAACGCGCTCCAGGTGATCCCGTCCACGGCCAGCTCAACATCCGCGTCCTCCATGACCATAATGGCGTTCTTGCCGCCCATCTCCAGCGCCACCCGCTTGTGACGGGACGCCGCCTCCACCGCCACCCTGGTCCCGGTGGCCGTGGAACCCGTGAACGAGATGAGCGCGACGTTGGGATGGCGCACGAGCGCTTCTCCCAGTTCGGCGCTGCTCCCCAACACCAGGTTGACCACGCCCGGCGGCAGGCCGCAATCCTCCAGGACCTTGACGAACAGCGCGGCAGTGACCGGCGTTTCCGGCGAGGGCTTCAGCACCACCGTATTGCCCAGGATCAGCGCCGGGAAGGCCTTCCATGCGGGAATGGCGACGGGGAAGTTCCAGGGCGTGATCAGCCCGACGACTCCCACCGGCTCCCTCATGCACTGCGCCGATTTGTCCGGAAGCTCGGAAGGGACGACCAGACCGAACTGGCGCCGCCCCTCGGCCGCCATGTAATAGGCCATGTCGACGGCCTCCTGGACATCGCCCTTTCCCTCGGCCAGCACCTTGCCCATCTCGCGGGTCACGGTGCGGGCCATGGTCTCCTTGTCCCTCAGCAGCCGTTCGGCCACCCGAAACAGAATCTCGCCGCGCCGGGGCGCGGGCATCAGCCGCCACTTCTCAAACGCCTCCGTCGCGGCCTTCACCGCCTCGTTAACATCCTCGGGCCCTGAATCCACGCACCGTCCGACCACTTCGCCAGTGGCCGGATCACGGCTGTCAAAGGTCCGCCCCGAATGAGCGCCGACCCACCTGCCTCCGATAAAGTTCTTCACCAGTGTTTTCATGGCAGCACCTCTTCCAGAACCGCCAGCCCTTCATCAACTTCATGGCGGGAGATGCTCAGCGGCGGGCTGATCCTGAACGTATTCCTCCCGCAGGGCAGCAGCAGGAGCCCCCGCCGAAAGGCCTTGAGCACGACGGCGTCGCGCTCGGCCACCGCCCGTTCCTTGGTCCGCCTGTCCCGCACCAACTCAACCCCGATCATCAATCCACGGCCACGTACGTCACCGATCATCCGATGCCGGCGCTGCTGGCGGCGCAACCACTGCTGGAGATACGCCCCCTGCTCCGCGGCGTTGCGCATCAGCCCTTCTTTCTCGATCACGTCGATCGTGGCGAGGCCGGCCTCGCAGGCCACGGGGTTCCCTCCGAAGGTCGACGTATGCGACCCCTTTTCCCACGACATCACCCGCTTGCTGGCGATGATGGCGCCCAGGGGCAAGCCTCCGCCCAAAGCCTTTGCCATGCAGATGATGTCGGGCGTGACGCCCGCATGTTCGATCGCAAAGAACTTGCCGGTCCGCCCCATGCCCGCCTGCACTTCGTCATCCACCAGCAGAATCCCATAGCGGTCGCAGAGCCGGCGGAGCCCTTGCAGAAAATCATCCGGCGGCACGATCAAACCTCCCTCACCTTGGATGGGCTCGACAAAGACGGCGGCCGTTTCCTCCGGCGGAAGCACGGTGCGGAACAGCACGTCCTCGATATATTGCAAGGATTCGTCGGCCGGATCGCCCGCGCCGCGCCGGTAGGGATCGGGATACGGCGCGTGGAAGACGCCGGGCAGAAGAGGCGCGAAGCCCCGGCGCTGGACCGCCTTGCTGGCGGTCAGCGAAACGGCGCCGAGCGTGCGGCCGTGGAACGCGTTGTAAAAAGCCAGGATGTACGGACGCCGTGTGGCGTGGCGGGCGAGCTTGATGGCTGCCTCCGTCGCTTCCGCTCCCGAGTTGCAGAAATACACCTGCTTGGGGTCGCGACCCGGGGCCAGCCCGGCCAGGCGCTCGGCCAGGCGGATGTACGACGGATAGAAGAAGTCGGCAAAGGAGAAGTGTACCAGGCGGTCCGTCTGCGCCGTGATGGCGCCCACTACATGCTTGTGGCCATGCCCCGTCGCGCTGACGGCGACCCCTGCCGTGAAGTCCAGGTAGCAATTCCCATCCACATCCCAGACATGGCAGCCGGCGGCGCGATCTACGACAAGGGGGTAGGCCTGCGTCGCCGAGGGGGCGACGTACCGGCCGCTGCGGCGCAGGAAGGCACGGGCCCGGGGGCCGGGGGGAGTGACGCGGATATGCAGGGTAGCCATCGGGACGCCTCGCGCGCGATGCGCCCGCCGCCGACTGCAGCCGGCGCGATCGACCTCCTGACGATCATTATAGCGTACTGCGCGGTCGGCGGGAGCGCAAGAAGGGGCTTGACGCCGGAACTATACCGGGTCAGTACCGGATGCGGGGGTTGTTCTGCTCTTTTTCCGTCTTGGAGCCGGTGGAGGTGCCGCAATGCACGCAGCAGTACTCGTACAGGTTGCCGTCGGGGAGGATCAGCAGGAGCCGCTCGCGGACCGGGGTGGCCTGCCGGCATTGCGGACAGTACAGCGCCGACGCCCTGAGCGAGCGGAACTGCTCTTGCGGCTGCGCGGCCGGCGCCCCGGCGCGCCTGGCCGGAGGGAACGGCGGCATGCCGCCAGGATTACGGGGACGGAACGGGTTCATGGGACGTGATTTTATCCAGGCCCCCGGGCCAATGACAACTCCTCATATCAACCGCCCCCCGACGACCCAATGGCGATCGTCGGGGACATTGATCAGCAGGCGGCTCAGGTTCATCTCCGTCAACTGAGCGGCCACCTCATCGTCCGTGAAGGCCGCCAGCAGGGAGTTGTAGAAGTCGCGGCGGAGGATCGCCGGCTCGCCGACGGCATATTTGTCCACAATGGCCTGCGCCGCTTCCGGTGAATCGGGACGCAAGAGGTCCATCACCAGCACTGCGGCTCCGGGTTGGGCCAATGTCCTGACCGCATACCAGAACTGGAGCGCGTTGGGCACGTGGTGCAGGAGGCTGTTGGAGATCACGGCGTCGGCCCGCTCTGCGAGCACCGTGTTCTGGAACCGCTCGCACCGCAACGTTATACGGTCGGCCAGGCCGGCTGCGCGAACCGCCTCCTTGCCGAGGGCGATCATAGGCGCTGATCCGTCCACGCCGGTGATCCGGCACTCCGGCAGCGCGCGAGCGAGGCGGATGGGAATGTCGGCCGGCCCGCAGCCGAGGTCCAGCACGTGCCCGGCCTTGATATCCGGAAAGTATTCCAGGAATCGCTCGACGAAGCCCCGGTTTTCCTCCTCGAAGTCGGCCTTCGCGTAGGCCAGCGACTGCTCGGGGTCGTCCATCAATTCGGGTTCAAGCGCGCGGTTCATGACGGCTCGACGGTGACGGGATCGCCCGGCTTCACAATCCCCTCGGCCAGCACCCGCGCATAGAGCCGGCTCCATCCCGGATGCTTCTTCTGGTTGATGCGGTTGAAGTTCCCGTCCCGGAACCACTGCGCGTTGAACCGGCACGGCTCGGTGTACTTCACGATCTCCAGGCGCACGGCGTCGCCGATCCGCAATTGGTCCCCCGGCTTGAGCTCGGCCCATTCCAATCCGGCGATCGTGAGGTTTTCGCCGCTCGCGCCCGGCTTGATCGAATGGCCCTCGGCCTGCAGTGCTTCGATCACATCCAGGGAGAAGAGACAGACCGCACGGTCCACGCCGCCGTGGGCCTCAAGGTTTCGCTGCCGATCCCCTGACACACCGTTCACGGTGATGCGGGCCTCCGGCACCGGCGACTTGGGCACGCCGCCGTCGGAGACACTGATCTGGTGAACGCGCGGAGCAGGCACAGAAGAGGTTAGTTGGCCGCCCGGAGATCGAAGCGAACGGGCATGCGGACCATGCTCTTGACCGCAAAGTTGCCGTCCATGGCCGGAATGAACCGCCAGTCCTTCACGGCGTTCAGCGCCGCCTCGTCGAGGATGGAGTAGCCGGACGTCTTGTGCAGCGTGACGTGCCCCGCCGTGCCGTCCGGCAACACCAATACCTGTAAAACGACCGTGCCTTCCCAGCCTGCTTCGCGGGCCGCACGAGGATAGTCGGGACGCGGGTTATTCCCTGAGCGCACTTTCGATCGTACGGCGCCGGCCTCCGGCGCGGAGTCCCGAAGCAGCCGTGCCTGCCCGGAGGAGACTCCGGGAAGGGGACGGCTGAAGGACACCTCCCCTGCACTCGCAGTCAGGGCCACCATCGGCTCCATCCCCTCCGGCACGATGAACGTCGCTGTCTCAGCAAAGACGGCGGCCGGAGCCGTGGCAGGAGCCAGAGTCCGCGGGAGATCCATAAACGACGGGGGCGCTTCGGATACGGCCGCGACCGGCTCGGTTGGCGCCACCGGAAACGGCGAACCCGCCGGCAAGGCCACAGGCCTAGCAACGGGCCTGACGCGCGAGGAGACCGCGGCAACGGAGCGCGGCGACGCCCGCTTCATCGCCGTCTGACGTGCGTGCGGAGCGGACGCCTGCTTAACGCCGGACTTGGAACGGACACGCTTAAGACGGGCGACAGGGGCGTGTTTGGCATCCACCAGGTCTACTTTTATCCCCTGGTTCGGCACCGCCGGCGTGACCTTCGTGGACAGCGGGAAGGTGCCGAGCGCCGCAACCGCCAGGCCGTGCAGCGCCAGGGACAGCGCGACCGGTAAGCCGAACGGCCGGCGCAACATCGACGTTCCCGCCGGGCCGGTCATTTCTTGAACTCCCGCACGATGCGCTGCACCCGTTCATCCGTGCCGCCCAGTTCGAGATATTTTTTGTACGTCGCGAGCGCCCGCACGGTATCCCGCATATGGAATTCGTAAAACACGCCGAGGTTGTAATAGGCCTCCGCCAACGTCGGCCGCAGGCGAATGGCCTCTTCGTACGCCTGCTCCGCGTCGTGGAATTTCCGCTGGAGGGCGTACACAACGCCCAGATTCATGTGGGCGTCGGCGTAGTCCGGCCTGAGCTTCACGGTCGTCCTGAACTCCTGCGCCGCCGTCTCCAGCTCGCCTTTCGATTTGAGAATGAACCCGAGATTGTAATGCGCGTCCACGAAGTCCGGCCGCGCCGCGACGGCCTTCCGGTAGGCCTGCTCCGCTTCGGGCGAACTGTTGGCCTTCTCGGCGATCGTGCCCAGCAGGTAGTGCGCATCGGCGTGATCCGGCTTGAGCTTGACCAGCTTCGTCAGCAGGTCCCTGGCTTCCTGGCTCCGTCCCTGGGACTCGTAGAGATAGCCGAGCGCATAGAGCGCCTCCAGATGATCCGGTTTGAGGGCCAGGATCTGGCCGTAGGCCGTCACGGCCTTGGGATACGCTTGCTGCCGCTCGTACAATTGCGCGAGCGCGATCAGCGCCTCCTCATACTTCGGGTGGGTGGCCAGCGCCTTCTTCAATTCCTGCTCGGCCTCAACCGGTTTGCCCTGGACCTGATAGACCAGCCCGAGGTTGTAAAAGGCCTCGGCGAAATTCGGATTGAGCTCAATGGCTTTCTTGAAGGAGTCGGCCGCGTCGGCGAAGCGGCGCTGGCCGTTCGCGTAGACGATGCCCAGGAGGTGGTACGCCTCGGGAAATTTCGGGCGGATTTCGATCGCCTTGCGGAGGGACTCGGCGGCCACGTCGTACTTGCCCTGGGACGCCTGGGTCATGCCCTGGCTGTAAAATTTCTTGGCTTCGTCCACCGCGGCGGATGCGGGGCCGTTCCAGAGAAGTCCCAGCGCCAGCATTCCGGCAAGCGCCACGATGCGGAGTCGCGCGCTCATGAACCCCGTCCTTCCTCGCGCGGGCCTTCCTGCTCTTTGAGATCAAATCGCACCGGGACGTCCACCACCGTCGCGAACGAGAACGCGCCGTCGGTCGGAGGCGCGAACCGCCACCGTTTCACCGCGGTCAGGGCGGCCTCGTCCAGCGTGAGATAGCCGGACGTCCGGTGGACGGAGACTTCGCCCACGGTCCCGTCGGCATGGACCTCAACTCGCAGCACGACGGTTCCCTCCCACCCCATTTCACGGGCCCGTTTGGGATACGGCGGGCGCATCGCCTCCAGATAGCGGGGACGGGTCCGCACCCCCTTCGTCGCTGCCGTGTCGTCCCGAAGCACCGACCGGGAGCGAGGCGGCACTGGATGGGGCGGTTCGGGCTGAACCTGCACGCCGACGCTCTCGGGAGGAAGAGGTATCGCGGCGGACATATCAGGAAGCGGCATGGGGATGGCTCGCCTGGGCGGCGCGATCCGGGAGGCCGTCACCTCGACTTCGTCCAATTGCTGGACCGCCTCCGGCTCCTTGGGAACCGCCTTGGTATCCGCGGCGACCGCGGGCCCTGCCAGCAGACACAGGGCCACGGGCAAGAAGAGACTGCCGGGTCGAATCCGCATATTGAGGCGATCCTTACAGATTACAACTTATAACTCAGAACGCCTCATACCATAGCGCAATCGGCGTGCTCGTTACAACAGAGAGCTTTTTATGCTCAGCGTCGAGCGGAGGGGGCGGACTCTCCGTACCGTTTGACCAGGTCGGCGATCCGCTCCTCGGTCAGCAAACTGCCGAAGATCTGCTCCCGCACGATGCCCTGACGGTCCACGATGAAACTGGCGGGCAATCCGACCACGCCGTACCGGTTCGCCACGCGGTTGTCGTGATCCATCACCACCGGGAACGTGTGGCCGTGGGACCGGACGTGCTCGATGACTTTCTCCGTATCCTCCAGCTCGTTGACGGCCAGGACGACAAGGCCCTGCCCGCGCAGCTTGTCGTAGCTGGCCTGCATGGCCGGCATCTCATCCTTGCAGGGCTTGCACCACGTCGCCCAGAAATTCAGGAGCACAATCTTGCCGCGAAGGTCGGAGAGCCTGACCTCCTGCCCCTGGAGATCCTTGAGCGTAATCTCCGGCGCCGGGCCGCCGACCAGAGGGGGACGCCCCGCCATGCCGAGCAGGCCCAGCGCACTCACGACCATCACGACCGAGAACAGCAGCTTTCTCATACGCACTCCTCGCATCAATTCAACGCCATCGACACGCCGCCCAGGAACCCGGTCTGCTGCTGCAGCCCACCGTTGAAGTCCCGCGTGATGGGAACCTGCGCATGGAAGTAAACCGTGGTTCGCTCGCCCACCGCCACCGAGACGCCGGGGGAAAACGCCAACATGGTTGAGCCGGTGTTCGGCACCGGCCGCCGTTTCAACTCAGGATCAATCACTTCCGGATCACCCGGGAACCCCGCATCCCCCTGGAACAAGGCCTGCCTCAGGTCTCCGGTGAACTCGTCGTGCACCACGTACCGCCAGTTGAACTGGCCGGTCAACGTGACGACTTTGAGTGTCTTCACATTCACACCCCCGCTCAAAACGTACTCGTCGCCGAAACGGTACGAGTTCGCGCCCGTGAACGTGCGCCGATAGGACAGGCTCGCGAACTGGTTCAAGCTGTGCGGGATCAGCTCATAGGACTGGTGGACCGACGCTACGACGCCCCACGACCGCCGGCCCATCTGGAGGGTCGGCTCCTGCAACTGGCCCTCGCTGTTCCTGGCGTGGGAGTCCCCCGTCGGCAGGTCCACGCCGAAACCGAGCACGAGCAGGCTCCGCAGGGTCGGCAGGATGCTGTACTTGCCCGTGAGCCGGATGTCCCCCAGCCCGTTATCCGTAAACGATTCGAAGTTCCCTACTCCTCCGTTCTCTTCGCCCACTTCAATGAGGTGGGTGTGTTTCAACTTGCGGTAGGGAAGGGTCAGCTCGACAGTCAGCCGGTCCGTCAGCCCGTAATTCACGTCCAAGGTGTAAAACTGGCTGATCGTCCGCTGCTCGAGATGTTCATTGAGAATGACCCGCCGTCGACGCTGGTCCACGGCCGCCACACGGCCGCTGACGCCGTCCGACTGACCCGCTGACGCATAGGAATAGCGAAGGTCCATCGACAATTGCCCTTTCGGCTGCACGCCGGCTTCCGAGCCGGTGACGAGAAAACAGGAGGCTGACCCGCAGCTTGCGGTCGCCTCGTAAGTTCCGCCTATCAACAACGCCAGTGCCACAAGGGCGCCGAGTCCGGCCGCAGACGGCCGGACACAGTACTTTACCTCCATCGCGTTCTCCTTTAACAACCGTAGGGGCGTGATTGACACGCCCATCGGGGCGCAATGAATTGCGTCCCTACAACAAACATGGGTTGCGTTGGTTGTTAGGAGAGAACGGGAGGGGCGCGGGCCTGGAGCGTCGAACAGGAATCGAACGAGCGCAGGCCGCTCAGGAACGGCAGCGCGTTTTCTTCATTGAGCGTAACGGTCGCCGCATGGACGACGGCCGTCGTGACCGCGCCGGCCGTCGCGCACATCCACGCGCAGACGCCCGTGGCATGCATGCCTCCCGTGTGGTGGGCCGCATGCTGGACCTCGTGCGCGAAGGCGATGCCGGTCGTCGCCCCTAACATCAGGAGGACGGCCACCGCCAGCATCAGCGCAATCGGTCTGAGATGCGAACGGATCATTGGTACGCCCTAAGAACTGAAAATCATCTTAGCGATTTGGGGCGGCCCTGTCAATTACGGATTACTTCGCGTCCTTCGCGCAGCGGAAGCCGATGGTGTTGGCGCGGTGATTGGGGTAGCTATCGCGCCGGAGGGCCACGCGGGCGCCGTTGGCGTGGTTGTACCAGGAGCCGCCCCGCAGCGCCCGTTTTTCGCCGCTCTCCGGCCCCTTGGGATTGTGGTCGGGGCTGGCATGATAAAACTCAGACCCGACCCAATCCGCCACCCATTCGGAGACGTTCCCGGCCATATCGTGGACGCCGTAGGGGCTGGCGCCGTTGGGAAAGCTCCCGCCGGGCTTCAGCACGCCCGCCAGGGTCTTGGCCTCGAGCAGGTCGAACCCCTTGGCGTCCCACCAGGCGCCCCACGCATCGTAGCTCATCAGATCCTGACCCGCCCACGAGCTGGCGCTGTTGAGGCGGGACCGGTCCCAGTCCGGGCCCCAGGGAAACACCTTGCCGTCCGGCCCGCGCGCCGCCTTTTCCCATTCGGCCTCCGTCGGGAGACGCTTGCCGGCCCACTCGCAATAGGCCCTGGCGTCATGCCAGTCCACGTTGACCACCGGCAGGTTGGCGGCCCCCGGAGGAACCTTCCCGCCCTCCCACAGATTCCGCGTCCGGTCCTGCGCATCCTTCGGGTTGGCCGGAGGACGGTGCTTGGCGGCCTGCACGAACTTGAGGTACCGGGCGTTGGTGACTTCGAACTTGTCGATCAGGAAGGCGTCCAGCATCACGGGATGCTGGGGAAATTCGTCCTCCAGGTTGCATTGCTTGTTCGGGCCACAGTCATCGATCTTGCTCCACTCTTCGATTGTCGTCGTGGTGCTGCCCATCAAAAACTCTCCGGCCGGGATGAGCACCATGGCGGCGCCGTCCTTGCCGACGATCTCCTGGGCGGGCGCCGCCTTTAGAGTGGGAGGGGGCCCCACCGAAGGTGCCCCTCCCACACCCACCTTCTCGGCTCCGGTCCCGGATTTCGTCCCCGCCAAGAGGAATACAGCCGTCACTCCGACGATAAGCGCGAACCTCAACATGTGCGATTCTCCTTAACCAGCGATCCGTTCCAGGGCTTCCTTGGCCCGCCCGCGCGCGTTGGCGTCCCAGTCGTCCTCGACCATCTCCCGCAGCCGCTTCTCAGCCTGCGTCGCCTTGAGCTTGCCGAGCGCCAGGGCCGCCTCGGCGCGCACAAAAGCATATTCGTCTTTGGTGGCCGCCAGCAAGGGGGCGATCGCCCGGGGATCGCCCAGCACGCCCAGGCCGTTGGCGGCGCGGGTCCGGTCCATTTTCTCCGGGTCCGTCTTCATGATCCGCAACAGGACGTCGAACACTCCCGGCCCGGCGTCGGCCAGCCGTTCCGGATGAGCCCGGTCATGGTCGACCAGCCAGAGCGCGGCCCGCTTCTGCAGCGCCGGGTCCGTGGTCTCCCGGAAGACTTTCGTCACACGATCGTGCGCCCTCTTGTGCGCGCGGCGATGGAACACGCCCCTGACGATCGAGACGAAGACGATACCGCCGGCCAGGGCCGCCGCCACGATGCCCCACGGCCCGTCCCGCAGGAAGTCCTTCCACGCCGGCGGGAAGACGCTCCAGAGCAGGAAGCCTACCAGGATCGCGACCAGGAGATGCGTCAGGATGAAGATTCCGATATTGCCGCGCTCGCCCCGCATGCCCGCATTCTCTCGCAGTCGTCCCGATCGGTCAACCACGCGTAAAACGCCGTGCCTTTGTTCCGGCTGATTCTGTTCTGTATAGTAAGCCGATGCCGCTTGACCTTGTCCGTCTTCCTGCCGGAATCCTGCTGCTCTACTTCGGCGCCGAGTGGCTCGTTCGGGGTTCGGCCGGATTCGCCTTTGCCATGGGAATGCGGCCCCTCGTCGTCGGTCTCACCATCGTCGCCTATGGCACGTCCGCGCCCGAGCTCGTTGTCAGCGTGGCGGCGGCGCTGGAGGGACACAGCGCCCTCGCCCTCGGCAACGTCGTCGGGTCCAATATCGCGAACCTCGGCCTGATCCTCGGCGTGACGGCGCTCATCTCGCCACCGGCGGTGGAGAAAACTCTCGCCCGGCGGGAGGTCCCCATCCTCGTGGTGACTGCACTGCTTTGCCCGTTCCTCCTCGCCGATGGGTGGATCGGCCGCGTCGACGGGGCTCTGCTGCTCCTCGGCGCCATCGCCTTTACGATCTGGACGCTCCGGGTGGCGGCTCCGGCTCCCCCCCCTTCTGCGGAGTCCGGCGGCGGGGAGGGAAGGACCAGTCGCGCCAGCCTGCTCCGGCTCATCGGCCTTGCCGCACTTGGTCTCGCCGTCCTCCTGGCGGGGGGCAAGGTGTTCGTGGACGGCGCGACCGGCGTCGCGCTCGCCTTCGGCGTCAGCGAGCGACTCATCGGCCTGACGATCGTCGCCATCGGCACATCGCTGCCGGAGATGGCCGCCTCGTTGGTGGCGGCGATCCGCGGCCACCCCTCGATAGCGGTCGGCAATGTCGTCGGATCGAACATCTTCAATATGCTCCTGATCCTGGGCGCAGCCGGACTCGTCCGTCCCATCGAAGGCTCGTTTTCAGTGATCGGATTCGATGTCGGCGTCATGGTCGGCTTCACCCTCGCCGGTGCGCTGCTCCTACGGTGTGAGCGGCGTATCTCCCGACTCGAGGGCGCGCTGCTGGTCGCCGCCTACGCGGCGTTCCTCATCACACTGACCCGCATGGAATAGCGCACGCGCACGGAGACTTTCGAGAACGGCTATTGCCGTTTCTTTGTCCAGGGCATTTCAGTATACTGATAGGACCATGAACCATGACGCACCATGATCAACGTCCTGCTCAATAAGATCTTCGGCAGCAAGAACGAACGCGAGATCAAGCGCATGCGTCCGGTGGTCGCCGAGATCGGCGCCAAGGAGCCGGCCCTGGCGCGCCTCTCGGACCGGGACCTGGGCGCCAAGACGGAGGCGTTCAGGAAACGGCTGGCCGACGGGGTCACGCTGGATCAACTGCTGCCGGACGCCTTCGCGGTCTGCCGGGAGGTGTCAAAGCGCAAGCTGGAGATGCGCCACTTCGACGTCCAGCTCATCGGCGGCATAATCCTGCACGAGGGCAAGATCGCCGAGATGAAGACCGGCGAAGGCAAGACCCTGGTCGCCACGCTCGCCCTCTACCTGAACGCCCTCGAAGGCAAGGGCGCGCACCTGATCACGGTCAACGACTACCTGGCCAAGCGCGACGCCCAGTGGATGGCCCCCCTCTACCACCATCTCGGGCTCTCCGTGGGCGTGATCCAGCATGAGGCGTCGTTCCTGTTCGATCCGGCCTACGAGGCGGAGGACAAGCGCCTCCAGCACCTGCGCCCCTGCACCCGGCAGGAAGCCTACCGCGCCGACATTACCTACGGCACCAACAACGAGTTCGGGTTCGACTACCTGCGCGACAACATGGTCGGGGACCTGGAGCACTGCGTCCAGCGCGAGCAGAATTTCGCCATCGTGGACGAGGTGGACAGCATCCTCATCGACGAGGCCCGCACGCCGCTGATCATCTCGGGGCCCACCGAGGACTCGACCGACCTCTACTACCGCATCGACCGCATCATCCCGTCGCTCAAACGGGAGCGGGACTACACGATCGAGGAGAAGACCAAGACCGCGGCGCTCACCGAAGAGGGCAACGAGAAGGTGGAGCGCGCACTGGGCGTCACGAACCTCTATGACCTGGCCAACATGGACCTGGTACACCACGTGGTCCAGGCCCTGCGGGCGCACGTCCTCTACCACCTGGACGTGGACTACGTCGTCAAGGACGGCGAAGTCATCATCGTGGACGAGTTCACGGGCCGGCTGATGCCCGGCCGCCGCTGGTCGGACGGCCTGCACCAGGCGGTCGAGGCCAAGGAAGGCGTCAAGATCGCCAATGAGAACCAGACGCTGGCCTCGATCACCTTCCAGAATCTCTTCCGCATGTACCGGAAGCTGGCCGGCATGACGGGCACGGCCGACACCGAAGCCGGCGAGTTCGCCAAGATCTACAACCTCGACGTGGTCGTCGCCCCAACCAACCGCCCCAACATCCGGAAGGACTTCCCGGACGTCGTGTTCCGCACCGAGAAGGAGAAGTTCACCGCCATCGTCGAAGAGATCACGGACTGCCACCGGCGCGGCCAGCCGGTGCTCGTCGGCACCATCTCGATCGAGAAGTCCGAGCGGCTCGCCGGCTACCTTGTCCGGCACGGCATCAAGCACAACGTCCTGAACGCGAAGCATCACGAGAAGGAAGCCGAGATCATCGCCCAGGCCGGCCGCAAGGAGGCCGTCACCATCGCGACGAACATGGCGGGACGCGGGACCGACATCCTCCTGGGCGGCAATCCCGACTTCCTGTTCAAGAAGGCCCTGTACGCGGAGCCGGAGATGCCGCCCGAGCGGCAGGCCGCCCTGCTGGCCCAGATCAAGGCCGAATGCGAGGAGGAGAAGAAAGCGGTCACCGCCGTCGGGGGCCTGCACATCCTGGGCACCGAGCGCCACGAGAGCCGCCGGATCGACAACCAGCTCCGCGGCCGCGGCGGGCGCCAGGGCGATCCCGGTTCCTCCCGCTTCTATCTCTCCCTGGAAGACGACCTGCTTCGCATCTTCGGAGCCGAGCGCATCTCCAAGATCATGCTCAAGCTCGGCATGGAGGAAGGCGTGCCGATCGAGGCCGGCATGGTCACCCGCGCCATCGAGAACGCCCAGAAGAAGGTGGAGGCCCATCACTTCGAGATTCGCAAGCAGCTCCTCGATTACGACGACGTGATGAACAAGCAGCGCACGGTCGTCTACGAGCGCCGGCGCATGATCCTCGGCGGGGAGAACCTGTCCGAGGACATCAAGGCCGACGCCGAGGATCTTCTGGACGGGCTGCTGGACGTGTACTGCCCGAAGGACTCGTATCAGGAGGAGTGGGACCTGAAGGGCCTGGCCGACGCCTGCTACGCGCAGTTCTCGATCGACCTCAAGGACGGGACGATCGATACCAAGGGTATCGGCTTCGAGGCCCTGCGCGGAGAACTCGTCCGCAAGATCCACGCGGCGTACGAGGCGAAGGAAAAGGAGTTGGGCCCGGACCTGCTGCGGTACCTGGAAAAGATGGTGATGCTCCGGACGATCGACACCCTCTGGAAAGACCACCTGCTCGCCATGGACAGCCTGCGGGAGGGCATCGGGCTCCGCGGCTACGGCCAGAAGGACCCGCTGATCGAGTACAAGCGGGAAGGCTTCGACATGTTCGCCGCGATGATGGACCGGTGCAAGCAGGACGTCCTGGAGCACCTGTTCCGCGTCCAGGTCGTCCAGGGGGAGCAGCCGCCCGCCGCCATGGAGCGGCCGCGCCGGCCGCCGGCCCTCACGCTGAACCGCGGCGAGCAGGCCGCCGAGGGGAGCGCGGACAAGACCATCCGCCGGAGCGGGGACAAAGTCGGGCGCAACGATCCCTGCCCTTGCGGGAGCGGGAAGAAATACAAGAAGTGCCACGGAGCCTGATCGCGCGCCGGAAGCCCCCATGCCGTCAAGCACGAAGTCCCGCGCCAGCCGCCGCCGTCCGACCCGCAAGCCTTCCGCCGGCGTGCAGGCCCGCATGCTGGCGCTCGTCCGCGAGCTGCGCTTTCTCGTCGACACGACCCACGCCCTGGCGTCGGCGCGCGAGCCCAAGTCCGTGCTGCGCATCATTTTCGACAAGGCCAAGACGATGATCCGGTGCGAAGCTTGGTCGCTCTTCCTGATCGACGCCTCCACCCAAGAACTGGTCTTCGACATGGTCGGCGGCCCCAAGGCCCGGCGGCTCAAAGGGCAGCGCATCAAGCCGGGACAGGGCATCGTCGGGTGGGTCGCCCAGCACGGCAGGCCCGCAATGGTCGCCGACGTCGGCAGGGACCGGCGGTTCCTTGCGGACATCGACCGGGCGACCAAGTTCGTCACGCGGTCGGTCCTCTGCGTTCCGATCTTCAGCAAGAAGCGTCCCGTGGCGGTCTTGGAGATGATGAACAAGGTCGGCAAGCCGTTCGACCGGCAGGACCTGCGTTTCCTCACGCATCTGTCCGAGCAGGCCTCCATCGCGCTGGAGCGGGCGACCCTGCACGAACAGGCGGCCAGCCTCGGCGTCATCGACGAGCTGACCAAGCTCTACAACTCCCGCTACCTGGAGCAAGCCCTGGACCGGGAAGTCCGCCGCTGCCGGCGTTACGGGTCCATCATGGCGCTGATCTTTCTGGACCTCGACCACTTCAAGACGATCAATGACTGTTACGGGCACCTGCTGGGCAGCCAATGCCTGGCCGAAGTGGCGAAGATCATGGCGGCGAGCGTCCGGGACGTCGACATCCTGGCCCGCTACGGCGGGGACGAGTTCGTGGTCATCCTGCCGGAGACCACCGTCGCCACCGCCAAGATGGTGGCCGAGCGGTTGCATTCCGAGGTGGGCGCCCACGTGTTCCTGCAGGACGCGGGGATCAACGTGCACCTGAGCCCCAGCATCGGCGTCGCCGGGTTCCCCGACCACGCGCAGACGAAGGAAGACCTCGTCCGCAAGGCCGACGAGGCCATGTACCGGGCCAAGGCGGGGGGCCGGAACCGCCTTTGCATCGCAGGCCAGCCTTAAGGGGGGAAGTCCAATCCATGGGCGAGCGGAGCCGGATGGTCCAGGCGGAGCAGGTGAAGCTGCTCTACGCCAAGGCGCCCATGGCCATCACGGCCACGCTGGTGAACGCGCCGATCCTCGTGTTCATCCTCTGGAACGAGGTCCGGCATGCGGCCCTCGTCGCGTGGTTGATTTACATGATTATGCTCTCCATGGTTCGCCTCTGGTTGACGTACAAGTACCGGCGCACGCCGCCATCACCCATCGAGGACTCCCCATGGGAAACCTGGTATCTCATCGGAATCGCGCTCGCAGGAATCGGCTGGGGCTCCGTTGGGATCTTCCTGTTTCCCGCGGGGTCGCTCCCCATGCAACTGTTTATCGCCTTCGTGCTGGCCGGCATGACGGCCGGATCCGTGGCGGCCTGCTCCGCCGTGATGACCGGATTTCTCTTGTTTGCCGCGCCCGCCCTTGTTCCGCTCGCTATTCAGTTTCTAGCTCAAGGTGACGACCTCCATCTTGTCATGGGCGGGATGACGGCCCTCTACATCATCCTCATGGTCTTTATCGCACGCACCTTGCACCAGATGATCATCACGTCCCTGAATCTGCGGTTTGAGAACCGGGACCTGGTTGCCTACCTCGCCGCCGCGAAGGGGCATGCGGAACGGCTCAACGAAGATCTCACATTCGAAATCAACGAGAGCAGGCAGGCGCTAAAGGAGCGCGCGCGCCTGATCGCCGAGCTTCAGGACGCGGCGGCCAACATCAAAGTCCTGCGCGGACTACTTCCCATCTGCTCCCATTGCAAGAAGATCCGTGATGACGAGGGGGGCTGGCACATGGTGGAGGTCTACGTCAGCGAGCATTCGAATGCCGACTTCAGCCACAGCATTTGCCCGGAATGCCTGAACAGGATGTATCCGGAGTTCGGCAGAAACAACCCGACCATCTGATTTTTTCAGTAGGTATTTCAGCTCCAACCCCTTGTTCGGACGATGTCTTCCGGCTTGACTAACCGGAAGACCTAGGCTATCGTTACGCCTCTCTTTTGAGACGGTTTTGGCTCGCGTTGCGGAGGATCGCCTTGGTGGAACTCGGTCATCCCGGGCTTGTCGACAAGCTGGTCGCCCGCATCAAGCGGGACGGGCCCCTCTCCTTTGCCGGCTTCATGGAGGCCGCGCTCTACGATCCTGATTTTGGCTATTACATGACCCCCGGTCTCCGCATCGGGCGCGAAGGCGACTACTACACCAGCCTCGACGTGCATCCCGTCTTCGCCGAGTTGGTCGGCCGTCAGGTCGCGCAGGCGGCGGAGAGTATGGGTTCCGGCGACTTCACGGTCGTGGAGATGGGGGCCGGCAAAGGGCTCCTGGCCAGGCACCTGCTCGACTCCTATCGGCGCGAGAACCCCGCGTTTCTCTCCCGCATCCGCTACACCTTGATTGAGCGCAGTCCCGTCATGATCGCGGCGCAACAAAAGCATCTGCGCCCGCTCCTGGACGAGAACGCTCGCATCACCTGGGCGCCGGATCTGAACGCGTTCGCCGCCGGTTCGGTGAGAGGCGTCTTCTTATCCAACGAACTGGTGGACGCCTTTCCGGTACACCGCGTGGTCATGCGGCCCCTGGGCTTACGGGAGATCTACGTCGGATGGGATGGGAGCCGCTTCCTTGAAATCGAGGCGCCGCCGTTTTCTTCAGCGCTGGAAGCCTATTTCGAGCGCATCGGGATCGTCCTTGAAGTCGGCCAGCGGGCCGAAGTGAATCTGCCGGCGCTCGGCTGGATCCGGCAGGTGGGCGCCGCCTTGCGGCGGGGTCTCGTCCTGACGATCGACTACGGCCATCCCGCCGCCGACCTGTACGCGGCGTCCAGAAAGACCGGCACGCTGCTCTGCTATTACCGCCACCGCGTTTCCGAGACGCCGTATCTGCGCATCGGCCTTCAAGACATAACCGCGCACGTGGACTTCACGAGTCTGGCGCTGGCCGGTCGGGACGCCGGGCTCGAGGAGACCGGCTTTACGAACCAGTTGCACTTCCTGATGGGCCTCGGCATCGAGTCGGCTTTTGAAGGTCTCGATCCCGAATCGCCCGAATCGGTCGCGATGCGCAATCTGTTGAAGCCCGACGGCATGGGCTCCACCTACAAGGTCCTGGTGCAGCACAAGGGGATGCCCGCGCCCCACCTGGACGGCCTGCGGTCTCGGCCGTTCTTCCCGGACGCTTTGCACGCGAGTCGAACCGAGAGCCGCCCGATGGAGGCCGCCGCCCGATGACGCCGGATCTGGTGCCCGCCAATTACCTGCCGGTTCTGATCTTCATGGTGGTCGCGGCCGGCTTCGGCATCGTGTCCATCGCGGCCGGCTATCTCGTCCGCCCCTCCCTTCCCTACAAGGCCAAGCTGGCCCCCTACGAGAGCGGCGCGCCGGTGTTCCACGACGCGCGCACGAACATCCCGATGCGTTACTATATCATCGCGATGCTGTTCGTGATCTTCGACATCGAGACCGTCTTCATCTTTCCCTGGGCCGTGGTCTTCAATCAGCTCGGCCTCTTCGGCCTGGTCGAAATGCTGCTGTTCATCGTCATCCTGCTCGTGGGCTACTTCTACGCCTGGAAAAAAGGGGCGCTGGAATGGGACTGATCTCAAACACTCTCGACGACAATGTCATCACGACCACCCTGGACGCCGCCATCAACTGGTGCCGGAAAGGCTCACTGTGGCCGATGACCTTCGGGCTCGCCTGTTGCGCCATCGAGATGATCGCCACGGTGTCGTCGCGCTACGACATCGACCGCTTCGGCGCGGGCGTCTTTCGGGCCTCGCCCCGCCAGTCCGACCTGATGATCGTCGCCGGCACCGTCTGCCGGAAGATGGCGCCGGTGATCCGGCGCATCTACGACCAGATGCCGGAGCCCCGCTACGTCATCTCCATGGGCTCCTGCGCGACGTCCGGCAACCACTATAACTCGTACAGCGTCGTCCAGGGGGTGGACCAGATCGTGCCGGTGGACGTCTACGTGCCCGGCTGCCCCCCGCGCCCCGAGGCGCTCCTGGACGGCCTGATCCAGCTCCAGCGGAAAATGATGCATGAGAAAATTTTGGTGAGGTGAACCGTTAAACGTTAATCGTTATTCGTGAATGCTTGAAGAGGCAACAAGACCGTTTGACGTTTAACGAATAACGTATAACGACAAGCTACGATGCATACGCTACTGACCAAGTTGAAGGAACGGTTCCCCGATGCGGTGCTGGCGGTCCGCGAGGAGGGCCCCTACAAGGACCTCGTCGCGCAGGTCAAGCCGGCGGCCGTCCCCGAGATCGCCCGCTTTCTTCACGACGACCCCGAGACTTCCTTCGACATGCTCTCGGACGTGCTCGCGGTGGACTACCCCGAGGATGAAGACCGGTTCGAGGTCATCTACCTGCTGAAGTCGCTCCCGCGCAACCACCGGCTCCGGCTCAAGGCGCGGCTTCCGGAAGACGACCCGACCATTCCGACCGTCACCACGGTCTGGAAGGGCGCCAATTTCCTGGAGCGCGAGGTCTACGACCTCATGGGCGTCACGTTCGCCGGCCATCCGGACCTGCGCCGCATTCTCCTGCCGGAGGACTACGACGAAGGCTATCCGCTGCGCAAGGACTTCCCGACGGAGGGCCGGGGCTGGCGCAGCACCTTCCCGTTTCTTCCGCGGCTCGACGAGCCGGCCGCGCCGCTGGCCTCGGAAATTCCCGAAGACCAGCACCGGCCCTTCCTGAAAGAAGCCGAGGGCCTGCCGCAGGACACCAAGGCGGTCCGGCGCCAGGAGGAACTGCTGCTCAACATGGGCCCGCAGCACCCGGCCACGCACGGGGTGCTCCGCATGGTGCTGGAGCTCGAGGGCGAGCGCATCGTGAAAGCCACGCCGGACCTCGGCTACCTGCATCGCGGCGTCGAGAAGCTGTCCGAGGGTCTGGCCTACCAGCAGATCATCCCCCATACCGACCGCCTGGATTACGTCTGCTCGATGACGAACAACTACGCTTACGTGCGGGCCGTGGAAAAGCTGCTCAACCTCACGGCACCGCCGCGCGCCGAGTACATCCGGACGGTCGTCGCCGAGATGCAGCGGATCATCGGGCACCTGTTCTGGCTCGGGACCCAGGCGCTCGACATCGGCGCCATGACGGTGTTCTTCTGGACGTTCCGCGAGCGCGAGGTCCTGCTGGATCTCTTCGAGAAGCTCTGCGGAGCGCGGCTGACGCTGAACTACTACCGGATCGGCGGCGTGGACTCCGACTTCACGCCGGACCTCGTTCAGCGGCTCGGCGCCTTCCTGGACACGTTCCCCGCGCACCTGCACGAGTACGACGAGCTGCTCCTCACCAACCGCATCTGGCTGGCGCGGACCAAGAACGTCGCCGTGATCTCCGCCCAGGACGCGATCAACTTCGGCTGCACCGGGCCAGTGCTGCGCGGGTCGGGCGTGGCCTACGACGTCCGCAAGGCGGAGCCCTACGGCGCCTACGACAAGGTCGAGTGGGAGGTCCCCGTCGGCAAGAACGGCGACACCTACGACCGCTACTGGGTGCGCCTGGAGGAGATGCGGCAGAGCGCCAGGATCATCCGCCAGTGCCTCGCGCAGCTGCCGGATGGGCCGATCATCGCCGACGCGCCGCAGATCATTCCCCCGCCCAAGCAGAAGGTGATGCGGGACATGGAGAGCCTGATCCACCACTTCATCATCTTCACGCAGGGCTTCAAGCCGCCCCAGGGTGAGACTTACTGCGCCTCCGAGGCACCGAAGGGCGAGCTCGGCTTCTTCATCGTGAGCGACGGCGGGCCCAAGCCCTACCGGCTGAAGATCCGCTCGCCCTCGTTCGTTCATCTGGGCGCGTTCGACCACATGGCGCGCGGCTACCTCATCGCCGACATCGTGACGATCTTCGGCACCTACGACATCGTCATGGGGGAGTGCGACCGTTAGTGAGGACGTGCAGCGTTAAACGTGTAAACGTTGATCGAGGGAGAAACCGTTTAACGAATAACGTATAACGATTAACGAGGGACTAGATGTTGGTCGAGAAACACAAGGAGAAGATAGCCGGCATCATCGCCCGCTACGCGGAAAAGCGGGGGGCCTTGCTGCCGCTGCTCTGGCTCGCGCAGGAGGAGCAGGGCCACGTATCCGAAGAGGCGATGAAGGAGATTGCGGGGCTCCTGGACCTCACGCCGCCGCAAATCTTCGAGACCGTGACGTTCTACACGATGTACAACCGCCGGCCGATCGGCAAGTACCACATCCAGGTCTGCCGCTCGCTGATGTGCGCGCTCGTGGGAACGGACAGCCTGCTGGGCTGGATTCACGCCAAGCTGGGCATCAAGACCGGCCAGACGACGCCGGACGGGTTGTTCACGCTGAGCCAGGTGGAGTGCCTGGGTTCTTGCGGGACCGGCCCGATGATGCAGCTCAACGACGACTATTACGAGCGGCTGACCCAGGACAAGGTCAACCGCATCCTGGACGATGTGAAGCGCGACGGCAAATCGTCGCTCGCTTCCGGACCATTCATGTTTCCGGAAGCAAGCGGCGTTAACCGTTAACCGTGAATCGTGAAGAGGTGCAAGGGCTTTTCCATTTAACGTTTAACGAATAACGTATAACGAGCATTCACGATGGCAACGCACGAACCGCTCCTCCTGAAGAACATGTCCCAGCCGGGCTACAGCGGCTCGCTCGCCGACTACGAGCGCGCGGGCGGCTACCAGGCCCTACGGAAGGTCCTCGGCAAGGTCGCGCCGGCCGACATCACCGAGATGGTCAAGAAGTCCGGCCTGCGGGGCCGCGGCGGCGCCGGCTTCCCGACCGGCGTGAAGTGGACCTTCATTCCCAAGGACCACCCCGGCCCGCGCTATCTCGTCTGCAACGCCGACGAGAGCGAGCCCGGGACGTTCAAGGACCGCCAGTTGATGGAGCGCGACCCGCACCAGATGATCGAGGGCATGATCATCGCCGCCTATGCCATCGACGTCCGGACGTCCTACATTTACATCCGGGGGGAGTTCGTCCTGGGCGCCAAAATCCTGGAACGCGCGCTGGCAGAGGCGTATCAGACCGGCTACCTCGGTGCGAATATCCTCGGGACCGGGTTCGCCCTGGACATCTACGTGCACCGGGGCGCCGGCGCCTACATCTGCGGCGAGGAGACCGCGCTCCTCGAATCCCTGGAAGGCAAGCGGGGCCTGCCCCGCATCAAGCCGCCGTTCCCCGCCACCCACGGCCTGTTCCAGAAGCCGACGGTGGTCAACAACGTAGAAACGCTGGCCAACATCCCCCACATCGTGAACCGCGGGCCCGAGTGGTTCGCGTCCATCGGGAACCCGCCCAAGAGCACCGGGACGCGGATCTTCTGCATGAGCGGGCACGTGAAACGGCCGGGCAACTACGAAGTGCCGATGGGGATCACGTTCCGGGAGATGATCTATGACATTGCCGGCGGCATGCGGAGCGACAAGCCGCTCAAGGCACTCATTCCGGGCGGGGCCTCGGCGGCCTTTCTGACGCCCGACCACCTGGACGTGAAGCTGGACTTCGAATCGGTCGCGCAAGCGGGCTCCATGCTCGGGTCCGGAGGGGTCACGGTGATGGAGGAAGGCACCTGCATGGTCTGGGCCGCCGAAAATCTCCTGCACTTCTTCAACCATGAATCGTGCGGCAAGTGCACGCCCTGCCGGGAGGGCAGCTCCTGGCTGCTGCAGATCCTCAGGAGGATCGACCACGGTAAGGGGAAGATGGACGACCTCGCGACCCTCTCACGCTTGTGCGGCAACATCGCCGGCCGCACGGTCTGCGCGTTCGGCGACGCCGAGATCGCGCCGATCACCAGCACCCTTCAGTATTTCCGGGACGAGTACGAGGCGCACATCCGGGAGCAGCGCTGCCCGTTCAGGCCGCAGCCGGCGCCGGAGCTGCTCACGGTGGGGCATTAGGAGCACGCATGGCTGACATGGTCAACGTCCTGATCGACGGCAAGCCGATCGCGGTGGAGAAGGGCACGCTCGTCATCGAAGCCGCGCGGCGGCTCGGGGTCATGATCCCGCACTTCTGCTACCACCCCAAGCTCAAGTACGACGCGAACTGCCGCATGTGCCTCGTCGAGGTGGAGAAGATGCCGAAGCTGCAGACGTCCTGCAGCACGGTGGTCGCCGAAGGCATGGTGGTCCGCACCAATACCCCCGTCGTGGACGAGGCCCACAAGTCCGTCCTGGAATTCATCCTGGCCAACCACCCGCTTGACTGCCCGATCTGCGACCAAGGAGGCCGTTGCGATCTCCAGGACTTCTCGCACCAGTACACGCCCACCACCAGCAAGTTCAGCGATACCAAGCGGGTGTACCAGAAGGAGTTCTTCAGCCCGCTGATCGAGAAGGAAATGAACCGCTGCGTTTCCTGCCTCCGGTGCGTGCGGTACTGCGACGAGATCATGGACGTCAAGGCGCTGGCCAACGCCGGCCGCAGCACGATGACCGAGATCGTGCACTTCGCCGGCCACCAGTTGGACTGCGAGTTCTGCGGCGGCTGCGTGCAGATCTGCCCGGTGGGCGCGATCACGAGCCGGCTCTCGATGTACGAGTTCCGGCCCTGGATGATGAAGCGGGCGGACACCACGTGCGGCTACTGCGGGGACGGCTGCTCGCTCATCCTCGAGACGCGGGGGAACAAAGTCATCGAGGTCATGTCGTCCCACGGGAACGGCCGCAACAACGGGGACCTTTGCGCGCGCGGCTTCTTCGGCTACCAGTACGTCAACCACGAAGACCGGCTCACGACCCCGCTCGTCCGGCAGGCGGACGGCAAGCTGCATCCCGTCACCTGGGACGAGGCGCTGCCGCTCCTCGCCGAGCGGCTCACCCAACTGAAGCTTGAGCACGGCGCGGATGCCATCGGCGGGCTGATCTCCGCCCGCTGCACCAACGAGGACCTCTATCTCTTCCAGAAGTTCATGCGCTTGGCGATCGGCTCGAACCATCTGGACAGCACGGCCCGCTATGGGCACGTCAACGCCGCGCGGGCGCTGCGCCGCGTGCAGGGCACCAACCGCTGGACCGTCTCCTACGAGGACCTCGTCCAGGCCGACGCCCTGCTGCTGATCGGGACTCAGGTCACGGCCGCCAACCCGATCGTCGGATTGAAGGTCAAGGAAGCCGTCAAGAAGCGCGGGGCCAAGCTCCTGACCCTCGAGACGCTCGTCCCGTCGATCGAGACCACCAGCAACATCACCAATCTCTCGACGACGCATCTCACGGTGCCGGTCGGCCGCCACAGCGCCGCCGTGCGGGGCCTCGTCAAGGCCGCCTTCGACGAGAACCTCGTGGACGCGGGGCTAAACGCGCGCGCCGGCGACTTCGCGTCACGCGTCCGCGCGGCGGCTGCGGCCTTGCCGTATCCGGACGGATTGGACGAGCCCGCGCTCCGGACCATGGCCAAAACTTTTGCGAGCGCGCGGCGCGGGGTGATCCTGATCGGCCAGGATCTGCTGCAGGCGCCGGGCGGCCACGAGGCCGCCGTGAACCTTCTGGATTTCCTGCTGCTGATCGGCAAGCTGGCCCAGCCCGGCTGGGGCCTCGCCCCGCTCACCGAAGAGAACAACGAGCAGGGCGCCGTCGAGATGGGCGCCACGGCGGACTACCTCCCCGGCCCGGCCGACGTCGGCGATGCCGCCGCGCGCGCGCAGATGGCAGGCGCGTGGAAGGGCGAGCCGCCGGCCGCGAAAGGGATGCGCCTGCTGGAGATGCTCGACGCGGCCCGCGCGGGGAAGCTGAAGGCCATGATCATCGTGGGCGAGAATCCGGTGCGGAGCCTGCCGGCGTCCTCCGCAAAGGTCGCCGGTGCGCTGGAGAAGCTGGACCTGCTCGTCGTGCAGGAGCTCTTCCTGACGGAGACCGCCAAACGGGCCGATGTCGTGCTGCCGGCCTGCTCCTATGCCGAAAAGACCGGCACCTTCACGAACTCCGAGGGCTTCGTCCAGAAGGTCCGCCCCGCGCTGGAGCCGGTCGGCGACAGCCGCCCGGACTGGGAAATCCTCTCTGCCCTCTCCGTGATGATGGGGTACCCTCTGGAGTACGGCGACGCGAAGGAGATCCTGAAGGAGATCCGCGCGGTCATCCCCGGCTACCGCGTCCTGGGCGCGACGGCCGAGCCGGCCAAGGTGGACGCCGACGCGGTCGAGCGCTACGTCACCACCGGCTTTGCCGATGATCTCTCGGCCCGGTACGGCGCAGGGGCCGCGCCACAGACCAACCGTCATCGTTGGTCGCTGGCGGTCGGCCAAACCCTGTTCCACTCGGGCGCGATGTCCACCAGGGCCCAGGGCCTGCTGGAGCTGCAGCACGAAGGGAAGCTCCTCATGAACCCGGCCGACGCGCAGCGCCTGGGCATCACGGAAGGCGGTCGCGTGCGGCTGACGTCACCGTCCGGCGAGGCGACGGTCCCGGTGACGATGCTGGGCCGTATCCCGGAAGGCGCCCTGTTCTTCCCCGAGTCGTTCCGCGAGGGACTGGCTGCCCTCCTGAATATGTCCGTTGATCCGGTGACCGGCGTGCCCTATTTCAAACAACTGCGTGTGTCCGTGGAAAAGATCGCGGGAGGAAATTAGCGGATGGAAATGCTCGTGTTTGCAGGCGCGGCGACGGCCAAGATCGCCATCGTCATGGTCACCGTGCTGATCACCGTGGCCGTCCTCACACTGGCCGAACGGAAGATCCTGAGCTGGATGCAGGACCGCATGGGCCCGATGGAAGTGGGCCCGTACGGCATTCTCCAGCCGATCGCCGACGGCATCAAGCTGTTCTTCAAGGAGGACATCATCCCGGCGGGGGCGAACTGGCTGCTCTTCTCGCTGGCGCCGATCCTCTCGCTCGTGCCGGCCTTCATCGGCTTCGCGGTCATCCCGTACGGCCCCAACCAGGAGATCGAGCTCTTCGGCGTCACGATCAAGCCGTTCATCATCACCGACATCAACATCGGTATCCTGTATATCCTGGCCTTCGCCTCCATCGGCGCCTACGGGGTCATCCTGGGCGGCTGGGCTTCCAACAACAAGTATTCCCTGCTCGGCGGCCTGCGCGCGGCCGCGCAGGTGATCAGCTACGAGCTGAACGTCGGCCTGGCGATCATCGGCGTCCTGATCCTGTCGGGATCGCTCAGCATGGTGACGATCGCGGAGAAACAGGCGGGAGGGTTCTGGCACTGGAACCTCTTCGGGGGCCTGCAGATCATCAGCTTCGTCGTCTACGTCATCTCGTCCGTCGCGGAGACGAACCGCCTCCCCTTCGATCTGCCGGAGGCGGACAGCGAGCTGGTCGCCGGGTGGATGACCGAATACAGCGGGATGCGGTTCGCCTTCTTCTTCATGGCGGAATACGCGAACATGATCCTGGTGTCCTGCATCGCGTCGGTCCTGTTCCTCGGCGGGTACAACGCGCCGTATCCCGGCACGCTGCTGCCGGAGCATCTCGCCTGGGTCGAGGGCATCGCCTGGTTCACGGTGAAGGTGTACTTCTTCCTGTTCCTGTTCTTCTGGATCCGCGCCACGCTCCCGCGCCTGCGCTATGATCAGCTTATGCGGTTCGGGTGGAAGGTGATGCTGCCGCTGGCGCTGGCGAACATCGTGGTCACGTCCATCGTCGTGTACGTCCTCAGGTAGAAAGGAGCGCGAACCGCCATGGCCGTCGCAGACTTGGTCAAGACGTTCACCTTCTATGAAATCCTGGTCGGCATGAAGGCCACGATGACGGTGTTCATCCAGCGGATCATCCTCCGCAACCGCAAGGCCGTCACGTTGCAGTACCCGCACGAGAAGCGGGACCTGCCCGGCACCTACCGCGGGATGATCGCGCTCCTCAAGTACGACGACGGGACCGAGAAGTGCGTCGGCTGCGACCTCTGCGAGGCGGCCTGCCCGTCCCGCGTCATCACGGTCATCAGCGCCGAAGTCGAGGGCGAGCCGATGAAGCGGTACGCCAAGGAATACTACATGGACATGACCCGCTGTCTCTTCTGCGGCCTGTGCGTGGACGCCTGCCCGGTGGACGCCCTGGCCATGACGAAGGAGTATGAGTGGGCCCGGTACAACAAGCGCGACCTCCGGCTCGACAAGCCGCAATTGCTGGCGCTGGGCGACCGCAACTTCCCGGAGCGCGAAAAGAAGCTGGAGTTCCAGCATCCCAACGTGGCCTACTTCAACATCGGCCACAAAAACCTGCCCTCCAAAGTCTCCTAGGGACCCGACGCGATCGTGGCCACACTGGCTTTCTTCTATTTCGGGAGCGTCATCGTCCTGACCGCCGTCCTCGTGGTCGCCCTGCGCAACCCCGTGTACAGCGTCATCTCGCTGCTCGTCATGTTCTTCCACATCGCGGGCCTGTTCGTCACCTTGCATGCCGAGTTCCTGGCGGCGGTCCAGCTGATCGTCTACGCGGGCGCCATCCTGGTGCTCTACTTGTTCGTCGTCATGCTCCTCAACCTCCAGCAGGACGATTCCTATCAGCGGCAGGTGAAGTGGGGGCTGGGGCTCGGCCTGCTCGCGCTTGCGGAAGTGATCGCCATCATCAGCAAGGTGGCGCTGCCGGAGGAGCCGGCGGAGGAGAAGATCGCCGCGGCCGCCGCCGCCGGCAACACCGAGGCGGTCGGGAAGGCGCTCTATACCACGTACCTGTTCCCCTTCGAAGTGGCCTCGCTGATCCTGCTGGTCGCCATGATCGGCGCCATCATCATGGCCAAGAAGGGGATCATGGGGCCGGAGGCCAAATAAACCATGGTCCCGTTGTCCTATTACATGATCCTCAGCGCGATCGTGTTCGTCACCGGCGTCGTCGGCGTGCTGATCCGGCGCAACATCATCATGCTGCTGCTCTCCATCGAGCTGATGCTGAACGCCACAAACATCAACTTCGTGGCCTTCTCGTACTACCTCGACAACATCGCGGGGCAGGTCTTCGTCTTCTTCGCGCTCACGGTCGCGGCGGCGGAAGTGGCGGTGGGGCTGGCGATCATCATCGCGCTCTATCGCAGCAAGGCCACCGTCAACGTCGCAGAACTGAATTTGATGAAATGGTAAGGCACAACACACAAAGAACAGGCTATGGCCGGCGGGTCACAATTCTTTCCCCTCTCCCCACCGAGGGAGAGGGAAGGGTGAGGGGGTCTTGGAAACATCTCAAGCCGATAAAGTGCTAGCCCGGCGGGTCCTGCCCCCGGTCTCCCCCATCGGCTTCGGCTACGAAGACTGGCCTCTAGGCGACGGGGGGCCCCCAACCGGTGTCACCCGCCGGTGGAAGTCTACACTTCTTCAACCCTCTCCCCACAGAGGGAGAGGGCAAGGGTGAGGGGGATTATACGGTGGGCGGATCAGACCGGTGGAGTTATGAGAAAGATAAGTCCAAGTTGGACGTCAGGGAGATGACGGCATGAACGTCGGTTTCTTCTTGAAGAAAAGGACCGCGTTCATTCGCCAGTTGTATAACACGGCATCGGCGCCGTATATCGAACGAATGCGAAAAATCGAAGCCGAAGAAGATCCGTTCGTGCCGCCCTACAGCGAGGATGGTGAGCCTGCATTTCTTGAGGAATGGCTTGAAGCCGATGAGTCTCTTCATGTTCTTGCGTATTCATGTGTTTCGATGCTCGCCGCAGCTCTACATCTTTACTTCAAGACGTGGGAAAGACAATTCGGTATTCCTGTTGATAATTCGCTACAGTCAGCCTTCAAGAAGGGCTGGTTGAACGGATACAAGGTCTACTTCGCGCGCCATGTTGGTATTCAATTCGACGACAGCCAAGTTGACTTGGAAGTGCTTGGAGAAATTGTTCTTGCGAGAAATCGGGTTCAGCATCCCGAATGCATTTTCAGTCATCGCACTCACTACGCGGATGATGACCTTAAGAAGCTACCGCACCCGTTCTTTGTCGATGATCGTGATCGTAGTCTTCTTACTGACGTGGATGAGGGAGAAAAATCATGGCTCACCCCTCCGACTCTGCACGTCACCGGCGAAAAGCTCTCAGCGGCAATTGCGGAGGTTGAGCGGTTCACCGATTGGTTAGAAGGCGAGGTAAATACACATGTCTATCGGCGATAGACGCTCAACAGTTGTTCCAGCGGACCGCCAAAAGCTTTACTTTTTCCTCTGCCTATTTATCTGTGCAGGGATATCCACTAGCTGTGCGCCTGTCCAGTCTCGTGAAGAGGTGATTCAAGAAGTTGTCTCAAGTTGGATGGGCACACATAAAGACGAAATGATTGCACAGTTTGGCCCTCCACTCCGGGAATCGAAGCTAAGCGATGGAAGTACCATGATGGTTTGGGAAGAAGTAAAAACACGCTATCGTAAAGGATACGCAGATAGACCTGGCCAATACTATTACGTTACGTGCCAGACGCTGTTTAGGGCGGATGCAAGCGGAATTATAAGAGACGGGGCGCTTAAAGGATGCTAGCTTCCAGAATGCTTAGTCCACGCGCTAAACGCCTCCGTCATGATCAGACCGACGCCGAGCGCAAACTGTGGATGCAATTGCGCAGCCGACAGATGAACGGCTTTAAGTTCCGACGGCAACAGCCAATCGGTCGCTACATCGTGGACTTCTTCTGTCCAGAATCTAGGTTGGTCGTTGAGCTGGATGGCGGACATCATGCTGATCAGATTGAAGCGGATCAGCGGAGGACTGAGTTTCTGACCAAGGCGGGCTATCGGGTGCTGCGGTTCTGGGACAATGAGGTGCTGAGCGATGCAGAGGCTGTGTTGCAGAAGATTGTCAACGAACTGAATCACCCCTCACCCTACCCTCTCCCTCAAGGGGCGAGGGTGAAGAAGAGAGCCTCCTTAGCCTTGCCTTCTCAAGCAAGGGGCGAGAGAGTAGTTAGAAGGAACGGCCGGTGAAATACGCTCTTATCCCATTGCTGCCGTTTGCCGCGTTCATCGTGATCGGCCTGTTCGGCCACTGGATCAGGGAGCGCGCGCACTGGGTCGCCGTGCCGGCCGTGGGCATCTCGTTCCTCCTGTCCCTCTCGACATTCATGGACATCGCAGAGGGCGAGCCGATCCGCCTGACCCTCTACTCCTGGATCACCTCCGGCGCCTTCGACGTCAACATCGGCTTCTACATCGACCGCCTGACGGCCGCGATGCTGTTGCTAGTCACCATCGTCAGCGGGCTCGTGCACGTCTATACCATCGGCTACATGCACGGCGAGCCCGGCTACGCCCGCTTCTTCGCCTACATCGCGCTCTTCACCTTCTCGATGCTGATGCTGGTGATGG
>Ga0209399_10000287_pt1 | contig 31566 bp, 28 predicted proteins | sample OV2TP3_FD_184130 | JGI IMG/M metagenome (GOLD analysis project Ga0209399, IMG submission 184130) | Hot spring microbial communities from Beatty, Nevada to study Microbial Dark Matter (Phase II) - OV2 TP3 (SPAdes) (version 3) | ecosystem: Environmental > Aquatic > Thermal springs > Hot (42-90C) ... | reverse complement strand
CGAGCTCGCCATCATGATCACGGCGCGCTTCTGGACGGCGCAGTTCGAGTGGCACATCCATCGCGGCTTCGCCGAGAAGGAAGGCGTCGAGCCAGCGATCATCGACGCCATCGCCGAGCGCCGGACGCCGGAGTTCAGGAACGCCGACGAGAAGATCGTCTACGCGTTCGTGCGCGAGCTCAACAAGCAGCACCGGGTCAGCGACGCCACCTACGACGAGGCGGTGAAGCTGCTCGGCGCCGAGAAGGTGGTCGAGCTGACCGCCGTCGCCGGCTACTACACGCTGATCTCGATGGTGCTGAACGCCTTCGAGGTCGAGGTGCCGGAAGGCAAGGCGTCGCTCGGGGATTAGTCTTTGGCCGCGACGCCGACCCGGGCCCTCATGCTTCGACAGGCTCAGCATGAGGGCCTCATCCTGAGCTTGTCGAAGGATGAGGACAGTCACTCCTACTCCGCCGCCGTGTCCTTGATCAGCGTCTCGCCCGGCCGCACGCGAGTGAACTTCACCGGCCGCATGGCGACGTCGATCTTGCCAACCACCAGTCGGGCGCTGGTGAAGGCGGAGGTAGCGAGATCGCCGGTCTCGGGGAAGTCGGCGCGCCAATGGGCGCCGCGGGAGTCGTCGCGGGCCAGTGCCGCGGCGGCGATTACCTTCGACACCAAGATCAGGTTCTTGAGGTTCAGCCAGTCGTGCCAGGCGAGATTGTAGGCGAGATCGCGGGCTTCGACGCCGACCCCGTCGAGCGTCTTGTCGAGATCGTCGAGACCGGCCAGCGCACGCTTGAGCGACGCCGCATCGCGGACGATGCCGGCGTCGTCCCACATCAGCCGCGCCAGGCCCTCGCGCACCTCCTCCAGGTCGCCGGGCGCCTTCGCCAGCGGCGTCCGGCACTCGGCGACGGCGGTTTCGATCGCCGCTTCATCGGGGTCGCGGAATTTTCCGTGTCTCGGCGTCCACTTGGCCAGCGTGTCGCCGGCGATGCCGCCGAACACCGTCGAGTTGGCGACGCCGTTGCCGCCGAGCCGGTTGGCGCCGTGGACGCCGCCGGTGTCCTCGCCGGCGGCATAGAGGCCTTCGAGGGCGGTCGAGCAGTCGGGCCGGAACTCGACGCCGCCCATCATGTAATGCGCCGTCGGCACTACCTCGACGCGGCCCGAGACCAAATCGAAGCCGCAGTCGGCGCAGCGTTCGACCATGCCCGGGAACTGCCGCCGCACCTCGGCCGGGTCGAGGTGCGCCATGGTCAGGAACAGCCCGCCCATCGGCCCGGTGTTGGCGGCGCGCATCTCGGCGAACATGGCGCGGCTGACGATGTCGCGGGTGGCGCGCTCGGCGCGCTTGTCCGTTTTGGTCATGAAGCGCCGGCCCTGGCCGTCGAGCAGGTAAGCGCCGTAGCCGCGGAGGCCCTCCTCCAGCACGGTGCCGGTCATCCGCGTTTCCGGCCCGGCCAGCAGCCCGGTCGGATGGAACTGCACCATCTCCATGTCGCGAAGCCGGAGCCCGGCGCCGAGCGCCATGGCGAGGCCGTCGCAGGTCTTGTCGCCTGACGGGGTGTGGTAGCGGTACATGGTCGGCCCGCCGCCGGTCGCCAAAAGAACCGCGCGGGCGCGCACGAACAGGAATTCCCCCGTCCGCATGTCGATCATCAACACGCCGGCAATGGCGCCGCCGTCCGTGCTTTTTATGAGCGCCACGGCACGGTGGTCCTCGAGGCGGCCGATGCGGCGCGCCCACACCTGTTCGGCCAGCCGGTTGATGATCTCGATGCCGGTGAGGTCGCCCTTGTGCACGGTGCGGTCGAAGGTCTGGCCGGCGAACGCCTTCTGGTGGATGGAGCCGTCCGGATTGCGATCGAAGAAGCAGCCGAGCTCGTTCTCGAGTTCACGAATACGTTCCCGGGCGACGGTGACCAGGATCCAGGCGAGCTCCTGGTCGTTCAGCCACTTGCCGCCCTCGATGGTGTCCATGAAATGGCGCTCGACGGAATCGCCCGGCGCCAGCGCCACGTTGTAGCCGCCCTGCACCATGCGGGTGCAGCCGCATTTGCCCAACAGTCCCTTGACGGCGACGGTGACGTCGAGGTCCGGCGCGCCGGCCTTGGCGTGCAATGCGGCGAACAGGCCGGCGCCGCCGGAGCCCAAGATCAACACGTCCGTATCGAGACGGTTCAACTTTTGACGCCCATGCGGGCCAGAGCCGCGGCGCGGCGGTCGCGGGCGCGGGCGCCGACGGCGTCGTAAAGGCTGCCGCCGTGGGCATCCATCGCCACCAGCAGCGGGCCGAAGTCCTTGATGCGGAACTGCCAGAGACTCTCGGGGTTGAGGTCGTCCATGTCGACGTCGAGGATGCGCTCGATCCAGGTCGTTTCGAGCGCCGCCGTGCCGCCGATGATGGCGAGATAGACGCCGCCCAGATCCCGGAACGCCTCAGCACTGTCGGCCCCGAGTCCGCCCTTGCCGATGATGATGCGGACGCCGTACTCGGCCATCAGCGGCCGGGTGAAGCGTTCCATCCGCGCCGAGGTGGTGGTGCCGATGCAGATGGACTGGTACCCGGCCGGGCACTCGTTGGAAACCGGCACCTTCTTCACGTTCGGCGCGGTGTGGATGACGGCGTGGCCGCGGAGATCGAAGCGGGCCTTGCGGCCCTTGTCGAACATCGCGATCAAACTGGCGTCGCGCAGCCCGAACAGGGTCTCCTGCAAGATGACGTGGTCGCCGACCCGTAGCTTGCGTACGTCGGCGTCGCTGACCGGGAGCGCGATGTCGTGGTCGGCCATCGCTAGAACCCGAGCTCGACGCCCTTCGGCGTGAAGGTGGCCCGCGCACGGCGGGCGGAATGGCACTGGATGTTGACGGCGACCGGGTTCATGGTGATGTGGGTGGCCGCCGTCTCGACGTGCACCGCGAACGCCGTCGAATCGCCGCCGAGCCCTTGCGGGCCGATGCCGAGGCTGTTGACGGCCTCGGTTAATTCCTTCTCCAGCTTCGCCCCTTCCGGATCGTCGCAACGGGAGCCGAGCGGCCGGGTGGCCGCCAGCTTGGCGAGATGGGCGCACAGGTCCGAGGTGCCGCCGACGCCGACGCCGACGATGGTCGGCGGGCAGACCTTGCCGCCGGCCTCCATCACCTTGTCGACGACGAAGGTCTTGATGCCGGCGACGCCGTCGGCCGGGATGCACATTTTCAAAAACGAGCCGTTCTCGGAGCCGGAACCCTTCGGAATCATCTCGATCACCAGCTCGTCGGGCGTCGCCGAGAAATCGACGGTGATCACCGGAACCCGGCGGCCGCAGTTGTCCTGCTCGTTCTTGCGCGTCACCGGGTGGACCACCGACGAGCGCAGCGGGTGCTCCTTGGTGGCGCGGGCGCAGCCGCGGCGGATGGCGTCCTTCAAATCGACCCCGTCGACCTCGACGCCGCGGCCGATGATGACGTTGTAAATCGGGATGCCGGTGTCCTGGCACAGCAGGTTGTCGGTCGCCTCGGCGACCTCGATGTTCTTGATCATGGTGGCGAGGATCGACTTGCCGGTCGTATCCGTCTCGCCCGAATCGAGGCGACGGAAGCCGGACTTGATGTCGTCCGGCAGCATCTTCAGGGCCCGGATGTAGAGGAGCTTGGCGGTCTCCTCGATGGCCTCGAGGTCGATCTTCATGGACATTCCCTTGACCTTAGAAGATAAGCACCATCGCCGCCAATGCCAACGGCTTCCAGGCCCCGTGTCAGCGGAGCCCGCCGCCGGCCTCGGTCAGCATCAGAACCCCGGATACCAGCAAAAGCCCGAGCACCGTGCGGCGGAACAGCCGCTCGTCGAGGCGAGAGCGACGACATCGATGGCGAGCCCGAAGGTCTGAAAGGCGCCGCGCTGGCGGTCCATGGGCCAGCCGCGCAGCCCGCTCCAGATCGCCGGCGCCACGGCACCGACGGCGAAGGCGGCGACGAACGCGCCGGCCAGGATGACCGGAACCTCAAACTGCATTGACGAGGAACAGCAGCGCCAGCGCCACGGCGACGCCGGAGGCGACGGCGACCAGGGTCTTCTGGCCGTCGCGCCAGCCGACGAATTCGAGGAACAGCAGCCGGAGCCCGCCGGTCAAATGCGCCGCCAGCAGCAGCACCAGGACGGCCTCGGCGAGCTTGACCAGCGGCTGGTCGGTCCAGCTGAGGAAGCCGTCGAGGCGGGCGGTGCCGTCGATGGCCGACGCCAGAACGTAGAAATGCGCCGGCAGGAACAGTGCCAGCAGCACCCCCGACGACCGGTGCAGCGCGAACGCCCACCACGCCGCGTGGTTGCGGTGCGCCGTCGCCTTCACGGTGGCCCCAGTCGGTAGACGGCGGCGACGGCGGTGAAACCGGAACCCAGCAGCACCACGGCGAACAGCGCTGCGGCGGCGTTGACCCACGACGCCGGCATCGGCGTCATCTCGGAGAGCACGGTGCGGACGCCGATCGGCGCGTGCACGGCGGCGGCGGCGACGAAGACGCCGTAGAACGCCGCCCACGCCGCGCTGCCGCCGACGCGACCGGCGACCTCGGCCGCCGTCAGGCCACCCTGCACGGCAAAAATAATCCCGGCCAGATGCACGACGACGGCCACGGCGAGCACCGCGGCGCTCGCTCGTTGAGCGAGCCACAGCCAGGTCTCGACGCGCGGATTGTTCACAGATCGCCCTTCAGCGCGGCGACTGCGACGGCGCGCTTCAGGCCGGCGATGGCGGCGGTCGGGTTGAGGTGCTTGGGGCAGTGCTCGCGGCACGCCTGGTGGGAATGGCAGGCGTGGCAGCCGGCGTCGCCGGCCACCTTCAGCAGCCTTGCCGCGCCGGCGCCGTCGCGGGCGTCGTTGACCAAAGTCCACGCGCGGTTCAGCGCCGCCGGGCCGAGGTAGTCCGCCTTCCACGCCACCACATCGCAGGCGGCATAGCACACGCCGCAGCCGATGCACTCGACGCCGGCGTCGGCGTTGCGGCGCTTCGCATCGGCGGGCGGGATCGCGGCAAATCCGTCGGCCCGACTCCCCGTCGGCGTAAATGCACCGCCGGCCCGCGCCCACTTGTCGAAGAACGTCCGCATGTCGACGCTGAGGTCCTTGACCACCGGCAGGTTGCGCAAGGGCGCGATCTCGAGCCGGCCATCGCCGGCGACCCTGGATACATGGGTGCGGCAGGTCCAGCGCGGCCTGCCGTTGACGGTCATCGCGCAACTGCCGCACATGCCGACCCGGCAGGCAAACCGATAACTGAGGCTGGCATCCAGCCGCCGCTGCACGTAGGTGACCACGTCGAGGACGGTCTGGCTGTCGCGTTTCGGCACCTCGTAGGCGACGAAGCGGCCGTGCTCGCCGCCGCGCCAGATGGAAACGGAGAGAGTTTCGGAAGCTGTCACGGCCATGGCCGGCGAGTATAAGCGGATTCCCGGTTCGTGCCAGCGGCGGAAGGGGCCGGGATTAGCGGTGTTCGCAAACTTTCCGGCCGGCTATGATCGTGGCCAACGAAGACCCATTCGAGGGGCCTGGGGAGGCCAGCCACGCCCGCGCCATGCGCATCGCCACCATCGCCCTTTACCGATTCGAGTTGCCGCTGCATCGCCCCTATCACCTGGCGCTCGGCGAAGTGACGGCGTTCGACACCATCCTGGCAGTGGCCGACGACGGCGATGGCCGGCGCGGATACGGCGAGGCCACCATCCTCACCGGCTACACGCTCGAGACTATCGCCGGGAGCTGGCCGGCCGCTGGCCGCCTGGCGCGCCGCGTCGCCGGCATGGAGACGCCGGACGCCAAGGACCTGATCGGACTCGCCGCGCATCACCAGCCGTTCATGGCCACGGCCCTGATGACGGCGGTGGAGATGCTGGAAGGAAATTCGCTGCTGCGCGTCGCGGTGCCGGCACGGGTACCGCTGCTCGCCATCCTCAACGAGACCCAAGGGAGCGAGATCGTCGCCGAGATGGAGGCGCGGCTGGCCGAAGGCTACCGCACGCTCAAGGTCAAGGTCGGCTTCGATGTCGGCGCCGATGCCGGGCGCGTGCGCTTCATCCAGAAGGCGTTGGCCGGGCGGGCGAATATCCGCATCGACGGCAACCAGGGATACGAAGCCGACGACGCGGCACGCTTCGCCGCTGCCCTCGATCCCGTCGGCATCGAGCTGTTCGAGCAGCCGTGCGACGCCGGCGACTGGACGGCGGCGCAGGCGCTGGCCGGGGTTTCGACGGTGCCGATGATGTTGGATGAGTCGATCTTCGGCCCCGACGACATCAAGCGCGCCGCCGACCTCGGCTGCGCCAGATATATAAAACTCAAATTGATGAAGGCGGGCGGCCTCGACTCGCTGGCCGCCGGCCTCCGGCTGATCCGCGAATGCGGCATGACTCCGGTGCTCGGCAACGGCGTCGCCAGCGATGTCGGCTGCTGGATGGAGGCGTGCGTCGCCCGCTCGCTCATCGACAACGCCGGCGAAATGAATGGCTTCCTGAAGCCCAAGACCCGCGTGTTCGGGAACCCGATCAGGGTCGAGCGGGGCGCGATGGTGGTGGAGCCGGGCGTCCCGGCGCTGATCGACGACGCGATGCTGACCCGGCTCGCCGCCGACAGCCACCGCTTCGACGCCGCCGGGGTCAGGGCCTGAGCCGGCATGTTCGGCTACGACGCGATCACCATCGTCGTCATCACGCTCTCCATGGTCCTTGGCGGTGTCGTCAAGGGCATCACCGGCATCGGTTTGCCCATCGTCGCCATGGCGTTCATCCTCAACTTCGTCGACCCCAAGGTGACGCTGGCGATCCTGGTGTTGCCGATCCTGGTCACCAACCTGTGGCAGGCGGCGCGCACCGGCAACATCACGCAGCCGTTGAGACGCTTCTGGCTGATGACGCTGGTGTTCCTGGCCTGCCTGTTCGTCGGTGCCCGACTGGTGGTCGAGCTCGACACCCACGTGCTGTTCGCTGTGCTCGGGACTTGCGTCGTCGCGTTCTCGGCCTCGAACCTGATCCGGCCGCGGGTGCATCCGCTCACACCCGCCGCCGAGCGGTGGGGGGGACCGGTCGCCGGCGCGCTCGGTGGGATTCTCGGCGGCATCTCGACCATCTGGGGACCGCCGATGATGATGTATCTGATGATGCTGAAGCTCGACAAGGACACCTGGATCCGCACCGTCGGGCTGATCTGGTTCGCCGGCGCCATCCCGCTGACCATCGCTTACTGGCAGAACGGTGTGCTCAACGCCACCACCGCGCCGCTGTCGGCCTATGCCTGCGTGCCCGGCATGATCGGCATCTGGATCGGCGAATTGGTCCGCGATCGAATCCCGCAGGAGACCTTCCGCAAGGTGATGCTGGCCGCTCTCGTCATCATCGGCTTGAACCTTATCCGGCGCGCCGTATTCTCCTGATCATCGCGGTGCCGAGGGGAGCGATGGCGATGACCGGCGGTCGCGGCAGTTTCGCATCGAGGCTGGGGTTCATCCTGGCAGCGGCGCAAACAGCCGTCTGCCGCCAAGCGGCACCATCGGCCGTCGCCTGGGAGTTGGTGGCCGGACTTTAAGCCGCCTCCTCGACATTGAGGATCAGCTTGCCCTTGCTTTGCCTTGCTTCGAGGGCGTCGTGGGCGGCCTTGGCCTGGCCGAGCGGGAACTCGCGGTCGACGGTCACTTTCAGCTTTCCCTCGGCGACCCATTTGAACAGGTCGCCGGCGCGGCGATCGATCTCGTCGGCGGTCGACGTGTAGTCCCACAGGTGCGGCCGGGTCAGGAACACCGAGCCGGCTTCGGCTAGATCCAGCGGGTCGACCGATTTCACTGCCCCCGAGGCGCCGCCGAACAAGGCGAGCGTGCCGCGCCGACGCAGCGCCTTCAGCGAGCCGGCGAAGGTCGCTTGGCCGACGCCGTCGTAGACCACGTGCACGCCCTCGCCGTCGGTCATCTGCGAGACCTTTTCGGCGAAGTCCGCGTCGCGATAGAGGATCGGCTCGGCGCCGAGCGCCTTCGAGATGGCCGCCTTGTCGGCCGAGCCGACGGTGGAAATGACGCGCGCTCCCTTCAACCGGGCGATCTGGGTCAGAAGCTGGCCGACGCCGCCGGCGCCGGCGTGGACCAGGCAGATCATGCCCGAACGCAGGTCGAACAAGGAGTGGGTCAAGTAATGGGCGGTCGAGCCCTGCAGCATCAGCGTCACCGCCACCGGCATCAGGACGTCGTCGGGCACCTTGGCGAGTCGCCAGGCGGGAACGACCGCGTAGCGGGCGTAGCTGCCGAGTACCAGGCAGTAGGCGACGCGGTCGCCGGCATGCAGCCCGTGCACGCCGGGGCCGACGTCGGCGACGATGCCGCCGCCTTCCATGCCGGGAGTGAACGGCGGCCGGTTGCGGTAGGTCTCGGAATGGCGATACACGCCCTGGCGCATGTAGACGTCGATGAAGTTGACGCCGGCGTGGCTGATTTCGACCAGCGCCTCGCCCTTGCCCGGCCTCGGCACCGGCACATCGGCCAGCACCAGTCGCGCGGAGCCGCCGTATTCCCCGACCTGAATCGCCGCCATGGTCATCGCCGCATTATCCTTTCAGTCCCGCGGCGATGGCGGCGCCGATGGCGGACGGCGTCTCGACCACGGTGGCGCCCGCCGCCATCAGCGCCCTTGCCTTGGAGTCATAGGTGCCCTTGTCGCCCATGACAATGGCGCCGGCGTGGCCCATGCGCCTGCCCTTCGGCGCCGCGCCGCCGGCGATAAAGGCGGCGATCGGCTTTTTCATGCCGGCTGCGTACTCGGCCGCCGCCTCCTCCATGGCGCCGCCGATCTCGCCGACGATCACCACCGCGTCCGTGCCCGCATCCGCGTCGAGGGCCTCCAGCGCGTCGCGGGTGGTGGTGCCGATGATCGGGTCGCCGCCGATGCCAATGAAGACCGAGATGCCGAGCCCAGCCTGCACAAGATTCAGGCAGATCAGCGTGCCGAGGCTGCCGGAGCGCGAGATCACCCCGACCCGGCCGGGCTTGAAGATGGTGTCGTTGAACGCCGGCATGAAGCCGCAGAAGCATTCGCCGGCCGTGACGGCGCCGGCGGTGTTGGGGCCGAGCACCTTGCAGTCGTTGTCGCGGGCGGCGGCGAGGAACCACATCACGTCGTGGACGGGGATGTGCTCGGTCAGCACCACCAGCCCCCTGGCGCCGGCGGCGATGGCGTCGAGGGCGGCGTCCTTGATGGCGAGCGGCGGGATGAACAGCACCGAGACGTCGAAGCCGCCTTCCTTCATCGCATCCCCGGCGCTGGCGTAGACCGGCACGCCGCAGTGGACGGCGCCGCCCTTGTTCGGGCTGACGCCGCCGACGACGTTGGTGCCGTAATCCTGCATGCGCTCGGTCCAAAAGGTGCCCTGCTTGCCGGTGATGCCCTGGATCAGCACCCGGTCTGAGCCGCGGACGATCATCGGCGGCCTCCGGCCTTCCGTGCGGATTCGACGGCGGCGGCGCACGCCTGATCCATGGTCGCGAACGGCACCACGCCGATGCGCAGTTTGAGCATGGCGCGGGCCTCGACGTCGCCGGTGCCGTGCACCGACCAGTGGATCGGCAGCGTCGGCTTCAGTTCTTCCAACGCCGCCAGCACGCCCTCGGTCATCACGTCGGTGCGGGCGAAGGCGCCGCAAAAGTTGATGACCAGGCTCCGGACGTTGGGATTGGCCAGCACCAAATCGAGCGCCGGCTTGGCCTGGGTGTAGGCCTCGCCGCCGATCTCGAGGAAGTTCGCGGGCCTGCCGCGCAAATGCCGGACCACGTCCATGGTGGTCATGGTCAACCCGGCGCCGTTGGCGAGCACGCCGACGTCGCCGTCGAGCTCGATGTAGCGCAAGCCGAGCGCGCGAGCCCGCGCCTCCAGGCCGGTGAGCTTTTCCGGCGTGCCCTGCTTGGCCAGTTCCACATGGCGCTTGACGGCGGAGTCGTCCATCACGAACTTGCAGTCGAGGGCCACCAACCGGCCGTCCCCGGTAATCACGAGCGGGTTGATCTCGATCAGCTCGGCGTCGTCGTCGCGATAGACCTTGTAGAGCTTGGCCAGCACGTCGGCGACTTGAGTGTCCTTGTCGCCGAGGCCGAGGCCCTTCAGCATCGCCCGCGCCGCCTTGGCGTCGAAGCCGCGACGGATGTCGACTTCGGCGCGGCGGATGGCCTTGGCGTCGCTGGCCGCCACTTCCTCTATGTCCATGCCGCCGAGGGTGGAGAACATCACCAGCGGCCCCTTCGAGGCCGGGTCGTTCATGACGGCGGCGTAGAACTCGCGGGCGATGGCGGCGCGTTGCTCGATGAGCACGCTGTTGACCCTGTGACCGTCGATGGTCATACCGAGGATGGCCTCGGCGGCGGCGCGGGTTTCGGCGGCGGTGTCGACCTTCCGGATGCCACCAGCCTTGCCGCGCTTGCCGGTCGGAACCTGCGCCTTGACGACCACGGCGCCGAGCGCCTCCTGTGCCGCCGCCGCCTCGTCGGGCGTCCGCGCCAGCCGCGAGTCGGGCACGGCGATGCCGGCCGCCTTCAGCAGCGGCTTCGCCGCGTGTTCCTCGAAGTTCATTTTCCGTAGCGGTCCCAGTAGGCGCCGAACAGGTCCCTTTCGCTCGGCTTATCCTCGGGGATCACGGTCACCAGGTGGGTGACGTTGATGAAGTGGCGATAGTTGAGGTTCTCGGAGATCGAGTTGCCGGCCCAGGTGCCGCAGCCCATGGACAGCGTGAAGTTGAGGCCGTTGTCGAAGCTGCCGCCGTTGCCGAAGGTGTGCGCCTGGTTGACCAGCACCCGCACCACGTCGACTTCTTCCGCCAGCCGCCGGGCGTGAGCCAGGTCCTTGGTGTGGATGCCGACCGAGTGGCCGATGCCGCACACGGCGAGGATGGCGTTGACCTGGGCGATGGCATCGTCGAAGTCGCGCGCCTTGTAGACGCTGAGCACCAGCGACAGCTTCTCGTCGGCGAACGGCGTCCCTGGACCGGGGTCGGAATCCTCGACCAGGAAGAAGGTTGCGTTGCGCGCCTTCTGTCCGAGGCCAGCCTCGCGGGCCAGCACGGCCGCGTCCTTGGCGATGACGCGACGGTTGAGCTGCCCGCCCACCCACAGGGTGCGTTGGATCTTCTTCTTCTCGGCCGCCGACGCCCGATAGCCGCCGGCGCCTTTGAGCGCCTTCATCGCCGCCTCGTACACGTCGGCGAGGATGACGACGGAGTTCTCCGACGAGCACGAGGTGGCGTTGTCGAAGCTCTTGGAGGCCGCGATCTTCCTCGCCGCATCGGCGAGGTCGGCCGACGAATCGACGATCACCGGCACGTTGCCGGCGCCGACGCCGATCGCCGGCGTGCCCGAGGCATAGGCGCGGCGCACGTTGTTCTGCGAGCCGGTGACGACCACCAGATCGCACGCTTCCATCAGCGCCTGGGTCAGCGCCTTGTCGATCGGCGCCGGCAGCACCTGCACCAAATCCGCCGGCAACCCGATCTTGGCAAGCTCGGCGCGCATCAGTTCGACCGTGCGCGCCGTCGTCGCCTGGCCCGACGGGCTCGGCGCGACGATCACCGCGTTGCCGCCCTTGACGGCCATCATCGCCTTGTTGACCGGCGTCGCCGCCGGGTTGGTGGACGGCACGACGGCGGCGACGACGCCGACGGGCTTGGCGTACTTGACGATGCCCTTGGCCCTGTCTTCCTCGATGATGCCGCGGGTCTTCGCCCGCAACAGGTCGCGGAGGCAGCCGAAGGTCTTGCGCTGGTTCTTGACGATCTTGCTCTCGACGTTGCCGATGCCGGTGTCCCTCACCGCCAGCTCGGCGAGCTCGCGGGCACGGCCGGGCTCGTAGATCGACCATGCCAGCGCCGTCACCGCCTCGTCTATGCGCGCCTGGTCGGCGGCGGCGAACGCCCGCATGGCGGCGCGCGCGCGCTTGACGAGCTCGCGGACGACGGCAATTTCTTCGCCCGACTGGCGGGCGGCCCTGGCGGGTGCCGGCGGACTCATGAATTTCCTTCCAATGCTTGAAGGAATTATAGGCGCGGCCCGCCGAATGGCAACCGGCGGCGCCCGGGCCGGCAGATCTAGACCTCGACGCCTTTGCGTTTGCCGCAGAGTTCGCGGTAGATGTTGGTGACGATGGTGGCCACGCCACCGAAAATAAGGACGGCAACGATCGGCCGGGTGAAGAAATCACCCCAATCGTAGCCCACCATCTGCATACCCTGGGCGAAGTTCTCCTCGCCGATCGAGCCGAGGATCAGGCCGAGCACGATTCCGGCCACCGAGTAGCCGGAACGGCGCATGAAGTAGGCGATGATCCCGGCCAGAAACATCACGACGACGTCCATCACCAGGTTGCGCACCGCATAGGCGCCGACGGTGGCCAAAAGCAGGATGGCCGGAGCGAGGAATTGGAACGGGATTTTCAGCAGATGCAGCACCGTCCTGGTCTCCACGTAGCCGAGGCCGAGGATGCAGATGTTGGCGAAGAACATGGCGGCGAACACCACCCACACCAGGTCGCTGGAGGTGACGAACACCAGCGGCCCCGGCTCCATGTCGTGGATCTGGAAGACGCCGACCATCATCGCCGTCACCGCGCCGCCGGGCAGGCCCAAAGCCAAAAGCGGGATCATGGCGGCGCCGGTGGCGGCGTTGTTGGCGGTCTCCGAGGCGACGACGCCTTCGAGGTGGCCTTTGCCGAATTTTTCGGGGGTTTTCGACCAGCGGACCGCTTCGTTGTAGCTCATGAACGCCGCCAGCGTCACTCCGATGCCGGGAAGCACGCCGGCGAAGAAACCCACCAGCACCGAGCGCACAACGGCGATCTTCAGGCGCCAGAACTCGGCGAAGCTGGGAAAGTGGGTGCTGAATTTCGGCATCTCGAATCTGCCGCGCACCCGCCGTTCCGCCTGCACGAAAATCTCGGAGACGGCGAAGAAGCCGAGGATCGTGGGTATGAAATGGATTCCGGCCAGCAGATAGGTAAAGCCGAAATCGTAGCGCTGTATGCCGGCCACCGGGTCGAGGCCGATGGTGGCGATCATCAGCCCGAATCCCACCGACAGCCACCCCTTCCACAACGTGCGGGCGCCGACCGAGGACGCCACGGCGATGCCGAAGAATACGAGCGCGAAGATTTCCGGCGACGAGAAATTGCGGACGGCCCAGTCGGCGATGAGCGGCGTCGCCACCATCATCAGCAGCGCCGAACAGGTGCCGCCGAGCGACGAACAAAAGACCGCGGCGCCGATTGCCTTGCCGGCCAGGCCCTGTTTGGTCATCGGGTAGCCGTCGAAGGCGGTCGGCGCATTTTCCGGCGAGCCCGGGATGTTGAACAGAATCGCCGTCACCGCGCCGCCGTAGGTGCCCGAGCAATAAAGCACCGAATAGAACATGATCGCGTCTGCGGCGCTGAGCATGCCCGAGAACGGGAGCACGATGGCGCCAAGGGTCAGCATGTTGATGCCGGGGATGGCACCGAACAGCAGCCCGCCGAACAGCCCGGCGGCGAAAACGACCATGCTCAGCGGGCTGCTGACCAGGGCCAGCGTGCCGGCGATGAACTGTTCCATGGGCGGATCGTTTCCCTTCCCGGCTATTGGCGGATCAACACCACCAGCCAGTTGCCGAAATCGTAAAACCCCGGCCAGTATCCGACCGGCAGTCCGACGAATAGGAAGCGGGTAAAGATGACCGTGATCATCGCGTAAATCAGCAACGGCATCGCGATCAGCCACTTAACGCGGCGTTCGCCCGTCATGTAAAGATAGGCGGCAAGGAAGAACGGCGTGGTGAAGTAATAGCCGGTGTTCTGCAGCAACGCGGCGTAGACGAGCGGCAGGGAGAGCGTGATCCCCATGCGTATGATGACAGGGGCCCCGTGCTCGTCGGCCATCTTGCGGAAATAGCCGGCATCGAGCTCGACGCCTCGGGCCTCGGCTGCCTTGCGCACACGCAGGTCGGTGACGAACTGGCCGAGCGCGGCAGCCATAATCACCAGAATGACCATCCTCGGCCATGCGGCGGCGCCGAAGCGGTACATTTGCACCTCGCGGTCGAATTGAAAGGTCAGCAGATAGGCGACGGCCGCGAACGAAACCCACACGGCGATCTCGAACCACTGGCCGCCGGTGAGCTTGCCCATGATCGGTCTCTTTGGTGGCGGCTCCGGCGGAAAATGCCGCCGGAGCCTGTCACCGTTTCAGGCAACGAATGGCCGGCCTACTTCACCAGGCCCATGGCCTTGTAGGTTTTCATGTAGACATCCATGGTCTCGTTGATCAGCTTGGCCGACCCTTCGGTATCGCGGAAGCTGGGGATCAGGTCCATGAACTTGCTCTTGTTGAACTTGAGGAAGCCATCCGTGTGGTAGCCCTTCTGGAACGCCCACTTCAGATACTGAACGCGCTCCGCCGGCGCGTTCTTGTGCACGTAGAAGCCGCGGTAGCGCATCAACGGGTTGAAGGTGAGCCCGACGTCCTTCATCGACGGCACCTTGGCGAAGGCCGCCGGACGTTCATGCAGAAGCGTCAGGATAGGCTTGAAGTCGCCGCTCTCGAGGAACCCCTTCACGTCGCCCGGCTGCTCGAACAGAGCGTCGACCTGCCCCCCCTTGAGCGCGGCGTACCGCGGAGATGGCTGGTCGAAGCTGACCTGCTGAACCTTCATTTTGAAATGCTGGTCGATGAGGTTCATGTTGATGCGTTCCATGGAACCTTCGCCGGCGACGTTGGCGATGGTCGCCTTGCCGCCGGCCTTTTTGGCGAATTCGACGAACGACGTCCAGTCGGTGAACCGGGTTTCGTTGCCGCGGATGTAGATTTGCGAGAATGTGATCTGCGCCGTCACCAGCGGAATGAGGTCCTTCGCCGGGTGCACGTCGGTGCGTTTGGCGGCGAACCCGCTGGTGGCGTCGTCGATGTGCTGGAGCACGGTGTAGCCGTCGGCCGGCGCCGCCATGTAGGTCTTGAGGCCGACCAGGCCGCCGCCGCCCGGCTTGTAATCCGGGGTGATGTCGATGCCGGCGGCCGCCTTGACGCCGTCGATCATGGCCCGCGCCACCTGGCCCGAGCCGCCGCCCGGCCCGTAGGGCACGATCATCGTCAAGGGCCGTTCGGGAAAGCCTCCGGGCTTCTCCATCTTGTCCGGAAGAGTGGCGGCCAAAACCGGAACCGCCAGACCGGCGCCGAAAATGAGGCCGATGACTGCCTTTGCAAATTTCATGGGTTTCCTCCCTGGTCAATTTGGCCGATCATTGCGGCCGAGTCGTTGACTTTCAGCCGATCCCCGAACTTACACGGTTTTTAAGGTCTTTGGAAAGTGCCGTCCGGCGCCACTCACCTCCCCGCCCAGGGGAACGGCAACAACTTCTGCAGCGGCTCGGAAATCTCGTAGACGCTGGTCACCGCCAGTTCGCGGTCGAAGGCGACGCCCTCGCGCTCGGCGCGCTTCCGGAGCCGCTCTTCGTGCACCTCCATCACGTCCTTCGGGAACGGCATCAGGCCGGGATCGAAGATGCGGAGACACCCGTCGGCGTCGCGGGCCGGCATGATGCGGCTCTTGCAGAAGCGGTTGGGCGACCACGGGATGTCGAGGACGCCGGCCTCGAAGGCGTTGACGGCGCCGACCGCCGTGTCGCCGTCGCCCATCTCCAGCACCTTGTCGACGATGGGCCGCACCTCGCGGCGGATCAGCTCGGCCTCGAATTTGTATTCCGGCAGGTCGTCGAGGCGGATGTGGCGGGCGAGATAGATCGCCATGCGGGTGGTGCGCAGGCCGTCGGCGTTGGCCGCCGGCGTCGGGATTCCGAACGCCTCGTGGGTGCTCTTGGTGGTGACGCTGACGGCGCCGCCGATGGCCGCCAGGGTGCCGCCATAGGCGACCAGCGCGGCCGATTGCGCGTCGTCGTGCGGCCAGGCGCCCATCCAGTGCAGCGACGTCACCGGCGTGAACACGTCGTCGAATCCCTGCGCCGTCAAGTATTCCTGTGCCAACTCGCCGCACACCCTGATCGCCGCGGCGTCCTGGACGAGGTGCAGGGTCTGGCCGAGCTCGAGGCCGTAGTCGCGCACCCCCTGCGCGGCGGCGAGCAGTGCGTCGAGAACGCAGGTGACGATGGCAATGCTGGGCGGCACGTTGGTGCCGGTGAGGAAGCCGGGCTGGCGGCGGTGCAGGTCCACGCCCTTCTCCTGGTAGAGCGCCGCCAGGCGATCCAGGTACTGGTAGTTGCGGATGCCGTCGGCGATGGAGACGTCCTTGGTATAGGACGTCGTGTAGGCGATGCCGGAGCCGAGATAGCCGGAAAAGCCGGCGGCGAAGCCGACCTCGGACGTCAGTCTCGGCATCGAGGTGCCGGAGAGCACGATCGCCGGCTTCGAGATTGCCTCGATCAGCTTGCGGGTCTGGCGCGGCCCGTAGTTGACCATCGGGAAGCCGTTGAGCATGGAGCGGCCGGCCTTTTTCGATTCCTCGATGCCGACGGCGGCGCGGCTCCACTGCTCGTTGCGGGTATAGCTGTCGGTGGTGGTCGGCACGATGTCGGCGAGGCCGTCGTTGTCGAGCGCCCGCATCAGCTCCAGTTGCAGCTCCAGCGTCCCGAAGCCGCCGCGCGGCTGCGTCAGGCACCGTCCTTCCTCGGCGGCGCGGCGCATCACCCAGCCCAGTTGCTTGTGCTCGGGCAGCGACCTGTGGAAGGCGACGGCGTCGTCGATATCGACTTCGGCGCCGGTCGGCCAGCGGGCGAGATTGGCGGCCCGCATGGAGGCGAACTCGTCGGCCGGGATTTGCGCCGCCGACAACGGCGGCATGGCCGTCGCGGCCTTGCGTTCAAGGGCTGTCGCCATGGCGCCTCTAAGATTCCGCCCGCACAGGATGCATGTAGCGCAAGCCCAAGGTCAAGGCAGCCTCGGGCTCCTTGTCCTTCAAGAGCCCGCAGGCGAACAGCAGATACTCGCGGTCGAGGTAGAGGTCCGGGGCCCGCGGCCGGAGCGAGTGCGGCTCGGCCGCATCGGCGAGACAGCGCGCCAGCATAGCCGCGCCGCCAGCGCCGTGTGCGAGCACGCCGCCGGTGCCGATCAGCGCGCCGACGTCGCTCAAATCCTTGCCGGTCTGCATGCTGACCGGGCCGGTCACGGTCTGGACGATGGAGATGGTGCCGGCATGGCGGGCGACGGCAAGCGCGATCGCCATCTCGGCGAGCGCGCGGTCGAGACGGCGCTCGTCGTCGGCCTGCGGCAACCGCTCGACGTTTACGGTCCATAGGTCGAGCAGGTCGCGGACGCGCGCCGCCGGGAGCCCGGCCGCCGCTGCCAGCGCCTCGAGCCCCGCCGCCTCGGCGACGGTCTTGGCGTTGATCCGCATGCCGAGATCGCCCTCGACGGTGCGCTTGACCACCGGCTCCGGCAGGCCGTGCGGCACCACGCCCTCGCGGGTCGGCGCGCCGGCGGCGACCGAGTGCACGTCGGTGGTGGCGCCGCCGACGTCGACCACCACCAGCGGTCCGAGGCCCGGCTTCCCCGTGACGCCGTCGGCGAGCAGCCGCGCCCCTTCCAGAACCGCCGCCGGGGTCGGCATCAGCACCGCGTCGAACATCCTGGCGGCGCGATCGATGCCCTTGGCATGGACGATGCGGTCGATGAACACTTGGCGGATGGCGGCGCGCGCCGGTTCGACGTCGAGGCGGTTGAACTCCGGCATCACGTTAGCGGCGACGCTGACCGGCTTGCCGCCCTCTCCAAGCATCGCCGCGACCTCGTCGGCGGCCTCGCGGTTGCCGGCGACGACCACCGGACAGGCGAGCGGCGACGCCGCAAGACGCTTGGCGTTGGCGACAATGACCTCGCGGTTGCCGCCGTCGGTGCCGCCGGCGAGCAGGATGATGTCGGGCCGGAGGGCTTCGATTTGCGCCGCGTCCTTTTCGGTCAGACGGTAGGCAAAGGTCGCCGTCAGCTTGGCGCCGGCGCCGAGGGCGGCGCGGCGGGCCGCCTCGGCGGTCAACTCCGGCACCAGCCCGACGGTGACCATGCTGAGGCCGCCGGCCGCCGACGAGCAGGCCAGGCGATGCTTGAAGTCGGGCAGTCGGCCGATGCGACGCTCGAGGTCGGCGAGCGCCTTTTCCAGCCCCTCGGTGACGTCGGTCGCCACCGTCGACGGCCCCTGGCCGCTGCCGATGACACGGGCGGCATCGAGATCGACGGCGCGCAGCTTGGTGAAGGTCGAGCCGAAGTCGATCAGCAGCGCCGAGGCGGTCATGTCTCCGCCCTTTGCCGACCCTCGGCGCGGGCGGCGAAGTCGCGCCGCAGCGCCGCAATCACCTCATCGGTGCGGGTGCCGGGCGGAAACGCGCGATCGAAGCCCATCGCCAGGAAGCGCGTCTCGACGCCTGCCCAGTCCTGCTTGCCGACCACCAGGTTGCCGCCGACGTAGAGGAGGATGCGGTCGAGCCCCGCCTCGACGCACAGCGCGCGAAAGCCCCGGCAATCGAGCTCACCCTGGCCGTATAGCGACGACACCATGATGCCGTCGGCGGCGGTCTCGATGGCGGCCTTGATGAAATCCTCGGCCGGCGTCAGCGCGCCGAGCGCCACAACGTCGTAGCCCGCTTCTTCGAGCGCCATCGACAGTATCCGGTTGCCGACGATATGGGTGTCGGCGCCGATGACGCCGGTGATCAGCGTGCGGCCGCGGCTCGAATCGTCATTGTCGGGTTGCACGGTTGTGTCGTCTCCTCGACCATGCCGGGGGTGGCGCGAACGCCGCCAACGGATTAAAAAGCTTATCCGCCGGTTCGACAAGAATGCCGCTGCCGGCGACGTTTCCGCCGGCGCGAAAGGACACGCCATTACGGATCGCCCCTCCCCCGCCCCGGCGACCGCGGCCGATTCCTCCAAGGCTTTCGCCGACCGCCGGCGGGCGTTTCTCGGCGGTGGCGTCGCGGCGCTGCGGCTGCCGATTTACGTGGTCGCCGCCTCGATGACCGGCTGGGGATCACTGGCCCGCGACAGCGGCTGGACCATGGGCGTCGCCGTCACCTCGACGGTCACCGTGTGGGGCCTGCCGGGTCAGGTTGCGGCGGCCGAGCTTTACGCCGTCGGCGCGCCGCTACTCGCCATCGCGATCGCCTCCAGCATGGCGAACTTGCGGTTTTTCCCGATGTCGCTGTCGCTGTTGCCGTTGTTCCGCGCCGATCCCAAGTCGTGGCGATGGCGCTACGTCTTCGTCGCCATGATGTCGGTCAACACCTGGGCGGTGACGCTGCGCAACGGGCCGTCGCTGCCCGTCGATCAACGCGGGCCTTACTTCACCGGGCTGTCCCTCGCCTGCCTGGCGGCCGGGGCGATCGGCACCGCCGCCGGCTATCACCTGGCCGGGGCGATGCCGTTCTTCGTCACCGTCAGCCTGATTTTCCTCAACCCGATCTATTTCGTGTTCCTGTTCGCCGGCGTGCGCGCCCGCAACGGCATTTTGGCGCTCGTTATCGGTGTCGTGCTGGGCCCGATCACCCACTGGCTGTCGCCGGAGTGGGGCCTGGTGTTCTGCGGCGTCATCGCCGGCACCGCCGCGTACTACCTCGACCGCGCCGTGCGAGGGGCCGATGCCTGAGCGGCACGTGCTGGCTCTGTGGATGCTGCTGGCGGTGGTCAGCCTCGCCACCTACGTGTGGCGGGCGACCGGCGTCGTCATCGCCGCCCGCATCAAGCCCGACGGGCGGCTGTCGCAGTGGTTCACCTGCGTCGCCTACGGGATGCTGGCCGGATTGATCTCGCGCATCATGCTGATGCCGGTCGGCATCCTGGCGCAGACGCCGCTGGTCGACCGGCTGGCCGCCCTCGGCTTCGGATTCGTGCTGTTCGTGGCGCTGCGGCGCGCCATGCTGCCGGCCGTGATCGGCGCGGTGGCGGTGTTCATGGTCCTTGCGGCGGTCCGCCACTACGGTATCCTTTGAACATGCGCGGGTTCAGGTTTTTCGCCGCCCTGCTGGTCGTCGCCGCGGCGTCCCGGCCGGTGGCGGCGGACGCGCCGTGCGCGGCGCCGCCGCCGGTGTGCGACGCCGCCGCCAGCGTGTTCGCGATCGCGTCCTTCGACCCGCTGGCGAGCGCGGTGTTGATCGAGCCCGGGCTGCTGGTCACCAATCGCCACGCCATCGCCGACAACGCCCGCGCCGAGGTGATGCTGCCCGGCCGCGGCAAGGTGGTGGCGGCCGTGGTGCCGACGGCCTACGCCGGCGACCTGATCCTGCTGCGCGCCCCGGAGATCGCCGCCGAGCGGCCGCTCCGTACCGCCGACGCGCGGGCCACCACCGCCCTTTACACCATCGGCGCCGACGTCGGCCGCCAGGCGGTGCGCGTCTACAAACCGGGCCGGCTGCTGGCGGAGGCGGCGGCCGGCAAGCCGCTGGCCAGATTGCACCACGACGCCCACGGCCAGCCCGGCAACTCCGGCGGCGCGTTGATCGACGAACTCGGGCGGCTGGTCGGCATCGTCGCCTCCGGCGGATCGGGCCGCCACGAGGCGATCCCGTCGTGGGCGATCGCCGACTTGAGGGCGCAGTCGGGACCGGAGCACCTGGGAGCAAGCCAGCAGATCGGCATCGCCTATCGCAAATGCACCGAGGCGCTCGACGCGGCGCAGGCGACGCGCGAGCGGCTGGGCCCATCCCATGTCGCGTTCATCAACGAGCACTGCGGCCGGTCCGGCAACCGCCAACTTTGGGACCTGGCGGGACAGGTGATCGGGCGCCAGCGACTGTTCGACGACTCGCTGGCGATGTTCCGGCGTGCCCTCGACCAGGACCCGAACGCCATCAACTCGATGCTGTCGCTGGCGATTACGCTGCACCTTGCCCAGCGCTACGCCGAGGAAGTACCGCACCTGAGGCGGCTGGTCGAAATCTTGCCCGCCGATCTCGAGGTGCTGCGTCTCGGCGTGCAGGCCGGCGCCTGGGGCGACGACAAGGCACTGATGGAAAAATCGCTGACGTTGCTGGCTCGGCACCATCCGAAGGTGGCGCCGTTAGCGCGCGACTTCATCGAAAAGAATCCGACGCCGCCGGCGCGGCGTCCGCCGGCCGATGCGCCGCCGGCACGATAAGTCCGTCCAAACCGCGCCTTTCCCGTCACCGCAAGGAGAACACGCGATGAAGCTCTACGATATGGCGCTGAGCGGAAACTGCTACAAGGTGCGTTTGATGCTGGCGCTGCTCGGCCTCGACTACGATTCGACGCCGATCAGCCTGCGCGCGGGGGAAAACAGGACACCCGAATTCCTGTCCATGAACCCGCTCGGCAAGATCCCGGTGCTCGACGACGACGGCTTCATCATCCGGGACTCGCAGGCGATCCTGGTCTATTTGGCGGCCAAGCACGGCGGACTTCAGTGGTGGCCCGACAATGCCGCTGGCCAGGGCGAGGTGACGCAGTGGCTGTCGTTCGCCGCCAACGAGATATGGAGCGGCTGCGCCATCGCGCGCGCCATCCCGAAGTTCAATCGCCAGGGCGATCTCGCGGCGGCGCAGGCGATCGCCAGGGCGGCGCTCGCCATCCTGGAGGGCCGGCTCAGGGATCACGACTGGCTGGCGCTGGGGCGGCCGACGATCGCCGACATCGCCTGTTATCCATACGCGGCACTGGTCTGGGAGGGCGGCGTGCGGCTCGATCCGTACGCGGCAATCGGGGCGTGGTTCAAGCGAATTCGGGAACTTCCCGGCTACGTCGGGATGGCGGGGCTGGGCGACTGAGGGGCCGTCAGTGGCGGGCGTGGATGAACGCCTCCAAGGCGTCCGCCGGCAGCGGCTTCGAAACGTAATAGCCCTGGGTCGACTTGCAGCCGCAGCCGCGGACGAAGTCGACGGAGTCGGCGGTTTCGGTGCCCTCGGCGCAGACGCTGAGGCCAAGATTGTGCGCCAGCTCGACGATCGAGCGCACGATCAGCTTTGCCTCCTCGCTTTTGTGCAGCTCGATGACCAGCGACTTGTCGATCTTGAGCTCGTTGAATGGCATCCGGCACAGCGCCACCAGCGACGAATAGCCGGTGCCGAAGTCGTCGATGCTGACACCCATGCCCTTGATCCGGAACCGCGCCAGGATGTCCATGGTGCGGCCGGTGTCGGCCATGGCGGCGCTTTCGGTGATCTCCACCACCAGCCGCGAGCGGTCGATGCTGTTCTCGTCCGCCAGCTCGGCGAAGCGGTCGGGAAGCTCCAGCCGGTTGAGCAGCTGCGGCGCAAGGTTGACGGCAACCGACAGGCGCAACCCGTGCTCGTCCCACGCCGCCAACTGCTCGATCGCCAGGCGCGCCACCAAGTCGGTCAGCGGCAGGATCAACCCCGTCTGCTCGGCCAGCGGGATGAACTTGTCGGGCATCACCAGGCCCCACTGCGGATGCTGCCAGCGGACCAGCGCCTCGACCGCCTCGATGGTCGGCCCGGCGCCATTGCCGAAATTCAGCTTCGGCTGGAAGTGGACGACCAGTTGCCGTTCCTGGATGGCTTGGCTCAGGCCCTGCTCATTGACCGAACTGTGGGATTGCGATGTCTTGCGCAATAGCGCCTGAAGGCCGGGCACCATGATCGGCTTCTCCAGGATGCCCGACATCTGCAGCCCATAGGCGTCGCCGATTCGCTTGGCGGTGGCCAGCACCCGCGGGTCGACGCCGCTCGCCACCGTGATCTGCGCCTGGCAGCGGTCTTCCGCCAGGTAGCGCAGCAATTCGACCCCGTCGGCTTCCGGCATCACCAGATCGAGGATGATGGCGGTCGGCGAGAACGACCGGTAGGCGCGACGGAAATCGTCGGGCGTGGTGGTGATCCGCGCCTCGAACCCTATGCCTTCGGCCACCTCCTTGATGAATTCGCCGATTCCGGGCTCATCGTCGATGACAAGAAGTCGATTCTGGTTCATGGCGTGCCTCGCTCAGGTGTCCAGGACGTTGCGGACTTTGTTGGCCAGTTCGATTTTTTGGAACGGTTTGCTCAAGAGCGGGACGCTTGATTCCGCCATGCCGTCGCGCAGCACAGTGTGTTCCGTGTAACCGGACATGTAGAGGATCTTCATGTCCGGGCGGCGCTTGTGGACCTCGCGCGCGAGGTCGGGGCCGCGCATGCCGCCCGGCATGATGACGTCGGTGAGCAGCAGGTCGATCTGCGGCTGCCGGTCGAGCAGCTTCAGCGCCGCCGGCCCATTGGCCGCCTCGACCACCTGGTAGCTCAACTCCTCGAGCAGCGCTACCGTCGTCTGCCGCACCTCCGGATCGTCCTCGACCACCAGGATGGTTTCCGGGCCGCCGACCGCCGCCTCGGCTGCGTCGGGTGCGGCGGCCGACGCATCGTCTCCCTTGGCTTGCGGCAAATACATCTTGATCACGGTGCCCTCGCCCGGCTCGCTGTACAGCTTGATATAACCCCCGGATTGCTTGACGAACCCGTACACCATGCTGAGGCCGAGGCCGGTGCCCTTGCCGATCTCCTTGGTGGTGAAAAACGGTTCGAACGCGTGCTCGGCAACCTCGGGAGGCATGCCGTGGCCGCTGTCGCTCACCGCGATCATCACGAAATCGCCGGCGGTAGCACCCGGATTCTGCAAGACGTAGGTGCGATCGAGAGTGACGTTGGCGGTCTCGATGGTCACCTGGCCGCCTTCCGGCATCGCGTCGCGGGCATTGATGGCGAGGTTGATGAACGCGTTCTCGAGCTGCGTCGGGTCGGTGCGAACTTGGCGCAGGTCCTCCGCCAGCACGTTTTCGACCTTGATCGTTTCGCCGAGGATGCCGCGCAGCAGGGCGCCCATGCCGAACACCAGCTTGTTGACGTCGGTGGGGGTGGTTTCCAGCATCTGCCGGCGGGCGAATGCCAGCAGCTGGCCGGTCAGCTCGGCGCCACGTTGCGCCGCGCCGGTCGACATCTGCACGTATTTTTTCAGCTTCGGATCGTCGCCGACCCGCGATTCCATCAGCTGCAGGTTGCCGAGAACGATGGTGAGCAAGTTGTTGAAGTCGTGGGCGACGCCGCCGGTGAGCTTGCCGAGCGCCTCCATTCGCTGCGCGCCCGCCAGCTGACGTTCCAGCATTCGCCGCTCAGTGATGTCGGTCCACAACAACGCCGTGCCGCCGTCGTGGGTCCTGTATTCATCAATCTCCAGCCAGCGGCCATCGGCGTATTGCTGTTCGTGACTGGATGGCGCGTTGCGGTGGAATTGCATCCGCTTCGCCACGATTTCCTCGGGCGTTCCCATCGAGGCGTTGTATAGGCCGGCCTTGGCGACCCCCTCGACGATATCTTCGAAGGGCGTACCCGGCCGCGCCAGCTCGTCCAGTCTCGGGTCGAGTTTCCGGTAACGGGTGTTGCACAACACCAGCCGATCGTCGCGGTCGAACAGGGCGAACCCGGCATCGATGCTCTCGACCGCGTCGTAAAGGTTCGCCTGCGCCCGCGCCGCCGCGGCTTCGGCCTCTTTTTCGGCGGTGACGTCGGTGCCGGTACCGCGGTATCCCTTGAAGGTTTCGGCGGCGTCGAAAACGGGCTTGCCGCTGATGCGGATGGTCTTGACGCGCCCGTCCCGCAGCGACACCTGGTATTCGAAATCGCGGAACGGCTGATGGCGCGCGATGGCGTCCAGGTGCCGGCGCCAACGCTCGTCGCCGCGGGCGGCGCCGGCGAATTCATCGCGGGTCTTGCCGATGATCTGGTTGCTGGCCACGGGGAACAGCTCGTAGAAGCGCTGCGACAGGAACGTGAAGCGCAGGTCCGGCCCCATCTCCCAGAACCAGTCGCCGGCGCTTTCGGCGACGTCGCGGAAGCGGGCCTCGCTGTCCACCAGCGCCGCCTCGGCGCGCTTGAGCTCGCTGATGTCGGTGAAGGTGAGCGCGGTGCCGCCGTCCGGCGTACGGGTTTCCTTGAGGATGTACCAATTCCCGTCGCTGAACTGTCGGATGATCGGAGCCGCCGGGTTGCGGTGCGCCGCCATCCGTTCGCGGATGAATACCTCCTCGCGGCCGATCGCCTCGACGATCCGGCCCTTCCTGAGGTTGTCGCGGATGATGTCCTCGAACCGCGCCCCCCGTTCGAGGAACGTCCCGGCCTCCGGATTGATGCGCCGGAACACGTCGTTGACGGCCACTAGGCGGTCATCGGCGTCGAACAGCGCGAAGCCCTCCTGCATGCTCTCGATGGCGCCGCGCAGCCGTTTTTCGCCGGCGACCAGGGCCTCCTCGGCCAGCTTCCGCTCGGTGATGTCGGCGATGATGACGAAGATGCTGCCGTCGGGCATGCGGGTTTCGTTGGCGCGCAGCCACTTGTCGTCACGGCGGAGGTCGACCGGCCCCTTCGGGTTGCGGTGTTTTTCGAGCCGTTCGCGAATGTATTCTTCTTCGCGGCCGCGAGCGGCCTGGACTGGGGCCCGCGCGACGATGGTCCTGAGCATTTCCTCGAATGGCGTGCCCGGCTTCAGCTTGTCGGCCATGATGACCATCAGTTCCCGGTAGCGGCTGTTGCAGAACACCAGCCGGTCGTCGCGGTCGAACAGCGCGATGCCGACGGGCACGTTCTCGACCGCGAGGCTGAGCCGTTCGCGCGCCTTCTGTGCGCGCGAGCGTTCGGTGACGTCGATGATCGTGGTCTGGATCGCCGAAACACCCCGCCACGTCAGCACCCGCGACGACGCCTGCAGGCGGATGATCGTACCGTCTCGGCGGACGCCGTCGAACTCGTAGTCCCTCGCCGCGCCCTCGTCCTTGAACCGGGCGGCGAACATTTCCTCGAGGCGCTTCGCCTCGTGGGGGGCGAACAGGATGTTCTGGCTCTCCTGGGCGAAGAATTCGGTGAACGAGTCGAAGCCAAAGATGTCGAGCAGGGCCTGGTTGCCGAACAGCGGCTTGCCCGATTCGGCGCAAATCAGGATTCCCTGGATCGAGCCCTCGATCAGGTTGCGGAACCGCCACTCGCTATCCCTGAGTCTTTGCTCCGCCTGCTTGCGTTCGGTGATGTCGGTTATGATGGCGCCGATCGCGAACGGCTGCCCGTCCGAGCCGACGAGCGGGAATTTTGCCGTCATCCCGGCCCGCCGGACGCCGTCCGGAAATTCGCACTCGAACTCCCGAAGTGACGAGATGCCGCTTTCCTTGACGCGTCTCTCGTGATCGGCGATGTCATCGGCGAAATCCTTGGGAAACACGTCCTTCGCGGTCTTGCCGGCGATGTCCATGCCGCCGGGATTGCACCAGCTGTGCCACTGCCGGTTGGCGACCAGGTACCGTCCCTCCAGGTCCTTGAGCACGATAGCCGCCGGCGAATGGTCGACGACGGCGCGGAACCGGGCCTCGCTCTTCTTCAGTTCCTCCTCGGCCTGCTTGCGCTCGGTGATATCGGTGGTGATGCCGCCGACCGCGATGCATCGTCCGTCGGCATCGAAGATCGGGAACTTCTGGAGGATGATGGTATGGATCTGGCCGTCGGCGAAGGGCATGTCGAGTTCGCGCATGGAGGAAGTGCCGGACTCGAGAATCTCGCGGTCGTGGCGAATCATCTGATCGGCAAATTTCTTCGGCACGAAGTCGTAGCTCGTCTTGCCGACGACGTCCCTGCCGTCGGGGTTGAAATAGGCGTTGAATTGCTTGTTGGCGAGCAGGTAGCGCCCGCTCACGTCCTTCAGCAGCAGCGCCGAGGGCAGGTTGTCGACGACCGCCCGGAACCGCGCCTCGCTCTCCCGCAATGCCTGTTCGGCGCGCCATCGCTCGGTGACGTCGGTACCGGTACCGCGATAGCCCTTGAAATTTCCCTTGGCGTCGAAGATCGGCATGCCGCTGACGCTGATGCGCAGCGTCTTGCCGTCGGGGGTCGGAAGATCGTAGCTGAAATTCTTGAACGGCCGGTGCGCCTTCAGGTCTGCCAAATGCCGCTGCCAGTGCTCGGCGCCGGTGTCCTCCTTGGTAACCTCCAGGCGCGTCTTGCCGATGATGGCGGAATCCTTGTAGCCGGTGACCTCGAAGTTGCGGCCCGAGAAATAGGTGAAGCGCAGCTCCTCGTCCATTTCCCAGAACCAGTCCGAGGCCACCTCGGCGAAGTCCTTGAATCGCTGCTCGCTCTGCTTCAGGGCCTCCTCGGCCTGGAACAGGTCGGTGATATTGATGAAGGTGACGGCGGTGCCGCCCTCCGGGGTCCTCGCCTCCTTGATCAAATACCAGTTGCCGTCGGCCATGCGCCGCAGGATCGGCCCCTTCGGGTTGCGGTGGCGGGCGAGCCGTTCCTTAATGAACTGCTCCTCGCGGCCGATCGCCTCGACCAGCACGCCACGCTTGACGTTGGCACGCAGCAAGTCTTCGTATGTGCCGCCGCGATCCATGATCTCCTGGGCGGCGGGGTTGACGCGCCGGTACTCATCGTTGATCGCCACCAGGCGGTCGTCGGCGTCGAACAGCGCGAACCCTTCCTGCATGCTCTCGATGGCGCCGCGCAGCCGGTCCTCGCTAGTGTGCAGCGCCGCCTCGGCGCGACGACGTTCGGTGATGTCCGTTTCGGTAACCACGACGCCGCCGTCGGGGGTCCGGCTTTCCTTGATCAGGAACACCGTGCCGTCGGTGAGGTGGCGGACGATCGTGCCATGCGGGTTGCGATGGCGCTCCATGCGCTCCCGGATATGCGCGTCCTCGTTGCCGATGGCATCGGCGTTCATGCCGCGCTCGATATTGACCCGCACCAGGTCCTCGAACCGCATGCCGGGTTTCAGGATGTCGGCCACCTTGGGGTGCAGGCGGCGATACTCCTCGTTGCAGACGACCAGGCGGTCGTCGGAGCCGTATAGCGCGAAGGCCTCCTGCAGGGCGCCGATGGCGTCGGTAAACCGTTTCTGGTTCTCGATCAGCGCCGACTCGGCGCGCTTCAACTGGGTGATGTCCGTGGTGATCGCGTAGGTGCCGCCGTCCGGCGTGCGCCCCTCGCGGATGATGAACCAGATGCCGTCGGTGAGCTCGCGAATCACCGGCGCGCCCGGCTTGCGATGGCGCTCCATGCGGTCGCGGACGTAGTCCTCCTCGCGGCCGTGCGCCTCCGGCACGGCGCCGCTCCGGGCATGCGCCCGAACCAGGTCCTCGAAGCGCGCGCCCGGCACCAGCAGGTCCCGGATCGCCGGGTGGACGCGCCGGTATTCGTCGTTGCAGAAGATCAGGCGGTCGGCGGCGTCGAAGAACGCCAGCCCTTCGGCCAGGTTGTCGATGGCGCGGCGAAATCGTGCCGTCTCGCGGTCGGCTGCCATGCGTTCGGTGATCACGCGTATGATCACCAGATATCCCTGCGTCTCGCCGCCGTCGCCGCGCACCGGCGCCTCTATGGTTTCGCCGGCGAAGCTTTGCCCATCTCGCCGCACGTAAATCACTTCGGTCGGCTCCGCTTGCCACGCCTCGGCGGCGCCGAACGGCATGCGGTACTGCCGCTCGCATTTCTTACCGTCGGCATGGAGAACGTTCATTTTTCGGCCTTCGATGTCCGCGGGCAGGTAACTGAACGCCCGGCTGAACGCCGGATTGCAGGCGACGATGCGGCGTTCGGCGTCGGCCAGCAAGACGGCGTCGGCAACGTCCCGGAAGACGCCGTCGAAGAACACGGTCAGCGACTTGATGCCGTCGCCGCGCGCGCGGTCGCCGGCGTCGGACAGGCGCGACTCGAGCGCCGCCAATTCGTCGATGAGCTCGGCCTTGGTCTTGCGAAGGCGTTTGCGACGATGGGTTTCGACCGCCACCATCGGCTCCCCCGGCTTGGATCGGCCTGGAAACGACCACCCGCAAATGTCGCGTCGGCGGTCTAGGCGCAGTTGTCGGAAACAGATTAGAATCGCCCCTCGAACCCGAATACTGGGGCTTTCCTTGACGACCTAGGGTTTTCCCTAGGAGTCGCGCCCGCCCAGGGTTTTCTTCACCAATTCGGCGATCGAGCGGGCCTCCAGCTTCTTCATGATATTGGCGCGGTGGAACTCGACGGTCTTCTCGCTCAGCGAAAGACGATGGGCGATCCGCTTGTTGGGTTCGCCGGCGACCACCAGGTCGAGCACCTCGCGCTCGCGCGGCGTCAGACGCGCCAGCCGCTCGCGGACCTCCTGCTCCCGGCCGTCGGCGCGGCGGGCCTCGATGCTGCGACCGATCGCCTTCTGCACGCGGTCGAGCAGTTCCTGTTCCTTGTACGGTTTTGAAATGAAATCGGCGGCGCCGGCCTTCATCGCGTTGACCGCCATCTCCACATCGCCGAAGCCGGTGATGATGATCACCGGCAGGTCAATTGATCGCCGTCGCATCTCCTCGTGCAGTTCGAGGCCGCTCATCTCGGGCATGCGGACGTCGGCGATCAGGCAGCCGGGCTGGCCGACCGGATATGAGTCGAGAAACGCGCGCGCCGAAGCGAACGCCTCGACCGCCTGGTCCACCGATTCGAACAGAGACTTGATGGTTTCGCGCACACCCTCGTTGTCGTCGACGATGTAGACGATCGGTATGTCGGTGACTGGTTTAGAAGTCATTTCATTCAACGGCGGGCGCGGACCGGTGTCCTGAAGCCGGGTTCGCCGGGGCGGCGCTAGCGTCGGCCGCTGGTGACGATGGTCTTGACGATTTCGGCCATTCTGTCTTGCTTGCCATGGAACCTGATGCCGACGTATTCCTCGTCCTTCCAGACGATTTCACCCTCGATATCGCCGAACGGCGGGATCGAGAGGACCACCTTCTTGAACGGATCGGTCTTGAACCGCACCTTGGCGCCGCCCTCGCAAATGTCGATCGTCGAGCACTCGATGCTTTCGCCGCCGAAGTTCATCTCGGCGGCCACGGTGACATGAAAACGCTGGTGTTCCCGCTTCTCGACGTACTGCTGCGATTCGGCCACGCGTGATCTCCTTGTCTTTGCGCCATTATAAGGATTTTCCCGACCGCCACTAGCCCGTGATTTTTGCGGTCGCCGCGGTCAGAAATCGTCGGTTGGGTCGGGAATCCAACCGTGCCGCACCGGCGGCGCATCATAGAATCGGGACGGCCGGGCCCGCGCGACGATCGCTTGCTTGAGTTCCGGCCCACGCCACGCCGGGTTTCTGGCCAAAAGCCGCGCCGCCAACGCGGCGACGCGGGGCACCGCGAAGCTCGATCCCGACGCCTTGCTCTCGGCGCCGCGGTGATCGATTACCGGCACCTGCTCGCCGGGAACCATGACGTCGACGCTGTTCCGGCCCCAGTTCGAGCCCTGGGCCAAACGGCCGAACGCGTCGGTCGAGGTGACGACCAGGAAGTTCGGCAGCCCGAGCGCCGCCGGATACACCGGTTCCTTGTCGATGTCGCGGCCGTCGTTGCCGGCCGAGACCACGAACAGCATGTGCGGGCGCTTGGCCGCCGCCTCGGCCAAGGCGTCCCAATCTGCCCGCTTGTTGGACCCCATCGCCATGTTGACGACGACGGTGCCCAACGCGTCGGCGGCAGCGACCAGGTCGGCCATCCGGGTCATGTCGGGACGCGGATAGCGGTAAGAAATGATCCGCGCCGTCGACGCTTCGCGCAACAAGATGGAGGCGACGGCGGTGCCGTGATGCAACGGGAAAAACGGCGAGCGCGCCGTATCGACGTCGAACGGCCGGTCGTCCATGTCCCAGTAATCGAAACCGAGGGCGCGCCCGGAACCGTCGCGGGCCAGGCGTCGGGCGACGAAATCGAGCAGGTAGTTGACGCCGGTGTCGATCACAGCCACCGCCACCCCGCCCGCATCCTTGCCGGGCGGGATCGGCGGGTTGAGGACCTGGCGGAAAACTTCTTGCCGCAGGTCGGGGCCCAGCCCGGCCACCGCCTCGGCGCGCCCCTCGGGGTCGTAGTCGATGCGGGCGGCGCGCAGCACCGCGCATTCGGCGTTCATCGCCGCCGACATCACCGGCCGCGTCCTGTCTGCAACGACGTGGCGATGGTACTCGATGGTGATTCGTCGCAGGCGACCGAGCGGAAACAGCCGCTCCACATTGACTTCGTCGCCAGAGGCCAGCAACAGCCCGTACTCGGCGCGGCCGGGCGTGCCTTGGAACTGATGGACGCGGGCCTCGATCAGTCGCGCGCCGCCAAAGCGTGCGGCCAGCTCTGGCCCCGCCTCGGCATCGTCGGCAATCGGCGTCCTGCACGCCTGGGCGATGGCGAAATCCATGAACGCCGGCAAGTCGGCGCGGGCGTCGGGCGGCGGCGATGCCTCGGCGGCACCCAGCGCAAGCACGAGCAAAGCCAGCGCGCTGGTGGCGGCGTTGCGGAGATTGCTGCAAAAACTCATCGTCCCGAAAACTGGGCGCCCTGGCTCACGACGCCTTCAGGCGCGATTCCGGCACCAGCACCCGGCCCTCGAACAGCCGGCGCTGGGTGCGGTAGACCGCTGCTTGCTCGGCGACCCAGCCGCCGTCGGCGTTGGAGCGCCGCACCGTACAGGCGACCGGCAGCACGCCGGACGGCTGCAGGATGCGGAGATCGGCGTCCGGGTCGGCGGCCGGCCGCGTCACCCGGTGCACCAGGGTGCCCTCGACGCGCGCCGCCACCGCCGTGCACAGCGCGCCGGTCAGCGGCAACGCCCGATGGGTGTTGCCGGACGACA
>Ga0209399_10000284_pt1 | contig 31824 bp, 31 predicted proteins | sample OV2TP3_FD_184130 | JGI IMG/M metagenome (GOLD analysis project Ga0209399, IMG submission 184130) | Hot spring microbial communities from Beatty, Nevada to study Microbial Dark Matter (Phase II) - OV2 TP3 (SPAdes) (version 3) | ecosystem: Environmental > Aquatic > Thermal springs > Hot (42-90C) ... | reverse complement strand
CCTCGTGAAGGTCGACACGGCGCTGCTCGAGGCGACGGCGCCCATCCTGAAGCTCGCCAACAACGCGACCCTCACCTCAGAGAACAGCACGTTCAATCTGTTGGACAGCAGTCGGATCGACGCGACGCTCGTTCCCAGCGACGCTCTGATCTCGCTCAACCTGGCGACGCTGAACGTCAACAACGGCTCGCTGTTCACCCTGGCCAACAACAGCCTGCTCAAGGTGTCGGGCGATCTGGTCCGTTTGAACAACTCGAGCATCCTCGACATCAAGAGCAGCACGACGGGGTTCCTGCTCAGCCTGAGCGGGAACGCGGTGGCGAGCATCACGGGGGCGCTGATCAACTTCCAGGGCACCGGCAACCAGGTGTTCGTGCGGAACAGCTCGGCCCCGACCAACTTCGCGACGTTCAACTTCGAGAACTCGTTCCCGCTCTACCTGACCGGCGGCGCGACGATGGCGCAGGTGTCCGTCTCGTCCAGCGGCAACGCGATCAAGAACACCGGGAACGGCACGATCAACTACCCGAACGGCGGCAGCCTGATCAAGATCGACGGGCCCAGCGCCAAGCTGAAGGTCCAGGGGCTCTAATCCTGCCGGGCGGTTTGCTAGAATCTCGGTGAAAGGAGCCCTGACGATGACGCGGACGCTCAGCATGCTGGCAGCCCTCCTCGTGGCCCTGGCGCCGGCGGTGGCGGTCGCCCAGGCGCGTCCCGCCCAGCCCGGTCAGGTTCCGCCGCGTCCGGCGCAGGCGGTGCCACCACGCGCCGCCCAGCCGGCGGCCACCCAGCAGCGTCCGGCGGCGCCCGCCCAGCCGCGCCCGATGGCCCCGGGCCCCGGTGCGCCGAAGCGGTGATCGACGGAAAGGTGCGATAGTAAGCCGATGGCGACACCGCCGACAGAAGCCCCGAAGCAGCAACTGCCGAGCCAGGAAAACCTGCTGCTCGACTACATCCGCCGCCTCGAGAAGCAGAAGCAGGGACGGAAGGTGGTGCATCTCCATCTTTCCGAGTTGCGGCCGTTCAATCGCCGCGAACAGCACCTGCGCACCGCCGCCAGCAACTTCGAGCCGTTCGTCAAGTCGATGGACGGCCAGCTCTTCACGCTCAAGAACGCCGATCTCATTTTCATCTACAAGGACGCGATCCATCCGCAGATCGAAACCAGCGTCCAGCAGATCCGCTATCTGTTCAGCGACGACCCGCTGATCGCCGAAGAGGACAAGAGCGACAAGAAGTTCGCCCGGTGGTACGACGCCGAGCGCGACTTCGACGCCATCCTGCAGTCGGTGCAGGGCATGGCGCAGGCCGAGCAAAAGCGCCAGACCGAGGTGCGTGGCCGCATGGACTCCCGCGCCGCCCTGAAGGCGAAGCAGGAGCAGGGCGAGCCGATGACGCCCAAGGTGCTGGCGCGCATCGAGAACGCGCTCAGCCGCGCCGATCTCTCCAACCTGGTGCGCCGCCAGTTCATCTGCCGCGTCGACGAGCAGATGATTCCCGAGCAGGTGTTCTCGGAGCTGTTCATCTCGATCAAGGATCTGCGGGAAACCATGCTGCCGGACATCAACCTCACCGCCAACCGCTGGCTGTTCCAGCACCTGACGACGACTCTGGACCGGCGCATGCTGTCGATGCTGACTAAGACCGACAGCATCTCGATCTCCGGCGACATCAGCTTCAACATCAACGTCGGTACCGTCCTGTCCAAGGAGTTCCAATCGTTCGACGACAACATCTCCGCCGGCCGCCGCGGCGCCATGATCATCGAGTTGCAGAAGGAAGACGTCTTCTGCGACCTGGCGTCCTTCGTGTTCGCCCGCGAGTTCGTGCAGGAGAAGGGCTACAAGGTCTGCCTCGACGGCCTCACCGTGCAAACCATCGACATCATCGACCGCGAGAAGCTCGGCGCCGATCTGGCGAAGTTGATCTGGCACTCGGACCTAGTCGACCGCGGCGAGGAACTGCACGCCAAGATTCGCAACCTGGTGAAGCGCGGCGGCCCCGACAGATTAGTTCTCTGCCGCTGCGACAATCGAGAGTCGATCGATTTCGGAAAGTCCATGGGCATCGCCCTGTTCCAGGGCCGCTACATCGAGAACCTGATCGCCGAAGACGTGCGGCGCCGCGAGCTGTTACGGTTGAAGCGCCGCATCGAGCGCGGCTGACCGCGGCCACGCGCCAGCCCGGCGCCGGGGCTTGCGCGGCGTCGCGGAATACCCACAATCGCTTTCCATGACCCGGTCCCTTGCCCCGCAGGTCGTCGAGGTCGACAATCTGACCCGGCGCTTCGGCGACATCGTCGCCGTCAACGGCATCTCGTTTACCGTCGCCGACGGCTCGACGGCGGCGCTGCTCGGCGGCAACGGCGCCGGCAAGACGACCACGCTCTCCATCCTCTTGGGGCTGCTGCTGCCGACATCGGGCAGCGTGCGTGTGTTCGGCGAGGACATGGCGCGCCACCGCCACCGGGTGCTGCCCCGGATGAACTTCTCCTCGCCCTACGTTGATCTGCCGAAGCGCTTGAGCGTGCGCGAGAATCTCACCATCTTCGGTCACCTTTACGGCCTGGACGGCGTCGCCGACCGCATCCGGACGCTGGCCGCCGACCTCGACATCGGTACCTTCCTCGACCGACCGCACGGCAGCCTGTCGTCCGGACAGGTCACCCGGGTGGCGCTGGCGAAGGCGCTGTTGAACGAACCGCGCCTGCTGATCCTGGACGAGCCGACGGTGTCTCTCGATCCCGACACCGGCGACTGGGTCAGGAGCTACCTGGAGAGCTACCGCGACCGTACGCAAGCGACCATCCTGCTCGCCTCCCACAACATGGGCGAGGTGGAGCGGTTGTGCGACAAGGTGATGATGATGCGCGAGGGCTCGATCGTCGATTCGGGCGCTCCCGACGAGCTGCTCCGCCGCTACGGCCGCCGCAACCTGGAAGAGGTGTTTCTCGACATCGCGCGCCGTCGCAACCGCGGCGGCGACCAGGGAGCCGGTGCCGAGACCGCCGCGCCGGCGGCATGACCCGGCCATCCACGCCCGTCGCGCCCGCCAGCGCCACCTTGGCCGTTTCGCCGGCGATGCACGCGCCGGCGGCGGTGTTCTCGTGGCGCCGGGTCGGCGCCATGATCCTCAGGCATCTCTACGTGCTGCGCCGCTCCTGGCCGCGCATCCTGGAGCTCGCCTACTGGCCGACCGTGCAGTTGATCCTATGGGGCTTCATCACCACCTTCTTCCTCCAGCATTCGTCATGGGTGGCGCAGGCCGCCGGCGTGCTGGTGAGCGCGGTGCTGCTTTGGGACGTGCTGTTCCGCTCGAATTTGGGCGTCGCGCTCAGCTTCATCGAGGAGATGTGGTCGCGCAATCTCGGCCACCTGTTCGCGAGCCCGCTCCGCCCCTACGAGCTGGTCGCCTCGGTCACCATAATGGGGATGTTGCGCACGGTGATCAGCGTCGCGCCGGCGGCGCTGCTGGCGTGGCCGCTGTTCGACGTCTGGGTGTTCGGGCTCGGGCCGCCGCTGCTCGCCTTCTTCGCCAACCTGCTGGTGATGGGCTGGTGCATCGGGCTGGTGTCGTCGGCGGTGGTGCTGCGGTTCGGGGTGGCGGCCGAGAACTTCGCCTGGCTGGGTATCTTCCTGCTGGCGCCGGTGAGCGCCGTCTACTACCCGGTGGCGACGCTGCCCGGCTGGCTGCAGCCGGTCGCCTGGTCGCTGCCGTCGGCCTACGTGTTCGAGGGCATGCGTGCCGTGCTCTACGAGGGGGTGTTCCGCGTCGACCTGATGTGGAGCGCCGTCGGCCTCAACGTCGTCTATCTCGGCTTGAGCGCCGGGTTCTTCCTGTGGATGTGCCGGGTCGCCAGGCTCAGGGGCCTGTTGCTGCGCCAGGGGGAGTGAGCAGGCGAACCGCCGGCGTCAGCCGTTCTTGCCGCTGACGGATGCCTCGGCGAAGGTCGCCATGCCGGCGTGGCAGGCCGCCGCGCCTTTAAGCACTTGCAGGGCGAGCACCGCGCCGGTCGCCTCGCCGAGCCGCATGCCGAGATCCAGCAGCGGCGTCTTGCCGATGTGCTGCAGCAATCGCCGGTGGCCCGGCTCCCCCGACACATGCCCGACGAGGCAATGGTCGAGGGCCCCCGGCCTCGCCGCCTCCAGCACCGCCGCCGCGGCGGTCGCCGCGTAACCATCGAGCACCACCGGCACCCGCCGGAAGCGCGCCGCCACCGCCGCGCCCGCGATCGCCGCCAGCTCGCGGCCGCCCAAACGACGCAACGCCTCGAACGGCGACGCCAGCGCGGCGCGGTGCTTGGCGACCGCTTCGCCGACCACCGCGGTCTTGTTTTTCAGTCGCTCGCCGGCGACGCCGGTGCCGGCGCCGGTCCAATCCGCCGCCGCGCCGCCGAACAACGCCATGCTGAGAGCCGCCGCCGCGGTGGTATTGCCGATACCCATCTCGCCCAAGCACAGAACGTCGGTGCCGTCGTCGACGACGCCCATGCCGAACACGATCGCGTCGACGCACTCGGCCTCCGACATCGCCGGCGCCTGCGTGAAATCCGCCGTCGGCCGGTCGAGCGTCAGCGCGTCGACGGCGAAGGCGACGCCGAACGCCTTGCACAACTGGTTGATGGCGGCGCCACCGGCCTCGAAGTTCCTGACCATCTCGGCGGTCACCGCCGCCGGATAGGCGGATACGCCCTTGGCGGCGACGCCATGGTTGGCGGCGAACACGTGCGCCTTCAACACGCTGGCCGCCGGCGGATGGCGACCCTGCCAGCGGGCGAGCCACAGCGAAAGATCCTCGAGCCGGCCCAAGGCGCCTGCCGGCTTGGTCAGCTGCGGCTCGCGCTTGGCCGCGGCTTCCCCCGCCGCCTCGTTGGGGCCGGGAAGCGCTGCCACGGCGCGGCCGAGGTCGGCAAAGCTGGTGATCGTCGGCGGCGTCCTCGGCTGAGTCATGGGGGCGTTCCGGATTTTGTTTTGCGTTCCCCCCAAGCTATAGCCGAAAATGCCGATCCCCGCTTGCGTTGAAAGGAACGCCTCGGCCGATGCCGACCACCAGACCGGAATTCCAGGAGTTCGCTAGGCGCCAGTTGTCCGGCTGGTGGCGCGACACCGCCATCGCCGGCGCGTTCCTGACGCGGCTGCCGTTCCCCGAGCCGCCCGGGGCGGAGAGGAAAGGCGCGCTGGCAGGCGCGTCGCGCGCCTTCCCGCTGGTCGGCCTCGTGGTCGGCGCGGCCGGCGCCGTGGCGCTGCTGGCGGCGGCCGGCCTCGGGCTAGCGCCGCTGGCCAATGGCCTGATGGCGATCCTGGTGGCGGCGCTGATCACCGGCGCGCTGCACGAGGACGGCCTCGCCGACGTCGCCGACGGCTTCGGCGCCGGCCGCACGCCGGCCCAAAAGATCAAGATCATGCGCGATTCCCGCGTCGGCGTCTTCGGCGTGCTCGCGGTGGCGCTCTCGGTCGGCTTGCGCGCCGCCGTGCTCGGCGGCTTCAAGGATCCCGAGGTCGCCGCCGCGGCGCTGGTCGCAGCCGCCTGCCTGTCGCGCGGGCTGCTGCCGGCGGCCATGCACTTCCTGCCGCCGGCCAGCAAGTCCGGCATGGCGCGCCAGGCCGGGCGGCCGGATCAGGAGGCATGGGTGACGGCGGCGGTGCTCGGCGCCCTGCTGGCGCTGCTGTTCCTCGGTCCCGCCGGCGGCCTCGTCGCCATCGTCTTCGGCGCCGCCGTCGCCGCCCTGGTGGCGTGGTTGGCGTTCTCCCAGATCCACGGCGTCACCGGCGACGTGCTCGGCGCCCAGCAGCAGGCGACGGAGGCCGCGGTGCTGATCGCGGCGGCGGCGATCGCGTCATGAGCCGGGTGACGCGCTGGTGGTGGGTGCGGCACGCGCCGGTGATCAGCGTCGACGGCGTCATCTACGGCTCCGACGACGTCGCCTGCGATGTCTCCGACGCGGCGAGCTTCCGGGCGCTGGCCGGGACGTTGCCGGGCGAGGCGGTGTGGGTGACGTCGCATCTCACGCGCACCGTGCGGACGGCGAAGGCGATCGCCGAGGCCGGGCTCGAGGTCCCCGAGCCGGTGGTGGAGCGTGACCTTGCCGAGCAGAACTTCGGCGATTGGCAGGGCCTGAGCTGGGACCAGATGCGCTCGCTCGATCCCTTGGCCCACGACGCCTTCTGGCAGGACCCGACCGGCGCCCGGCCGCCCGGCGGCGAGAGCTTCGCCGACCAGATCCGGCGCACCGCCAAGGTGATCGAGCGCATGACCGCCGTGCACGAAGGTCGCGACATCGTCGCCATCGCCCACGGCGGCACCATCCGCGCCGCCGTGGCGCACGCGCTCGGGCTCGCCCCGGAGCAGGGCATGGCGATCACCGTTTCGACCCTGTCGGTGAGCGTGCTCGAGCACGTCAAGGATCGCTTGCTGCGCGGCCGCGGCGGCGCGTGGCGGGTGGTCGGCATAAACCGCCGCGTCGGCTAGGGCATTCCCGCCCGGGACACGCCGGCGCCCCCATGCTATGGTCGGCCTGTCGGGAAAGGGAAGCCGGTTGAAGGCCGGCGCTGCCCCCGCAACTGTACGAGGCTGAAGGCCGCGACCCCCGTGCCACTGGCGCAAGTTTGCGCTGGGAAGGCGTCGCGGCCGGCTCAAGGCCTCGAGCCAGGAAACCTGCCCGACCCCTTGGCGAAACAACTCCTCGGGTGGAGGAAACCGGCCTTGACGTCATCCGCATCCAAGTTCCTGCCGCGCCTGACGCTGGTCCTGGGCGGCGCGCGCTCCGGCAAGAGCCGCTATGGTGAAGGCCTGATCGAGGCCAGCCTGACGGACGGCCAACGCGCCGTGTACCTGGCGACCGCCGAGGCCGGCGACGCCGAGATGACGGCCCGCATCGCCGAGCACAAGCAGCGCCGCGGCCGCGCCTGGCTGACGGTCGAGGAGCCCCTCGACCTGGCGGGCGCCATCGCCCGCCACGCCCGGCCGGCAAGCCCGGTGCTGGTCGACTGCCTGACGCTGTGGCTGTCCAACGTCATGGCCGCCGACCGCGACGCCGGCGCCGAGATCGCCGGCCTCACTGCGGCGCTCGGCGGCGCCGCCGGGCCGCTGGTGTTGGTCTCCAACGAGGTCGGCCAGGGCATCGTGCCGGCGAACGCGATGGCGCGTTTCTTCGCCGACAACGCCGGGCGCATGAACCAGGCGGTGGCCGCCGCCGCCGGCCGGGTGGTGCTGATGAGCGCCGGGCTGCCGCTGATCCTGAAGGACGGAACCCCATGAAGATTCCCGCCACCGTGATCACCGGGTTCTTGGGCGCCGGCAAGACGACACTGATCCGGCATTTGCTCAAGCACGCCGACGGCACCCGGCTGGCGCTGATCATCAACGAGTTCGGCGACCTCGGCGTCGACCGCGAGATGATCATCGGCTGCGGCATCGAGGGCTGCCGGGAGGACCACATCGTCGAGCTCGCCAACGGCTGCCTGTGCTGCAAGGTCGCCGACGAGTTCCTGCCGACCATCGAATACCTGCTCGACAGACCCGAGCGGCCCGACCACATCGTCATCGAGGCTTCCGGGCTGGCGCTGCCGAAGCCGCTGGTCAAAGCCTTCAACTGGCCGGAAGTGCGCGCGCGGGTCACCGTCGACGGCGTCATCGCGGTGATCGACGCCCCGGCGGTTGCCGAGGGCCGCTTCGCCGACGGCGCCGACGCGGCCGCCAGCCACGGCGAGCCGCTTGGGGAAGTGTTCGAGGACCAACTGCTCGCCGCCGACCTGGTGCTGCTCAACAAGACCGACCTCGTCGACGCGGCGACGCTGAAGCGCGTCAAGAGCGACCTCGGCGCGCGGCTGAAGCCGGCGGTCAAGGTGGTGACCAGCGTGCAGGGCGCGCTCGATCTCCGCGTCGCGCTCGGGCTCGGCGCCGCCGCCGAGGACGCGATCGACGGGCGGCCCTCCCATCACGACGGCGAGGACGACCACGACCACGACGACTTCGAAAGCTTCGTCGTCGCGTTCGGGGCCGTCGCCGACCCGAACGTGCTCGACGAGCGGATCGCCGTCGTCGCCCGCGACTTCGACGTGCTGCGGGTCAAGGGATTCGTCGCCGTCGACGGCAAGGCGATGCGCCACGTGGTGCAGGCGGTGGGCCCGCGCATCGAACGCTACTACGACCGGGTGTGGGCGAAGGGCGAGCCCCGCCGCTCGCAGCTCGTGGTGATCGGCGAGACCGGCCTGGAACGCGCCGCCATCGAGGCGCGGCTGAAGGGCTGACGACGTCATGCACCTGCTCGCTGCCCAACCGGGAGGGATCGCCGACGGCAGCGCGGCCGTCGACCTCGCCCAGAGCCCCGGCGACATGGTGGTGCTGAGCGCCGCCGACAGCGAGCTCGCGCTTCTCGCCCAGGCGCGGGCGCGCATCGCCGACAAGGATTTCCCGAGCCTGCGGCTGGCGAGCCTGCTCAACCTCTCCCACAACATGTCGGTCGACCTCTACGCCGAGCAGGTGATCGCCCACGCCAGGCTGGTTATCGTGCGGCTGCTCGGCGGCCGCGGCTACTGGCCCTACGGCGCCGACGAGACGGCGCGGCTTTGCGGCGACAAGGGAATCAAGCTGGCGTTTCTCTCCGGCGACGATCAGCCGGACGCCGAGCTGGCGCGGCTGTCGACCCTCGGCGCCGAGGCCCGGCATCGCCTCTGGCAGTATCTGGTGCACGGCGGCGCCGACAACGCAGGCGAGTTCCTGCGCTATGCCGCGAGCCTGATCGGCTTCCAATCGGCGTGGCGGGAGCCGCGGCCCCTGGTGCGCGCCGGGCTCTATCGGCCGGGTGCGGCGGACGCGGACCTGGAAACGGTGCGCGCCGGCTGGCGCGCCGACGCACCCGTGGCGGTGTTGGTGTTCTACCGGGCGCTGGTGCAAGCCGGCAACACGGACGCGGTCGATGCCCTGATCGAAGGCCTCGGCAACGCCGGGCTGAACGCGCTGCCGGTGTTCGTTTCGAGCCTCAGGGACCCTGTCGCCAAGGCGACGCTGGAAAAGGTCCTGGGCGAAGCGCCTCCCGACGTGGTGCTCAATGCCACCGGCTTCGCCACTGCCGTGCCGGGGGCGGCGCGCGTCCCGACGCCGTTCGAGATTGCCGATAACGGCGCGCCGCCGCCGGTGGTGCTGCAGGTGATCTTCGCCGGTTCGACCGAGCAATCGTGGCGCGACGGCACGCGCGGGCTCGGCGCCCGCGACATCGCCATGAACGTGGCGCTGCCGGAGGTGGACGGGCGGATCGTCGGCCGCGCCGTGTCGTTCAAGGACCACGCCCGCCGCGATGCACTGACCGAGACCGCCGTGGTGCGCTACCGGCCGGTGGCCGACCGGGTGGCGTTTGTGGCCGAGCTCGCCGCCCGCTGGGCGCGGCTGCGGCGAAAACCGCCGGCCGAGCGGCGCATCGCGATCGTGCTCGCCAACTATCCCAACCGCGACGGCCGGCTCGCCAACGGGGTCGGCCTCGACACCCCGGCCGGCGCCGTCAACGTGCTGAAGGCGCTGAAGCGCTCCGGCTGCCGAGTGGAGGGAATGCCGGCCGACGGCGCGGCCCTGGTGACGCGTCTCCTGGAAGGTCCGACCAACGACGTGCGCGCCCTTCCCCGCCGCCGCGTCGAGGAGACGCTCACCATGGCCGACTACCAACTGTTCCTGCGCGGTCTGCCGGAGGAAACGCAGAACGCGGTGCTCGCGCGATGGGGCGCGCCGGAGGAGGACCCGTACTACCAGCCCGGTGCGGTCGATTGCGGGCGATTCGCCATCCCGGCGTTCACTCTCGGCAACATTGCCGTCTGTCTGCAACCGGCGCGCGGCTACAACATAGACCCGAAATCCAGCTACCACGACCCGGCGCTACCGCCGCCGCACCATTACCTGGCCTTCCACGCCTGGCTGCGCGAGTCCTTCCGCGCCGACGCGGTCGTGCACTTCGGCAAGCACGGCAATCTCGAGTGGCTGCCGGGCAAGGCGCTGGCGTTGTCGGCCGAGTGCTTCCCGGAGGCGGCGCTGGGGCCGATGCCCAACCTCTATCCGTTCATCGTCAACGATCCGGGCGAGGGGACGCAGGCGAAGCGCCGCGCCCAGGCCGTCATCGTCGACCACCTGACGCCGCCGTTGACCCGCGCCGAGAGCTACGGGCCGCTGCGCGATCTCGAGCAACTGGTCGACGAGTACTACGAGGCCTCCGGCGTCGACCCGCGGCGGCTGAAGGTGTTGGCCCGCGACATCCTGGAACTTTGCCGCCGCATCGGCCTCGACAGCGATTGCGGCATCGAGAGCGGCGAAAGCGAAACCCAGGCGCTTTCCAAGCTCGACAACTACCTGTGCGAGCTGAAGGAGATGCAGATCCGCGACGGCCTGCACGTGTTCGGCGAGGCGCCGGCGGGGCGGCTGCTGGCCGACACCCTGGTGGCGTTGGCCCGGGTGCCGAGGAACGCCGGCGATCCCGGCGGCGAGTCCCTGCAACGGGCGCTGGCGAACGACCTCGACCTGCAATTCGATCCGCTCGATTGCGTCCCGGCGGCGCCGTGGCTGGGGCCGAAGCCGAAGGCCCTGGCGTCGCTGCTGGCGGACGAGCCGTGGCGCAGCGCCGGCGACACGGTGGAACGCATCGAGGCGTTCGCGGCGAGGCTGGTCGCCGGCGAGGCGAGGCCGGAAAGGTCGTGGACAGCGACGCGGGCGGTGCTGAAGACCATCGAGGTGACATTGAAACCGGCCGTGATCGCCTGCGGTGCGGCCGAGATCGACGGCTTGCTCGCCGGGCTCGCCGGCGGCTTCGTCGCGCCGGGGCCGTCGGGGGCGCCGACCCGCGGCCGCCCCGACGTGCTGCCGACGGGCCGCAACTTCTACTCCGTCGACACCCGCACCGTGCCGACGCCGGCGGCGTGGACGCTGGGCTGGAAATCCGCGTCGCTGCTGGTCGAGCGCCACCGGCAGGATCACGGCGCCTGGCCCCGCACCATGGCGCTCAGCGCCTGGGGCACCGCCAACATGCGCACCGGCGGCGACGACATCGCGCAAGCGTTGGCCCTGATCGGCGCCAGGCCGACATGGGACGCCGCGTCGCGCCGCGTCGCCGGTTTCGAGGTGCTGCCGGCGTCCGTATTGGGTCGGCCGCGGGTGGACGTGACGCTCCGGGTTTCGGGTTTCTTCCGCGACGCTTTTCCGGCGCTGATCGATCTGTTCGACTCCGCCTCGCGCGCCGTGGCGGCGCTGGACGAGGACGCGGACGTGAACCCGCTCGCCGAGCGGGTGCGGATCGAAACGGCGCACTTGGTCGAAACCGGCGTATCGCAAAAAGAGGCCGCGCGCCGCGCCGGCTTCCGGGTGTTCGGTTCCAAGCCGGGCGCTTACGGCGCCGGCCTGCAGGCGTTGATCGACGAGCAGGGCTGGGACGGCGACGACGACCTCGCCCGCGCCTACGTCGCCTGGGGCGGCTATGCGTACGGGTCGGGGGCCGAGGGCGAGGCCCGCCACGGCCTGTTCGAGAAGCGGATGGCCGAAGTGGAGGCAGTGGTCCACAATCAGGACAACCGCGAGCATGACCTGCTCGACTCCGACGACTACTACCAGTTCGAGGGCGGCCTCGCGGTCGCCGTGCGAACCCTTTCGGGAACCCGCCCGGCGGTCTACCACAACGACCATTCGCGCCCCGAAAGACCCATCGTGCGCACGCTCGCGGACGAAATCGCCCGCGTCGTGCGCGCCCGCGTCATCAATCCCAAGTGGATCAAGGGCGTCATGCGCCACGGCTACAAGGGCGCGTTCGAGATGGCGGCGACGGTGGACTACCTGTTCGCCTTCCAGGCCACGGCGCGCTGCGTCGCCGACCACCACTTCGACGCCGTGTTCGACGCCTATCTGGCGGACGGTTCCGTGCGCGCCTTCCTGGAGGACGCCAACCCGGCGGTGCTGAAGGAGATCGCGGAAAAGTTTCTGGAGGCCGAGCGCCGCGGCCTGTGGCGGCCGCGCCTCAACAGCGCCCACAAGACCCTGGCGGCTCTCGCCGCTGCCGCATGATCTTGTGATACGATTGGCCCATGCTGAAAGTGACGATTAACCTTGCGGCGCTATTCGCCTTCTATTGGTTCTTGCTCAAGGATTGGGATGCGACCGGATTGGAGATTATCGGGGCGATCATCCTGTTCGAGGCGGTCGTTGCTTTGTTTACACTGCCGTTCCTGAAATGGCGGGGCCATTCGGACACCGCCGGAGGGCCCCGATGACCGACGCCCTCGACGAAGAAGCCCTCAACAAGCGCCACGCCGAGAAGATGGCGAAGAAGAAGGCGGCGCGCGACAAGATCCTCGCCACCAAGACCCGCGAGAAGGGGCTGATCATCGTCCACACCGGCAAGGGCAAGGGCAAGTCGACGGCGGCCATGGGCCTCGCCGTGCGCGCCGTCGGCAACGGCATGCGCGTCGGCATCGTGCAGTTCGTCAAGGGCGTGTGGAAAACCGGCGAGCGCGACGTGCTGGCGAAGTTCCCGGATCTGGTCACCATCAAGGCCATGGGCGAGGGCTTCACCTGGGAGACCCAGGATCGCCGGCGCGACGTCAAGGCCGCCGAGACCGCGTGGGCGGCGGCCAAGGCGATGATCGCCGACGAGTCCTACAAGATGGTGATCCTGGATGAGCTAAACATCGTGCTGCGGTACGGTTACCTGCCGGTCGCCGACGTGATCGCCGCCTTGCGGTCGAAGCCCGAGATGCTGCACGTCGTCGTCACCGGCCGCAACGCCAAGGAGGAGTTGATCGAGATCGCCGATCTCGTCACCGAGATGGCGATGGTCAAGCATCCGTTCCGCTCCGGCGTCAAGGCGCAGCGCGGAATCGAGTTCTGAGGGCGCCGCGACGGCGGCGCGGGAGGTAAGACCGATGAGAAGACAGGCGCTCATGCTGGCGGCCGCGTGCGGCCTCGCCGTCGTTGCCGCCTGCCAGGAGATGCGCGAGGAGCCGCCGCAGACGGCGGCGCGGCTGATCGAATGGTCGGCCGACACGGTCGAGAACTTCGCCCGCCTGCCGCAGCTCAAGGACTTCGCGAGCCACATCCCGTCGGCGCGCGGGCTCCTGATCGTGCCGTCGTCGGTGAAGGCCGGCTTCCTGGTGGGCGCCGAGGGCGGCTCGGGCGTGCTGATCGCCAGGCAAGCGGACGGAAGTTGGGGATACCCGGCCTTTTACACCGTCGGCGCCGCCAGTTTCGGCCTTCAGGTTGGCGTCCAGGACACCGAGACCGTGCTGGTGATCCGTAACGACGGCGCGCTGCGCTCGATCATCAAGCACCAGGGCAAGCTCGGGGCCGACATCGGCGTCACCGGCCTGTTCTACGGCGCCGGCATGGAGGCCGCCACCACCACGCACCTGCGCGTCGACGTGCTCGCCTTCACCAACGCCAAGATCGGCGCCTTCGCCGGCGCGTCTTTGGAGGGAACGGCGCTAGTCCGCCGCCGCGACTACAACGAGGCGTTCTACGGCGCCGGCGCCACCCCGGAGTCAATCGTCCTCGAGGGCCGCCACAGGAACCCGAAGGCCGACAAGCTGAGGTCCGTGCTTGACCGCTTCCGGTAAGCGTGGCGGCGCCCGCGCCCTGATGCTGCAGGGCACCGGCTCCGACGTCGGCAAGTCGCTGTTGGTGACCGGGCTCTGCCGGGCCTACGCCAGGCGCGGTCTCGCGGTGGCGCCGTTCAAGCCGCAGAACATGTCCAACAACGCCGCCGTCACGCAAGACGGCGGCGAGATCGGTCGCGCCCAGGCGCTACAGGCGCGCGCCGCCGGGCGTGCACCTTCGATCCACATGAACCCGGTGCTGCTGAAGCCACAGTCGGAGACCGGCGCCCAGGTCGTCGTGCAGGGGCGGGTGGAGGGCGTGGCAAGGGCCCGCGACTACCATGCGCTGAAAGCCAAATTGTTGCCGCGGGTGCTGGAAAGCTTCGCGCTGATCGCCGGCGACGCCGACCTGGTGCTGGTCGAGGGTGCCGGCAGCCCGGCCGAGATCAACCTGCGTGCGGGCGACATCGCCAACATGGGCTTCGCCGAGGCGGCAGACGTGCCGGTGGTGCTGGTCGGCGACATCGATCGCGGCGGCGTCATCGCCGCGCTGGTCGGCACCCTGGCGCTGCTGGAGGAAAGCGAGCGCCGCTTGGTCAAGGGTTACGTGATCAACAAGTTCCGCGGCGACGTGTCGTTGTTCGACGGGGGAATCGACATCATCAAGCAACGCACCGGGCTCGCCTGCTTCGGCGTGGTGCCGTGGTTCGAGGATGCGCGCCGGCTTCCCCAGGAGGACGCCATGGCGTTGGATCGCGGCGGCAAGCCGGCCGCCAACGGGGCGCTGAAGGTGGCGGTGCCCCGGCTGGCGCGCATCGCCAACTTCGACGATCTGGACCCCTTGGCCTCAGAACCCGGCGTCGCCGTCGACATGGTCGAGCCCGGCCGGCCGTTGCCCGCCGATGCCCGGGTGATCGTCATCCCCGGCTCCAAGGCGACGCTCGCGGACTTGCGCCTGATCCGCGATCAGGGCTGGGACGTCGACATCGCCGCCCACCGCCGCCGCGGCGGCCTCGTCGTCGGCCTGTGCGGCGGCTATCAGATGCTCGGCCGTGCCGTCGCCGACCCGGCGGGCGCCGAAGGCCCGGCGGGCGAGGCGCCGGGACTGGGCCTGCTCGACGTGGAAACGGTGATCGCCGGCGATAAGACGCTCACCGAGGCGACGGGTACCGACGCGGTCACCGGCGCCGCGGTCACCGGCTACGAGATGCACATCGGCGAAACGCGAGGCCCCGACTGCGCCCGCCCGTGGCTGACGCTGCGGGACGGGCGTGGCGAAGGCGCGCGCTCGGCGGACGGCCGGGTGATGGGAACCTATCTGCACGGCCTGTTCGCCGCCGATCCGTTCCGCCACGCTTTCCTCGAGCGCCTGCGCGGCGGCGGCTTCGAGGGCGCCGCCTACGAAGCCCGGATCGAGGCGACGTTGGACGCGCTGGCGGCGCATCTGGAGAAGCATCTCGACGTCGCCGCGCTGCTCGCCGCCGCGGCGCCGATCTCGCGAAAGATCTAGTCGGCGCTGAAGCGCACCATGGCGATCGCCGCCACCCACATGGCGTTGATCAGGCAGGCGACGACGTAGAGATAAAGCGCCCGGTTGATGTCCTTCGCCGTCGCGTCGGCAGTGCCGTCGCCGATGAACGGGTCGCTGACGGTTCGCGTCTTGTAGTGCCGCGGCCCGGCGAGCTTAAGGCCGAGCGCGCCGGCCATGGCCCCCTCCGGCCAGCCGGCGTTTATGGAACGATGACGCCCGGCGTCGCGCCACATCACCTTCAGCGCGCCGCCCGGGTTGGCGGTGCCGACGAACACCGCGCCGAGCGCGATGAACAGCGCTGCGAGCCGCGCCGGGATCAGGTTGACCACGTCGTCGAGCCGGGCCGCCGTCATGCCGAACGCCCGGTACTGCGGCGTCATGTGGCCGATCATGCTGTCCATGGTGTTGACCGCCTTGTAGGCGAGTAGCCCGGGGAAGCCGAACAGCACGTACCAGAACACCGGCGCCACCAGGCCGTCGTTGAAGTTCTCGGCCAGCGATTCGATGGCGGCCCGCGCCACCCCGGCGCGGTCCAGGCTTTCCGGGTCGCGGCCGACGATGTGGGCGACCGCCCGGCGGCCGGCGTCGACGCCCTCGCCGAGCGCCACGGCGACGGCGCGCACGTGGTCGTAGAGACCGCGCGCCGAAAGGAGCGCGATCAGGCCAAGAAATTCCACGATCCAGCCGAGCGGATGATGGAAGCTCAGCCACGCCACACCCCAGCCGACGGCAAGCGCCGCGGCGACGACGATCAACACCACCAGCGCGCCGCGCGCGGCGCGGTCCACCTCGCTCCGGTGCTCTCGGTTGAGGCGCCTGTCGAAGAAGCCGACGATGTCGCCGATGATCCTGACCGGGTGGCGGACCGCCTTGAACAGGGTGCGCATCTCGCCGACGTAGGCCTCGAACACCAGCGCCAGCAGCAGCAGCACCAGGGGGTCGAAGCCGCGGCCATCGCCGGCCATGCCGAAGGTCAACATGCCCGAGGATGGTGGCGAGGGACGGCCGCCGTCAACGAAAATGCCGGGCGCTTCCTTGAGCCCGCGAAACCTGTATAGTCGGAAAGCCGGGCCGCCGCCCGGAGGCAATGACCAGGCGGCGCCGGCCCATGGCCGAAACGCTCGAAGGCAAGGACCAAGCGTGATGACCGACCACACCGCCGTGATGATCTGCGGCCACGGCAGCCGCGACGACGACGCCATCGACGAGTTCAACCGGCTCTCCGGGCACTTGAGAAAGCGCCTTCCCGGCGTCGAGGTGGAAAGCGGCTTTTTGGAGTTCGCCCGCCCCGTCATCCGCACCGGCCTCGACAAGCTGAAGGCGCGCGGAGCCCGGCGGATCGTCTGCCTGCCCGGCATGCTGTTCGCCGCCGGCCACGTCAAGAACGACCTGCCGAGCGAAATCCACGAGTTCGCCCACGACAACCCGGCCATCGAGGTGATCTACGGCCGCGACCTCGCCATCGACGCCCGGCTCCTGGAGGCCGCCCGCGACCGCATCGGGGAGGCGGAGAGATACGCCGCGAAGGCCGTCGCCCGCGAGGACGCGCTTCTCATGGTGGTCGGCCGCGGCACCAACGACCCGGACGCCAACTCCAACGTCGCCAAGGTGGCACGCATGCTGTGGGAGGGGATGGGCTTCGGCTGGGCCGAGGTCAGCTATTCCGGCGTGGCGGTGCCGCTGGTCGACGGCGGCCTCGCCCAGGCGGTAAAGCTCGGCTTCAAGCGCATCGTCGTCTTCCCGTATTTCCTGTTCACCGGCATCCTGGTGCGGCGCATCTACGCCTGGACCGACGCCGCCGCCCGGGCGCACCCCGAGATCGAGTTCCTGAAGGCGCTTTACTTAAACGACCACGCTCGCGTCATCGACACCTTCGTCTCCCGCGTCGAGGAGGCGCTCAACGGCGACGCCAACATGAACTGCGCGCTCTGCAAATATCGCGAGCGCATCGTCGGCTACGAGGCCGAGCAGGGGGCGCCACAGGTCGGCCATCACCACCACGCCCGCGGCGTCGGCACCGACGGCAGCGGCGCCACGGACCGCGGTGTCCACCGCGGCCACCACCACGACGACCACCGCGACGACCAATACGGGCACGGCGAAAAGGATTCGGCGTAGGAGGGCGCGCGTTGTTCCGCTACATCCGCGATCCGGCGAAGATCACCGAGCAATCCTTGGCCATCGTCCGCGCCGAGACCGACCTCGATCGCTTTCCCGCCGCCGAGGCCGACGTCGTCGTGCGGCTGGTGCACGCTTGCGGCGAGCCCGCCATCAGCCGCGACGTCGCCGGCGGCGGCGACTGGCTCGAGGCCGGCCGGGCGGCGCTTATGGCCGGCGCGCCGGTGCTGGTCGACGCCCATATGGTCGCCGCTGGCATCAATCGCAACCGCCTGCCGCAGGGTAACCCGGTGGTTTGTACCCTCGACGACGAGCGGGTGCCGAAGCTTGCGGCGCTGCTGGTCAACACCCGCTCGGCGGCTGCGGTCGAGCTGTGGCGGCCGCGCCTCGAAGGCGCCGTGGTCGCCATCGGCAACGCGCCGACGGCGCTGTTTCGGCTGCTCGAAGGCCTGGCCGGAGGCTGGCCCAGGCCGGCGATGATCCTGGCGTTCCCGGTCGGCTTCGTCGGCGCCGCCGAGTCGAAAAGCGCGCTGATCGGGCAGGCGCGCGGGGTGCCGTATCTGACCCTCAAGGGCCGCCGCGGCGGCAGCGCGCTGGCCGCCGCCGCCGTCAACGCGCTCGCCGCCGGGGACGCCGAATGAGCGCCTGGATCACCGTCGTCGGCATCGGCGAGGACGGGCTCGACGGGCTCCCGCATTCGAGTCGGGCGCTGGTCGAGAAGGCGGAGGTGCTGGCCGGCGGCACGCGGCATCTCGCCAAGGCGCCGAAGACGGCGGCCATCCGCATCGACTGGCGCGACGGCATGGAGTCTGGCATCGGGGCGCTTGCCGCCCACCAGGACCGGCGGGTGGTGGTGCTGGCCTCCGGCGATCCGCTCAATTTCGGCATCGCCGCCAACCTGATCCGCCGCTTCGGCGCCGACGCCGTGCGGGTGATCCCTGCGGCCAGCGCCTTCAGCCTCGCCGCCGCGCGCATGGGCTGGCCGATCCCGGAGGTTGAGTGCCTCACCGTCCACGGGCGGGCGCTGGAGACGGTGAACTTGCATCTGGTCCCCGGACGGAGGTTATTGATACTGAGCTGGGACGGCACGACGCCGGCGGCGCTCGCCGAGCTGTTGACGGCACGCGGCTTCGGGGCGAGCGCAATCACGGTGCTCGAGCACATGGGCGGGCCGCAGGAGAACCGCATCGACGGCCGCGCCGACCGATGGAGCCACGATGCTTGTGCCGACCTCAACACCGTTGCCGTCGCCTGCGTCGCCGGTGCCGGTGCGAAGGTCCACGCGCGCGTTCCCGGGCTGCCCGACGACGCGTTCGAGCACGACGGCCAGATCACCAAGCGCGAGGTGCGGGCGGCGACGCTGGCGCGGCTGATGCCGCTGCCGGGGCAAACGCTGTGGGACGTGGGCGCCGGCTCCGGCGCCGTCGCCATCGAATGGCTGCGCGCCGAGCATTGCGCCGAGGCGACTGCCATCGAGCGCGACCCCGGGCGCGCCCAACGCATCGGCCGCAACGCCCGCGCCCTCGGCGTGCCGCGGCTCGAGGTGGTCGAAGGCGAGGCGCCGGCGGCGCTGCATGGCCTTTCGCCGAAGCCGGACGCGGTGTTCGTGGGCGGCGGCGTCGCCCAGCCGGGAATGCTGGAGGCGGGCTGGACTGCGCTCGCAGCCGGCGGCCGGCTGGTCGCCAACGCGGTGACGCTCGAAGCGGAAGCGCGGCTGGTCGCGTTTCGCGCCGATCACGGCGGCGAGCTGGTGCGCATCTCGGTGGCCCGCGCCGAGTCGGTCGGCCGGCTGCAGACCATGCGGCCGCTGCTGGACGTGCTGCAATATTCCGCGGTCAAGGGGGGCGACCGATGACCACGCCCCCCGGCACCCTCTACGGCCTCGGCGTCGGCCCCGGCGATGCGGAGCTGATGACGCTGAAGGCGAGGCGGATCCTGGCGCGCGCGCCGGTGATCGCCTATCCGGCACCACAAGAAGGCGCCTCCATGGCGCGCACGATCGCCGACTCGCACGTGCCGAAGGGCGTCACCGAGATCGCCATCCGCATGGCGATGACGCCCGGCAACTTCCCGGCCGCCGACGTCTACGACCGGGCGGCGGCCGGGATCGGCGCCCACCTGAAGGCGGGGCGCGACGTCGCCGTGCTGTGCGAGGGCGATCCGTTCCTCTACGGCTCGTTCATGTATCTCTATGCCCGAATCGCGGAAGAATTCCCGGTCGTCGTGGTGCCCGGCGTGTCGTCGCTCGCCGCCTGCGCCGCCGCCGCCGGCTGGCCGCTGGTGTCGCGCAACCAGGTGCTGACGGTGGTGCCGGCGCCTCTCTCCGAGGACGACCTCATCCGTCGTTTGGTTGGCGTCGAGGCGGCGGCGATCATGAAGGTCGGACGGCATCTGGCGAAGGTGAAGCGGGTGCTGAAACGCCTCGGTCTCGACGAGGCTGCCCGCTACGTCGCCCGCGTCGGCATGGCCGAGGAGAAAGTGTGTACCCTCGCCGAGGTGGCCGACGACGCGGCGCCTTATTTCTCCATGATCCTGGTGCGGCGCGCCGATGCGCCCCGGTCATCCGTCGCCGACGACCTGCCGCGGCGGGCGGCGATCGTGGCGCTTGGTCCCGGCGGGCTGGCGCTGGCGCGCCGGATCAGGCCGCTGTTGCCGGACTCCGAGGTGCATGGCCTCGCCGGCCGCGCCGACGGCGCCGACGCGGCGTTCGCGGATGTCGGCCGCCACCTCGGCGCCCTGTTCGCGAACGGCCGCCCGATCGTCGGCGTGTGCGCCGCCGGGATATTGGCGCGCGCGCTGGCGCCGTCGCTTGCCGACAAGCGGGCCGAGCCGCCGGTCATCGCCGTCGCCGACGACGGCAGCGTTTTCGTGCCGCTGCTCGGCGGCCATCACGGCGCCAATCGCATCGCCCGCGCCCTTGCCGACGCCCTCGGCGGCATCGCCGCCGTCACCACCGCCGGCGAGGCGCGGCTGGGCGTCGCCCTCGACGAGCCGCCGTCCGGCTGGCGGGTCGCCAATCCGGACGTCGCGAAACGCATCATGTCCACGCTGCTGGCCGGCGAGCGGGTGCGGCTGGCCTTGGAGGCCGGCGACGGCGGCTGGCTCTCGGGCTCGCGCATCGTGTTCGCCGACCGCGCGCCGCGCGCCGTCCGCGTCACCGACCGTGCCGCCGCCGCGTCCGGCGACGAGCTGGTGCTGCACCCGCCGGTGCTGGTGCTCGGGGTTGGGTGCGAGCGCGGCGCCGCGCCGGCCGACCTGATCGCGCTTGCCGAGCGGACGCTCGCCGACGCCGGCCTCGCCGCCGGCGCCGTCGCCTGCGTCGCCAGTCTCGATCTCAAGATGGACGAGGACGCGGTGTTCGCTGTCGCCGAGCGCTTGGCTGTGCCGGCGCGATTTTTCGCCGCAGCGGAACTCGAAGAGCAGACGCCGCGCCTCGCCAATCCCTCGGCGGTGGTGTTCCGCGAGGTCGGCTGCCACGGCGTCGCCGAGGGCGCGGCGCTCGCCGCTGCCGGGGCGGACGCGACGCTGGTGGTCGAGAAGCGCGCCCAAGGCCGCTGCACCGTCGCCGTCGCCCGCGCGCCGCAGCCGTTGAACGCCGCCCGGATCGGCCGCGGGCGCGGCAGCCTCGCCGTGGTCGGCATCGGCCCCGGCCAGGCGGCGTGGCGAACGCCGGAGGCGTCGGCGGCGCTGCTCGCCGCCGATCACGTGGTGGGCTACCGGCTCTATCTCGATCTCGTTTCCGACCTAGTCGCCGGCAAGCGGCTGCATGCCTCGGACCTGACGGAGGAGGAGTCCCGCGTCCGCCTCGCCCTCGACCTCGCGGCGGCGGGCGAGCGGGTGGCGCTGATCGGCTCCGGCGACGCCGGGGTCTATGGGCTGGCGTCGCTGGTGTTCGAGCTGATGGACCGGGAGCGCGACGACGGCTGGACCCGCGTCGCCGTCAGCGTGGCGCCGGGGGTATCGGCGCTGCAGGCGGCCGCCGCCCGCGTCGGCGCGCCGCTGGGCCACGATTTTTGCGCCGTGTCGCTGTCCGACCTGCTGACCCCGTGGCCGGAGATCGAGAAACGCCTCGCGGCCGCCGCGACCGGCGACTTCGTCGTCGCCCTCTACAACCCGGTCTCCAAGCGCCGCCGGCGGCAGCTCGCCCGCGCCCGCGACATCCTGCTCGGCGCGCGGCCGCCGGAGACGCCGGTGGTGTTGGCGCGCAACCTGGGGCGCTCGGGCGAATCGGTGCGCGTGGTTTCGTTGGCCGAGCTTGCGCCGGAGATGGCCGACATGCTGACGCTGGTGCTGGTCGGCTCCAGCCGCACCCGCGCGTTCGAGGCAGGGGGAACGCGCCGGCTCTATACGCCCCGCGGCTACCCCGTCGCAACGGGTGTCGGTGCCGTCCCGAGGCGGCTGCGATGATCGTCCACTTCATCGGTGCCGGGCCGGGGGCGGCGGATCTGATCACCGTGCGCGGCCTCAGGCTCATCCGCGAATGCCGGGTGGTGCTTTACGCCGGCTCGCTGGTCCCGGCCGAGGTGATCGCCGAGGCGCCAGCCGGCGCCCGAATCGTCGACACCGCTGCCCTCACCCTCGACGAGATCGTGGGCGAGATGAAGGCCGCCGCCGACGCCGGCCTCGACGTGGCGCGCGTGCATTCGGGCGATCCGTCGCTTTACGGCGCCGTCGCCGAGCAGATGCGTAGGCTGGACGAGCTCGGCATCGCCTACGACGTGACGCCGGGCGTTTCCGCGTACGCCGCGGCGGCCGCGGCGCTGAAGTGCGAGCTGACGCTGCCGGAGATCACCCAGACCATCGTGCTCACCCGCACGTCGGTGAGGAGCTCGGCCATGCCGCCGGGCGAGGAGCTGGCGACGCTCGCCGCGAGCCGGGCGACGCTGGCCATCCATCTTTCGGTCAACAACCTGAAGCACGTGGTCGACGACCTCGTGCCCCATTACGGCGGCGACTGCCCGGTGGTGGTCGCCTGCCGGGTGAGCTGGCCGGACGAACGGATCATCCGCGGCACGCTCGACGACATCCAGGGAAAGGTGAAGGCGGCCAAGCTCATCCGCACGGCGCTGATCCTGGTCGGCCGGGTGCTGGCGCGACCCGACTTCCGGCCCAGCCGCCTCTACGCCGCCGACCACCACCACGTGCTCCGCCCCGCGCCGGCAAAGCCACGGAGGCACGGAGACACCGAGGAAGAAAGCCCTTCGCGTGCGCCCGTACGCAAGAAATGATCTATCTCGGTGCCTCTGTGTCCGGGTTGTTCAAATTTTTTTCGGAATGACGGGCGAAGCTAGAGGTGATTCTTCACCCAAGCCACGCACTCATCGACCGTCTCCGCTTGCGGGCCCGGCTCCGGCGGCGGCCGGCGGATCAGCACGATCTTGACTTTCGCCTCGGCGGCCGCCGTGATCTTGGCCGCCGTCGCCTGGCCGCCGGATCTTTTTGCGACCAGCGTGTCGATGTCGTGGCGCTTCAGAAGCGCCCGCTCGTCCTCCAGCGAATAGGGTGGCATGCCGGTGATCACCTCGTGGCGGGCGAGCGGCAGCGGCCCCTTCGGCGCGTCGATCAGACGCACCAGGAACCAGATGCCGGGCAGCTTCGCGAACGCCTCCAGCCCGCGGGCGCCGGTGGTGAGGAGTACCCGCCTGGCGAACTTCGGGAGTATCTCCGCCGCCTCGGCCAGGCTGTCGACCTCGATCCAATCGGCCTTGGCCGGCATCCGCCACGCCGGGCGGCGGAGCTGCAGGCGGGGAACGCCGGCCCCGGTGCAGGCGACGGCGGCGTGGTCGGAGATGGCGGCGCTGAACGGGTGCGTCGCATCGACCACCAGGTCGACGCCGGTGTCGGCGAGGTACTTGGCAAGCCCGGGAATGCCGCCGAAGCCGCCGACCCGCATCTCGCCCGCCAGCCCCGGCTTGGCGTCGCGCCTGCCGGCGAGCGAGGTGACGACGCGCAATCGTCGCCCCAATTCGAGCGTCAGCCTTCTCGCCAGCTCGCGCGCCTCCTGCGTGCCGCCGAGGATCAGGACCGTCTTAGAGGGCATGGCCGACGAGGCTGCCCTCGCGGTCGAACACCGCCACCTCGACCGCGGTGTCGCCCGAAAGCGTCGCCAGCGCCGCCTCGCGGGCGCGTCGGGCCACCAGATCGCCGAGGCCGAGGGCGAGCGATTCGGCGATGCCGAGCACCTCGGCGGCGGTATTGGCCCTGCGGGCGCGGGCGACGGCGGTCCGGGGCGCGCCGAGGACGTCCAGCATGTCGGCGAGCGCCGCCATGTCGACCCGCGACCGCGATGAGTGCAAATCCATGTGGCCCTGCGCGAGCTTGACCATTTTTCCGAAACCTCCGGCCAGGGTCAGCCGATCGACCGGGTGCTTGCGCAGGTATTTCAGCAGCCCGCCGGCGAAGTCGCCCATGTCGATCAACGCCACCTCGGGAAGGCCGGTCAGCTTCTGCACGGCGGCCTCCGAGGTGGCGCCGGTGGCGGCGGCGAGGTGCGCATGGCCGCCGGCCCGCGCCACGTCGACGCCGCGGTGGATGGAATGGATCCAGGATGCGCACGAGTAGGGGATCACCACGCCGGTGGTGCCGAGGATGGAAATCCCGCCCTCGATGCCGAGCCGGCCGTTCATGGTCTTCTTCGCCAGCTCCTCGCCGCCCGGCACGGAAACCGTAATGGCGACGTCTGGCCTGAGCCCGTGGCGGCGGGCGATGTCGATGATCACGCCCTCCATCATCGCTCGCGGTCCCGGGTTGATGGCCGGCTCGCCGACGGCGAGCGCCAGGCCGGGCCGAGTCACTTTGCCGACGCCTTCGCCGGCGTGGAAGCGGATGCCGTCGCCTTGTCGGGCCGGCGCCACGGTGACGACGATCTCGGCGCCGTGGGTAATGTCCGGGTCGTCGCCGGCGTCCTTGACGACGCTGGCAGTCGCCTTGCCGCCCTTCAACTCCGCCCGCTTCAGGGCGAACGCCGGCTCCTCGCCCTTCGGCAGCGTGATGGTCACCGGGTCCGGGAAGTCGCCGGTGAGCAGCGCCTGATAGGCGGCGGTGGCGGCGGCGGTTGCGCAGGCGCCGGTGGTCCAGCCCCGCCGCAGCGGCTTCTGCGGCCGTCGCCCGGGTGTGTCGCTGTCGGTCATGGCGTCGATCCTGGGGTCTTGTCGATCATACCACCGCCGGCCGCCGCCAGTCCCAAATCCTCGGCCGATGTGGCTTGATGATCCGGGCTCCTGACCTATCATAAGGCGACCGATGAGCCGATGGGCGGCGCCGGGGAGGGCGCGGGCGATGGCCAAACCGGCAAAGGACAGCGGCAGCAAGGACGCCGGCGAGCCGGCGAGGCCGGGGACGACGCCGTTCATCCGCCGCCGCGTCGGGCTGCTGGCGGTGGTGCTGATCGTCGGCGCGCTCGGCTTCGCCGTCTACCAGCTTTACCAGCACCCGGGAAGGATGGCCGGGGGCGGGCCGCAGGCGACGGCGATACCGGCCATCGGCGGGCCGTTCTCGCTCACCGACCACAACGGCAAGCCGATTACCGAGGCGGCGTTCAAGGGCAAATTCCTGCTGGTCTATTTCGGCTACACCTATTGCCCCGACATCTGCCCGACGGCACTGACCGAGATGAGCAACGCCATCGAGGCGCTGGGACCGCAGGCCGACAAGGTGGCGCCGGTGTTCGTCACCGTCGATCCCGCCCGCGACACGCCCGAGCAGCTGAAGGAATACATGAGCTTCTTCCACCCGCGGTTCGTCGGCCTGACCGGCACGCCGGAGCAGGTGGCCGCCGCCGCCAAGGCCTACCGGGTCTACTACGCCAAGGCCAAGGGCAAGGAAGCATCGGACGCCCTCGATTACATGATGGATCACACCTCCATCACCTACCTGATCGGACCGGAAGGCACCCTCAAGGCGCACTTCCCGCACGGCACCGGCGCCGACGCGATGGCGAAGAAGATCCGCGAGCTTTTGTGAGCCGCCGTCCGGGCCCGGGTGTGGTGATCGCCGCCCCGGCGTCGGGCAGCGGCAAGACCACGCTCACCCTCGGCCTGTTGCGCTCTCTCGCCAACGCCGGCCGGGGGGTGGCCTCGGCCAAGGCCGGGCCCGACTACATCGATCCCGCCTTCCACGCCGCCGCCAGCGGCCGGCCGTGCCTGAATTTGGACACCTGGGCGATGCGCCGGGAGACCCTCGCCGCCGCCGCCCGAAGCCTGGCCGACGGCGCCGACCTGGTGATCTGCGAAGGCGTCATGGGCCTATTCGATGGTGCCGCCATTTCCGACCCTGGCGCCGACGACGGCTCGACGGCGGCGCTCGCCCACGCCACCGGCTGGCCGGTGGTGCTGGTCGTCGATGCGGGTGCCCAGGCGGCGTCCGCCGCCGCCGTGGTCAAGGGCTTCCGCGATTTTCGTCCCGACGTGACCGTGGCGGCATGCGTATTCAATCGCGTCGGCGGCCCGCGCCACGCCGGGATTCTCGCCGACGCCTGCCGCCGCGCCGTGCCCGACGTTCCCGTCCTCGGCTGCCTGCCCCGCGCCGACGGACTGTCGCTGCCGGAGCGGCACCTGGGGCTGGTGCAGGCGGCCGAGCATCCAGACTTGGAAAGCTTCCTCGACGCCGCCGCGGCGCTGGTCGCCCGGCACCTCGACGTGGACCAGCTGGCGAATCTGGCACGGCCGCTCAAGCTCGCCGTCAATAGGACCACGCCGCCCATGCCGCCCATGCCGCCGTTGGGCCAGCGCATCGCCGTCGCTCGCGACGATGCGTTCCGGTTCTCGTATCCGCTGGTGATCGACGGCTGGCGCGCCGCCGGCGCCGAGGTCGCTGACTTTTCGCCGCTCGCCGATCAGGCGCCGGACGCACATGCCGACGCGGTGTATCTGCCGGGCGGTTATCCGGAGCTCGCCGCCGGCCGGCTCGCCGCCGCAGGAAATTTCCTCGCCGGCTTGGGCGACGCGGCGAAGCGCGGCGCCGCGATCTACGGCGAATGCGGCGGCTACATGACGCTCGGCCGCGGCCTCGTCGATGCTCAGGGACAACGCCACGCGATGGCAGGGCTGCTGCCGCTCGAGACCTCGTTCCAGCGACCGAAGCTGCATCTCGGCTACCGGCGGGCGACGATGGTCGACGCCGGCCCGCTGGGGCCGAGGGGCGCCCGCTATCGCGGCCACGAGTTCCACTACGCGGAGACCGCCGGCGAAGGGCCGGGCGAGCGGTTGTTCGAGATTGCCGATGCCGAATCCACCGCCCTCGGCGCCGCCGGCCTCCGGGCGGGCGGCGTCATGGGCTCGTTCATCCACCTCATCGACCGCGAGCCGGGCTGAACCCGGCGCCGTCATGTCGCCGTTGCCTCGGGCGTCGGGACGCGCTACCCCTGTGGTCGGCCCGCCGCCGGGACATGCGGCGAACGCGGGCGCCAGGAGCGCGCCGCCGGTGTTCTTCCGAAAAGCCAAAGCTTTGAGCGAGACCGCCGAGCCGCCGTTCTGGAAGCGCAAGACGCTGGCCCAGATGAGCAAGACGGAATGGGAGTCGCTGTGCGACGGCTGCGCCCGCTGCTGTCTCAACAAGCTCGAGAACGACGCCACGGGCGAGGTGCAGTACACGGACGTCGCCTGCCGGCTCCTCGACACTCACGCCTGCCGCTGCACCAGCTACCGGGACCGCAAAAAGTTCGTGCCCGACTGCGTCATCCTGACGCCGCGCAACGTTAAGCGGCTGGACTGGATGCCGTCCACCTGCGCCTACCGGCTGGTCGCCGAGGGCAAGGACCTCTACTGGTGGCACCCGCTGGTGTCCGGCGACCCGGAGACCGTGCACGCGGCCGGCATCTCGGTGCGCGGCCGGGTGGTGTCGGAGCGCGAAACCGACGATCTGGAAAGCCACGTCGTCGGCTGGCCAAAGTAGGCGCGGTTTAGGTAATATCCCGATCAAACCCGCTCCCGCACCCGGGGCGCACAACCGACAGGCAAGGAGAACCACCGTGGCCAAACCTAAGTTCGCCCTCGAAGGCGTCTATACCGCCGTGCTGACGCCGATGACCAAGACGCTCGACCCCGACCCTAAGCTGATGGCGGCCCACTGCCGCTGGCTTTTGGCGAACGGCTGCGACGGGCTCGGCGTGCTCGGCACCACGGGCGAGGCCAACTCGTTCGGGCTCAAGGAACGCATTGCCATCCTGGATTCCCTCGCCGACGCCGGCGTTCCCGGCGCCAACTTGATGCCGGGCACCGGCTGCTGCGCGATCCCCGACACGGTGGCGTTGACCAAGGCGGCGCTCGCCAACGGCGCCACCAGCGTCCTGATGCTGCCGCCGTTCTACTACAAGAAGGTCAGCGATGAAGGCCTGTTCGCCGCCTACGGCGAAGTGATCCAGCGCGTCGGCGACGACAAGCTGAAGATCTGCCTCTACCACTTCCCGCAGATGTCGGGGGTGCCGATCACCTACGGGCTGATCGAGAAGCTGTTGAAGGCCTATCCCAAGACGGTGGTCGGCATGAAGGATTCGTCGGGCGAGATCGCCAACATGACCGGCGCGGCGAAGAACTTCCCGGGCTTCGCGGTGTTCGCCGGCTCCGACGAATTGCTGCTGCCGCTGCTCGAGTCCGGCGGCGCCGGCTGCATCACCGCCTGCGCCAACGTCGCCTCGGTGCTGGCGGCGCAAGTCTACGGCGGGTACCGCAAGGGCAAGGACGTGCAGGCCCACCACCGGACGCTCACCGAGGTGCGCCGCGCCATCGCCCAGTTCCCGCTGGCCGCCGCCTTGAAGACGCTGATGGCCCGCCACACCGGAAACGACCGGTGGCTCAACATCCGCCCGCCGCTGATGCGGCTCGGCGCCGCCGAAAAGCAGAAACTTTTCCAGGGTTTCGACGCCATCGGCTTCGAACTGCCGATGGCGGCCTGACCGCAGGCCCCCATGGCCAAGACGGCGGTTCTGGAAACGGTGATCGCGCTCGGCGGCCGGGAAGTGCCGGTCCGCGCCTATCGCAATCCGCGGGCGCGGCAGATCATCCTGCGCGTCGAGGGCGCCGGCGACAACGGCGACGGCATCGTTCTTACCCTGCCGCGGCGCACCGACCTCGCCGAGGGGCTGGAGCTGGCCCGCGCCAAGCGCGACTGGATTTTGCAGCGGCTGGACCGCATGGTGCCGCGGGTGCCGTTCGCCGCCGGGGCGCGCATCCCGCTCGGCGGCGTCGATTACGAAATCCATCACCGGCCCGAGGGCCGCGGCGGCGTCTGGCGGGACGGATTCGCCATCGTCGTCGCCGGCCGGTCCGAGCACCTGGCGCGCCGGCTGCGCGACTGGCTGCGCGCCGAGGCGCGGCGCGAGATCGCCGCCCGCGTGTCGGAAAAGGCCCGCCTCGTCGACCGGGCGCCGGGCCGCATCACCGTCCGCGACACCCGAAGCCGCTGGGGCTCGTGCTCCCATGACGGCAATCTCTCGTTCTGCTGGCGGCTGGTGATGGCGCCCTTGATGGTGCTCGACTACGTGGTCGCCCACGAGGTGGCGCACCTGCGCTTCAACGACCACGGGCCGCGCTTCTGGGGCGCCGTCGCCGGACTCACCGCCGACGCGGAAGCCGCCCGCCGCTGGCTCGACGCCCACGGCGAACGGCTGCACCGCTACGGCTGAGTTCCGCCGCAAGGTTCGGATAGATCGACCGCCCCGGGCGGCGTTACCATGGCCGCCATGACCGAAAAGCAAATCCATTCGATCACCGACGATGCGCGCTGGGTGCGGGTGCTGGCCCGCGACCAGGCGTCGGACGGCGCCTTCGTCTACGCCGTCGCCTCGACCGGCGTTTACTGCCGGCCGTCGTGCCCGAGCCGCCGGCCGGCCCGCGACAAGGTCAAGTTCTTCGCGCTTCCGCAATTGGCGGAAGCCGCCGGCTTCCGCGCCTGCAAGCGTTGCCGGCCGGCCGACGCCAGGGCCCGCGACCCGCGACTCGAAGCGGTCGGCCGGGCGCTCGAAGCAATCGCGGCAAGCGACAACGGCGCGCCGACGCTCGAAATTCTAGGAAAGGCAGCGAAGATGAGCCCGCACCATTTACAGCGACTGTTCACCGACCTGGTCGGATTGAGCCCGCGCCGCTACGGCGAGGCGCTGCGACTCGGGCGTTTGAAGGAGAACTTGAGAAACGGCGGCGGCGTCGCCGATGCCCTCTATGGCGCTGGCTACGGCTCGTCGAGTCGCCTTTACGAGAAGGCGCCGAGGCATCTCGGCATGACGCCGGCCACCTATGCCAAGGGCGGCAAGGGCGCCGAGATCGCCTATGCGACAGCCGCCTCGCCGCTCGGGCGGCTGCTGGTGGCGGCGACGCGGAGCGGCGTCGCCATGGTCGCCCTCGGCGACGACGACCGGGCACTGGAACGGGAACTGAGGCGCGAATTTCCGCTGGCGCGTCTCGTCCGCGACCGCGGCCGGCTGGCGGCGCAGCTGCGGGATATCCTCGCCCGCCTCGCCGGCAAGGCGTCGGCGTCGGCGCTGCCGCTCGACGTGCGGGCGACCGCGTTCCAGGGCCGGGTGTGGCGGGCGCTGCAGGAAATTCCGGCCGGCGAGACGCGCAGCTATGGCGACATCGCGAAAGCCATCGGCCGCCCCAATGCCGCCCGCGCCGTCGGGCGCGCCTGCGCCTCGAACCCGGTGGCCGTGGTGGTGCCGTGCCATCGCGCCGTCGGCGGCGCCGGCGCGCTCACCGGCTACCGTTGGGGCATCGAGCGGAAGCAGCGACTGCTCGCCGCCGAGCGGCAGGCGGGGCGCAAGCGGCGCGCCTGACGCGGACCCGATGAGACAGGTTCAGGGCACCCTCGACGTCGCGACGCCGGGTCAGGGGCTGACCGAGATCACCGGCGAGGTCGCCGAATGGATCGAGGGCCGGGGCGTCACCACCGGCGCGCTGACGCTCTATTGCCAGCACACCTCGGCGTCGCTGGTGATCCAGGAGAACGCCGACCCGGACGTGCGCCGCGGCCTGAAGGCGTTCTTCAAGCGGCTGGTGAAGGAGGACGACAGCCTCTACCGCCACACCGCCGAGGGCGCCGACGACATGCCGGCGCATATCCGCAGCGCCCTGACGCCGGTATCGCTGACCATCCCGGTCAGCGGCGGCCGGCTGGCGCTCGGCACCTGGCAGGGAATCTACCTGTTCGAGCACCGTCGCGCGCCGCACAAGCGGCGCGTGATGCTGCACCTTTCCGGCGAATGATAGGTCCTAAACGACCATCAGCACGATGCCGGCGGCGATGGCGCCGCCGCCGCCGACGCGGGTGACGATCGTCGGCAGGGCGCCTTCCCTGCGCATGGTGGCGAGGCCGAAGCCGAGGCCGACCCCGTGCAGGATGGCGGTCGCGGCGACGAAGCCCGCGCCGTAGGCGATTCCCGCCGCGTCCGGCGCCTCGAGGCCGTGGGCGAGGCCGTGGAACAGCGCGAAGCTTCCAACCAGCGCCATGCCGAGCGCGACCGGCACCCGCACACGAGCGACGATCAGCGCGCCCAATGCGACTACGGTCAGCGCGATCCCGGTTTCCAGGTACGGCGGCGACGCCCCGGCCATCCCCATGCCACCGGCCACGGCCATCACGCCGACGAAGCTCGCCGGCACCAGCCAGCGGGCATGGCCGCCCAGATGCGCCGCCCACAGGCCGACGGCGACCATGGCCAAAACGTGGTCGAGGCCGGTGAACGGATGGACGAAGCCTTGCGCGAGGCCGCCGGGGCCGCCGGTGCCGATGATATGCGCCTCGGCCGGCTCTGCGGCTATCATTGCGGCCGCCAGCGCGGCGGCGATTGCGGAGAGAATCGTCTGCGGTTTCACGGGGGGTGCCTTTCCTTGCTCGATGGACCGATTGCCGGAAGGGTGGCTTCCGCCTTAAGCGCTGTCAAGGATGGTCAGCGGCCTGCGCGGGGCTTTCCATTTCCGCCGGCGGTGGGTATCCCTGACGTTGCGCCCACCGGCGGATCTGCCGCGACCCGTCGTGTGCCTGATCGGAGACGATTCCTTGGAGTGGCTGGCCTTCGCCCTGTTCGTCGCCGCCGTCGCCGCCGCCGTCAAGGCGCGGCGCGCCATCAACGACCCGGCCAACCGGTTCGGCCAGTGGGTGCGGACCCGCCTCAGGCCGTGGTTCGGGCGCGCCGCCATGGCGGCGTTCATCCTGACCCTGATCGGCTGGGCGCTGGTCTACGCCTCGGTGCCGGAGCACCAGCGCAAAAGCATCAGCGAGGCGTTCCAGGACCTGGCCAAGGCCTTCCAATACGACAAGGAACGCGTGCGGCGCGAGCGGGAAGACCAACAGGATAGGCGATGAATGGCCCGGCACGGCGTGCCCGCCGTTCGCGCATCCTTGAATCCCTAAGTCGTACGCGGCTATATGCCGCCGCCGCTCGAGCCATCGCCGGCGTCGCCGCCACCGCCACCACCGCTGCCGCCGCCACCGGTGTTGCCCCCGCCGGAGCCCCCGATCGCCTCGACTGCGAGCGTATCGACAAACCATCCGGCAAAATTATTTTGCACTCCGTCGACCGAATCGAACTTGAACCGTAGCCTCATCTTCGCCCAGACAGGATCAAGGTCCAAAGAGTGGCTGTGCCAGACCTTCATCGGACCGCATTGAACGGGCGTGCCGAGCGCGGTG
>Ga0209399_10000281_pt1 | contig 31893 bp, 26 predicted proteins | sample OV2TP3_FD_184130 | JGI IMG/M metagenome (GOLD analysis project Ga0209399, IMG submission 184130) | Hot spring microbial communities from Beatty, Nevada to study Microbial Dark Matter (Phase II) - OV2 TP3 (SPAdes) (version 3) | ecosystem: Environmental > Aquatic > Thermal springs > Hot (42-90C) ... | reverse complement strand
CCATACACAGCGTGAGCGCGTCGCGAAACGGGTCCAGGAAAGCCGTTTGGGGGTCGGGGACCAGCAGCATGTCGCTCTCGTGGATGGCCGCCCAGCCGCGGATGCTGGAGCCGTCGATGCCGAAGCCGTCCTCGAACGATTTGTCCTTCAGTTGATGGATGGGAAAGGAAACGTGGTGCCAGAGCCCGGGCAAATCGGTGAAGCGCAGGTCAACCATGCGGGCCTGGTTCTTCTCGGCAAACTCCAATACCTCTTTCGGGGTCATGAATCCTCCGGGAGATGGATTTGAGGGGAATGGGGCTCACCCTGAATCTTGCTGAGGGTGACCGCCATATGGGGACTTCACTGTAGGGCAAAGCGCCCGAGGCGTCAAGGGCACCTCGGCCAGCTTTTCCCCGGCGGGCAAAAGACCGATTGACAGCGAAAAACTTTTTTCGCATAGTGGTCGCCGATTTCTCCGCACAGTTCGAGGGGGTCGAGGCGGAGGAAGCGCCCTCGCTCAGCGTCGTGCGCGGGCCGGTGAGGCGCCGGACGGGATGTTTGTTCCCAAGAAGATCTTCCTGACCAAGGGAGTGGGAAAGCACCGCGAGCGGCTCTCCAGCTTCGAGCTGGCGCTGCGCTCGGCGGGCATCGCCTGGTGCAACCTCGTCCGCGTCTCCAGCATTTTTCCGCCGCACTGCAAGCTCATTTCACGCACCGAAGGCCTGAAGCTGCTCCGCCCCGGGCAGGTCACCTTCGTGGTGCTGAGCGAAAACTCGACCCGCGAGCCCCACCGCCTCATCGCCGCCTCCATCGGCCTGGCGCTGCCGGCCGACAAGTCCATGTACGGCTACCTCTCCGAGCACCACTCCTTCGGCGAGACCGAGGACCGCGCCGGCGAGTACGCCGAAGAGCTGGCGGCCGAGATGCTCGCCACCACCCTCGACGTCGAATTCGACCCCGACTTGAACTGGGACGAGAAAAAAGAGATTTACCGGATCTCCAACAAGATTGTCCGCACCATGAACATCACCCAGTCGGCCGTGGGCGACAAGCGCGGCCTCTGGAGCACGGTCCTGACCGCCGCCATCCTTATCCCCGAAGACTGAACTCGCCAACTTACCGGGAAGAAGCAGCCGCCACCGTCCGGCGCGTCGACTTCCGGGCCTTCTCGCCGGCCTTCGCCCGGCCGAAGTAGCCGATGCGCTGCAGCACGGCGCCGACGATGAGCGGCAGCGCCACCGTGGCGTCCTCCAGCACCTCCGCGAAGCGCCCGCCTTCTTCCTCGGGCACAAACTTGCCCCAGGAAACCGCTTCCGAATAGGTGCTGCCTGAGAGTCCGCCCCAGTGGACCGGCTCCGGGCACACGCGCAGGCCGTACTGGTAGCGTTTGAGCTCGAAGTCATCGAGTTTCCGTCGCGCGCGCAATTCGATGAACACGCCGAACTGCTGCGCCCAGTTCCGCGGCACGCCGCCGCCGACGGTGAAAATGCCCAGCCGCCTGGCTTTCACCAGCGTCTGGGTGAAGTGCTCCAGGTCAGCCATGGAGTTGAACTCCGGCTCCGGCCGCCCCTGTTTCTTGCGCGCCAGATTGTGCAGCGCCAGGTCGAGCCCGAGCTCGGAGTCGGTGAAGGCGGGAATGAACACCGGGACTTTCTTTTCGTAGGCGGACTTGAGAATCCCTCGCTCCGAGCCGTGCTGCTGGCGGAGAAACTCGCCCAGGCGCTGGTTGAGCCTCCAGCTGGTGACGAACTCGTCGTCCGGCCACTTCTCCAGCACCGCGTCCACTACCGCTTCCACATGGTCAAGGTTGAGCTCCGGCTCCAGCGAGTCGTAGACGCGGTTGTAGCCGGCCCAGAAGAGCTCGTTGTCGTCCAGGTGGTGGTTGTAGCGGAAGTGCGAGCGGCCGGTGGCCTCCACCAGCCCGTGGGCCATCAAGGCCCCGGTGGAAACGATGACGTTGACGATGCCGCTGTCGATGAGGTCGCAGATCACCAGCCCCATCTTCCCCACCGTCAGCGCGCCCGAGAGCGTGAGCACCACCGTGCAGTCCTTGTCGCGCGCCATCGCCTCCAGCACGTCGGCGGCGTCGCCGATCTGCCGCGCCGTGTAGGCGGTCTGGCCCATGGCGCGCACCAGGTCGTCAATGGTGCGAATCTTGCTCAGGTCCAGCGGGTAGATGGGAGTCAGGCGGTCTTCGATGGGGTCGTGCAGGCGGCGGATGCGGCCGTCGGCCAGTTTTTCTTTCTTCATCAATCCTTCCTCAAGAAAAAGTTTTTGCGCGCACAGTATAGCGTGCCCGCGGATAATTGCGACGAAAATCGTTCCGGGAATATAATCATTCCATGGCACGCAGGCTCATGCTCGGCGCCGTGCTCGTGCTCCTCGTGGGCGCGCCGCTCGGCGCCGAAGAGTTTTACTTGAAGGACGGCACCAGGATTGTCGGCAAGGTTGTCGGCTACGAAAAAGACGCCTTCCGGGTCGAGACCAGCTTCGGCATCGCCATCATTTACAAGGACCGCATCCAGCGCATTGTGTTCGACGCCTCCTCACCCGCCGCTGCGCCGGGCAACCCGGCGGCCGCCGCGCCCGCGGCACCGGATCGATCATCGAGCCCGCCCGAGCCGCCGCCTCCCATGCGGCTGGTTGAGAGCGTCACCGCCACCGAGTACGTCAGCGAGACCTACGGCTTCCGCATCTTCAAGCCGCCCACGTGGCGCTCCTACCCGCAACTGGTGCGGCCGCAGACACCGCTGGTGGCGGCGCTGGGGACGCCGGACGAGTCCACGCTGCTGCTCATCGGGCGCGAGTCCTTCAGCGGCTCGCTGGCCGACTACACCCGCGGCGCCGAGCGCCTGTTGCAGCAGTTCTACGAGGACTATCGCCCGCAAAAGGAGCGCCCTACGCAGGTGGCCGGCCTCTCCGCCATCGAGCGCAGCTTCACCGGACAAGCCAACGGCCGGTTCTGGACCGGCACCGCGGTCTACTTCACCCGCGGGCGCTACTGCTACACGATGCTGGGGCTGACCACCGCCGGCGAGACCGCGTCCTTCCAGCAATCGCTGCTGCGCAAGGTCGCCAACAGTTGGCAATTCCTGCCGGAGTGATCAGCGCGCCGGGCTCACCGCAATCAGGGTTTCCGGATAGAACGTCACCCGGCAGCCGATAACGCGGCTCTCCGGAAAGAGCCGCCGCAGTTGGCGCCGGCTCAGCAGGTTCAGCACCGGATAGGTCGTCTTCCCTAACACGCGCCCTATCCGCTGCTGCATCGGCGTAGAAAGGAACTGCACCAGCGGCAGGCGGTAGTGCACCTCGAAGGGAAACCAGAAGTTCGGCGTGGTAACAAACCACGCCCGCCCCACCCGCTTGACCTCAGCCGCGAACCGCCGCTGCGCTTCCCAGTCCGGGAGGTGCTCGATGACGGCGTTCGAGAAGACGACGTCAAACGACTTGTCGCCGAACGGCAGCGCGCAGCCGTCGAAGACCGCAGCGTGGACGCGGGGAAAACTCTTGGCGTAGTCGAAGACGTCGGCGACCGAAAGCCCGCCGCCGACCACGCGCTCATGGTGGGGATAGAAGCTCTCGAACTGGTCGGCCAGACCGATGCCGGTCCCGCTGGCCCCCAGGTTCAGGATGCGCGCCTCGGGCGGCGGCTGCAGCAGTTGCTGGAGCAGCCAATACTTTTTCTCACGCGACTTGCGGTGCAGGTAAGTAAACAGCCCGTGCATTTAGCGCACTAGTACTTCGTAACCTCGGTGAAGTGGAAATTGGCGACGCGCATCGCAGGGACGACCATTTCAAAAGACTCTTCGCCCGCAGCGCGTACGGCCGGGCCCAGCAACTCGACCCGGTTGAGCAACTCCTTCAGGCTCTGGTTGAAGCGCAGGTTGCGCACGGCGTGCTTCACCTGGCCGCCTTCGACGTAGAAGGTGCCATCGCGCGTCATTCCCGTCAGGATTTTCTCATAGGGATCCACCTCGCGGATGTACCACAGCCGCGTGACCAATACGCCGCGCTCGGTCGTGGACACCATCTCTTCAAGCGAGCTGTCGCCACCGGCGAAGACCAGGTTCATCGGCGCCTCGCCGTACTCGTTCGGAAGCAAGAAGCCGTGGCCGGTGGGCTCGGCGTTCATCTTCTTGGCAGTGTGCCGCGCGTAAACCAGGTTCTTGAGCACGCCGCGCTCCACCAGCGGCACCGCGCGCCGTGGCATGCCCTCCCCGTCCCACGGCGAGCCCGCCTGCCCGGCGTGGAAAACGTCGTCCCAAATGGAAATGTTCTCGCCGAAGACCTTCTTCCCGACGTGGCCGGTGAAGCAACTGCGCTGGTCGAGCACGGCCGTGCCGGCGAAGTCGTAGAACATGAACCCGACCAGGTCGAGCACGGCCGCGGGCTCGAGGATGACGGTGTAGCGACCGGGCTCGAGCTCCTTGGGCTCGCGGTTGGCCAGAGCCTTCTCGCAGGCGCGCGCCGCCAGCTCCTCGATGTTCAACTGCCGGATAGAGGTGAAGTTCCCCTTCTGCCAGCCGGAGCCACCATTGAGATAGGTGATGGAGAACTCCGCCTTGGTCTCGCGGTGCGAGGCGTAGAGCCCGCGCGAGTTCATCAAGACCTGATGGATGGCGCTGTTGGAAAGAATCCCCGCGGCCGTCAGTTTGCTGCTCTTGGCGCGTGCAATCGCCTTGGCAACGGCGTCCGCCCGCGCGTCCGGCGTGAGTGCGGCCGTCTCTTCGCAGTAACGCTCGACCGGCTGGTAGGTCTGCGGGCCGGGCATCGGCAGCAGGTCGGGGTTCGGCGGCTGCCAGCGCGCGCTCTCGACCGCGCGTTCCGCCACGCGTTGGAGCGAGTCGGCATCGGTCTTGTTGGTGGTGGCGCGCGCAGTGCGGCCTTCGACCAACGCGCGGACAGAAACCTGCAGCCCTTCCTCGGCGACGTTCTGGTGGATGGTGTTGTTGGCGAAGCGGGTGAGCGCCGATTGTGTGTTGTCGAGGAAGACTTCAACCTCGTCGGCCGCGCTGGCCTTGCGAATGACCTTGAAGATTTCCCGCGCACGCGCTTCATCCAGCATAGGCCACTCCCACCTGTATGTTGCGGAAGCGCGCCGGCGCGGCGCCGTGGCCCGTGCCCATGGTCTGCATGGGCTGGCCCTTGCCGCAGTTGGGCGTGCCCCAGAGCGTCCAGTGCGCTCGGCTGCAGATGGCGTCGCAACTGTTCCAGAACTCGGTGGTGATGCCGCTGTAGGACGGGTTCTTCAGCATGCGGCCGAGCTTGCCGCCGCGAATCTCCCAGCCGACCTCGGTGCCGAACTGGAAGTTGTAGCGCTTGTCGTCGATGCTCCAGCTGCGGTTGGTCTCGAAGTAGATGCCGTCGTCGCTGTCGGCGATGAGGTCGTCGAGCTTCCAGGTCCCCGGCAGCAGGCTGACGTTGGTCATGCGGATGAGCGGGATGCGGTTCCAGCTTTCCGCCCGCATGGTGCCGCCGGAGCGTCTGAGGCCGATGTCGGGCGCGGTCTCGCGCGAGCTGAGGAACCCGGCGAAGCGGCCCTCTGTGATGATGTCGATGCACTGCGCCGGCACGCCTTCGTCGTCGTAGCCGAAGGTGCCGAGGCCCGGCCCGTGCTCGAGCCGCGCGTCGGCCACCACGTTGACGATAGATGAGCCGTACTGCAGCCGGCCGACGTCGGCAGGCGCGAGGAAACTGGTGCCGGCGAAGTTGGCCTCCATGCCCAGCACGCGGTCGAGCTCAATGGGATGGCCGATGGACTCGTGGATCTGCAGGCCGAGCTGCGAGCTTCCGAGAATGATGGTGCGGCGGCCCTGCGGGCACTGCTCGGCCTTGTGCAGCGCCACGGCTTCTTCCGCCATGCGCCGCGCGTGGCCCTTGAGGTCGAGCCCCTCGACCAGCTCGTAGCCGGCGCTGGCGTGCTGGCCGCCGAAGGAGTTGGGGTAGCTGCGCTTCTGGATTTCATTGTCGGCGAACGAAGTGGCGACAATGCCGGCGCCGGAGTAGACCTTGGTCTGGCGGATCTCACTGCCGAGGGAGCTGGCGAAAAGCTGCGCGAGGCGCGTGAACGACATCGAGGTTTCGGCCAGCGTCAGGCCGGCGACGCCGCGCATCTCTTCGTCGGCTGCCAGCAACAGCTTGATCTGCTCGTCCACGGAAACCTGGAACGGGTCTTTCTCGATGGGCGTCTGCCAGACCGCTTGAATCTTCTGCTCGGGCGCCAGCGCCAGGTTTTTCTGCTTCACGCGGGCGCTGGCGCGGGCGATGGCGACGGCGCGAGCGGCGGTTTCGTCTATCTTCTCGCGGGCCAACTGGTCGGTAGCGGCGAAGCCCCAGGCGCCGTCGGCGATGACGCGCACCCCCAGGCCGAGCGACTCGCTCTCGGAAAGCGTGCCCACCTTGCCGTTCTTGGTGGAGAGGTTGCGGTAGCGGGCATCGAGCACCCGCACGTCGGCGTAGGTCGCCCCGCGCGTCTTGGCTGTCTCCAGCGCCGAATGAGCCCACTCACGCATCAGAATTCGGGGCTAAGCCAACCCCCCTCCCCCCCCGTCCCGTTTTCGGACGTTTTTGCCGACAACCAGCTTATTTTCAAAAACTTGCAAGCTTGACATATGTCAAACGCTCGTGTCGTAACTAACTTATTCTTCAATCAATTGCACAAATGGTCCCGGCGCCGACTTCCGATTCCTGGTGAGTTCTCTGTAGAGGGGTCCTTCCATCTTCTTTCGTATTATAGGCGAAAATGGAGCGAAAGTCAACCTCTCTACGGCTCGCCGGATTGCCGACGATGCCTCGGGAGACTAGGTGCCTTCCGACCAGGAGGCGAGGTATTTCTCCTGCTCCGGTGAGAGGCGGTCGACGGCGAAACCCATCGAGGCGAGCTTCATCTGCGCCACCTGGCGGTCGATTTCGGGCGGCACGGGGTAGACCTGCTTCTTCAATTCGCCGACGTGTTTGTTCATGTACTCGATGGTCAACGCCTGGTTGGCGAAGCTCATGTCCATCACCCCGGCGGGGTGGCCCTCGGCGGCGGCCAGGTTGACCAGCCGGCCCTCGCCCAGCAGGTAGAGCTTGCGGCCGTCGGCCAGCGTGTACTCGTCCACATTGTCCCGGGTCTGGCGCTTCGATTTGGCCATCTTCTCGAGCACCGGGATGTCAATCTCCACGTTGAAGTGGCCGGAGTTGGCGAGCACGGCGCCGTTCTTCATGCGTGCGAAATGCTCGCCGACGATGATGTCCTTGTTGCCGGTGGCGGTGATGAAGACGTCGCCGATGGCAGCGGCCTCACTCATCGACAGAACGCGGAAGCCATCCATGGCGGCTTCGAGCGCGCGCACCGGGTCAACCTCGGTGACCACCACCTGCGCGCCCATGCCGCGCGCGCGCGAGGCGATGCCGCGGCCGCACCAGCCGTAGCCGGCGACGACGACGGTCGAACCGGCCAGCAACAGGTTGGTGGCCCGCATGATGGCGTCAATCGTGGACTGGCCCGTCCCGTAGCGGTTGTCGAAGAGGTGCTTGGTGTAGGCGTCGTTGATGGCGATGACGGGATAGGCGAGCACGCCCTCCTTGGCCATGCTGCGCAAGCGGATGACGCCGGTCGTGGTTTCTTCCGTGCCGCCGCGCACGCTCGCTAGGATTTCCTTGCGGGCGGTGTGGGCGGTGTGGACCAGGTCGCAGCCGTCGTCCATGGTGAAGTGGGGCTTGGCGTCGAGCACTGCGTTGATGTGGGCGTAGTACGTATCCTTGTCCTCGCCACGCACGGCGAAAACGGGAATGGAGAAATCGCTCACCAGCGACGCCGCGGCGTCATCCTGAGTGCTGAGCGGGTTCGAGGCGCAGAGGAAAACCTCAGCGCCCCCGTCGCGCAGCGTGATGGCGAGGTTGGCGGTCTCGGTGGTGACGTGCAGGCAGGCGCCCAGGCGCAGGCCCTTGAGCGGCTGCTCCTTCTGGAAGCGCGCGCGGATGCGCGCCAGCACCGGCATCTGCTGGCCGGCCCACTCGATGCGGATGCGGCCGCGCTGAGCCAGCCCCAGGTCCTTGACGTCGGAGTTGATTCGTTGTGCAGTCGTCACGCCCATCTCCTCTTTCAGGGGCTAAAGCCCCGAAAAAACCTACGGTGCTTGGATGTCGCGGCTGAAGCCGCGACCCCAGGCGCTGCGGGTTCAGAACCCTTGTTGGGGTCAGGCCTTCAGGCCTGACATTTCCGGCGTGCCCTTTTCTTCCGGCGGCTTCAGCCGCCCCTGCTACTTCTTGGCCGCGACCGGCTCCGCGCCCGCGGCGCGGCGCAGCGCTTCAGCCTTGTCGGTCCGCTCCCAGGTAAAGTCGGGTTCGGTGCGGCCGAAGTGCCCGTAGGCGGCGGTCTTGCGGTAGATGGGCCGCAGGAGGTCGAGGTGCTGGATGATGCCCTTGGGCGTCAGCGGGAAGGTGGCCCGGACCAAATCCTCGAGCTGCGCGTCATCCATAACACCGGTGCCAAAGCTATCGACCATCAACGACACCGGCTCCACGACGCCGATGCAGTAGGCCAATTGCACTTCCGCGCGTCGCGCCAGCCCGCTGGCCACCAGGTTCTTGGCGATGTAGCGCGCCATGTAGGAGGCGGAGCGGTCGACCTTGGTCGGGTCTTTGCCCGAGAAGGCGCCGCCGCCGTGGCGCGCCGTGCCGCCGTAGGTGTCCATGATGATCTTGCGGCCGGTAAGCCCGCAGTCGCCGTGGGGCCCGCCGACCTCGAAGCGCTCAGTGCCGTTGATGAGATAGGCGGTCTTGGAGTCGAGCATGTGCGGAGGAATGACCTTGGCGATGACCTTCTCGCGGATGCCCTGGCGCAGGGTTTCGTTGGTGACGTCCTCGTTGTGCTGGGCGGCGATGACGACCGTGTCCACCCGGGCCGGCCGCCCGTCCACGTACTCGACACTGACCTGCGACTTGCCGTCGGGGCGGAGGAAGGGGAGCGAGCCGTCGCGCCGGGCGCGGGCCAACTGCTGGGTGAGCCCGTGCGCCAGCATAATGGGCATCGGCATCAGCGCCTCGGTTTCGTCGCAGGCAAACCCGAACATCAAGCCCTGGTCGCCGGCGCCGCCGGTGTCGACGCCCATCTTGATGTGCGGCGACTGCTCCTTGACCGCGGTGAGCACGGCGCAGCTGTCGGCGTCGAAACCGAAGCGCGTGTCGGTGTAGCCGATCTGGCGCACCGTGTCGCGGGCGATCTTGTTGAAGTCGATCCAGGCCTCGGTGGTGATTTCGCCGGAGATCATGACCAGCCCGGTGGAGACCAGCGTCTCGCAGGCCACTCGTCCTTTGGGGTCCTGCGCCAGGACGGCGTCGAGGACGGCGTCGGAAATCTGGTCGGCGATCTTGTCGGGGTGGCCCTCGGTCACCGACTCCGACGTGAACAGGTAGCGTCGAGCTTCAGGACTCATTCTGCCTCCGGTTTCTATGTTGCTCGCAGTCTGCCTTGCGGGTCAACTGGTGCCGTTCCAACTTGCCAGCCAGACCGAAGAGCCATCTTTCTGCTAGGGATGCTGCCTGGGCTGCTGCGCTTCCGTCGGCCCGAATTGTTGGAACGGCACTGGCCAAAACGCAAACGGATACGCTAACACAGAGCTTGAGATTGCGCAATTGCGCGACCGCCTACGCCTCCGGGCGCTGCGGGCTGCCGGGCGCGCGCACGGGCCGGTACCAGCGCGCCAGCCAGGAGGGCGGGACGCGGAGGAAGTAGAGCGACTGGATGAAGAACCACGCCGCCATCGTCCGCAGCAGGCGGCCGTTCCAGCGGCGCGACGACACGCGCACCACCTGCGGCAGGCAGACCGTCTTCCCTGCCCGCCCCAGCCGGCGGGCGAAGTCGTAGTCCTCCAGCACCGGCCACTCGCGGAACCCGCCCAACCGCTCGAAGACCACGCGGCGGACGAAGATGCCGGAGTCGCCGTAGAAGATGCCGAAGCGGCGCCGCCAGCGGTCGATGCCGGTGAAGACGCGGCTGGGAAGGTCGCCGCCCGAGAACTCGAGGGTGAAATTGCCGCCGACGATGGCCGGGTCGGCCAGCGCGCGCTCGATGGCCGCCAAGCCGTCGGCAGGAAACTTTACGTCGGCGTGCAGGAAGAGCAAGACGTCACCGCGGGCGGCGCGGGCGCCGCGGTTGAGCTGCAATCCACGATTGGCAGAGATGACGACGACCCGCGCGGAGGCTTCCGCCCGGGCAACGGTACGGTCGGTGCTCGCACCGTCGGCCACGATGAGGTCGCACTCCGGCGCCTGCTCACGCAATTGGCTGAGGAGAACTCCGATGGTCGCCTCTTCATTGTAAGTGGGAATGATGACGGAGATCATTGCTAACGAAGACGAAACAGAATCTCCTTCAGGGGCTCCCCTCGACTTCGCTCGGGGTCTTCGCTCGGCTGCGCCTCGCTCCGAAAAGCCCAGCGCTAGCCGCGGGCCATGGCTTGGCGGTAGTGTTCCTGGCCGGGGGCGGAGAGCAGGACCCAGAGGCCGTAGATGCCGAGCGCAGTCCCAAAGGGGAAGTTGAGCAGACCCAACACGCAGAGAGCCACCGCCAGCGAGCGGGCCCAGGGGGCGTAGTCGAGCAGCCCGAAGCCGGCGGCCAGCTTGGCGGCCGCGAAGCCAATCAGGAACCACGGCAGCATCAGCACCATCGGAGCCAGCAGGCCTGCCGGAAGCACTTCGTGGATGGCTTCGTTGACGATCCCGGCCACCACACCGGCGGCGACCATAAGGCCCAGTCCGCCCAGCAGGCTGAGCACCCCGGTCGTAATCAGCAGGATGGCGAGCACCTTGACGTGGGCGTCGAAGTTGCGCGCCGGCCGGGCGGCAATCGGTGCGGCGAGGTTCCAGCCGCAATTCGAGCAGAAGCGGTGCGTCTCCTCCACCGCGCCGCGGCAGCGGGGACAAAAGCGGGCCATGGCGGCCTCCTCTCGGGGCTCAGGTGAGGCGGAAGAACTGCCCCATGCGGCGGAACTTCTCGTAGCGGCGCGCCAGCAGCTCCTTGGCCGAGAGCGCGCGCAGCTCGGCCAGCGAGCGCGTGAGCACGCTGTCGAGAATGTCCGCCATCTCTTTGTAATTACGATGGGCGCCGCCCTCCGGTTCCGGAATAATTTCATCAATGAGGCCGAGGGCGAGCAGGTCTTCGGCGGTGATGCGCAGGGCCTCGGCGGCCAGCTCTTTCTGGGTGGCGTCGCGCCACATGATGGAAGCGCAGCCTTCGGGCGAAATCACCGAGTAGAAGGAATTCTCCAGCATGTTGATCTTGTCGCCGATGGCGATGGCCAGCGCGCCGCCGCTGCCCCCTTCGCCGGTGACGGTGACGACGATGGGCGTGGGCAGCCGCGCCAGCTCGCGCAGGTTGTAGGCGATGGCTTCGGCCTGGCCGCGGGCTTCGGCGTCGACGCCGGGGTAGGCGCCGGGGGTGTCGATCAAACAGAGGATGGGGCGCTTGAACTTGGCGGCGAGCTGCATGGCGCGCAGCGCCTTGCGGTAGCCCTCGGGCTTGGGCTGGCCGAAGTTGCGCGCCACGCGCTCCTTGGTGTCGTGGCCCTTCTGGTGACCGACCACCAGCACCGGCTCACCGTGGAAGCGGGCCAGGCCGCAAACGATGGCGGGGTCGTCGGCGAAGCCGCGGTCGCCGTGGATTTCACTAAAGTCTTCGAACAGCAGCGGGACGTAGTCGAGCGTGTAGGGCCGCTGGGAGTGGCGGGCCAGCTCGACGCGCTGCCAGGTGCGGGACTTGCCGCCGCCGGCGACTTCCCCGCGCAGCGCCGCCACCTGCCCTTTCAAGTCGTCGATCTGCGCCTGCAGGCCGCCGTCGGAGCTCTTGCGCCGCTCGAGCTCGGCGAGCTGGCGCTCGAGCTCGGCCAGCTGCTGACCCGGAAGTCCGCGGCCGCCCATCACTGCACCAAGGAGACGGCGGCGTCGCCGCAGAGTTGCCGCAGTTGGGTCATCAGCTCGTCGTCGGGCTCGACGCGGACGTCGCGCGCGCCGCTGAGCTCCCCGAACTCGGCGGGCAGCTTGAGCTCGACGCGGCAGCGCCCGGGCTTGCGGCGGAAGAGCTCATCGAGCCGGGCCACGGTCTCGACGCTCATGCGGTTGACGTCCAGCTCCACCACCACCCGCGCCGGGCCCGAGGGCAGCGCCTGCTCCAGCGGCAGGGCGTCCTCCACCGCCAGGCGGAGGCCGGTGTCCTCGGCGCGCAGGCGCCCCTTCACCAGCAGAGCCGCGTCGGGATAGAGCAGGTTCTTGCTCTCCAGCTTGCGGAAGGCTTCGGGAAAGACCAGCAGCTCCAGGACGCCGCTCATGTCTTCGAGCGTGGCGATGGCCCAGCGGTCGCCGCGCTTGCTGCGCATGGGGCGGACGCGGACGACGATGCCGCCGAGGCGCACCGACTCATTGTTCTTGCGAGTCTCCAGCTCGGAAATAGAGACGGCCTTGAGCTCGCGCAGGCGGCCTTCATAACGCGCCAGCGGGTGGCCGGTGATGAAGAAGCCGAGCATCTCTTTCTCGCAGGCCAGCCGCTCGTGCTCGGGCCATTCGTCCACGTCGGGCAGCGGCGGCGGGGGCGGAGGCTCGAGCGGCCCGCCGAAGAGTCCATGCTGCGCGCTTTCTTTGTCGCGCTGCAGGCGGGCGCCGCGCTCGAGGGCGCGGTCGAGGACTTCCGCCAGCGCGGCGCGGGCGGCCCCGAGGGAATCGAGCGCGCCTGACTTCACCAGGCTTTCCAGCCCGCGGCGGTTGAGCACGCGCGCGTCCACCTCTTCGCAGAACTGGAAGAGGGAGGTGAAGCGGCCCAGCCGCTGCCGGGCTTCCAGGATGGCCTGGACGGTGTTGAAGCCGACGTTGCGCACCGCGCCCAAGCCGAAGCGGATGGCGTCGCCGGCGGGCGTGAAACTCCAGTTGCTGGAGTTGACGTCGGGCGGGAGCACGGTGATGCCCATCTCGCGGCACTCGCCGATGTACTTGACCACCTTCTCCTGGTTGCCGGTCTCCGTCGTCAGCAGCGCCGCCATGAACTCCACCGGGTAGTGCGTCTTGAGATAGGCGGTCTGGTAGGCCAGTAGCGCGTAGGCGGTGGAGTGGGACTTGTTGAAGCCGTAGCCGGCGAACTGCGCCATCAGGTCGAAGATGCGCGCCGCCTTCTTTTCATTGAGCTTGCTCTGCTTGCAGCCGGCGATGAATTTCTCGCGCTGCGCCGCCATCTCCTTGGGCTTTTTCTTGCCCATGGCGCGGCGGAGGATGTCGGCTTCGCCCAGCGAAAAGCCCGCCAGGCGGTTGGCGACCTGCATCACCTGCTCCTGATAGACCATTACGCCGTAGGTCTCTTCGAGAATCTCCTTCAGCTCGGGCAGGTCGTACACGATTTCGCGCTCCCCGTGCTTGCGGGCGATGAAGTCGGGGATCATCCCGCCCTCGATGGGGCCCGGGCGGTAGAGAGCGTTCAAGGCGATGAGGTCTTCAAAGCGCGTGGGCTGGTAGCGGCGGAGGATTTCGCGCATGCCGTGCGACTCGAACTGGAAGATGCCGCTGGTGGCGCCGCGGGAGAAGAGCTGGAAGGTGGCCGGGTCGTCGAGCGGGATCTCGTCCAGCTTCAGCTCCACCTGGCGGTGCTGGCGCAGGAGCTGCACGGTGTCGTCCAGCACGGTGAGCGTGGCCAGACCGAGGAAGTCCATCTTGAGCAGGCCGATGCGCTCGAGGTCGTTCATGTCGAACTGGGTCAGGAGCTCGTCGCGGTTGGTCTTGTAGAGCGGGACGATTTCCTCCAGCGGGCGCGGGGCGATGACGACGCCGGCGGCGTGGGTGGAAGCGTGGCGGGAGAGACCTTCGAGGCGCCGAGCGATTTCGAAGACCTGCTTGGTGCGCGGGTCGCGCTCGCAGGCCTGCTTGAGCGGCGGCGACTGCTTGTAGGCGTCGTCGAGGCTGATGTTCAGCATCGGCGGCACCAGCTTGGCCAGGCGGTCGGCGTCGGCGTAGGGGACTTCCAGCGCGCGGGCCACATCCTTGAGCGCGGCTTTGGCAGCCATGGTGCCGAAGGTGATGATCTGGGCGACGTTCTCGCGGCCGTACTTCTGGGTGACGTAGCTGATGACCTCGCCGCGGCGGCGCATGCAGAAGTCAATGTCAATGTCGGGCAGCGAGATGCGCTCGGGGTTGAGGAAGCGCTCGAAGAGCAGGGTGTACTGCAACGGGTCGATGTCGGTGATGCCGAGCGCGTAGCTGACCAGGCTGCCGGCGGCCGAGCCGCGACCGGGCCCGACGGGGATGCCCTGCTCGCGGGCGTAGCGGATGAAATCCCACACGATGAGGAAGTAGCCGGCGAAACGCATCTGCTGGATCATCTGCAACTCTTCTTCCAGCCGGCGCTCGTAGGTGCTCAACGAGTTGCGCAGCAGGCCGCGGGCGGCCTGGGCTTCGAGATGCACTCGGCGCTGCGCGAAGCCCTCGCGCGTGACTTTCTCGAAGTAGCTCTCCGGCGTGAAGCCCTCGGGAACGGCGAAGGGCGGAAACGGGTTCTTCACCTTCTGGAGCTTGAGGTGGCAGCGCTCGGCGATGGCGAGCGTGCGGCGGACGGCCTCGGGCACGGCGCGGAAGACGTGGGCCATCTCGTCGGCGCTCTTGAAGTAGAACTGGTCGGAATCGAAGCGCATGCGGTTGGGGTCGCTGACGGTCTTGCCCATCTGGATGCAGAGCAGGATGTCGTGGGCCTGGGCGTCCTCGGCGGTGAGGTAGTGGCAGTCGTTGGTGGCGACCAGCGGGATGCCGGTCTCGCTCGAAAGCCGCAGCAGCTCGGGCTGGATGCGGTGCTCCATCTCCAGGCCCTGGTCCTGCAGCTCGAGGAAGAAGTTGTCGCGGCCGAAGATGTCGTGGTAGTCGGCGGCGGCGTGGCGGGCGGCGGCGTAGTCGTTGGCGAGCAGGTCGTGGGCAATCTCGCCGTTCAGACAGGCCGAGAGGGCAATCAGTCCCTTGCTGTGCTTGGCCAGCAGCTCCTTGTCGATGCGCGGCTTGTAGTAGAAGCCTTCCAGGTGCGCCGAAGTGGTCAGCCGGACGAGGTTCTCGTAGCCCTCCTGGTTCTCGCACAGAAGCACGAGGTGGTGGGTGCGCTCGCCGTTCCCAGCGCGGTCCTTGCGGCTGCCGAGGGTGATGTAGGCCTCGCAGCCGAGGATGGGTTTGACGCCCTGCGCCTCGCACGCGGTCTGGAACTTGACCGCGCCGAACAGGTTGCCGTGGTCGGTTATCGCCACCGCCGGCATTCCCTTCTGCGCCGCCAGCTCCGCCAGCCGGTCGATGGCGCAGGCGCCGTCGAGGAGACTGTAGTCCGTGTGCAGATGGAGGTGGACGAATTCGTTCCCGGGCATGCCGGCCTATTCTACCAAGTCTTGCAACCCAACGGTGCCTGCTGGCGTGGATTCGTGACTAGTTCGCAGGATTCGTACGGGGCCAAGCTTGCCCCGCCCGTGATTTCGCCGGCCTCCCAGCTCAGGAATCCCCTCACGGGCGCCGTTTCGCGCCCGACTTTTTCCGTTTCGGCGTTGACTTCTTGGCCGGCACCGCCTTCTTCGGCTTCTTGGACTTCGCCGGCTTCGTGGCCGGCTTCTTCTTCACCGGGAGCGGACGCGTAGGTTTCGCTCCGGGTTTCGCCGCAGGCTTGGGCGACGCAGGCTTCTTCTCCGCCTTCTCCGCCGCGACCGCAGGCTTGGCCTCCTTGGCCGGCACGAGCTCCGGCGGAGGCGGCCCAGGCGCCGCAGCAGTCGGCGCCTCCTCCGCCTTCTTGGCCGCCTTCTTGGGCTTGTGCGGCGGCGCCGGCTTGGGCTTGGGCACGCCGGCCAGCTTGCGCAGGAACTTCAACTGTGCCGTGCGGCCGCGGAGCTTGCCGTCGAGCACCGCCTCGAAGTACTTCTCCAGGATTTCCTCCGACTTGGGTCCCGGCGGCACGCCCATCAGTTGCAGCTCGCGCACCGGGAGCCGCTGGCGCAGCGGCTTGTACTTGAAGAGGTAGTTGTAGACCTTGGCCTGGACTTTCTGCTTGTCGCTGTACTCGGTGAGGATAAAGACCAGGAGGTCGACCGACACGGTTTCGAGCAGGTGGTAAATCTGCCGCGGGCCCAGGCTGCGCTGGCGGGCGAGCTGCTGCGCCAGGCGCCGGCCTTCCGCTTCCAGTGCCAGCACCGCCTGCATTCGCTTCTTGTCCAGCGCCAGGTTGCGCAGGAGCTGCTTCTGGGCGCGGCTGGGCAGGCGCCGGCGGAGGTAGTGCAGGACCGAAGCAAAGGAGTCGACGCGGTAGCCGGCGGCGGCCGCTTGCCCGCGGTACTTCTGCAGCTTGGTCAGGCCGGCGTAGTCCGGCGGGCGCCGCTGCAGCTGGGGATGGAGAACGGCCAAGAGCTCGTGTCCGGCGAGCGCTTTGAGAACCGCGACGACGTTTTCCTCGCCCGCAACCTGTTCGGCTTCCTGGCCCAGCGCCTCCGAATCGATGTAGTCCTGGTAGCCGCGCTCGAGCGCCGCTTCGAACAGCTCCTGCGTGCGCGGCTCGGGCTTGTAGCCCAGCCGCGACTGGAAGCGCACCAGCCGCAGCAGGCGCACCGGGTCGTGCAGAAAGCTGTAGTTGTGCAGGATGCGCAGTTGCCGGTGCTCGATGTCGGCCTGGCCGTTGGTGGGGTCGAGCAGCAGGCCGCGCGAGCCGGGGGTGAGCGAGATGCCCATGGCGTTCATGGAGAAGTCGCGCCGGCGCAGGTCTTCCATGATGGGCGCCGGGCGGACTTCGGGCGGCTTGCCGGGCTCGCGGTAGAGCTCGTTGCGGGCCATCTCCAGGCTGAGCGAGACCCCGTTGGCCAGCAGCAGCTCGGCGCGGTGCCGCTCGTCGTCCAGCTCGATCCGGCGCGGCGCCTCGCCCTGGACCCGCCGCAGCAGCCGGGCGGGATTTCCCTCGCAGGTGAAGTCGAGGTCGCGGATGGGCGACCCGCTCATCAGGTCGCGCACCGCCCCGCCCACCAGATACAGGTTCAGCCCCAGGTCCTGCGCCTCCTGCTGCACGCGGTTCAGCACTTCGAGCTGCTCCGGCGAAAGCCGGCTTTCCAGCATGAAGATGTAGTCGGGCATCGGTCGCGCTCGCGCTCCTCAGGCTCGGGGATGATGGGTGCGATAGACCTGGCGCAGGCGTTCCTGCGCTACGTGCGTATAAATCTGCGTCGTCGAAATGTCGGCGTGGCCCAGCAGCAACTGCACCGCGCGCAGGTCGGCCCCGCGCTCCAGCAGGTGCGTGGCGAAGCTGTGGCGCAGCGTGTGCGGCGTCAGGTGCGCGCGCACGCCGGCGGCCCGGGCGCGCTCCCGCAGCAGCAGCCAGAAATTCTGCCGCGTCATGGCCCCGCCGCGGCGGCTGACGAAGAGATAGGGCGTCGTCCGGCGCCGGGTCAGCCCCGGGCGCCCGCGACGCAGGTAATCTTCGAGTGCGTTGACGGACTTCTTCCCCAGCGGCACCACGCGCTCCTTGTTGCCTTTGCCCAGGCAGCGCACCATGCCGGCGTCGAGCTGCAGGTCGGCCACCTTGAGGCGCACCAGCTCGGAGACCCGCAAGCCGGTGGCGTAGAGCACTTCCAGCATGGCGCGGTCGCGCCAGCCGAGCGGCGTAGTGGTCTCCGCCGTCGCCAGCAGCTTCTCCACCTCCTCCAGCGTCAGGAACTTCGGCAGGCGCTTCCAGACGCGCGGGGATTCGATGTGCTCGACCGGGTCGTGCCGCACGACCTCTTCCTGCGCCAGGAAACGGAAAAAGTTGCGCAGGGTCACCAGTTGCCGCGCCACTGAGCGGCTGTCCAGCCCCCGCTGGTAAAGCTGCCCCAGAAAATCCACCACGTGCTTGCGTTCCACCCCGGCGGGCGCCAGCCGGCGCGCCTGGCAGAAGGCGGCGAACTTCTCCAGGTCGCGCCGGTAGGCGGCGATGGTGTTGGCCGCCAGGCCGCGCTCGACCCGAGCATAGTTGAGAAAGGCTGCGATGTGGCTGCGCACGTTTCCTACTTGTGATGGGACGCATCGGGAACCGCGCCCCCGACGCCCGCCAGGCGGTTGAAGGCCCTCCGGCGCCCGGTCAGCAGCGTGTAGAACTCGCCCAGCTCCTCCGCCCGCAACAACCACGCCACTCCCATGTAGAGGACGACGCCCAGGGCGATAGTGGCAACAAACGACGCCAACAGCAAGCCAAAGTTTGAAGCCCCGGCCACAAACTCCCGGTTGAGGAACCAGCAGGCCGCCGCCATCACGCCGCCGGCGACGCTGCTGCGCAGGAGCGAGAGGGCCAGCCGCCCCTCGTCCGCCGCCCCCAGGCGCTGCCGGTGGAGAAGATACAACACAATCAGGTTGACGTAGGAGGCCACGGAGGTCGCCAGCGCCAGGCCGCCGTGGCCCAGCGGGCCCAGCAGCAGGAAGCAAAGCCCGATGTTCACCCCGAGCGCCAGGGCGGACACCTTCACCGGAGTCGCCGTGTCCTTCAGGGCATAGAAGCCCTGCACCACCAGCCGCACGGCGGCAAAGGCCGGCAGGCCGAGAGCGTAGAAGAGCAAAGCATAGGCGGTGAGGCTGGTGGAATCGGCGCCGAAGGCGCGGTGCTGGAAGAGCACGCGCACGATGGGGTCGCGCAGCACGATGAGCCCCGCGGCGGCGGGGATGACGATGAAGGCCACGTTGCGCAGCGCAAAGGTCAGCGTCCCGCGCATCTCCGCCAGGCGGTTCTCCACCGCCTGCTGCGACATCACCGGCAGCACCACCGTGGCCACGCTGATGGCGTAGGCGCCCAGCGCCACCTCCATGATGCGGTCGGCGTAGTAGAGCGCGGAAATCCACCCTTCCTGGTGGCTGGCGAAGGCGGTGGTGACCAGCACGTTGATCTGGTAGATGCCGACGCCGGCGACCGCGGGCAGCATCAGCCCACCCACGCGGCGGACGCCGGGGTCGCGGAAGCCGAGCGCGAAGCGGAAGCTCATCCCGCGGCGCAGCAGCGCCGGGATCTGCGCCGCGAACTGAAGCACGCCGCCGACGAGTACTCCGAGGGCCAGCGCCAGGGCGGGGTCGGAATAGCCCAGCAGCCAGGAGACGAAAGCGCTGGCGATGATGGCCAGGTTGAGAAAGATGGGGACGGCGGCCGGCAGGCCGAAGACGCGGAAGGTGTTGAGCACGGCGCCGGCCAGCGCCGTGAGCGACACCAGGAGGCAGAACGGCAAGGTGATGCGCGTCAGCAGCACCGCGTGCGCCCACTGCGAGGGATCGGGATGCGCTAGCGTGAAGAGCGCAACCAACTGGGGCGCGAAGATGATTCCCACGAGGGTTACGGCCGCCAGCACCGTGGCCAGCGTCCAGAACATGCGCCGGGCGAAGTCCCACGACTCGGCCTCGGTCCGCTGGGCGCGCTGCGAGGTGAAGACGGGGATGAAGGCCGCGGTCATGGCGCCTTCGGCCATCAGCCGGCGCAGCAGGTTCGGGATGCGGAAGGCGAGGACAAAGGCGTCGGCGGCCAGCGAGGTGCCCAGCAGCAGGGCGACGGCGAGGTCGCGGACGTAGCCAGAGATGCGGCTGAGAAGGGTGATAAAAGTTACAACGCGGGTGGACTTGAGAATCTCGTGGGTTTCCGACAACGTTTACCCTGAGCCCCGCCTGACTCGTCAGGGCACGGCTTCAGCCGTGCCGCAAGTCGTTCCTTTTCAAGCCCTCCGCAGGGGCTTCAGCCCCTGCGTCCGCCGAAGGCGGACTTTTTTTCAACCACTCTTGCGCGGGGTCGTTTCTCCGCGGCAAGCCTACGATTGACACCCTGCCGCGCCAAATATTAGCATAGGCCTCATCCAGCGCAAAATCGCGCCTGCCTTCGGGGAGACAGTGGGCATGCCGGTGCGGACAGCTTCGACGCACAAGAAAGTCGTGGTCGAGACCTTTGAAGGCCAGCGTGTGCCCGGCTACGTCAACCCGCGGCAGTTCGACCGCGAGGAGGGCTTCGCGCTGCTCGACCCCGCGGGCGAGATGCACGAGCTGGCCTGGAAGGACGTCAAGGTGGCCTGGTTCGTGCGCGACTGGGAGGACGAGCCGGCGCGGCCCGACCGCACCGCCTTTATGAGGCGACCGCGCCTGGAAGGGCTGTGGGTGCGGCTGCGCTTCCGCGACAACGAGACGCTCGAGGGCGTCATCGTCAACGACCTGCTCAACGCCAGCCCGCACGGGTATCTGTTCACCCCGCCGGATCTGCACGGCGTCCACCAGAAGGCCTTCGTGCCCCGCGCCGCCCTGAGCGCCATGGAAGTCCTCGCCGTCATTCCCACCCGCGGCCAGCACCACCCCCGCCGCCGCGCCGCCGCGGCGGAGGCGACGCGGCAGCCGGGACTGTTTGAGCCGTGACCGGTGGCTCGCAAGTGGGGTCAGGGCTTCAGCCCTGACATCAAGGCCGCAAGAAGAATCGGGGCTTCAGCCCCTGAGGTTCACGCCTTCTGCCTTCTCGTAGCGAGGCGAAGCCGAGCGAAGACCCTGTCGGAGACCCTGAGCGAAGCCGAAGGGAGCGGAGTCCGCGACAGGCGGACGCAGTCGAAGGGTCCCTTCCTATCTGTGTTCATCTGTGCCTGCCCGCCGAAGCCCGCCTGCCCGCAGGCAGGCGTTGGCGCAGGCGGGTGCATCTGTGGTTTCATATGCCTTGAATCCTGACGGAGGAGCGCGATGAAACTGAGAGAGCTGGCAGAGCGGTTGGGGTGCACATTCACCGGCGACGGTGAGACGCAGATCCGCGGCGTGGCGGCGATTGAGACCGCGGGGCCGGGCGAGCTGACCTTCCTCTCCAACCCGCGCTACAAGCGCCGCGCCAAAGAGAGCCGCGCCGGCGCCATCGTCGTCTCCAAGGATGAAGCCGAGCTGCCCGTGCCCACGGTACGCAGCGCCAACCCGTACCATACTTTCGCGCGCGCCATCGAGCTTTTCCACGACGCCCTTCCCTTCCCTCCAGGGATTCATCCCACAGCGGTGGTGTCGCCGAAGGCCCGCATCGGGCGCGACCCCAGCATCGGCCCCTACTGCTTTGTGGACGACGACGCCGAGCTCGGCGACCGCTGCCGCCTGCACAGCTTCGTGGCCATCTACCGCGGGGCGAAGATCGGCGACGACTTCACCGCCCACGCCCACGCCGTGGTGCGCGAGCACGCCCGCATCGGCCACCGCGTCATTCTCCAGAACGGCGCCGTGGTGGGTGCCGACGGCTTCGGCTTCGCCCGCCAGGACGACGGGCGCTACTACAAGATCCGCCCCGCCGGAGCAACCATCATCGAAGACGACGTGGAGATCCAGGCGTATTCCTGCATTGACCGGCCCACAGTCGGCGAGACACGCATCGGCCGCGGAGCCAAGATCGACAACCTGGTGCAGGTGGGCCACTCCTCGACGCTGGGCGAACACAGTTTGTTGTGTGCGCAAGTGGGACTGGCAGGGAGCACCAAGGTCGGCAACGACGTCATCCTGGGCGGCCAGGTGGGCGTGGCCGGGCACTGTACCATCGGCGACGGCGCCCGCGCCATCGCCCAGGCCGGCATCCCCAACGACGTCGAGCCGGGCGAGACGGTGGGCGGCTCCCCGGCGGTCGAGGCACGCCTGTGGATGAAGTGCTCGGCGGTCTATGCCCGCCTGCCGGAGCTGCAGGAGCAGCTCCGCACCCTGCGCAAAGAAGTGGAGGCGTTGAAGAAGTCGGGCTAGAGGGCGTCGTCGGGCTCGGCGGCCACGGGCGCCGGCTCGCCGCGGAGGTCCGGCGGCAAAGCGGAGGCGATGGCGGCGCGGACCTCTGCGGCGAGCCGGCGGCGCTCCTCGGGGTGCCGGCCGCGGGTTTCCACCGCTGGATGGACGATGACGCGAACGGTGCCGGGATAGATTTCCCACTTCCCTTTCCCCATCACTCGCTCGGCTCCATCGAGCGTAATCGGGACGACGGGCACGCCGGCACGGAGGGCGAGCAGAAAGACGCCGGTCTTGAACGGCAGCAGCCGGCCGTCGGGACTGCGCTTCCCTTCTGGATAGACCAGCAGAGTTACGCCGCGACGGAGCCTCTCCAAGGCGTCGTCCACTGAAGCCCGCGCCTCTTCCGGGTGCTCGCGGTGGACGGGGACGAAGTCGCCCAGGCGCATAGCCGCGCCCAGCACCGGAATCGAAAAGAGCGACTTCTTGCCCATAAACGCAATGCGCGGCGGGATGACCGCAAACAGCACCGGCGGGTCGACATTGCTCTGGTGGTTCGCCATGTAGAGGCACGGCCGCGGGCCGTGCAGGTGCTCGCCGCCGATGACCTCCATCCGCACGCCGGCCAGCCGCAGCGCGGCGCGCACCGTCCAGTGGGCGAGCGAGTAGATGGGGCCGACGTCGCGACGCAGCAGCGCGTAGAGCAGCACCGGCGTGCCGACGATGAACAGCATGAAGGCGGCAAAGGCGGCAGTGACGGTCGCGCGGAGGAAAGCAGTGAATCGTCGCAAGACGATGAGTTAGTCCATGCGGCCGCCGGGCGGCTGCACCATCTGGCAGGCGAGGTTCCAGGTGGTGAACTTTTTCAGCAGGTCGCGGTGCTGGTCGACGGAGGCGTCGAGCTCGAAGCGCACCTCGACCTTGCCGTCCTGCGGCCGGCAGGTGAAGTTATGCGGGTGGAGGTCGCGGCGCTCGAGCTCCGGCATCACCGTGGTGACCAGGATTTCGCTCTCCGGCAGCAGCAGCTCGTAGGAGCGGACTTCCGTCTTCCATTCGAAGTGGCGCTCCAGCCAGCCCAGCAGCGAAAGCGCCAGCACCATCATCACCGCGGCAAACACGCCGGTCCAGTAGTAGCCGCTGCCCACCGCCATGCCGACGCTGGCCAGCACGAAAATGGTGGCGGCGGTGGTGAGCCCGTGGACGGAGCCCTGGGCGCGGATGATGGAGCCGGCGCCGATGAAACCGATGCCGGGAATGAGCTGGGACGCGATGCGCGTCGGGTCGCCGCCCCAGCGCAGCGAGAGCATCTCGGAAAGAATGGTGAAGAGGGCCGAGCCGGCGCAGATGAACATGTTGGTGCGCAGGCCGGCGGGCTTGCCGCGCAGCTCGCGCTCCAGGCCCACGACTCCGCCCAGCACCGAGGCCAGCACCAGCCGCAAGACAATCGCCGGCGTAAGATCTATGCCCTGCAGTTCGGTCAAGAAGTTCATCGCTGTCCTCTGCCCCGCCCGCTCCGGGAGACGCTCGGGCGCGCTGCTGGCGATTCTACAACAAATGATGACCGCTGACTGGCGACTCGCGACACCTGAAAGAACGGGACCTCAGGGGGCTGAAGCCCCGCCTCTTTTTGCGGCCGGTTACGGCACGACTGAAGTCGTGCCCTCCCGACGTGGCGAGAGTGGAGTTGAGATCAACGGAGGTACTTGCCGAGGATGGGCTTGAGCTTGCGCTTGGTGGCGGCGGGGATGAGCTTGGGGTCGGTGATGATGGAGTGGGCGAGCACGGAGCCGCACTTGCAGGCGCGCGCGGCCGGCACGCGCGGCACGGCCTCGCGGATGACTTTCTGCACGTTCTCGATGTTGCGGGCGAGGTATTCCATCACCTGGTGGCCGGTGACGGCGTCGTGGCCGGGGTGCCAGCAGTCGTAGTCGGTGACCATGGCGACGGTGGCGTAGCAGATTTCCGCCTCGCGGGCCAGCTTGGCCTCCTGCAGGTTGGTCATGCCGATGATGTCGAACCCGAGCGAGCGGTAGGCGTGCGACTCGGCCTTGGTGGAAAACATCGGGCCTTCCATGCAGACGTAGGTGCCGCCGCGGTGCACGGTGACGCCGGCGCGCCGGCAAGCCTCCTTCAGCACGCCGAGCAACTGCGGGCAGATGGGGTCGGCGAAGGCGACGTGGGCGACGATGCCTTCGCCGAAGAAGGTCGAGCGCCGGCCGCGGGTGCGGTCGAAGAACTGGTCGGGCAGCACGAACTCGGTGGGCGCCAGCTCTTCCTTCAGCGAGCCCACGGCGCTGACGGAAAGGATGCGCTCCACGCCCAGCTTCTTGAAGCCGTAGATGTTGGCGCGGAAGTTGAGCTCGGAGGGAAGAATGCGGTGGCCGCGGCCGTGCCGGGCGAGAAAAGCGACGCGAGTGCCGCCGAGCGTGCCGAGGAGATAGGCGTCCGAGGGCTTGCCGAAAGGAGTCGCGACGCGCACTTCTTTGGTTTTGCTCAGGCCCTCCATGCCGTAGAGCCCGCTGCCGCCGATGATGCCGAGTTTCACTGTCTCTGCCACCGTTCTCCTCCTATTTGGTCGTTACGAGTTCGGGTTCAAGAAAAGGTTCGGCCACTACTCTCCCGTCGCGCTCGCGCAGGTAGGCGGCGGGGACGTTGGGGTCGTGGGCGAAAAGGCAGAGCCACTCGTTCTTGAGCGCTTCGGGGATCCACTTTTTTTTCTGCTCAAGGGTCGTCATGGGGTAGAGGTCGTAGCCCATGATCCACGGGTACTGCAGGTGCGCGGTGGTGGGCACCATGTCGGCGAAGAAGAAGGCGGTGCGGCCGCCGGAGCGGATGCGCACGCCCTGCATGTCGCGGGTGTGGCCGGGAATGCGGACGAGCTCGACGCCGGGGACGATTTCGGCGTCGGCCTCGGGGAAGAGCCACTGGTTGGAGTCGGCCATGGGCTGGAAGTTTTCCGGCAGGTAGCTGGCGCGGTCGCGCTCGGTGGGTTGGCGGGCGTGCTGGTATTCGCCGCGCTGCACCCAGTAGCGCGCGCGGGGGAAGGTGGGGACGGGCTTGCCGTTCGAGTCGAGGCGCGTGTTCCAGCCGCAGTGGTCAAAGTGGAGATGGGTGTTGATGACGTGGGTGACGTCGTTGGGCGAGACGCCGCGGGCGGCCAGCGAGTCGAGCAGGGTGACGGAGTGGTCGATGCCGAAGATGTCCTGACGCTTGGCGTCAAACTTCTCGCCCGTGCCGGTCTCGACGACGATGACTTCCTTGCCGGCGCGGAGGAGCAGGCAGTTGAGGCCCAGGGTGATGCGGTTGCGGTCGTCCGACGGCATGACGCGCTGCCACAGCGTCTTGGGGACGACGCCGAACATGGCGCCGCCGTCGAGGCGAAACCGCCCGTCCGAAAGCACGAAGATCTCGAATTCCCCGAATCTCATTGAAACGGTTTGAAACCACGGATTAACACGGATGAACACTGATAATCAAGGAAGACACCCAAACCGACAGGCAACAGAAATCCGTGTTTATCCGTGTTCATCCGTGGTTCCCCTTACTGTTTGGGAACTTCCACTAATTCGACCAGGATTCCGCCGCAGCTTGCCGGATGCAAGAAAGCATAGCGGTGGCCGGAGGCGCCGTAGGGGCCCTTGCCGGGGAGGATGCGAACGCCGGCGGCTTCGAGGCGCTGGAGATGAGCGTCGAGGCCGCTGACTTCAATCGCGATGTGGTGGATGCCCTCGCCGCGCTTTTCAAGGAAGCGGGCGATGGGCGAATCGGCCGCCGTGGCTTCCAGCAGCTCGATGCGGGTGTCGCCGAGTGGGAGCAGGGCGACGCGGACTTTTTCGGCGGGCACGTCCTCAATCCCCTTGAGGGTCAGGCCGAGAGTGTCGCGGTAGAACTTGAGCGCCTGGTCGAGCGAGCGGACGGCGATGCCGATGTGGTCGAGCTTCATTGGGGAACCACCCTTCGGCGCGCCTGTGAAAAGATTACCGCAGAGACCGCAGAGAAAGAGAGAGAACGCAGAGAAAAGCAGGTCCCTCGACTTCGCCCCGCCCGCCGCGGCGGGCGGGACTCCGCTCGGGATGACAAGCAAGGGCGGCGCTGCCGTCGGCGCGCGAAAGCGTGGTAGCGGTGCGGTGAGTGAACGGTGAAAGTACGGTTGAGATCGAACATTAGGAGTTCATGCCGGCGGAGCGGAGGAGGTCGGAGACGACGGAGTAGGGGTCGCGCTGGCGGCGGGCGACCTGGCGCGCGGCCTCGGCCAACTGCTCGGGGCCGTGGCTGGAGCGCAGGACGCGGTCGAGCGCCTGCTGGCGGATCAAATCGAGCAGGCGTTGCTGCCAGCGCTCGACCCGCTTCTGCTCCCGCAGCCCGCCGCCAGCGAGGTGGCGCACGAAGTCCTCCAGCGCTTCCGCCAACTCGGGCACGCCCGCGCCTTCGGTGGCGACGGTCTTGACCACTGGCGGGGCCCAGCGGTCGGCGCGCGGGCTCAAGCTGAGCATCGCCTTGAGCTGCGCCTCCAGACGCTCGGTGTCGCCGCGGTCGGCCTTGTTGATGACGAAGACGTCGGCGATTTCCATCACGCCGGCCTTGAAGTTCTGCACGTCGTCGCCCAGGCCGGCGACCAACAGCAGCAGCGTGACGTCGGCCAGCCGCACGATGTCGACCTCGTCCTGCCCCACGCCGACGGTCTCAATCAGGATGACGTCCTTGCCGGCGGCGTCGAGCACCAGCGCCGCGTCGGCGGTGGCGCGCGCGAGACCCCCGAGGTAGCCGCGCGTGGCCATGGAGCGGATGTAGGTCCCGTCGTCGGTGGCGTGCTGCTGCATGCGGATGCGGTCGCCCAGCAGCGCCCCGCCGGTGAAGGGGCTGGTGGGGTCAACGGCGAGGATGCCGACCTTCTTCCCCGCGGCCCGAAAGCGAGCCGCCAGGGTGTTGACCAGCGAGCTCTTGCCCGTGCCCGGCGCCCCGGTCACACCGACCAGCAGCGCGCGCCCGGTGTGGGGAAACAGCTCGCGGATGAGCCCTTCCGCGCCGGCGTCGCGGTTCTCGATGACGCTGATGGCGCGGGCGATGGCGCGCGGATCGCCCTGGCGAACGCCCTCGGCCAGCGAAGCGGACTGGACACTAGCGTTCTTCAGAATCAGGACCTCAGGGGCTAAAGCCCCTTATCTTTCTCATCGGCTTTGAATGTAGCCGCTGAAGCGGCGACCCCAACGAATCAGCTACAAATGGGGTCAGGCCTTCAGGCCTGACATTCTCAGCGAACTCTACAATCCGGCTTTAGCCGCCGGGGGCTTTGACCTCAGGGGCTAAAGCCCCAATTCTACTTGCTCGCTTTTCGGCACGGCTCCCTTCGGCTTCGCTCAGGGTCTTCGAGAAGCCGTGCCCTGACGACAAGCACGCGTCGGCGCTCACTTGCTCTCCGGCTTGCCGAGCAACTGGCGGGCGATGACCAGCCGCTGGATTTCGCTGGTGCCCTCGCCGATGGTGCAGAGCTTGACGTCGCGGTAGAACTTCTCCGCCGGGTAATCCTTGATGAAGCCGTAGCCGCCGTGCACCTGCACCGCCTCGTTGGCCACCCGCACGCCGATCTCGGCCGCGTAGAGCTTGGCCATGGCGGAGAGCTGGGTGGTGGGCTTGCCGCCGTCGGCCGCGAAGGCGGCGGAGTAGGTGAGCCAGCGCGCGGCTTCAATCTGCGTCTTCATGTCGGCCAGCTTCCACTGCATGGCCTGGAAGCTGGAGATGGGCTTGCCGAACTGCTTGCGCTCCTTGGAATAGCCGAGCGCGGCCTCGAAGGCGCCCTGCGCGATCCCGACCGCCAGCGCGGCAATCGAGATGCGCCCGCCGTCGAGAATCTGCAGGCTGTTGACGAAGCCTTCGCCGCGCTTCCCCAGCAGCTGCGACGGCGGCAGCTTGCAGTCCTGGAAGAGGACCTCGGAGGTGTCGCTGGCGCGCATGCCGAGCTTGTTTTCCTTCTTGCCGGGACGAAAGCCGGGCGTGCCGCGCTCGAAGATGAAGGCGGAGATGCCGTGGTGGCCCTTTTCCGGGTCGGTCATGGCCATGCCCACACAAACGCCGGCGAGGTGGCCGTTGGTGGTGAAGGTCTTGGAGCCGTTGATGACCCAGTGGCCGTCCCTGAGCACGGCGGTGGTGCGCGTGCCGCCGGCGTCGGAGCCGGCCTCGGGCTCGGTCAGGCTCCAGGCGCCCAGCATCTTCCCCTGCGCCAGCGGCACGACGTACTTCTTCCGCTGCTCCTCGCTGCCGAACTTGTAAATGTGGTTGGTGCAGAGGGAATTGTGCGCCGCGACCGAAAGCGCCACCGAGCCATCCACCCGTGCCAGCTCTTCGATGGCGATGGCGTATTCGATGTAGCCCAAGCCGGCCCCGCCGTAGTCTTCCGGGAAGATGACGCCCAGCAGGCCCAGCTCGGCCAGCTTGGGCACCAGCTCTTCGGGGAAGCGCGAGGCCTCGTCCCACTCCATCACGTGCGGGCCGATTTCCGCCTCGGCGAACTCGCGCACCGTGCGGCGGAGCTGCTGCTGCTCGTCGGTAAAGGAGAAGTCCATGGGTGCATCTGACTCCTGTTGGGGCCGCGAAGCAGTTTTATACCACAGTCGGTAGGTGAGTGGGGCGAGGGGACTGGTACCTGGTGACTGGTAACTGGTGGAAAGATGACCGGCAACTGGTGAAGAGACCTGCAAGATGGGGTCGGGCCTTCAGGCCCGACATTTATGGCGCCCAATCAACCAACGGCTTGAGCCGCTGAGGGCCTTGGCCTCAGGGGCTAAGCCCCGATTCTTTTGACGCCGCTGGATGTCGCCGCTAAAGCGGCGACCCCAGGGGGGTGCTACCCCAAGCCGGCTGGAGGGGCGAAACGCGTACAAAACGCGTTCTTACGCGTTCTCGGGGTATTCCAGGAACGGTCGGGGACCCGGGTAGCGCGGGTTCCCCGAGCGCAGCCCCGACACCAGTCGGGCGAAGCCGAGGGGTACCCGCGGTTTGTCCGTGCCGCAGGTAGCCCTCGAAGGCGCGTCCTACGGACGCTCTCGGGCAACCTGCGCTACCAGGGCACAACGCTAGCTGGGCCAGTGGGCGTAGGCGAAGAGGATGTCCACCATGGATTTCTCGCAGTCGGCCAGGCCGGCGACCTGGTCGTTGCCTTCGATGACGAAGTACTCGTCCACGGCGTGCGCGCGGCCACCGTGGCCGAGCCCGCCCGAGCAGGCGGGCAGGTTGAGCGGCGCGCGGGTGTACTGCGCCTGCGGGCTGGAGCCGGCCGAGCGCGGCCAGATGGCCGGCTCGATGTTGTACTTCTTGTAGACGCTGAGGACCGACTGCACCGCGGGCGCGGTGACGGAGGTGCGCGACCACTCGTCGCCCCCGCCCAGCGTCCGCATCTCGATGTCGGAGTAGCCGTGCCGGTCGAGGTGGGCGCGGATGAGTTTCTCCTGCTCCTGGATGACCTGGTCGGGGACCAGCCGGCTATCAATCTTGCAGGCGGCCTTCTCCGGCAGGATGGTGGCCACGCCCGGGCCGGTGTAGCCGCCCCAGATGCCGTCGATGTTGAGCGTGGTGTCGTGCACCAGGCGTCGGATGGCCTCCTCGTCCGACCAGTCCTGCAGCCAGACCCTGGCGTTCTCACGCTCGGAGCCGAAGGCACGGTCCTTGAACTTCTCAATGAGCGTGGCGACCAGCATTTTTTCTTCGTCGCTGGGCGGGGCGATTTTGTCGTAGTAGCCGTCGACCAGGATGCGGTTCGACTGCTGATCGTAGAGGGTCTTGAGGGCGTCGACCAGGCGCCAGACCGGGCTGTCCATGATGGCCTTGCGGCTGGAGTGGATGGGCATGCGCTGCGGGCCCCGGCCCCAGCGCTGGCCGCTGGCCTCGAGCTCGATGTAGAGGATGCCCTTGTTGCCGAGGTACATGCTCACCTGGCCGTCGCGGTTCTGCGACGGCCCGGGGTTCAAGTGCGCCGAGCAGGTCTTGAGCCGGTCGTGGTAGGGGTGGAGCACTTCGTGGAAGTGCGGGCTGCCCTGCTCCTCCTCGCCGTCGCAGGTGAACATCAGGTTGACTGGCAGCGTGCCGGTGACCGCGATGGTGGACTCGAGCGCGTTGAGGAAGGCCACCAGCGGGCCTTTGGAATTGATGGCGCCGCGAGCGATGAGCGCGCTCTTGAAGGGCGGGAACGGGACCACGTTGGCGGCCAGCGGCGGCGACGACCACTCTTTTTCGTCGTAGGGCTGCGTGTCGTACATGAAGTAGCGCGAAATGGTTTTCTTGGCGCCGGCGTCGTACCAGGCCCACACGCCCGGGTAGCCGGCGGTGGGGACGAGGTTCGTTTCCTGGCAGCCGAGCTGCTTGAAGTAGCCGACCAGCATTTCGGCGCAGTCTTGGACGCCCAGGTTCCAGCTCGAGACGCTGGGCTGGCGGAGGAACTCCTGAATCTTGGCGAGGTGGCGGTCGAGGTTGTCGTCAATGTGCTGGTGGATTCTCTTGAGCGTGTCGGACTCGAGCACGTCGGCAGCGAAGCCGCGCGGCTCGTTGAGAAACGCGAAGAAGCCCAGACCGGCCGCGGCGGCTCCCTTTCCCGTGAGTTTGAGGAATTCCTTGCGGGTCATTGGCATGGGTACCTCCTGAGAACAGCGTGAGGGCCGAGAAGCAGATTCCTCCCCAGCCCATTCTCAGAATGGGCTGGGTCGGAATGACAAACTGTTACGCGCGGGCGCGCACGACTTCGCGCATCACCTCCAGCGCGCGCTCGATGCCCTCGTCCTCCACGTCATAGTGCGTCACCATGCGCATCGTGCGCGGGTCGATGCCGTTGGCCAGCACGCCGCGCTCCTTGAGCCGCGCCGAAATTTCTGTCGACGTCAGCCCCGTGCCGGCGACGTCGAACACCAGGATGTTGGTCTGCACCTCCGCCGGGTTGATTTTGATGCCGGGGATTTCCGCCAAGCCGCGCGCCAGCCGCTGCGCGCGCTCATGGTCCTTGGCCAGCAGCGGCGGATGTTTTTCCAGCGCCACCAGTCCGGCCGCGGCCAGCACGCCCGCCTGCCGCATGCCGCCGCCGAACATCTTGCGGAAGACGCGCGCCTTGTCGACGAAGGCGCGCGAGCCCACCACCATCGAGCCCACCGGCGCCCCCAGCCCTTTCGACAGGCAGAACATTATGGAATCGACGTTGCGCGTGATGTCCGCCACGCTCTTGCGCAGAAAGGTCGCGGCGTTGAAGATGCGCGCCGCGTCGAGGTGCACCGGGATGCCGCGCTCGTGCGCGCGGTCGCAGATTTCGTCCTTCACCTCGGTGGGCAGCACGCGCCCGCCGGCGATGTTGTGCGTGTTCTCGAGCGAGACCAGCCCCGTTTGCGCGCGGTAGTACACCTTCGGCCGGATGGCGGGCTCGACGTGCTTCCAGGTCAGCACCCCGTCGGCGGTCTCGACCGCGCGCGGCAGGCAGCCGGCGATGGCCGTCATCGACGCCATCTCGAAGTTGAAAATGTGCCCGCGCGACTCGCACACCACTTCGTTGCCGTGGTCGCAGTGGATGCGGATGCAAATCAAGTTACCCATCGAGCCCGTGGGAACGAAGAGCGCCGCCTCGCGCTCGAAGATTTCCGCCGCGCGCGCCTCCAAGCGGTTCACCGTCGGGTCTTCGAGGTAAACGTCGTCGCCGACCTCCGCTTCCGCCATCGCCCGGCGCATCTCCGGCGTGGGCTTGGTAACGGTGTCGCTGCGCAAGTCCACCGGCTGATCGAGCTTGTTCTCCCGCTCGGCCGCACTTGCGACCTTTGTTTCAACCTTGCTCGCCATTCCCTGCCTCCTCCTCAATCACGAAGAAATGTCATCCCGAGCGGAGCCCCGACGCAGTCGGGGCGAAGTCGAGGGACCTGCTTTTTTTCACTCACCGACGATCCGCACCTTCACCTCTCGCTTCCGCGGCCCATCGAACTCGCAGAAGAAAATCCCCTGCCAGCGCCCCAGCCCCAGCTTGCCGCCTTCGATGGGCACGACCTGCGAGCTGCCCACCAGCGACGCCTTGATGTGCGAGTCGGCGTTGCCTTCGTAGTGCTTGTAGGCCGCGTTGCGCGGCGCCAGGCGGTCGAGCGCGTCGCCGATATCGCGCGCCACGTCCGGGTCGTCGCTCTCGTTGATGAGGATGCCGGCGGTGGTGTGCGGCACGTAGAGCTGGCAGGCGCCCGACTCCACGCCCGACTCCTTCACCCGCCGCGCCACCTC
>Ga0209399_10000278_pt1 | contig 32139 bp, 28 predicted proteins | sample OV2TP3_FD_184130 | JGI IMG/M metagenome (GOLD analysis project Ga0209399, IMG submission 184130) | Hot spring microbial communities from Beatty, Nevada to study Microbial Dark Matter (Phase II) - OV2 TP3 (SPAdes) (version 3) | ecosystem: Environmental > Aquatic > Thermal springs > Hot (42-90C) ... | reverse complement strand
TTACGGCGAGGTGAGCACGCTCCGGCTCGCGGCGGAGTCGCTTGCGCAGAAAGGCAGCCTCGCGCTCGCGCTGCTGTTCGCCTTCTATGTCGCGCAATGGACTTCGGTGATGGTGTGGTTGCCGACGTTCGCCATGGAGGAGCGCGCCGCGTCGCAGGAAATTGCCGGCCTGCTGACGGCGCTGATGGTCCTTGCGAACGTGCCGGGAAATCTCGGCGGGGGCTGGCTGCTCGCGCGCGGTGTGCCGCGCGGCGCGCTGGTCGTGGCGGCCTGTGCGATTGCAGCGCTCTGTTCGGTCGGCATGCTCACCGACGCCCTCCCCGACCGCGCGCGCTTCGCCCTGGTGCTCGTGTTCTCGACTTCCACGGGCGTGATCCCGGCCGCGATCTTCTCGGGCGTCCCGGTGCACGCCAGATCCCCTCAGCACATCGGCACCACCAACGGCATGGTGATGCAGGCCTCGCAGATCGGGCAGTTCTTCGGTCCCCTGGCGCTTGCCTGGCTCGCGTCGAGCTTCGGCGGCTGGGGCGCGTCGCTCTGGGCGATGCTCGCCTTCGCCGCCTGCGGCGCAGCCTGCGGCGTGGCGATCGGGCGAATCGAACGGTCTAGAATCGCGCCATGAGAGACGTCCATGTCTGCGAAGTGGGCCCGCGCGACGGCCTGCAAAACGCACAGCACCTGATGCCGACCGAGGCGAAGAAGCGCTGGATCAGCGCGCTCGCGGCGGCCGGGCTGGAAGAGATCGAAGTCGGTTCGTTCGTCCCGCCCAAGCTGATTCCGGCGATGGCCGACACCGCGGAGATTGTGGCGCATGCGCGGTCGATTCCGGGCCTGCGCGTGGTGGCGCTGGCGCCGAATCTGCGCGGATTCCAGCGCGCGCTCGAAGCGGGCGCGCACAAGATCACCTTCCCGGTGTCGGCGAGCCGGCTGCACAGCGAAGCCAACGTGCGCATGACGCCGGAGCAGATGGCCGGGGAAGTGGAAAAATGCATTCTCGAGCGCGGCAAGCTTGCGCCCGAGGCGCGTCCCGAAATCGAGGGCGCGGTTTCCACCGCCTTCGGCTGCACCATGCAGGGCGAAGTTCCCGAGGACGACGTGGTGCGCCTCGCGGTGCGGCTTGCCGAGGCGGGCTGCGATGCGGTCGCCCTTGCCGATACCGTGGGCTATGCCAACCCGGCGCAGGTCCGGCGGCTCTTCCGCCGCGTGCGCGCCGCGATCGGCGAGCGGCTCGAAGGCGCGCATTTTCACGACACGCGCGGCCTCGGGATCGCCAATGCGCTCGCCGCGTACGAGGAAGGCGTGCGCGCGTTCGATTCGTCGATGGGCGGGCTCGGCGGCTGTCCATTCGCGCCCGGGGCGAGCGGAAACGTGATCACCGAGGACCTCGTTTTCCTGTTCGAAAGCATGGGCGTTCGCACCGGCATCGATCTCCAGAAGCTCTTCCAGGCGCGCGCAGTGCTCGTCGCCGGACTGCCCAGGGAGCCGGTTTACGGTCACACGCCGCTCGCCGGCCTGCCGAAGAATTTCCGCCCGCAGGCATGACGCAGCTGCCGCTGCAGGGCGTGCGCGTGGTGGAACTCGCGCACATGATCATGGGGCCGGCCTGCGGGCTGGTGCTGGCGGACCTCGGCGCCGAGGTCATCAAGGTCGAGCCCCTTGAGGGCGACAACACGCGGCGACTGACGGGCGCCGGCGCCGGCTTCTTCGCCATCTTCAACCGCAACAAGAAGAGTCTCGCGGTCGATCTCAAGCGGCCCGAGGGACGCGAGATCGTGCTGCGGCTGCTCGACACGGCCGACGTCCTGACCGAGAACTTTCGCCCGGGTGCGCTCGACCGAATGGGATTTGCCTATGAGGATCTCTCGCGGCGCAACCCCCGGCTTGTCTATTGCACACTGAAGGGATTCCTTTCCGGGCCTTACGAGCACCGGCCGGCGCTCGACGAAGTGGTGCAGATGATGGGCGGGCTCGCCTACATGACGGGGCTCCCCGACCGGCCCCTGCGCGTCGGATCGTCGGTGAATGACATCATGGGCGGCATGTTCGGCGCCATCGGAATCCTCGCCGCCCTGCGCGAGCGCGAAGCGAGCGGCCGCGGCAAGCGCGTGCGCAGCGCGCTGTTCGAAAACACCGCCTTTCTCGTCGCGCAGCACATGGCACAACTCGCGATCACCGGCGAGGAGCCGCCGCCGATGGCGGTGAAGCGGCCCGCCTGGGGCATCTACGACATCTTCGCCACGCGGGACGGCGACCGGCTGTTCATCGGAATAGTGACCGATACGCAGTGGGAAGTGTTCTGCCGCGAGTTCGGCCAGCCGGACCTTGCAGCCGACGTGCGCCTGCGAAACAACGGTGCGCGTGTCGCCGAGCGCGGCTGGCTGCTGCCGCGGATGGAAGAGATCTTCCGCGGCTACGCCAAGCGCGAGCTGGAGGCAAAGCTCGAGGCGATCGGTCTTCCCTTTGCGCCGATCACGCGCCCCAGCGACCTGTTCGACGACCCGCATCTCAATGCCGGCAGCGGCATGATCCGGACCCGCGACCCGCGCGGCGCGCGCTTCAAGGTGCCGCGGCTACCGCTGGAGTTGGACGACGAGCGCCTGGAACAGCGCAGCGACCCGCCGGAGATCGGCGAAGGTGCGCGCGAAGTGCTCGCCGCGCTGGGCTATTCGAGCGAGGACGTCGAGCGGCTGCACGCTGACGGCATCGTGGCCCTTTCCTGAACGGGGGCTCAGGCGGCGAGGCCTGCGCGCAGCAGACCTTCGCGATGGTGCTCGCGGTCGCTCGCGCGCTTGTAGTGGCGCAGGGTCCCGATGTAGGTCGCGACCGAAAAGCCGGGCTCCCGCGCCTTCACCTCGCGCGCATGCGTTTGCGCCGCCGTTTCGTTGCCGAGGTACGCGTGGCACGCAGCCAAGAATGCATGGTGCGTGAAATCGGGCTCCGTGATGCGCTTGAAGGCAGCGAGCGCCTCCTGGTACTGGCGGGCGATGAAATGGGCGCGGCCGAGGTGGTTCCAGAACCGTTCCGGGTGATACGGGTTGAGGCGCATCGCCTTGCGGATCCACTCCACGCCTTCGTCCGCCTGCCCCAGCCAGCTCAGCAGTTCGCCCTGCTGCACCACGATCAGGTCGTCATTCGGATTGAGGCTCAACGCGCGCTGCTGGTGATAGACCGCGTTGTCGTGGTCGCCCTGCGCCAGCTTCACCGCGGCGAGGATGCGGTGCACGTCGCTGTCGTTATCGTCCAGCGCGAGCGCCGTCTGCAGCTCCTCGACCACCCGGGCGAAGGTCGCCTCGCGATCACCGCACCAGCCGTGCACCCAGGACTGTCCGAGCACGCACGCTTTCCAGGCGTGCGCGTGCGCGAAGGACGCGTCGAGCTGGATCGCCCGGTCGAGCAGGCGCTGCGCCTTCAGGTTGTCGTCGCGGTTGCTGCGGTGGTGCAGGAGCTTGCCGGCAAGCACGCACTCGTAGGCCACCATGTTGTCGGTCGGCTTGCGCGCGACGCGCTCGCGCGCTGCCGCCTCGACGCGTCCCGGCAGGACGGCGACGATCGCCGTGGTCACTTCGTCCTGGATCGCGAAAATATCCGCAAGCTCGCGGTCGTAGCGCTCGGCCCATACGTGCCGGTCGGTCTCGGCGTCGATCAGCTGCACCGTGATGCGCACGCGGTTGCCGGCCTTGCGCACGCTGCCCTCCACCACGTACTGCACGCCGAGTTCCTGCGCGAACTTGCGCACCTCGACCGGCTTGCCCTTGTACTTGAACGACGAGTTGCGCGAGATCACGAACAGCTCGCGGAACCGCGACAGCTCGGTGATGATGTCCTCGGTCATTCCGTCGGCGAAGAATTCCTGCTCGGGGTCGCCGCTCATGTTGTTGAACGGCAGCACCGCGATCGAGGGCTTGTCGGACCGTTCGCCCGTTGCCGCCGCGGCTGCCTTGCGCGGCGCCGCCGCCGGCGCATCGAATCGCACGCGGTAGGTGCGCACCGGCTTGGAGATGTTCTTGACCGCCTGCTCGCCCATGTCCTCGAAACCGAGATCGATCTTGCCCGCCACCTGTTCGTAGACCGAGCCGCTGACGCAGATCCCGCCCGGCTCGGCAAGCGATTCCAGGCGCGCCGCCACGTTGACGCCGTCGCCGTAGATGTCGCCGCGATCGACGATCACCTCGCCCAGGTTGACCCCGATGCGGAACTGCAGCCTGCGATCCTCCGGCACCCCTTCGTTGCGCCGGGCAAGCTCGCGCTGCGTGCGCACCGCGCACTCGAGCGCCTCCATGACGCTTGGAAACTCGGCGAGCACGGCGTCGCCCGCGTAGTGCACCACGCGCCCGCCGTGCTCCCCGATGCACCCGCTCACCTGATCGAGGAACGCGCCGAGCGTGCGGTGCGTCGCCTCCTCGTTCTGTTCGGTGAGGCGGCTGTATCCGGCGACGTCCGCGTAGACGACCGCGGCGAGCTTGCGCGGCAACCGACCCTCAAGCATGTCCGCGCGCCGCTCCTATTCCGCGCACGGCCAGCCCGGCGGCGCCTTCAATCCGCGCGGCAGCTTGGTCGTCGCAGTGCCGCAGGCGACATTGACCTGCTCCTGCGTCAGTCCCTTCGCGCCCGAAAGATCCGCGCCGTCGAAGCGAGTTCCGAACGTGAACGCGTGCGAGAAGTCCGCGCCGCCGAGCGCCGCGCCGGCGAAGCGGGCGCGCGCGATGTTCGAGTGGCGGAACGTGGCGCCCGAAAGATCCGCCCGGTCGAACACCGAACGCCCGAAGTCCCCCTTGGAAAGATTGACCCCCTTCAACATGGCGCGCGCCAGGTTGCTGCGCTGGAATTCCGCCTTTTCGAGATTCGCGCCGCCGAACCGCGCGCCTGAAAAATTCGTTCGCACCGCGACCGCCTTTTCGAACGTCGCCTCTTCCAGGACCGCATCGCGGAACGACGCATGGTTGATCTCCGCGGACAGGAAATTTGCCCGGGTGAGATCGGTCGACGCGAAATTGATGCCGACCAGCACGGCGCGCGCGAAATTGCCCTCCCGCAGCGCCTTGTCCTTCAGCATGAGACGCTCCTTGGAGCAGCCGGACCAGTCGACTTTCGGCCCCGGGGCGTCATTGCAGCCCGCCTGCAGTGGCGGAGTGGCAAGCACCAGTGCCGCAGCACAGAAAATGATCCTCATACAGCGAGCATAAACGAAAACGGCGCCTGCGGCGCCGTTCCGGATTTCAGGCCCGTTCGCTACTTCAACGCGTCGGCGCCGGCCTTGGCGACCACACCGTCCTGGTCCGACGCGACGCCCGATACGCCGATTCCCCCTGCAATCTTCCCGCCGATCACGATCGGCAACCCGCCCTCGACCGTGCTCGCGCCTCGCAGGTTCATGACGCGCGTGCCTTCGCCACCCTTGGCGACCAAATCCTGAAACACCTTGGTCGGCCGGCGGTAGATCGCCGCGGAAGCCGCCTTGTCGATCGCCACCTGTACGCTTGCCGTCTGTGTATTGTCCATCTTTTCGTAGGCCACCAGAAATCCGTGGTTGTCCACCACCGCGATCGCGACCGGCCAGCCATTCTTGCGCGCCTCGGCCTGGCCCGCGGCAACGGCCCTCTTCGCCTGCTCCAGACTGATGTCCGCACCGTACTGCGGCATCTGGGCGAATGCCCCGCATGCGACGAGCGCGAGCAGAACGGCGGTAAAGGATCTCAACATGGTCTCTCCTCCTAAAGTGGGGCAATCCCCCGGAGGCGAACGATACGCGATCGATGGATATTCCGCTACGACACGCCGAGCGCGTCCCTGATTTGCTGCAGTGCGCCGGGATCCTCGATGGTCGTGAGATCTCCCGGATCGCGGCCTTCGGCGAGCGCCTGGATCGAGCGACGCAGCGTCTTGCCCGAGCGCGTCTTGGGAAGCAGCGTCACGAAATGCACCGCCTTGGGCCGCGCGATGGCGCCGAGCTGGCGGTCGACCGTCTCCATCACTTCCTTCTCCAGCTGCCTGCGACCATCGAGTGCGCCGAGCTTGGAGGTGTCCTTGGCGACGGCGAACGCAAGCGGCATCTGGCCCTTGAGCGGATCGGCCACGCCCACCACCGCACATTCGGCGATATTGACGTGCATGTTGACTGCCTCCTCGATTTCGCGCGTGCCGATCCGGTGCCCGGCGACGTTGATCACGTCGTCGGTGCGGCCCAGGATGAAGTAGTACCCGTCCTTGTCGCGGATGCCCCAGTCGAAGGTTGCATAGGCGAGCTTCGTCTTGAACGTCGTGAAATAGGTCTGCACGTAGCGCTCGTCGTCGCCCCACACGGTCGTCATGAACCCGGGCGGCAGCGGCGGCTCGATCATGACCACCGCCTTCTCGTCCGGTCCCGCCTCGCTCGCATCGGCCTCGCGCAGGAGCCTGATGTCGTAGCCGTACACCGGAAACGAGGGGCTGCCGAACTTGATCTTCGTCTTCTCGACCCCGGGCACCGCGGAGAGCAGCGGCCAGCCGGATTCCGTCTGCCAGTAGTGATCGATGACCGGCCGGCCAAGGCCCTCGGTGATCCAGACGTGCGTCGGTTCGTCGAGCGGCTCGCCGGCGAGGAACAGGTGCTTGAGCGAGCCGAGGTCGTATTTCTTCAGGAACGCCGGATCCTGCTTCTTCAGCACGCGGATCGCGGTCGGCGCCGAGAACATCACGCTCACCTTGTGGTCGTGCACGATCTTCCACCAGATGCCGGCGTCCGGCCTCACCGGGACGCCCTCGTACAGGATCGTGGTCATCCCGGCGATGAGCGGGCCGTAGATGATGTACGAGTGCCCCACCACCCAGCCGATGTCCGACGTGGTGAACATCGTTTCGCCGGCCTCGCCGCAGAAGATGTACTTCATCGACGCCGCGAGCGCCACCGCGTAGCCGCCGACGTCGCGCTGCACGCCCTTGGGCTGCCCGGTCGTGCCCGAGGTGTACAAGATGTAGGACGGCTCGTTCGACTCGAGCCACTCGCAGGAAATGGACGGACGGGCATGCTGCCTGCTCAGTTCCTCCCAATCGACGTCCCGGCCGGGAACTACCGGCATGCCGGAATCCAATCCCCTGCGGAAGATCAGGACTTTCGCGGGCGGCGACTTGGCCAGCCTCAGCGATTCGTCGACCAGCGACTTGTACAGCACCACCTTGCCCATGCGGCTGCCCCCGTCAGCGGTGATCATGAGCTTCGGCCTCGCGTCGTCGATGCGCGCGGCGAGGCTGTGCGCCGCGAACCCTCCGAACACCACCGAGTGGATCGCGCCGATGCGGGCGCAGGCGAGGATCGCGAAACACGCTTCGGGAATCATCGGCATGTAGATGATGACGCGGTCGCCGCGCTTCACGCCAAGCGACTGCATCATGGCGGCGGCGCGCTGCACCTCGGCGTGGAGCTCCCGGTAGGTGAACGCCCTCTGCTGATCCACTTCGGTCGAGATCCAGACCAGCGCCTTCTGCTCGCCGCGCGAGGCCAGGTGCCGGTCCACGGCGTTGTAGCAGAGGTTGGTTTCGCCGCCGACGAACCACTTCGCGAAAGGCGGCCTCGAATAGTCGAGCACCTGGCCAAACGGCTTGTGCCAGTGCACGAGTTTCGCCTCTTCCTTCCAGAACGCCTCGCGCTCCTCGATCGAGCGGCGGTGGAACTCCTTGTAGCTTGCCATGCAGATCCTCCTCTCCCTAGGCGGGGGCGAGAATCGTCCGCCCCTGCGCGTACGCGACCTTTACGGGCTCAGGTCGACCACGGTCCGGCCCCGGACGCGGGCCGCGATGAAATCGTCGAACGCCTTCGGCAGCTCGTCGAACGGAATCGTGCGCGCCAGCTCCTTCAGGTGAGCGGGGCGCATGTCGGTCGCGAGGCGCTTCCAGACCTGCTCGCGCAGCGGCATCGGGCAATTCACCGAATCGATTCCGAGCAGCGAGACGCCCCTCAGGATGAACGGCATCACGGTCGTGCTCAGCGTGTGGCCGGCGGCAAGCCCGATCGACGCGATGGTGCCGCCGACTTTCATCGTGCTCGCCATCCATGCCAGCACTTCGCCGCCGAGATTGTCCACCGCGCCCGCCCATGTCGCGCGGTCGAGCGGCTTGATCTTCGCGAGGTCGAGTTCGCTGCGCAATTTCACCTCTTTCGCCCCGATTCTCAGCAGGTACTCCGTTTCGGCTGCCTTGCCGGTCAGCGCCACGACGTGATACCCGAGGCGCGCCAGCGAATCTATCGCGACCGAGCCCACGCCGCCTGTCGCCCCGGAGACAATTACCGGCCCGTTCCGCGGATCGAGGCCGTTCGCCTCCATGCGCACGATGCCGAGCCCGGCGGTGAAGCCCGCGGTGCCGAATGCCATCGCCTCCCACAGCGACATCCCCTGCGGGATCCGGACCAGCCAGTCGGCCGGCACGCGCGCGTACTCCGCGTAGCCGCCGTGATGCTTGACCCCGAGGTCGTAGCCCGTGGCGAGCACGGCGTCGCCCTTGGCAAAGCGCGCGTCGCTCGAGGCCACGACCGTGCCGGAAAAGTCGATCCCGCCGACGCACGCCGGCCGCAGCAGGATCCTGCCCTTGCCGGTCGCGGCGAGCGCGTCCTTGTAGTTGACGTCGGAATAGGCGACGCGCACCACGACCTCCCCGGGGTCGAGCGCATCGAGCGACAGGTCGACGAATTCTGCCTGTACGCCCTTTTCCTGCTGCGTGATGCGGTATGCCTTGAACTTATCCATGCTCGCTCCTGCGTTCCGAGCGCAAGTAGTCCGCGCTCTGCATCTCGTGCAGCCGGCTCCCGCGAGCCACGCGAAGCGTCGCGCCGCATCGGCCTGCTCCTCGCGGACTACAGCTCCAGATAGACATTGCCCTTCTCAACGCCATGTGCGAGCGCCCGGGTGTGCTTGCTCCTCGCCTCGAAATAAATGCGCCTCTTTTCGGCGTCCCAGCGCATGGGCTTCAGGGTGTACGGGTCGCGCAGCCGTTCGGCAGTTGCCGCGAGTGCCAGCGGCACTTGCTCGGGCGCGACGCCGGCGGCGAGCAGCTCGACGCGCAGCGCAACCAGACGATGGAGCGCCACCAGATCGTGAGCGCGATACGGGTAATCCCTCCAGCCGGGGTTCCCGCTCTCGAGCATGACTTTTCCCGCGGGGTTGTAGAGGAAATCCCACAACGGACGATCGAGCCACGCCTTCGAAAACGCCTCCCAACCCGTCTCCACCCGATGCGCAGGCTGTTCGAATACCGAAGCCGAGAGAAACGCAAAATGCTGAGCCGCACGATTCAGCGTCGCGTTGCGTTTGAAGAATAGCGCGATCACGATGCGCTCGGGGAACGATGTGAGCTCGCTGCGGCCGGAGGCCAGTTCGTCGAACGCCGCCTTGGCGAACCCGAATTCGATCTCGAGAACGGCCTGCGTCTTCACCACCCCATCGAGCGGCGCGAGCAATGCCTGCAATCGTGCCGCGAACGGCCGCATCTCCGCGGGTCTCGCCTGGACCAGTTCGGCGATGAACATCAGGTCCCGCCAGGTGCTCGCCACCGCAACCATCTTGCCGATCAACAGCCGGGTTCCGCTCAGAAACGCGCGCTGCCACGCCAGTTCGCGTTCCAGCGCGGCAAGCGCTTCCTCGTACCGGCCCGCCTCGACGGCAAGCGCGGTTCGCAGAAGGTAGGCCCGCTGCGCCTGCACCGCCGCGCCGTACGGCGGGAACACGGAATCGGTCCGCAGGCGATAATCGAGCACTTCCTCGTAGCGCCCGTAGGCAAGCAGCTTTTCGTAGCGGGCAAGGTCCTCCTTGAACGCTTCAAGCTGCTGCTCGGCTTCGGCGCGGTTGCTCAACGCGTAGGCGAAGCACCGCGTAGTCCTCGGGTCGCACAATGTCGGACGCTGCGCCCGCTGGGTCGCCGGAGGCTTCTGCGGACGATCCTCCCGGGCCGCACTGCGCGCTTCCGCGATCCACGCCCTGGCGTAGGCCATCGCGTCCGCGCCGTCGGAAGCGTTCAGCGCCAGCAGCGCGTAGTGGCCGTTCTCCGCTTCGGGCAGCGACGGCGCTCTCGGCTCGCCGTAGGCCGCGACCCCGGGTGCGAGGTCCTCGTCGGGAAGGTTGATCGCGATGGCGACGAGAAGCGGTGCCGCCACCAGTACCGCGAGCGCGATCCCGATCCATGTCAGTGCTTTCCTCACGGCAACTTGGGTGTCGAGCAGCGCGGGTCTTACGGTTGTGGGACAGCGTGTTCGGGTGCGCCGACCGGTTACTTGCGCGCTTCCCGGGCTGCTTTCTCCGCCTGCGCTGCGCGCACGCGCGCGACATCGCTCTGCAGTGTCCTGAGCCCGGCCTCGGTGTAGCCGTAGTTCACCCGCTCGTGCAGCCACCACTTCATCTGCCCGTCCTGCACCGATCGCGTGTACGTCAGCAGCACGATGCGTTGCGGGTTGATCGGCGGCTCGAAGCGCTTGCTGCGCCGGCTCTCTTCGATGAATTCCACCGTCTGCCCGGGCTTGAAATCGCCCTGCACGGTGCTGCGTACCGTCGCGGTGTGCGTGGCGCTCAGGTTGCCGCGGCCGCGGTCGAACGGCGCCGTCTTCTGGATCTCGACATGCAGCAAGGTGTTGTTCGCGGAGCGCAGCAGGTAATCGGGCACGTGCATCTCGCCCGTCAGCAGCTCGGCCTTGCGCCGGAACTCGGCAAGTTGCCGCACCAGCGCATCGCGCGCCGTGGGCGAGAAGTCCGCATCGAGCAGCGTGCCGCGATCGCCGTCGCGCCGGAGCAGCACGAGGCGCTGGCTCACGGCAGGTTTGACGTATTCGCCCTCGACGCGCTGCGTGTAGGCGATCCATTCGCCTGCGGCGTAGTCTCCAAACAACACGTCGACGATCTTCGCACCGACTTCCGCTACCGGACCGCTGCTGGTGATGCCCGTCACGCGGCCGGTCTGCACGTCCACGTGCAGCGCGGCACTTGCCTGCTTCAGCAATTCATCGGTCAGAGCGGGCAACCCCTGCGCGCCGAGCGAACCGGCGGCCATGGCTGAAGCGAGGAACGCCGCAGTGGTTGCCATCGCGATTCCCCGAGAGGACTTGTTCGTGGATATCGACCTCTCCAAGGATGCGTCGCCGTGTCGAATGGACTGGATCCGCTTCAGTTCAGGCCGGGACATGCGCTCTCCCGTTTCACGTTTCGATTCGTCAGGAAACCCGCCTCAGAGCTTACCTTCGTTTTCGGAACGGATGTGACAAACCTCGCTTGGAGTCAGATCGCCAGACGCAGCAGTGAATCTGCCCACCCCGGTCGCGATGTGCAGGATCTGGCGTGGCGCATCGAGTCCCGGCGCGGGAATGCCGATCGCCTGCACGAACTGCGCGCCCCGTGGCCGTCTTACGAGGAGCGGATCCATCAACATTTTTTGCTCAGCTTCCCCGGCCGCTTTGTCGGACGCAGACCGGCCGGAGCGCGAGAAACAAGGGTTCGCCCGGCGTCAGCGCGGGGTCACCGCCCGTAGCGCTCGATCCGCTGGCGCAGACGCTCCGCCAGCAACGCACTCGCTGCGCCGAGAGTGTCGGCGATCAGGATTGCCTCCCCGCGGTATGCCGAAACCTTCTCCGCCGTCCACTGGGGCGGCGGTGGCGCGAGGTTGGTGATCCGGTCGGCGAGCTTCACCATCGCGACTTCGGCCGGCTGGCGCAGGATCCGCTCGAGGCTGTCCCGCATCGCCGCCGGCTTGCCGAGCGTTGGATTCTTCGTCAGCGCCGACACACCGTCGGCCACGTGCCGACCGAACGCGGCCTCCAGCTCGCTCGGGGTTGTGCTCGTGTCCTCGACCACGTCGTGGAGCAGCGCGCACACGAGCGCCAGATCCTCATCGCCGCCCGGCTCCGCTCGCAGGGCCACCATCACCTCCATCGCGACCGACGAGACATGAACGATGTAGGGATGGCCGAACGGCGTCTTCTGCTCGCCATGCGCGCGCGCCGCGAAGGTGAGCGCCTTCAAGTACAGATCCTGGGAGAACGACATGGCCAAGCTCATCCTACCGTAGGTTTCCACCTTCATGCAGAACGCGAACGAGATCGTTCAGGCGCCGGTTGTCGCCTTCGGTCGTGACATCTGCGCCCATGACAATGCCTCCCCCATCCTACCAGCTCGAGCTTGCGCCGCCGCCGCCAGAGCTGCCACCGCCGGAAGAGCTCGACGACGAACTCGACGAGGAGCTCGATTCTGCGCGACTGCGTTCACTCTCGTAATAGGCCTCGGTGAAGGCGTATCGTCCGTCGGGTTGGCGCGCGGCGTGACCGATTTCGACGAGGCGTTTCATGCGCGCTTCGTATTTTGCCGCTTCCTCGGCGAGAACTTTTCGGAACACCTCCAGGCTCGCGTACTTCTTGGTGGCGAGCCAGTAGATGAAGCCCAAGAACACGGGAACGCCGACGGCGAACGGAATATCCAGTACCGGGCCGATCACTCCGATCATCGCCAAGAGAAAGATGAAAATGCCGGGATTCACGATCAAGAACAGCTTGACCGGCCAGCCGGCGATGAACGCCTTGAACAACGACCGTTCCGATGGCGCGAGCGAAACGTTCGAACCGAGCTTCGGATCGGCGGCGATCAGTTTCATTTTGTTTCTGCCCACCGAGCGAGCCCAGAACGGATGGACTCCAAGCACCATGAACGCGAACACGCCCCACCAGACGAACCCGCGCGCGAGATCTGTTGGTTCCTCATCGGGAGTTTCCACGGCGGGCAGGGCCGGCGCCTGAAACTCCGCGCCCGCTACGTAATCCTTGTTTCTCTGTTGAGCGAGGGCGACGAGCGCACTCACGAGCCCGTTCTTGATTTGATTCATTCGCAAAAACGGCCGCAGCCGTTCATCGAGGACACGGAGTGCCGCGACATCGGGAATGTCGCCCTCGAGACCGTACCCCGTTTCGATGCGCATCTTGCGGTCGTCCATCGCGAGAACGACGAGAAGACCGTTGTCCTTGCCGGCCTGACCGAGAGCCCACTTCCTGAATGTGCGCTCGGCGAGAGCCTCGATGCTTTCATCGCCGAGCGCCGGCAGGAGGTAGACGGCGGCATGGATGTCGGCACGCGCGCGCACATCCTGAATGAGTCGATTGACTTCGTCTTTTTCCGCCTCCGTCAGGTAGGAATTCGGATCGACGACATTGGGCGTGAACGCCGGGATGTCGGTTGCGGCATGCGCCAACGCGACGAGAATCGCCAGCCAGAGCACGCGCAGAAATCCTGTTTTCATCTACGCCCGGGACCGCAGGACCCTAGAGAGCGACCGGCGCGTCGGCCAGTTCGTCCGGATTGGCGCCGGTCGGGGGAAAGTGCCGCGCCAGCAGCGCGGTGATCTCACGGATGCCTTCGATCGCGCCGGCCTCATAGCGTTGCGCACGAAACTCCGTTTGCATGCGGCCGGCGATCGCGTCCCATTGCCGCTGCTCCACTTTCGCGTTGATGCCGCGATCGGCGACGATTTCGATGTGGCGGTCCACCGCCTGCACGTAGATCAGCACGCCGCTGTTGCGTTCGGTGTCCCACACCCTGAGCTGCGCGAACAACTCGATCGCCCGCGCCCGCGGCGTCCGTTCGTGCAGCAGCAACCAGAGCTTCAGGCCGCCCTCGACGGCGAAGCGCAGCTCGCCGTCATGCGAGCGCTCCGATTCGCGGATCGCGTTCTCGATCGCTTTCATGGCCGCCGCGGGGAACATGCGGGTGACGGCCCAACGCGGAGCAACCAGATGCTTGATGATGCGCTTGATCTCCATAGGCCTCGAACCCCCTGTGCGTGCTCTGTTCCCTTTGCACCCCTGGCGTCGCGCATTGCAGCTACCAGCTGCTCGATGCGCCGCCGCCGCCGAAATCGCCACCGCCGCCGCTGAAGCCGCCGCCCGAGCCGCCGCCGGACCAGCCTCGCCCGGACGACGAGCCGCCGCTGAAGGCGCCTCTCAAGGCGCCGCTGAAGCCACCCATGCCCAAGATGAAGCCGACGATCGCGAAGAAAATGCCGGCCTCCACCGCTTGAGTGATCGCCCAGGCGGCGCCGCCGATGGCGCCTCCGAGCCCCACGGAGGCGCCGAAACGGCCGAGCCAGGCCCACGACCATCCGCTGCCGCTGCCGCCGTCGCCGCGGAGCGCACCGCCAAATAGGGCCAAGAAGAGGGTGACGATCGCGAGCAAGATGCCGTAATCCACCGCTTCGGTAATCGCCCAGACGGTGCCGCCGGCAGCGCCCGCGAGCACCGCGGAGCCTGCCGCACAGCCGAAAAGGCCGATCCTGGCGCGCAGAAAGCCGCCGATCACCATCGCCGTGATCGCGGTGACCACGACCAGGCCGATGGCGATCGAATCGGAGTCCTCCCATTTGCGCCTTGGGGGTTGGGATTTGCCCGCCGGCTCGGGCAGCGGCTCGCCCTCCACGACCTTGATCAGGCGCTCGACGCCGGCGCTGATGCCGCCCGCGAAATCGCCCTTCTTGAAGTAAGGGGCGATGATGTCGGCAGTGATGCGCTTCGCCACCGCGTCGGGCACGGCGCCTTCCAGACCCCGCCCGACTTCGAGCCGCATCTTGCGGTCGTCCTTGGCGACGAGCAGCAGCGCGCCGTCGTCCACTCCCTTGCGACCCAGTTTCCACTGCTCGACTACGCGAATCGAATACTGCTCGATCGCTTCCGGCTGCGTGGTCGGCACGATCAGAACGGCGATCTGGCCGCCCTTGGCCGCTTCGAACGCGGCGAGCTTCTGCTCGAGCGCGTCGCGCTGCTGTGGACTGAGTGTGTTGGTGAGATCGGTGACGCGCGCTTTCAGCGGCGGTACTGCGACTTCAGCACCCGCCCCTGCAAGCAGCAGGGACGCCAGGAGGAGAACGACCGGGAAAAACCATCTTCTCCAGGCCGGGGGCCGGGTGGAAGAAACAAAGCTCACCGCGTTACTTTTCCGCCGGCGCCGGTTTGCTGAAATCGACCTTTGGCGGCTTGCTGATCGCTTTCTCGTTCTCGACCGTGAACTGGGCCTTCTCCTTGAAACCGAACAGCATCGCGGTCAGGTTGCTGGGGAACTGGCGCACGACGACGTTGTACTCGCGCACCGCCTTGATGAAACGGTTGCGCGCCACCGCGATCCGGTTTTCCGTGCCTTCGAGTTGCGCCTGCAGATCGCGGAAATTCTTATCCGACTTGAGCTGCGGATAGTTCTCGGCCACCAGCAGCAGCCTTGAGAGCGCCGAGGACAAGGCGCCCTGCGCTTCCTGGAAGCGGGCAAACGCCTGAGGGTCGTTGACGAGTTCCGGCGTCGCCTGGATCGACCCCACGCGGGAGCGCGCCTGTGTCACACCGAGCAGCACCTGCTGCTCCTGCGCTGCAAAGCCCTTCACCGTCTCGACGAGATTCGGGATCAGATCTACGCGGCGCTGGTACTGGTTGAGCACTTCCGCCCACGCCGCCTTGATCTGCTCGTCGGTCGATTGCAGGTCGTTGTAGCCGCACCCCTGCAGCAACGCCGTCAACGCAAACGCGATTGTCGCGAAAACTTTCCTGCCCATGATCGCTCTCCGTCCGCTTCTGCGCCGTTTCAGTCGCTGCCGGCAGCGGGTGCGTCGCTCAGATACTGCTCTTTCGTGATCACCCTGCCCGCCGAGATGGCTTCGTTGAAATGCGCGTTGCCACAATGCGTTCCTGAACCCGCCAACGCGGTAAAGCCTGCAGCCGCCGACTCGCCTATCCGTTCAAGCTGCGCTTGTCCACCGCGAGCGCCGCCTCGCGCATCACTTCCGACATCGACGGGTGCGCGTGGCAGATGCGCGCGATGTCCTCCGAGGACGCGCCGAATTCGATCGCCACCACGGCCTCCGCGATCAGTTCGGATGCGAGGCTGCCGATCGCGTGGACGCCGAGAATTCGGTCGGTCCGGGCATCGGCCAGGATCTTGATGAAGCCCTCGGCTTCGTCGCGGCCGAGGGCGCGGCCGTTGTAGGCGAACGGAAAGCGCCCGGCGCGGTACGCGACGCCCTCGGCCCTGAGCTGCTGCTCGGTCTTTCCGACCCACGCGATCTCGGGCATGGTGTACATGACCCAGGGAATCGCGTCGTAGTTCACATGCCCGTGCTGGCCGGCGATGATCTCGGCGACCATCACGCCCTCGTCCTCGCCTTTGTGCGCGAGCATCGGCCCGCGCACCACGTCGCCCACCGCGTACACCCGCGGCAGGCTGGCGCGGCAGTTCTTGTCCACTTCGACGAAGCCCCGTTCGTCGATCCGCAGGCCGACGTTTTCGGCGCCGAGCCCTTCGGTGTTCGGCGCGCGGCCGATCGAGACGATGAGCCGGTCGCACTCGAGCGTCGCCGCCTTTCCGTTGGCGGTTTCGTAGGCGACCGAGACTCCCTTGCGGGTGCGGGTCACGGCACCGACCCTTGCGCCCAGTTCGATCGAAAGGCCACGCTCGCCGGTGAAGATCCGCCAGGCTTCCTTCGCCACCGACTCGTCCGCGACGCCGAGGAAATCCGGCAGCGCTTCCAGGATCTTCACTTCGGACCCCAGGCGGCGCCAGACGCTGCCCAGCTCCAGGCCGATCACCCCGGCGCCGATCACGCCGAGCCGCGCCGGAACCGAATCGAAGGCGAGCGCGCCTTCGTTGTCGCACACGATGCGGTTGTCCACCGGCACGTCCGGCAAGTGCCGCGCGCACGAGCCGGTGGCGATGATGACGTTCCTCGCCTCGAGCGTTTCGGTGCCCTGTTCGCCTTTCACTTCGAGCTTCCACGTGGTGCCGCCGGAGACGAACCGGCCATGGCCCTGCAGCCACGTGACCTTGTTCTTCTTGAACAGCCCGGCGATCCCCGCAGTCATCTTGCGCACGATCTGGTCCTTGCGCTCGAGCATCTGCCGCAGGTCGAACCCGACCCCGCTCACCTGGATCCCGTGCGCCTTCAGCTTGTGCTGCGCGCGCTCGTAGTTTTCCGAGGATTCGAGCAGCGCCTTGGAGGGGATGCAGCCGACATTGAGGCAGGTCCCGCCGAGCGCGTATTGCCCGTCCGGGTTCTTCCATTTCTCGATGCACGCGGTCGCGAGCCCCAGCTGCGCGGCCCGGATCGCCGCCACGTAGCCCGCAGGGCCGGCGCCGATCACCGCGACGTCGAACGATCGCGCCATCAGATCTCCAGCACGAGCCGCGCCGGATCCTCGAGCGCTTCCTTGATCGCGACCAGGAACAGCACCGCCTCGCGGCCGTCGATGATCCGGTGATCGTACGAAAGCGCGAGGTAATTCATCGGCCGGATCACGATCTGGCCGTCCTCCACCACCGCGCGGTCCTTGGTCGCGTGCACGCCCAGGATCGCCGACTGCGGCGGATTGATGATCGGCGTCGAGAGCATCGAGCCGAACACGCCGCCGTTCGAGATCGAGAACGTGCCGCCGGTGAGTTCCTCGATCGCGAGCTTGCCGTCCTGCGCGCGCTTGCCGAAATCCGCGATCTGTTTCTCGATCGCCGCGAACGAAAGCTGGTCGCAGTTGCGCAGCACCGGCACCACCAGCCCGCGCGGGCTGCCCACGGCGACCCCGATATCGAAATAGCCGTGATAGACGATGTCGGTGCCGTCCACCGATGCATTGACGATCGGAAAACGCTTGAGCGCGTGCACCACCGCCTTGACGAAGAACGACATGAACCCGAGGCGCACGCCGTGTTCTTTTTCGAACCGCTCCTGGTACTTCCTGCGCAATGCCATGACCGGCTGCATGTTGACTTCGTTGAACGTAGTCAGGATCGCGGCCGTCGCCTGCGATTCGACGAGCCGTTCGGCGACGCGCTGGCGCAGGCGCGACATCGGCACCCGCTGCTCGGGGCGACCCGCGAGCAGTTCCTCGATATTCACCGGCGCGCGCGGCTGCGGCAGCGCCGGTTTTGCCGCCGGCGGCGGCGCCGGGGGCGGCGGCACTGCCGCGTAGGAGCCGGGCCTTGCCATGTGTTCGAGCACATCGGCCTTGGTGACCCGCCCGTCGCGTCCCGAGCCCTGGATCTTGGCCGGATCGATCCCCTTCTCGGCGGCGAGCTTCTGCGCCGCGGGCATCACGGGAGGAGCAGACCGCGCCACGCGAACGTCCTGTTTCGGAGCCGTGGCAGGAACGGCCACGGCCGCGATCGATGAAACTCCGGCTTTGGCCTCGGTGTCGATCGTGGCAATGACCTCGCCGGACACGACCGTCGCGCGGCTGTTCTTGATCACTTTGACCAGGACGCCGTCGGCGGGAGCGGGCAGCTCGAGCACCACCTTGTCGGTTTCGATGTCGATCAGGTTTTCGTCGCGCGTTACCGGCTCGCCTTCCTGCTTGTGCCATTCGAGCAGCGTCGCTTCGGCGACCGACTCCGAGAGCTGCGGTATCCTGACTTCGACCAGCATGGTCTATGACTGCCCCGCGGGGTGCAGCATTTCGTCCTTGCGGATCTTGTCGCGGAACGCGGCCGCGACGAGCGCTTTCTGCTGCTCGACGTGGAGCGCCATGTAGCCGACCGCGGGGGACGAGGACGACGGTCGCAGCGCATAGCTCAGGATCTGGTCCGGCCGCATGTGGCGCAGCAGGTAATGCTGGATGCGATGCCACGCGCCCTGGTTCCCGGGCTCTTCCTGGCACCACACCACCTCCTTTGCCCTGGGATAGCGGTTGAGTTCCTCCTCGAAGCGCCGGTGCGGGAACGGATAGAGCTGCTCCAGGCGCAGGATCGCAACGTCGCTGGCGCGCCTTTCGCTGCGGGCTGCAGCGAGGTCGTAGTAGACCTTGCCGCTGCACACCACCACGCGGCGCACCCGGGCCGGGTCCAGCTTCCCGACGTCGCCGATCACCGTCTCGAATTCCCCGGAAACGAGATCCGCGAGCCGCGAGGCGGCGTCCTTTGCCCGCAGCAACGATTTCGGCGTCATGACGACAAGCGGCTTGCGCAACGGCCGCAGCATCTGACGCCGCAGCAGGTGGAAGATCTGCGCCGCATTCGAGGGCGCGCACACCTGGATGTTGTATTCGGCGCAGAGCTGCATGAACCGCTCGAGCCGCGCCGAGGAATGCTCCGGTCCCTGGCCTTCGTAGCCGTGCGGGAGCAGCATCACCAGCCCGCAGATGCGGCCCCATTTCTGCTCGCCCGAGCTGATGAACTGGTCGATCACTACCTGGGCGCCGTTGGCGAAGTCGCCGAACTGCGCTTCCCAGACGACGAGTGCGTTCGGTTCCGCGGTCGAGAACCCGTATTCGAACGCGAGCACCGCCTCCTCCGAAAGCACCGAATCGATGATCAGAAAACTCCCCTGGTCCCTGCCGAGGTGCTGCAGCGGGACATAGATTCCCTGGTCCCACCGCTCCCGATCCTGGTCGTGCAGCACGGCGTGCCGGTGCGCGAACGTGCCGCGGCCGCAATCCTGGCCCGAGATGCGCACGTCGAAGCCGTTCGCGAGCAGCGTCCCGTAGGCGAGCGACTCGGCCATGCCCCAGTCCACGGCGATCTTGCCCTGCGCCATCTGCCTGCGGTTCTCGATCACGCGCGCCACGCTCGGATGAAGCCGGAAGTCCTCGGGAATGCCGGTCAGCCGTTCGCCGAGGCGCTGCAGTTCGGCCGCCGGCACCCGCGTGTCCGCGCTGTCGGTCCATTTCGCGCCGAGAAACGGCGCCCAGTCGACGGCGAACTTGTTCTTGAAGTTGGAGATGACCGGGTTCACCGTGTGGCGACCCGCGTCCAGGGCGGCGCGAAAGCTCTTGATCATCGCGTCCGGCTCGCCCGCCTCGACCACACCCTGCGCGACCAGCCGGTCGGCATAGAGCTTGCGGGTCCCCGGATGCTGCGCAATCTTCTTGTACATCAGCGGCTGCGTCACCAGCGGCTCGTCCTGCTCGTTGTGGCCGAGCTTGCGGAAGCACACGATGTCGACGACCACGTCCTTGTGGAACTGCCGCCGGAAGTCGAGCGCGAGCTGCGTCACGTAGAGCACCGCTTCCGGGTCGTCGCCGTTGACGTGAAAGATCGGCGCCTCGACCATCTTCGCCACGTCGCTGCAGTAGATCGTCGAGCGCGTGTCGCGCGGATCCGAGGTGGTGAAGCCGATCTGGTTGTTGACGATGAGGTGCACCGTCCCGCCGGTCCCGTAGCCGCGGGTGCCGGAAAGGTTGAGCGTCTCCATCACCACTCCCTGTCCGGAGAACGCCGCGTCGCCGTGCACCAGGATCGGCAGCACCTGGTCGCCCGTCTTGTCGTCGCGCCGGCGCTGGCGCGCCCGCACCGAGCCCTCCACCACCGGATTCACGATCTCCAGGTGCGACGGATTGAAGGCGAGCGAGATGTGCACCGGACCGCCCGCGGTGGAGATGTCGGAGGAGAACCCGTTGTGATACTTCACGTCCCCGGAGGGCAAGGCCTGCGCGTGCTTGCCCTCGAATTCGAGAAACAGGTCCTTGGGCAGCTTGCCGAGGACGTTCACCAGCACGTTCAGGCGCCCGCGATGCGCCATGCCGATCACGATCTCCTGCACGCCGCCCGCCCCCGCGCGCTGGATCAGCTCGTCGATCGCGGGAATCAGGCTCTCGCCGCCCTCGAGCGAAAAGCGCTTCTGCCCGACGTACCGGGTGTGGAGGTACCGTTCGAGATGCTCGGCCTCGGTGAGCTTCTGCAGCAGGCGTTTCTGCTGGTCGACGGCAAGCCGGGGCACCGCGCGGCACGGCTCGATCCGCTCCTGGATCCAGAGGCGCTGCGCGCGCTCGCTGATGAACATGAATTCGAAGCCGATGTTGCGGCAGTAGGTCTCCTGCAGCGCCTGCAGCAGGCCGCGCAGCGACGTGCGGTCCAGTCCGACGAACGAGCCGGCGTTCACCTCGCGGTCGAGGTCGGACTCGGTGAGATCGTAGTAGCCGGGCTCGAGCTCCGGCGCCGGGTTGCGCGGCAGGCGCTTGAGCGGATCGAGCGTCGCCCAGCGCGCCCCCGTGATGCGGTAGGAGGTGACCAGCAGCAGCGCCGCCACCTGCAGCCGCTCGTCGCTGCCGGGCATCGCCGGCGCCCGCGCACCCAGCTCGCCCGCCTTCGCGCGTTGCACGAACGACTGCACGATCGGCGCGTGCGCCACGTCCTTGCCGTCGCCCGCGCCCGGCAACTGCTGCACGGCGTCGAAGTACTCGCGCCACTCGCCGGGCACCGCCGCGGGGTCGGCGAGGTACTGCTCGTACAGCTCCTCGATGAACGGTGCGTTGCCGCCGAACAGGTACGAGTTCGCGAGCAGCTGCTTGAGCATTGCGCGCTACCTCTTGTCGATCGGCTTCACCTCGCGGCGCGTGGCGCCCTTGTAGAGCTGGCGCGGCCGCCCGATCTTGTACTCGGGATCCGAGATCATTTCCTGCCACTGCGCGATCCAGCCCACGGTGCGCGCCAGCGCGAAGATGCAGGTGAACATCGACACCGGGATGCCGAGCGCCCGCTGCACGATCCCCGAATAGAAGTCCACGTTCGGGTAGAGCTTGCGGCTGACGAAGTAGTCGTCCTCGAGCGCGATTTTCTCCAGCGCGATCGCGAGCTTGAACAGCCGGTCGTTGCCCAGCCCCAGTTCGTTCAGCACCTCGTGGCAGGTCTCGCGCATGAGCTTGGCGCGCGGATCGTAGTTCTTGTACACGCGGTGCCCGAAGCCCATCAGCCGCACGCCCGAATTCTTGTCCTTGGCGCGCTTGATGAATTCGCCCACCTTGGAGGCGTCACCGATTTCATCCAGCATCTGCAGGCAGGCCTCGTTGGCGCCGCCGTGCGCCGGCCCCCACAGGCACGCGATCCCCGCGGCGATGCAGGCGAACGGATTGGCGCCCGAAGATCCCGAGAGCCGCACCGTCGAAGTGGACGCGTTCTGCTCGTGGTCGGCGTGCAGGATGAAGATGCGGTCGAGCGCGCGCACCAGCACGGCGTTCAGCTTGTACTCCTCCGCCGGCACCGCGAACATCATGCGCATGAAGTTCGCGGTGTAGCCAAGATCGTTCTTCGGGTACACGAAGGGCTGGCCGACCGAATACTTGTAGGCCATGGCGACGATCGTCGGCAGCTTGGCGATGAGACGGAACGCCGCGATCTTGCGGTGCTCGGGATCGTTGATGTCGAGCGAATCGTGGTAGAACGCCGACAGTGCTCCGACCACCCCGACCATGGTCGCCATCGGGTGCGCGTCGCGCCGGAACCCGGTGAAGAAGCGGTTGAGCTGGTCGTGCACCATCGTGTGCCGCGTCACCGTGCCGACGAATTTCTGCTTCTCCGCCTGGTTCGGCAGCTCGCCGTTCAGCAGCAGGTAGCACACTTCGAGAAAGTCGCAGTGCTGGGCGAGCTGCTCGATCGGGTAGCCGCGGTAGAGCAGCACGCCGGCGTCGCCGTCGATGTAGGTGATGGTGGAGCTGCAGCTCGCGGTCGAAAGGTAGCCCGGGTCGTAGGTGAAGAGCCCGGCCTTGCCGTAGAGCGTGCGGATGTCGACGACCTCGGGTCCGATCGAGCCTTCGAGCACGGGAAACTCGTACGCCCGCCCGTCGGTCAGCGTCAGTGTCGCTTTCTTGTCCATGTCCGTTTCCTCGTCAGGTTGCCGATTCGGTGCGCAGCAGTGAGACGATGCCGCTCTGCCGGGGATCGTAGCGCTCGCTGCGACCGCTGACGATGTCCCACAGCTCGGGATCCGCGCGCTCGAGCAGCTCTGCGAGCCGCTCGAGCTGTTCCTCGCCCAGGTCCGGCAGGTGCCTGCGCAGGAAGCTGTCCAGCACGAGGTCGAGTTCGAGCATGCCTCGCCGGCATCTCCATTTCAGCCGTTCCCGCGCCGCACGGTCCATCACACCGCCCGCCTGACCATCAGCTCCTTGATCCTGCCGATCGCCGCCGTGGGGTTGAGGCCCTTGGGGCAGACATCCACGCAGTTCATGATCGTATGGCAGCGGAACAGCCGGTACGGATCCTCGAGATCGTCGAGCCGCTCGCTCGCGGCCTGGTCGCGCGTGTCGGCAAGGAAACGGTAGGCCTGCAGCAGGCCCGCCGGGCCGACGAACTTGTCCGGGTTCCACCAGAACGACGGGCAGGCGGTCGAGCAGCAGGCGCACAGGATGCATTCGTAGAGTCCGTTGAGCTCATCGCGCTCCGCGGGCGACTGCAGGCGCTCGTGCTCGGGCGGAGCGTCGTGGTTGATCAGGTACGGCCTGACCGAATGATACTGCTTGAAGAACTGCGTCATGTCCACGATCAGGTCGCGGATCACCGGCAGGCCGGGCAGCGGCCGCAGCGTGACATGATCCGGGAGATCGGCGATCTTGGTGATGCAGGCGAGCCCGTTTCTGCCGTTGATGTTGATCGCGTCCGAGCCGCACACGCCCTCGCGGCAGGAGCGCCGGAAGGCGAGCGACTCGTCCCGGGCCTTGATCCGGACCATCGCGTCGAGCAGCATGCGATCGGCGGGATCGAGGCGGATGTCGTAATCCTTCAGGTAGGGACGCTCGTCCTTGTCCGGGTCGTAGCGGTAGATCGAGAAACGCATGGCTCAGTAGGTCCTCGCCTTGGGCTCGAACGGCTCGACCGTCATCGGCCGCAGATGCACCGGCTTGTACCCGATGCGGTTGCCCTCCTTATACCAGAGGGTGTGCTTGAGCCACGCCCGGTCGTCGCGCGCCGGGAAATCGCTGCGCGCCTGCGCGCCGCGGCTTTCCTTGCGCGCCTCCGCCGAGACGATGGTGGCGAGCGCCGTGTCGACCAGGTTGTCGAGTTCGAGCGCCTCGATGCGCGCCGTGTTGAAGACCTTGGAGCGGTCGCTGACGTAGGTGTGGGCCGCCCGCTGGGCGATCGCCTTGACCTTGGCAGCCCCGTCGACGAGCAGCTCGGGAAACCGGAAAACGCCGCAATGCGCCTGCATCGTGCGGCGCAGGTCGTCCGCCACCTCGGCCACGCGCTCGCCGGAGATCGCGACATCGAGCCGCGCCAGCCGGGCACGGGTAAGCTCGCCCGCGCCCTTGGGCAGGTTGCGGTGCGGCCTGGGGAGCGCGCGCACGTCCTTGATCATCTGCTCGCCCGCGGCCTTGCCGAACACGAGCAGATCGAGGAGCGAGTTGGTGCCCAGGCGATTCGCCCCATGCACCGAGACGCAGGCACATTCGCCCGAGGCGTACAGCCCCGGGACGATGCTTTCCGGGCTGGCGCCTTCGGGCACCACCACCTGCCCGAGGTAGTTGGTCGGAATCCCTCCCATCTGGTAATGCGCCGTGGGCACCACCGGAATGGGATCGCGCACCGGATCGGCATTGGCGAACTTGATCGAGATCTCGCGGATACCGGGCAGGCGCTGGTTGATCACCTCGGGTCCGAGATGATCGAGCTTGAGCAGCAGGTGATCGGCTTGCGGGCCGCAGCCGCGCCCGTCCTTGATTTCGGTGGTCATGGCGCGCGAAACCACGTCGCGGCTCGCGAGGTCCCTGGCGTTCGGCGCATAGCGCTCCATGAAGCGCTCGCCGTTCTTGTTGAGCAGGTAGCCGCCCTCGCCGCGCACCCCTTCGGTGATCAGGATGCCCGCGCCGGCAACGCCGGTCGGGTGAAACTGCCAGAACTCCAGGTCCTGGAGCGGGATCCCGGCGCGCGCCGCCATCCCGAGACCGTCGCCGGTGTTGATGAAGGCGTTGGTCGTGGCCCAGAAAATCCTCCCTGCGCCGCCCGTGGCGAGGAGCGTCGCCTTTCCCTGCAGCAGGGAAACCTCCCCGGTCTCCATCTCGAGCGCGGTGACGCCCGCGACCGCGCCGTCGGGATCGCGGATCAGGTCGAGCGCCATCCACTCGACGAAGAACTGCGTGTTGGCGCGCACGTTCTGCTGGTACAGCGTGTGCAGCATCGCGTGGCCGGTGCGGTCCGCCACGGCGCAGGAGCGCAACGCCATCTTGCTGCTGCCGTAGTCCTGCGTATGGCCGCCGAACGGGCGCTGGTAGATCCTGCCGTTCTCGAGGCGATCGAACGGCATTCCCATGTGCTCGAGCTCGATCACCACTTCGTTCGCCCGGCGGCACATGTACTCGATCGCATCCTGGTCGCCGAGGTAGTCCGACCCCTTGACCGTGTCGTACATGTGCCAGTGCCAGCTGTCCTCGCTCGAATTGCCGAGCGGCGCCGCGATGCCGCCCTGCGCGGCGACGGTGTGCGAGCGCGTCGGAAACACCTTCGAGAGCACGGCGACCTTGAGGCCTGCGCGGGCGAGCTCGAGCGCCGCGCGCAGACCCGAGCCGCCGGCGCCGACCACCAGCGCATCGAACCTGCGGACCGCCAGCGATGCGCTCATCGCCAGAGAATCTGGATTGTCCAGCCGAGGTACGCGGCGATCGTCACCAGCACGAGCACCTGGAGCGCGAGGCGCGCGCCGTCCGGCCTGACGTAGTCCATGAGAATGTCGCGCACGCCGACCCACATGTGCCAGGCGACGCTCACCGCGAAAAGCAGCGTCGCCACCCGCATCCAGCCCTGCGCAAACAGGTCGCGCCACACGGCGAACGAAAGCGGCGGCCCGGGGAGGAGCACCGCGCCCGCGATCACGGTGTAGATCGCCATGATTACCGCGGTGATCCGCTGCGCGAGCCAGTCGCGCAGCCCGTAATGGGCGCCCACCACGATCCGCTTCACCATATCCGTGCCCCGAGCAGGGCTGTAGCGGCGAGCCCCGCGACGATCGCCACGATGCCCGTGATGCGCGCCGTGTCCTTGTCCACGCCCTTGTGCAGGTCGAGGGCGAGGAACCGGACCCCGGCGAAGAAATGGTGGCAATATGCCCAGATCAGCACCAGCAGGGACACCTTCACGAGCGGCACTCCGAGGTAGCGCTTCACGGATTCGAACCCGGCCGCCGAGGAAAGACTGCGGTCGAGCAGGAACAGCAGCCAGAGCACGGCGAAGAACAGCAGCGCACCGCTCACCCGGTGCAGGATCGAAACCCAGCCCGCAAGCGGAAGACGGATCTCGAACAAAAGCGCAGCGAGATTCAGATACTTGGGGCGGGGTTTTCGAATCGCTGCGTTCGCCATGGAGGGAGGGAGCAGCACCCGGGCGCTCGCCGTACCTGCGACGATTATAGCGCCGCGAAGTGTTGATCCAACGCATGAGCGGCGCACGTTTCGCATCGGTCCGGCGCAATCGCTACGGTAAAATTCGGCTCAATTCATCCCTCCGCGGAGCCCGTGATGGCCAAGTCTCCCGTACGCGTAGCCGTTACCGGTGCCGCCGGCCAGATCGGCTACGCGCTGCTGTTTCGCATCGCGAGCGGCGCGATGCTCGGCAACGATCAGCCGATCGTCCTGCAACTGCTCGAGATCCCGGACGAAAAGGCGCAGAAAGCCCTCGCGGGCGTGATGATGGAGCTCGACGACTGCGCCTTCCCGCTGCTGCACGCAATGATCGCCACTGCCGACCCGATGGTCGCGTTCAAGGACGCGCAGATCGCGCTTCTGGTCGGGGCGAGGCCGCGCGGGCCCGGCATGGAACGCAAGGACCTGCTCGAGGCGAACGGCAAGATCTTCGCGCCGCAAGGCAAGGCGCTCGATGCGGTCGCGAACCGGGATGTCCGGGTCCTCGTCGTGGGCAATCCGGCAAACACCAACGCGCTCATTGCGATGAAGAGCGCGCCCGGCCTGAAGCCGACGCAGTTCACCGCGATGATGCGCCTTGACCACAACCGCGCGATCTCGCAGGTCGCGCAGAAAATCGGCAAGCCGATCGCCTCGGTGAGGAAAATCACGGTCTGGGGCAATCACTCGGCGACCCAGTACCCGGACCTGTTCCAGGCCGAATGCGAGGGAAGGAAGGTGTGGCCGATGATCAACGACCAGGCCTGGCTCGAGGGGAGCTTCATCCCGACGGTGCAGAAACGCGGCGCCGCGATCATCGCGGCGCGCGGCGTGTCCTCGGCCGCAAGCGCGGCGAACGCGGCGATCGACCACGTGCGCACCTGGGTGCACGGCTCGGCGGATGGCGACTGGGTGACGATGGGCGTGCCCGCGGATGGCGGCTACGCCATTCCCGAAGGCGTGATCTACGGGCAGCCGGTCCAGTGCCGCGACGGCCGGTATCAGGTCGTCCAGGGAATCGAGATCAGCGATTTCAGCCGCAAGCGGATGGAGGCGACGCTGAAGGAGCTTCACGAGGAACGCGACGGCATCCGGCACCTGCTGCCGTAGCGCTCGGGCCGCCACACACAGAGCAGGAGGAAGCGGAGATGGCGCAGTACGAATCCGACATCACGAAGTTCATCCGTCTGTATCTCGAGCAGCATCCCGAGGAAATCGAATCGCAAAGGAAAGGCCGCGCGGTCTGGTGGGACAAGAAGGCCGCCGAACGTTCGCCCGCGCCGCCGGCGCGCCATTCCCCCAAGGCGGGCGGCGCCGACTACACGTTCCTGCCGCTTTCGGAGCCGGAGAACTGAATCGAGGCGCCGGGCCGAGGTGTAGGATGACGCCGATGCCGGGGGAAACGCGGGACGAACTGGAGCGGCGGCTCTCCGAGCTGTCGGCGCAAGTCCGGCACTACCCGACACCCATTGCCCGCTGCGACGAGCATCTCGCCGCGCTGCTCGAAAGCCGCTCGCAGGTGCTCGCGCAGATCCGCCGGATCGATCAAACGCGGCCAAGCGCTGGCGGCTGCACCGCGAGCGCGATCTGGATCAACGACGGAGGGCTCCATGCCGCATGACCTGCACCGCACGCTGCAGCCGCTGAAGGGCGGCCGCTACTATTCGCTGCCGCAGCTCGGCAAGTCCCTGGGCGTCGACGCGTCGCGGCTGCCGATCTCGATCCGCATCGTGCTCGAATCGGTGCTGCGCAACTGCGACGGCAACAAGGTCACCGAGACGCACGTCCGCCAGCTCGCGAACTGGCAGCCGAACGCGCCGCGCAGCGAAGAGATTCCCTTCGTGGTCGCGCGCATCGTGCTGCAGGACTTCACCGGGGTGCCGCTGCTGTGCGATCTCGCCGCCATGCGCGGCGTGGCGCGGAAGATGGGCCGGAACCCGAAGCGGATCGAGCCGCTGGTGCCGGTGGACCTGGTAGTCGATCACTCGGTGCAGGTCGACCATTACGGGTCGAAGAATGCGCTCGACCTCAACATGAAGCTCGAATTCAAGAGGAACCAGGAGCGCTACCAGTTCATGAAATGGGGCATGCAGGCCTTCGACACGTTCAAGGTCGTGCCGCCCGGAATCGGCATCGTGCACCAGGTGAACCTCGAGTACCTGGCGCGCGGCGTGCACCGCAAGGACGGCATCTACTACCCTGACACGCTGGTCGGCACCGACAGCCACACCACGATGATCAACGGCATCGGCGTGGTCGGCTGGGGGGTGGGCGGCATCGAGGCGGAAGCCGGCATGCTCGGCCAGCCGGTGTACTTCCTCACCCCGGACGTGGTCGGCGTTCACCTCAAGGGCAAGCTCCACCCGGCCTGCACCGCGACCGACCTCGTGCTCACGATCACCGAAATGCTGCGCGAGGCGAAAGTGGTCGGCAAATTCGTCGAGTTCTACGGCGAAGGCACCGCCTCGCTCGCCCTGCCCGACCGCGCCACGGTCGCCAACATGGCGCCCGAATACGGCGCCACCATGGGATTTTTCCCGGTGGACGAGAAGACGGTCGCCTACCTGAAGGGCACCGGCCGCAGCGCGGCGGAACTCGCGGCGTTCACCGCCTACTTCAAGGCGCAGAAACTCTTCGGCATCCCGCGGCACGGCGACATCGATTACAGCCAGGTCCTCGAACTCGATCTCGCGCGCATCCAGCCTTCGCTCGCGGGGCCCAAGCGGCCGCAGGACCGCATCGACCTCGACAAGGTGAAGCACACCTTCACCGGTCTTTTCTCCAAGCCGGTGAGCGAGAACGGGTTCAACCGCAAGCCCGAGGACCTGGGCCGCGCCCACCGGACCATCGACGGCATCGAGCTGAAGAACGGCGATGTGCTGATCGCCGCGATCACCTCGTGCACCAACACATCGAACCCCGGGGTGCTGCTCGCCGCGGGCCTGCTGGCGAAGAAGGCGGTGGAGCTCGGCCTGAAGGTGAAGCCGCACATCAAGACCTCGCTCGCGCCGGGCTCGCGCGTGGTCACCGACTACCTCACCAAGTCGGGACTCCTGCCGTACCTCGAGAAACTCGGCTTCTACCTCGCCGGCTACGGCTGCACGACGTGCATCGGCAACTCGGGCCCGCTCGCACAGCCGATCGAGGAAGCGGTGGTCAAGAACGACCTCGTGTGCGCCGCGGTGCTGTCGGGCAACCGCAATTTCGAGGCGCGCATCCACCCGAACATCCGCGCCAACTTTCTCGCTTCGCCGCCGCTGGTGGTCGCCTACGCGATCGCCGGCTCGGTGCTGAAGGACTTCCGCACCGAGCCGATCGGCAAATCGGGCGACGGCAAGGACGTCTACATCGGCCACATCTGGCCGAGCGCCGGCGACGTCGCCGGACTGATGAAGCTCGCGATGGATGCCGGCACCTTCCAGCGCCTGTACAGCAATCTGGGCGCCGCCAATCCGCTGTGGAAGAAGATTGCGGCGCCTGCCGGGCAGGTCTACAGCTGGCCGAAGTCCACCTACATCGCCGAGCCGCCGTTCTTCGCCGATTTCGCGATGCAGCCCGCAAGCCCCGGCGACATCCGCGGCGCGCGGATCCTGGGCATCTTCGGCGACTCGGTGACGACCGATCACATCAGCCCCGCGGGATCGATCAAGCCGACCTCCCCCGCCGGCATTTACCTGCTCGAGCACGACGTCGCGGTCGCCGATTTCAATTCCTACGGCGCGCGGCGCGGCAACCACGAAGTGATGATGCGCGGCACGTTCGCCAATGTGCGGATCAAGAACCTGATGCTGCCGGGAACCGAGGGCGGCGTGACGCTCTACAAGGGCGAGAAGATGCCGATCTACGACGCGGCGATGCGCTACATCGCCGACCGGACCCCGACCGTCGTCTTCGGCGGCGAGGAATACGGCACCGGCTCCTCGCGCGATTGGGCCGCCAAGGGGACCCAGCTCCTCGGCGTGAAGGCGGTGATCGCGCGCAGCTTCGAGCGCATCCACCGCTCGAATCTCGTCGGCATGGGCGTCCTTCCGCTGCAGTTCAAGGGATCGGATTCGGCGCAGTCGCTCGGCCTGAAGGGCGATGAAGAGATCGAGATCGCGGGCCTGGCAAGCATCCTGCCGCAGCAGGACATCGTGCTCGCCATCCGGCGCGCCGACGGCTCGCGCCAGGAGATCACGGTGCTCTGCCGGATCGATACCGCGATCGAGGTGGACTACTACCGCCACGGCGGCATCCTGCCCTATGTCCTGCGCGGACTCATGGCCGCGCCGGACACGGCGGCGAAGAGCGCGGCCTGATTCGATTATCCAGCCCTTGCTAGCGTGTGCGGGCGAGAAAGTGCGCCATGGCGCGGATCTCGGCGTCGGAAACGCCGTAGAGCGCGGCGTTCATGAGCGTGTCGCTCCCGGGCGGGGGCGCGTCGCGGAACGTGCGCAGGATGTCGACGAGATAGTCCTCGCGCTGCGCGGCGAGCCGCGGCATATGCGCCTGGCCGCTGAAATCGGGCAGATGGCAGGTTCCGCAACGGTACTTGGCCGCGAGCGCACGCCCCTCGGCGAACAGTCTTTCGTCGGTCTTGCCCGCCTCCCCGCGCGCCGGCAGCTTCGCAAAGTGCGCGGCGATGGCAACGATCTCGCGGTCGCTCGCGCCCTTCAGGAGTTGCTGCATGGGCGCGCTCCCGCGCAGCCCTTCGCGCATCAGGATCATCAGGTTCTCGAGGAATACCCTGGGCTGCGCGGCGAGGGACGGAATTCCCGGCGTGACGGAGTTTCCGTCCGCGTTGTGGCAACCGGCGCAGACCTTGAGCCGCTCCTCGACCTCGGCCTGGCCGGTGCAAACAAAAAGGGCGGTGAGCAGGCCCGCCCACCGCCCCTTGATCCGAAAGGCCACTATTTTTTCTTGCCGCCGCTGTAGCTCACCCGGTAGATCGCCCCCAGCTGCTCGTCCGACACCAGCAGCGCGCCGTCGGGCATCTGCAGCAGGTACGCCGGGCGCCCCCAGAACTTGTCTTCCTTCGCGTCCAGGAATCCCGTCAGGAACGGTGTGACCTTGGCGTTCTTGCCGTCGGCACCCGCCCTTACATTCACCACGTCGTAGCCGAACTTCTTGGTGCGGTTCCACGAGCCCTTGCGCGCGATGAACAAGGTGTTCTTGTACTCCGCCGGGAACATGCTGCCGGTATAGAACTTGGTCCCCAGGACCGCGGCGTGCGGCCCAAGCGTAGTCACGGGCTTGGTCACGCCCTTGCATGGATCGGCTTTCTTGATGTCGGCGTCCGGCACGCCGTTGGCGTGACAGTACGGGTAGCCGAAGAACAGGCCCGGTTTCGCCAGGCGATTCAGCTCTTCTTCCGGGCCGGCATCGCCCATCCAGTCGCGCCCCTGGTCGACGAACCACAGTTCGCCCGTCTTCGGATGCCAATCGAAGCCGAGCGAATTGCGAATGCCCGTGGCAAGGACTTCCATCCCCGAGCCATCGGCGTTGTAGCGCCGGATCTGGGCGTATTCCTTGGGCGGCTCGCAGATGTTGCACGGTGCGCCGAACGGCACGTAGAGCTTCTTGTCGGGGCCGAAGTTGATGTATTTCCAGTTGTGGTGCTGCTCGGGCGGCAAATTGAACGCCGCCGTCATGTCCACCGGCTGCACATCGGGCTTGTTCTCGATGCCGTCGTAGCGCAGCACCTTGTCGATCGCCATCACATACAGAGCGCCGCCCTGGAACGCGACGCCCGCCGGCTGGGTGAGCTTGTCGACCACCACTCGGGTCGTACGCTTGTCGCCTTGATCGGTCACTTCGTACACGCGTCCGATCGCCCGGGTGCCGACGTAGATCTTGCCCTTGTCTCCGCGGGCCATCGCCCGCCCGCCGGGGGTGCCGGTCGACCAGACCTCGACCTTGAAGCCCTTGGGCAGCTTCAGCTTGTCGATCGGAATTTCGCTGGCCGGCGTTTCGGTCATCTTGCCTGCGTGCGGCGCGAGCTTCGAATCGGCCATCGCCGCCGGTTTGCCCTGCTGCCACGCCGGAGGCGGCTTGGGTTTGTCCTGCGCCTGCGCGCTTGCGAATGCCGCCAGCACTGCGGCGGC
>Ga0209399_10000274_pt1 | contig 32386 bp, 31 predicted proteins | sample OV2TP3_FD_184130 | JGI IMG/M metagenome (GOLD analysis project Ga0209399, IMG submission 184130) | Hot spring microbial communities from Beatty, Nevada to study Microbial Dark Matter (Phase II) - OV2 TP3 (SPAdes) (version 3) | ecosystem: Environmental > Aquatic > Thermal springs > Hot (42-90C) ... | reverse complement strand
AATCTCACTTGGCCAAAATCAATGAAATGGGGGAACTCGGATTTAACGTGGGTGAGGCCGTTACGTAAAATTCTCGTGATTTTTGACGGAGAACTCGTGAACGAAGCGATTCACCTTGGTACGCGAGAAAAAATCCCTGGTTTGGGAGGTGGTCGCCCGCCGTTGCCGAATGAGAAAGTAATAAATTTTTCCTCGGAAACCACCGGCCATCCGTTCCTGGCGCCGCGGCCGTTCAAGGTCCGGAACTTTGCGGACTACAAGAAGAAGCTGAAGTCGGCCAAGGTCATCCTCGATGCGGCCGAGCGGCGGCAGAAAATCCAGGCCGACGCCGAGAAGCTGGCGAAGAAGGCCGGCCTGAAGTTGAAGCGCGATCCAGGGCTGCTCTACGAAGTGGCCGGGCTGGTCGAGTGGCCGGTCTGCAAGTTGGGCGCCATCGACAACGCGTTCATGGAGCTGCCGCCGGAGCTGCTGACCACGGTAATGCGCCATCACCAGAAGTATTTTGCCCTCACGGATTCCAAGGGCCGGCTGGCGCCCAAGTTCGTCGTCGTCCTCAACACCGAGACCCGCGACGGCGGCAAGGCGGCGGTCGCCGGCAACGAGCGGGTACTACGGGCGCGGCTGGCCGACGCACGGTTCTTCTGGGACCAGGACCGCAAGCGCACCCTGGAAAGCCGCGTCGGCGACCTCGGCGGCCGGGTGTTCCACGCCAAGCTCGGCGCCGTCTGGGACAAGGTCGGGCGCATCGCCGCGCTGGCCGAGAAGCTCGCCCCTCCCTGCAAGGCCGAGCCGGCCGACGCCGCCCGCGCCGCGACGCTGGCCAAGGCCGACCTTTCCACCGGCATGGTCGGCGAGTTCCCGGAATTGCAAGGCATCATCGGGCGCTACTACGCGCTCCACGACGGCGAGAAGCCGGCGGTCGCCGACGCCGTCGCCGAGCACTATTCGCCGCAGGGCCCCAACGACGACTGCCCGTCGAAGCCGGTCAGCGTCGCCGTCGCCTTGGCCGACAAGATCGACACGCTCGTCGGGTTCTGGTCGGTGGGCGAGAAGCCGACCGGCTCGCGCGATCCGTTCGCGCTGCGTCGCGCCGCCTTGGGGGTCATCCGCCTGATCGTCGAGAACAAGCTCAGGCTGCCCTTGGGCCCGGCGTTCGCCGCCGCCAAAGGCGGCTTCGCCGGCATCGAGGGCGGCTTCGACGCCGCCGACCTGCTCGCGTTCGTCGCCGAGCGCCTGAAGGTGCACCTGCGTGACAAGGGAGTGCGCCACGACCTCATCGACGCGGTGTTCTCGCTCGGCGGCGAGGACGACCTGGTGCGGCTGCTCGCCAGGGTCGACGCCCTCGGCAAGTTCCTCAAGTCCAGCGACGGCGCCAACCTGCACGTCGCCTACAAGCGCGCAGCCAACATCGTCCGCATCGAGGTGAAGAAAGACAAAAGGCGCTACGACGGCGCCTACGATGTAACCCTGCTCGCCCAGGACGAGGAACGCACCCTCGCCACCTTCCTCGCCGCCGCCACCGAGGGCGCCAAGGAAGCGATTCGCCTCGAGGACTTCACCGGCGCCATGGCGGCGCTGGCCCGGCTCCGGCGGCCGGTGGACGATTTCTTCGACCACGTGACCGTCAACTGCGACGACGCCGGGCTAAGGGAGAACCGGCTCAAGCTGCTCGCCGGCATTGGCGCCACCCTCGATCGCGTCGCCGATTTCTCGAAACTCGAAGGCGGAGAGCGATGAAAAAGACCAAGCCCAAGAACAAAAACCGCAAGACCAGGACCGCGGCCAGGCGGGCGGCAGGAAAGCAGCCGGCGCGGAAGCGGCGCTCGACGCGCCGCAAGTGGATTTACGAGTTCGGCGCCGGCGCCGCCGAGGGCCGCGCATCCATGCGCAAACTGCTCGGCGGCAAGGGGGCGGGGCTGGCCGAGATGAGCCGCCTCGGCGTGCCGGTGCCGCCCGGCTTCACCATCACCACCGAGGTGTGCGCCCATTTCACCCGATCGGGCGGCGACTATCCGGCGGCGCTCGAGGCGGGCGTCGAGCGAGCCCTCGGCCGCGTCGAAAAGGCGCTCGGCCGGGCTTTTGGCGGTATCGAGCGGCCGCTGCTGGTCTCCGTGCGCTCGGGCGCCCGCGCCTCGATGCCCGGCATGATGGACACCGTCCTCAACCTCGGCCTCAACGACCGTACCGTCGAGGGCCTGGCCAAAGACAGCGGCGACCAGCGCTTCGCCTACGACAGCTATCGCCGCTTCATCCAGATGTACGGCGACGTGGTGCTGGGGGTCGAACATCACAACTTCGAGGACATCCTCGAGGACGTGAAGGCCGACCGCGGCGTCGATTTGGACACCGGGCTGTCCGCCGACGACCTGAAACGCGTCGTCGACGCGTACCTGGCGATGGTCGAGAAGACGCTCGGCAAGCCGTTCCCCCAGGACCCGGCGAAGCAGCTATGGGGCGCCATCGGCGCCGTGTTCGGCTCATGGATGAACGAACGCGCCCAAATCTACCGCCGCCTGCACGGTATTCCGGCCGACTGGGGCACCGCCGTCAACGTGCAGGCGATGGTGTTCGGCAACATGGGCGACGATTGCGCCACGGGCGTCTGTTTCACCCGCAACCCATCCACCGGCGACAACCGCTTCTACGGCGAATTCCTGATCAACGCGCAAGGCGAGGACGTGGTCGCCGGCATCCGCACCCCGCAGCCGCTGACCGACGCCGAGAAGAAGGCGACCGGCTCGCGCCTGCAGTCGATGGAAGAGGCGATGCCCAAGGCCTATGCCGACCTCGTCGCCGTGCGCGGACGGCTGGAGCGCCACTACGCCGACATGCAGGACATGGAGTTCACCGTCGAGCGCGGCCGGCTGTGGATGCTGCAGACCCGGTTGGGCAAGCGCACCGCCAAGGCGGCCCTCAAGATAGCCGTCGACATGGTGACGGAAGGCCTGATCACCCGGAGCCAGGCGATCCGGCGCATCGACCCGAGCCAGCTCGACCAGCTCCTGCACCCGACTCTCGATCCCGACGCCGAGCGGCAACTGCTCGGCCGCGGCCTGCCGGCCAGCCCCGGCGCCGCCACCGGGCGGATCGTGTTCAACGCCGCCGACGCCGAGGCGTGGGCCGGGCGCGGCGAGAACGTGGTGCTGGTGCGCACCGAAACCAGCCCCGAGGACATCGGCGGCATGCACGCCAGCGAAGGCATCCTCACCACCCGCGGCGGCATGACCTCGCACGCCGCGGTGGTCGCCCGCGGCATGGGCATCCCGTGCGTGTCGGGGGCAGGCGAGCTGCGCGTCGACTACCGCACCAAGACGTTGTTCGCCGTGGGCGACGAACTCCCGGAAGGCGCGGTGATCACCATCGACGGATCGACCGGCGAGGTAATGAAGGGCACGGTGCCGATGATGCAGCCGGAGCTGACCGGCGATTTCGCCACCCTGATGGCATGGGTGGACAAGGTGCGGACCATGGGCGTGCGCGCCAATGCCGAAACCCCGCTCGACGCCGAGACGGCGCTGCGCTTCGGCGCCGAGGGGATCGGCCTCAGCCGCACCGAGCATATGTTCTTCGACCCGGAGCGCATCGTCCACATGCGCGAGATGATCCTGGCCGCCAACGAAAAGGAACGCCGCCACGCGCTGGACAGGCTGTTGCCGTATCAGCGCGACGACTTCGTCCGGCTGTTCGAGATCATGGACGGCCTGCCGATCACCATCAGGCTGCTCGACCCGCCGTTGAACGAGTTCCTGCCGCATACCGACGAAGACATGGCCGAGGTCGCCGAAGCCGCCGGCACCAGCCTGGAGGCGGTGCGCAACCGCAAGGCGGAACTCGACGAATCGAACCCGATGCTGGGCCATCGCGGCTGCCGGCTCGGCATCACCTATCCGGAGATCTACGAGATGCAGGCGCGCGCCATCTTCGAGGCCGCGGCCCGCGTCATAAAATCCGGCACCAAGGTGAAGCCGGAGATCATGATCCCGCTGGTCTGCATCCGCGCCGAGTTCGACATGCTGAAGGCGGTGATCGACCGCGTCGGCCGCGAGGTGTCGAAGGCCGCCGGCGTCCGTATTCCCTACATGGTCGGCACCATGATCGAGCTGCCGCGGGCAGCCCTGCTGGCGGGAGATATCGCCGAGGTCGCCGAATTCTTCAGCTTCGGCACCAACGACCTCACCCAGACCACCTATGGCTTCTCCCGCGACGACGCCGGCATCTTCCTCGACACCTACCACAAGAAGGGCATCCTGCCCGAGGACCCGTTCATCACCCTCGATCGCGCCGGAGTCGGCGCGCTGGTGCGCATCGGCGCGCGGCGCGGCCGCGCCGTTCGGCCGGACCTGAAGCTCGGCATCTGCGGCGAGCACGGCGGCGATCCCGCCTCGGTGCGCTTTTGCCAGGAGGTGGGACTGGATTACGTGTCGTGCTCGCCCTACCGGGTGCCGATCGCCCGCCTGGCGGCGGCGCAGGCGGCGCTGGGCAAAGGCGGCGAGCGCGACGTTTGAGGCGATGCCCGAGGTTGCGCCCCGCGGCGGCGCCGCGGCCCGGACATAGCGACGGCGGCGGGCTCAACGGAACCCGCCGCCGCTTGGTCTCGAACGGGCGATCCGGTCAGCTGACCACGATCCCGACGGTAATCAGGATCGCGAACGCGCCGACCAGAAGCGCCCATGGCGGTATCTTGAAGCCTTTCGGCTCCCGGGTCTCCTCGGTCATCTATCAATCCCCGTGTCTGTTTCCCGGCCCGCGAGACCGTGTGGAGCGGCCCGAACCGGCCGGGAAAGTTGCGTTACGCCGGGGCAGAAGACCCTGATTTGCCTTGCATGTCAACCACATAAGACCTGGCGATGGCGGATTTCCCCGACCTTCCGGGATGGTGGCGGCAAGGCAAGAAAATGGCAGCGCTCCCGACAGGGTTCGCCGCCGTTCTTGTCGCGCCCCCAATGGGCGCGACGTTGCGCCTAGCTGGTGGCGATGCCGACAACCACCAAAACGGTGATCGCGGCGACCATATAAACCCAGCTTTGATTTTTCAGCGCGGCGATCTTGTTCATCATTGTCGAAAACTCCCCGATATCTGCGAATTCCTGCGCCCGATGTGGGACGGGCGCTTCTTGCTGCATTAGCGATATTGCAACGCAACAAACCTCAATTTACCAGAAACTTTTTTCCTGTCAACATGGCAGATTGATTATGTTTATGGACTCTGTGCAATGCAGCGAAAATGCCCGTATTCCCGGTGTTTTCCGCGACCGGCGGGTGCTTGCTTGACAGCCGTCGCCGTCGCCGGCGAGCCTAGCGCGGGCGGCAAAAATCTCGGCCTTTGCAAGGAGTAGCCGGCCATGGCCAAGCACCCGCACCTCGACCCCGACTGCATCTTCTGTCGCATCATCAAGGGCGAGATTCCGTGCTTCAGGCTGCACGAGGATAAGGACACCCTCGCCTTCATGGACATCAACCCGGTGCTGCCGGGCCACGCCCTGGTGGTGCCGAAGTTCCACACCAAGGACCTGATCGCCACCCCGGCCGAGTGGGTGGGCAAGAGCTTCGCCGCCGCGCGGCGAATCGCCGCGGCGGTCGACAAGACCCTGAAGCCGTCCGGCATCAACATCCTGCAGGCCAACGGCCCCGGCGCGGCGCAGTCGGTGTTGCACCTGCACGTCCACGTCATACCGCGGGCGATGGGCGACGGCCTGACCATGAATTGGACGCTGAAGCCCGGCGACATGGACGCCATCGGCAAGCTCGCCGAGCGCATCCGCGTCAACCTCGAGTGACGGCGCCAATCAGCTCCGGCGGACAAATGTCCGGCGCCTCAGCGCTGGCGGACGAATGTCCAGCGCCTCAGCGCCGGCGGACGAATGTCCAGCGCCTCAGCGCCGGCGGACGAATATGGTCCAATCCGGCAGCGGCCGGTCGTCCGACAGGCTGACGTCGGGAGTGATGTGGCGCGAGCAGAAATCCACGAACTCGCCCGGCTCGGCGTAGTAGAGGCCGGGGTACTGTTGCGCCGCATCGACGCTCAGCATGTTGAAGCCGAGGCCCTTGCGGGTGCGGCTCCACAGTTGCTTGAGGCTGGCCTTGACATAGTCCGCCCATTCGCCGCGGTCGGCGCCCATGCTCATGTTGTAGGTGCCGCAGGCGAAGGTGTAGTCGACATCCTCGGCGAGGATCATGTGGCGCTGGAAGCTGGCGCGCGGGTCGTCGATGCGCCGCCGCGCCTCGTCGATCATCTTCGCCGACAGATCGACGCCGATGTAGCGGCCGCCGTCCAGTATGGGCTTATCCTTGAGGAAATCGAAGAACGCGCCGTAGCCGCAACCGAAATCGGCGACCGCGACGCCGCCCCGGCGGTCGTTCTCGGCGAACAGGCGGCTGAGGATCTGGAAGCGGCGGGTCTGCCGCTCGCCGTCCTTCCAGAACAATGCCCTGGGGTCGGCGCCGTAGAGCGCCAGCTGGCGCTCGTAGCCCGCCAGCACCGGTTCCAGCATGTCCTGGGCACGGACCAGGACCTCCAGCGCGTGCGTCAGCTCGCCGGTCATGCGGCCATTGTAGGGGGCAGGCGCTAAAACGCCATCCACGGCGCCTTCGCCGGCGTTATCGACACTCCGCCCGCCCGCATCGCGCCGCCCGCCTTGGCGGCTTCCGCAAGGGAGTCCAGGCGCAACAACGCCAGCCCGATGCCGCCGTTCTCGGTCGCCGCCGCCGAGCGCAGCTCGCCGGCCTCGCGCCCGGACAGGGTCACCGGGGTGCCGGGCTCGGGAGGCGGCCCGTCGAGCACCACCGGCACCAGTCGCTTCTTGACCAGGCCGCGGTACTTGGTGCGCGCCGTCAGCTCCTGGCCCATATAGCAGCCCTTCTTCCAATCGACGCCGTTGAGCTCGTCGAAGCCGCTCTCGAGCAAAATCGACTTGTCGACGACGAGGTCGCGGCTGCCGTCGGGCAGCCCGAGCCGCAACCGGAGTCGGTCGTAATCGGCGGCCGTCGCCTTGGTCAGTCCGGCCTCGACCAGCGCCGCCTCGGCGTTGCCGCGCGGCAGCACGGCGCGGCCGCCGGCCTCGGCGAGCCTGGGATCGACGAACACGACCCCGGCCCCGACCGGCGCCGCGGCACCCGCCGCCTCGCCGGCCCCGAAGCCGACCCGCCAGTCCGGCCCAAACAGCGCCGCCACGGTGTAGCCGTCGGATACGTCCTCGATCGTCACTTTCGAGCGCAGCTTGTACATTGAAAGGCGCTTTTTAAGGTCGTCGAGGCGGACCCGCTCGCAGTCCAGCAGCAGCGCGCCGTCGAGGCCCAGCACGAAGAAATCGTGCAAGTACTTGCCCTGCGGCGTCAGCAGCGCGGCGTAGATGGCGCGCGCGGGGCCGGCGTTGCGGATGTCGTTCGAGACCAGCCCCTGCAGGAACTGGACGCTGTCCTCTCCGGCCACCCGCAGGAGCCCGCGGTTGTCGAGGATGGCGAATTGGGATCGACCGGCCATCGGTTGCCTTTCGCACCTGCAAATGCCGGGGCAGTATGGCAGAATTGGCGCCCCGCCTCGGCCTTACAGGTAAGGCGACGGCGGCGGCGAGGCAAGGGCGATGGCGCGCGCATGAGAATCCTGTTCATCACCTCGACCCGGGTCGGCGACGCCATCCTGTCGACCGGGCTTTTGAACAAGCTGATCTCCGAAAATCCGGACGCCCGCGTCACCGTCGCCTGCGGCCCGGCGGCGGCGCCGCTGTTCGAGGCGGTGCCCAACCTCGAGCGGATCATCGTCCTCGACAAGATGGTGCTGTCGCTGCACTGGCTCGGGATGTGGTCGCTGACGGTGGGCATGTGGTGGGACGTGTTGGTGGATTTGCGCAACACGCCGGTGTCGGTGCTGGTGCCGGCGTCGCGGCGTTATCGCCTCCGCGGCTCGCGCTCGTCGGGCCATCGGGTCGAGCAATTGGCGCAGGTGCTTGGCATCAATGGCACGCCGCCGGCGCCGCACGTCTGGATTTCGGTTGCCGCGCGCGAGGCGGCCACGACCCTTGTTCCCGACGGGCCTCCGGTCCTGGCCATCGGGCCGACCGCCAATTGGACGGCGAAGATGTGGCGGCCCGAGTATTTCGTCGAGCTGATTCGACGCCTTACCGGACCCGCCGGCATCGTTCCGGATGCCCGCGTCGCGGTGTTCGGACGCGACGACGAGCGGCCGATGGCGCTGCCGGTGATCGAGGCGATCCCCGGGGACCATTGCATCGACCTTGTGGGTCTGATTGATCTGCCGACCGCCGCCGCCTGTCTGGCGCGGGCGCAATTCTACGTCGGTAACGATTCTGGGCTGATGCATCTGGCGGCGGCGACCGGCGTGCCGACGCTGGGCCTGTTCGGGCCCAGCCTCGAACAACATTACGCGCCGTGGGGGCCGCTCGGCGCCGTGGCACGCGCCGAGAAATCCTTCGACGAGATATTTCCGCCCAACTTCAACCACCGCCATACCGGCACCCTTATGGACAGCCTGAGCGTTGACGCCGTCGAAACGGCCGCGCGCGTCTTATGGCAACGGGCGATCGAGGCGGCGGCGTGAACGCGCAACCGCGGTCCGGCGGAATCCGGCTCTCGGCGGTGGTCTCGGCAAAGAACGAGGAGCGCCAGCTGGCGGACTGCCTGAACGGCCTGAAGTTCGCCGATGAGATCGTGGTGCTGCTGGATCGCTGCACCGATGGCTCCAAGGCGGTCGCCGGCAAGTTCACCGACCGAATCGTCGAGGGGGCGTGGCCGATCGAGGGCGACCGCCGCAACGCCGCCATTGCGGCCTGCGGCGGCGCCTGGGTGTTCGAGGTCGACGCCGACGAGCGTGTACCGTCCGCGCTCGCCGACGAAATCCGTCGCACCGTCGACACCACGACCCACGACTGGCACGAAATCCCCGTCGACAATTACATCGGCGGCCGGCTGGTGCGTTGGGGCTGGGGGGCGTCCTACGGCAAGGCCGCCTATCCCGGATTGTTCAGGAAGGGCGTCAAGACGTGGGGCCGATTCCGCGTCCATCCGGCGCTGACGTGGGCGCCTGGCGCCCGCAAGGGGCCGATGCTGAAGAACCGCATCATGCACCTGGTCGACCGCAACATCTCCGACATGATCCGCCGGCTGGACAGCTATTCGACGGCGCGCGCCGAGGACCTGCGCGAGTCCGGCGACATCGGCTCGATGGCCGCCAACGTGCGCCGCATCTTCTCGCGATTCTTCAAGTGCTACGTGCTGCGCAAGGGCTACCGGGAGGGCGGCTACGGGTTGCTGATCGCGCTGTTCGCCGGGCTCTACCCGGCGCTGTCGTATCTGAAGGCGAAGCTGGAACGGACCGGCGAGTGAATGGCCCGCATCGTGCTCGCCGACGACGGCATCGAGTTCGACGGACGCACGCCGGACGAGCGGCCTCTCGGCGGCGCCGAGTCGGCGGTGGTGGCGCTGGTCGGGGAACTGGCGGCCCGCGGCCACGACATCACCGTGTTCAACAGATGCCGGGCCGCGCTCGACCACAAGGGGGTTCGCTGGCGGCCGATCGTCGGCCTCGAGGCCGGCGGCGGCGTCGGGGATGACGTCGCACTCTACATCGCCAACCGCGGCGACGAGCTGATCGGGCTGTTCCCGCACGTCCGGCGCCGGCTGTTTTGGATCCACAACCCGGCCCGCTACCTGATGAAGTGGCGCTACCTGTCCAAGCTGTGGCGGGTGAAGCCGACGATAGTCTTCATCGGCGACTATCATGCCGGCACCTATCCGGCTTGGGGACCCGACGGCGGCCGCGCGGTGATCCCTTATGGCATCGGCGACGCCTTCTGCCGCGCCAAGCCGTTGGAAAAACCCCCGGGGCCGCGCGCCGTGTTCACGTCCAACCCGCTGCGCTCCCTCGACTGGTTGCTCGATGTGTGGAGCCGCGACATCCGGCCGCGAATCCCGGAGGCCGAGCTGCACGTGTTCGCCGGCGCCGCCACCTACGGCAGCGTCGGCGCGCGCAAGGAAAGTGTCATGAACGCGGTGCTGGCGCGCGCCGCATCGATGCGCGACGCCGGCGTCCGGGTGCGCAATCCGGTGCCGAAGGCGGCGCTGATCGGGGAGTTGCGCGCGTCCCGGGCAATGCTTTACCGTGGCGACCGCGAAGAGACCTTCTGCCTGGCGGTCGGCGAGGCGCAGGCGATGGGAGTTCCCGCCGTGGTGGAGAATTTGGGCTCGGTCAGCGAGCGCGTGATCGACGGCGAAACCGGCTTTGTCGCCGCCGATGACGCCGCCTTCGCCGACTGCGCCATGAGGCTGCTCACCGACGACGCGCTGTGGCGGGCGCAGCACTTGGCGGCGCTCGCCAAGCAGCGGAGCTGGCGCTGGGCGGACGCGGCGGCGGCGTTCGAGCGATTGATCCGATAGGCATGCGCGTACTGCAGGCGATGGCGGGGGCGGAGTATGGCGGCGCCGAGGCATTCTTCACGCGCCTGGTGCTGGCGCTCGACCGCGCCGGCCTCGAGCAGCGCGTCATCATCCGCAAGAACCCACGGCGCGCCGATGCGTTGCGCGCCGGCGGCATCGAGCCGGTCGAGCTGGCGTTCGGCGGCCTCCTCGATTGGGGCACGCCGCGGGCGTTGAAGCGCGAAATCGCCAAATTCCGCCCCGACGTGGTGCTGACCTGGATGAATCGCGCCAGCGTCATGTGCCCCGAGGGCGACTTCGTCCACGTTGGCCGCATGGGCGGCTATTACGATCTCAAGTATTACCAGAAATGCCGTCACTTGATCGGCAACACCCAGGACATCATCGACCACCTGGTCAAGCAGGGATGGCCCGCCGACCGCGCCCACTACCTGCCCAACTTCGTCATCCAGCATCAGATGCCGTCGCTCGCGCGCAAGCAGTTCTACACGCCGGAGGGCGCGCCGCTGGTGCTCGGCATGGGCCGCCTGCACGAGAACAAGGCATTCGACGTGTTGCTGAAGGCGGTCGCCCGCGTGCCCAACGTATACCTGTGGATCGCCGGCGACGGCCCGCTCCGACGCGAGCTCGAGGCGCTGGCCGAGAAGCTGGCGGTCAAGCCCAGGGTGCGCTTCCTCGGTTGGCGCGAGGACGTGGCGGCGTTGCTCGCCACCGCCGACATCTTCGTCTGCCCGTCCAGGCTGGAACCGCTCGGCAACGTGGTGATCGAGGCATGGGCCCACGACATGCCGGTGATCGCCACCGACAGCTATGGACCCGGCACCCTGATCGAACATCGGGAATCGGGAATCCTGGTGCCCGTCGACGACTGGCAGACCCTCGGCCGCGCCATCCGCAACCTGCTCGAGGACGACGGGCTGCGCGAGCACATCGCCCGCCGCGGCCGCCAAATGTATGAGGACAACTTCACCGAGGAAAAAGTGGTCGGCCAATACCTGGAGTTCCTGGAAACCGTCGCGGAGAATCGGTGATGTGCGGCATCGCCGGGGTCATGTCCGCGGACGGCGCGCCGCCCTCGGCGGCGACGCTCGGCAAGCTGGTCGAGGCGCTCAGCCACCGCGGGCCGGACGGCGACGGGCGCTATGTGTCGGACGGCGTCGGCATGATCCAGACGCGGCTCGCCATCATCGACCTGGTGACCGGCGACCAGCCGCTCTACGCCCCGGTGAAGTCCGGCGACGGCAAGGCGGCGCTGATCGCCAACGCCGAGATCTACAACTACGTCGAGATCAAGCTCGACATGGGCCGGGTCGAATTCAAGACCCGCTCCGACTGCGAGCCGCCGTTGCACCTCTACCTGCGCCATGGGCTCGACTTCGCCCGCCACCTGCGCGGCATGTACGCCATCGCCATCCACGATCCGGTCGACAACTGCCTGGTGCTGGCCCGCGATCCGTTCGGCATCAAGCCGCTGTATTACGCCGAGACGGCCGGCGGCTTGGCGTTTGCCTCCGAGCCGCAGGCCCTGTTCGAGGCCGGCCTGGCGACGCCGGCCCTCGACGCCGAGGCCCGCGACGAGTTGCTGCAGCTGCAGTTCACCACCGGCCGGCGGACGCCGTTCAGGGGCGTCGAACGTCTGCTGCCCGGCGAGACGGCGGTGGTGCGGCGCGGCCGTGTCGCCGACCGGCTGAGGCGACAGCCACTGCCCGCCGGCGGCCCGGTCGAGATTGGCCGCGCCCAGGCGCTGAAGCGCCTCGACGAACTGCTCAACGACACCGTCGGCATCCATCAGCGCTCCGACGTTCCCTATGGCATGTTCCTGTCGGGCGGCATCGACTCGTCGGTGCTGCTGGCTATGATGGCGCGCCTCAACGAGCGTCCGGTGCTGGCGTTCACCGCCGGCTTCGACGGCGCCGACGTCACCGACGAGCGCGCCCACGCCGCGTCCGTCGCCAAGGTCGCCCGCGCCGAGCATCGCGAGGTGTCGTTCGGCGAGGCCGACTTCTGGGCGCTGCTGCCGGAGATTGCCGACGCGATGGACGACCCGGCCGCCGATTACGCGACGCTGCCGACCTACAAGCTCGCCGTCGAGGCGAAGAAAGCCGGCCTCAAGGTGGTGCTGACCGGCGAAGGCGGCGACGAGATGTTCGGCGGCTACGGCCGCTATCGCCGGGCGCGGCGGGCGCGCTTCCTGGGCGGGCGGCCGATGCGCGCCAAGGGCGTGTTCGACGGCCTCGACGTGCTGCGCCGGATGCCGGCCGGCTGGCGCGACGGCTTCGCCGCTCACGAACGCGAGGCGGCGGAGAGCGGCCGCACCCGCCTGCAGGCGGCGCAGGCCACCGATGTCGCCGACTGGCTGCCCAACGATCTCCTGACCAAGCTCGACCGCTGCCTGATGGCGCACGGGGTGGAGGGCCGGGTGCCGTTCCTCGACGCCCGGGTCGCCGAGTTCGCGCTGACCCTGCCGGATCGCCTCAAGGTGCGGCACGGCTACGGCAAGTGGCTGCTGCGCCGCTGGCTGGAGACCGGCATGCCGGCGGCGAAGCCGTTCTCGGCCAAGCGCGGCTTCACGGTGCCGGTCGGCGAATGGATCGGCGGTCGCGGCGGCGAACTCGGGCCGCTGGTGGCGAAGCAACCGGCAATCGAGGAGATCTGCGTGCCTGCCGCCGTCGAGGCGCTGTTCCGCCACGCCGGTCCGGGCCGCGGCCGGCGTGCCGGGCAGGCGGCGTGGGTGCTGCTGTTCTACGCGCTGTGGCACCGCCGCCACCTGCAGGGGCGGAAGCCGGAAGGCGGGGTGTTCGAGGTGCTCGCCGGTTAAACCGTCGCGCCGCGAGCGCAACGCCGACGGCAATGCTGCCATCCGTCATTGCCCGGCTCCGCCCGGGCGATCCGGATGCGATTTGGATGTATGCCTCGGGCTTAGATGGCGGCGCCCTTGGCCAACTTCGGCAGGTTTTCCCAATCCTTGCCGGCGGCGATCAGGCAGGTGACGCCGTTCGGCTGCGTGATCAGCAGCGTCCACGTGCCTTCGGGCGAGGCATAGATCTCGACTACGGCGCCGCCCACGGTGACTCCCATGGATACGGGGGTCTCGGCGTATCGCTTGTTCAGGGTGTCGGCGACCGTCTTGTGGCTGCCGCAGACCGGCTGCTGGGCGAGCGCCGTCGGCGCGATCAGGCACGACAGTGTGACCAGGGCGGCCAGAATGGCCGTAGAGCGAAGTCTCATGACGCGGCCCTTTCGGAAGTTCGAATTCACCCGTTTCGGGATTCATTCAATTATCGTTGCGGTTATTGGCTCCGCATTGGATATCCGCTCTCGAGCGCTTCGGTTTTTGTCTCCGTTCCTTGGTTAACGTGCGGCCTCGCGGGCCAGCCTTGTTTCTCAGGCTCGGCCATCGAGGTTATGGCAATTTTATTAACCAAAGGTGAAGGCGCGGGTGCGTGAACGGGGGCCCGAAAAGGACGGGGGCGCCCCGGTATGCCGGGGGCCCCCGCTTGCGTCGGCGCCTTGGGAGGAGGGGAGGAGGTCCGGCGCCGCAACGCGAATTGGCTGCTACAGCGTCGTTCCCGCCACCTTCTCGGCCAGGTTCTGCCAGTAGTCGCCGGCGGCGATCAGGCAGGTGACGCCGTTGGGTGCCGTCATCACGATGGTCCAGGTGCCGTTGGGCGAGCTCAGCACCTCGACGACGGTGCCGTTGTTGGCGAGGCCCATGGACACCGTCTTCTCGGCGAACTTGTGGCTGAGGGTCTGCTTGACGGTGTCGTGGGCGCTGCACACGTCCTTGGGGGTCTCGGCGCGGGCGCTGGCGGCGCCGAAGCCGATGACCGTCGCCGCGGCCGCCAGGCTGGCGACCAGCAGCATGATCTCGAGGTTCTTCCCGATGGGTTTCATGACGGACTCCTTTCACGGTCAAACTTCTGTTGCGTGTCAAAGGACGCCCCGTGTTTTCTCCGGAGCGACGCCGGGCCGGGGCGGCAATGGCGCCGTCGTCCCAGCATGGACTGAAGTTTGCCACCGAAGCCCGCCGTACGCAGTGACGGCAGTCACAGTGCGGAGCGGCGAAAACCCAAGCCGGCCGCGGCTTTGCGGGGAACGTGGCGGATTTTGGGTCGCCCTTTCGGCGATTGTCGTATATCAAGGGCCGCGAGCATCGCGATCAACCCATCGGCCATGGCCAAACTCAACCGGATAACCCTCAGGCGCCCCGACGACTGGCACCTGCACCTGCGCGACGGCGCCATGCTGAAGGCGGTATTGCCGTTCACCGCCCGCCAGTTCGCCCGCGCCGTGGTGATGCCGAACCTGTCGCCGCCGGTGCGCACCGCCGCCCAGGCCCGGGCCTACCGCAAGCGCATCCAGGACGCGCTGCCGAAGGGCACCCGATTCACGCCGCTGATGACCAGCTACCTGACCGACAACTCCGACCCCGAGGATTTGGCCCGCGGCCACGCCGAGGGCGTATTCATCGCCGCCAAGCTGTACCCGGCCGGCGCCACCACCAACTCGGCGCGCGGCGTCACCGATATCGGGCGCCTGAATCGGGTGCTCGAGAGGATGGAGCGGATCGGCATGCCGCTCCTGGTGCACGGCGAGACCACCGACCCGGCGGTCGACGTGTTCGACCGCGAGCGCGCGTTCCTCGGGCTGGTGCTGCAGCCGATGATCCACCGCTTCCCCGGCCTCAAGGTGGTGTTCGAGCACGCCACCACCGAGGACGCGGTCGGCTTCGTCACCGCCGGCGGCGACAACATCGCCGCCACCATCACCGCCCATCACCTGATCATCAACCGCAATGCCGTGTTCGACGGCGGGATTCGGCCGCACATGTACTGCCTGCCGGTGGCCAAGCGCGAGCGCCATCGCCTGGCGCTCCGGCTGGCGGCGACGTCCGGTAGCCCGAAGTTCTTCCTCGGCACCGATTCGGCACCGCACCCGGTGGCCGAGAAGGAATCCGCCTGCGGCTGCGCCGGCATCTTCTCGGCGCCGGCGGCGCTCGAGCTTTACGCCCGGGTGTTCGAGGAAGAGTACGCCCTCGACAAGCTGGAGGCCTTCGCCTCGCTCAACGGCCCGGCGTTTTACGGGTTGGCGCCGAACGACGAGCGGGTGACGCTGAGGAAACGCCGCAGCAAGGTGCCCGGCAACGTCAAGGTCAAGGGCGTCGGCGCCGTGCATCCGTTCCTCGCCGGCGGCACGCTGACCTGGAGCCTCGACGGCTGAGCGGCAGCGTTTGACCGTCGGGCGCGAGGCGCTATAACCGGGGAACGCCCGCCAGGGAAACACAGCCTAGGACAACCGATGACCGACCAGAATTCGTTCACTGCCGTCGTGCTCAAGGACACGGGCGGCGGCAAGGTCGCCGCCGCCCTGGAGACGCTTCCCAACGACCGCCTGCCGGAAGGCGACGTCACCGTCGCCGTCGAGTATTCGACCCTCAATTACAAGGACGGCATGATCCTGCAGGGCCTCGGCCGCCTGGTGCGCGCCTATCCGCACGTGCCCGGCATCGACTTCGCCGGCACCGTCGAGAGTTCCAGGTCCCCCGTCTACAAGCCCGGCGACAAGGTTGTGCTGACCGGCTGGCGGGTCGGCGAGGTGCACTGGGGCGGCTACGCCACCCGCGCCCGGGTCAAGGCCGACTGGCTGGTGCCGCTGCCCAAGGGGCTGACGCTCGAGCAGTCGATGGCCATCGGCACCGCCGGGTTCACGGCGATGCTGGCGATCATGGCGCTCGAGGACCACGGATTGACGCCGGCGAACGAGGGCGAGGTGCTGGTCACCGGCGCCGCCGGCGGCGTCGGCTCGATCGCGGTGGCGCTGCTCGCCAAGCTCGGCTACCGGGTCGCCGCCTCGACGGGCCGCAAGGCGCTGCACGGCTACCTCAAGGACCTCGGCGCGACGGTGATCGTCGAGCGCGAGGAATTGTCGACGCCGCCCAAGGGGCCGCTCGGCTCCGAGCGCTGGTCGGGCGCCATCGACAACGTCGCCGGCCAGACCCTGGCGACGGTGCTGGCCAGCTTGCGCTACTGGGCGAGCTGCGCCGCCGTCGGCCTGGCGTCGGGGCCGGAGATCAAGACCACGGTGCTGCCGTTCCTGCTGCGCGGCATCAACCTGCTCGGCATCGATTCCGGGATGTGCCCGAAGGAGCGCCGGCTGAAGGCTTGGAATCGTCTCGCCAGGGAGCTCGACAAGGACAAGCTGGCGGCGATGACGCACACGGAATCTCTTGCCGCGGTGTCCGGTCTGGCCGGCAAAATCCTCCAGGGTCAGGTGCAGGGGCGCACGGTCATCCGCACCCGCTGAGCCGGCCCGCCGAACCCAAGCCTTTGGAATCCTTAACCTTCCGTTAACCGTCCGGCGCCCCGCCGCAACTGGCATCGTTCCTGCATTTCTCTCGAGTGGACGGCGGGCCTTGGGTCCCCGCCGGCGGAGGGAGATGGAGATGACGCGCAATTTGCTTTTTCCGGTGGGCCTGATGGCGCTGCTCGCCGCCTGCGAGCCGCCGATGCGTTACGAAGCGGCGGTCCGCGACCTGGAGCCGACGTATTGCTACCAGACGATCGGCGAGGCGGCCTGCTACGAGGCGCCCTATCACCGCGACGCGCGGCGGCTGGTCAGCTACTTCGGGCCGCACCCGCGCCGCTACGCTAAGCCGGTGCCGCCGCCCGAGCCGGTACCGGTGCCGCCGGCGTCGATCAACTACTGGGTCAAGGACCCGGAGCCGATTCCGTGCCCGGTGACGCCGCGCCAGCTGTGCGAGTTCGAAGGCTTCCGCCCCGCCGCGTCGATGACCGGGGACGGTGCGAAGGCCGGCGCCGCGGCGGCGGCCGCGCGCACCGAGGCGCCGGCGCCGTCGGCGGCGCCGGTAGCGCCGGTGCGGCTGATGCCGATGCACCTGTTGCCGCAGCCCTGAAGGCGCGGCGCGAAGCGAGGCTAACCGAATTATGCGACATCGCGGGGGCGGGCGCCCCCGCCGACGAAAGCCCCCGGGGGGACCCGACCCTGCAGCCTCCTGCAGATCATCCTCTCCCCCTGATGTCCTCCCGGGGGCCCCACCATGCGGGGGGAGACCTCCGCAGCCTCCGGGGGGACCGTCTGCAGGCTTCGGTTTGCGGATGACTCTCTCCCCCTGTCCCCCCGGGGGTCGCCATGGCCGGCCGCCTTGACTTGGCTTCGCCTTTCCACCTATATGCACGCTCTTCCCGTCCGGGCGGCCGTCCGGCCGCGTGCAGCGGTATATAGCCAGGGGCGGGCGTGATGGCGGGGTAGCTCAGGTGGCTAGAGCAGCGGAATCATAATCCGCGTGTCGGGGGTTCGAGTCCCTCCCCCGCTACCATCATCGTCGATTTCCAAAAGCCGCGAAAAACTGGCATGGTATTGCGGGGCGCATGGCGCGCCGATTACCGTCGCATCGGTTGTTAACGCATCGGGAGGAATTGACATGACCAGGCGCATCGCATTCGCCGCCGCAGCGGTGGCGGTGTTGGCCGCCGGCCCGGCATGGGCGCAACAGGCGCCGCACGTCCACGGCGTGGGCGAGCTCAAGATCGCCGTCGAGGGCGACACGTTGTACGTCATCTGGGAAAGCCCGCTCGCCAACCTGGTCGGCTTCGAGCACGCGCCGAAGACCGCCGAGGAGAAGGCGGCGACCAAGCGCGCCGAGGACGCGGTCCGCGATTTCACCCGCCTGTTCCGCACGCCCCCGGCCGCCGGCTGCGCGCTGAAGGCGGTGGCGATCGAGAGTTCCGGCGAGCACACCGCGGACCATGCCCACGGCCGCGGCCACGACGCCAACGAAAAGAAACACGCCCACGAAAAAGAGCACGACAAGAAGCATGCGCATGATGAGAAGGGCGACCACGACAAGAAGCACGCCCCCGAGAAGGAGCACGACAAAAAGCACGCGGCCGAAACCCACTCGGAGCTGTCGGCCCTGTACAATGTGGCCTGCCGCGACATCAAGGCCCTCGACCACATCGAGGTGATGGTGTTCGACGCCTTCCCCGGCACCGAGACCCTGAAGGCCGAGATCGTCACCGCCGCCGGCCAAAGCGCCGTCACCCTGACCGCGAAGAGCCGCCGCGTCGGGCTCAAGTAACGGCGTCCCCGGGCGGTCGATCGCGTGCCCGTCGCCTCGCTCGAAAACCTGCGCTTCGCCTGGGACGGGTCCGCCGCCCCGCTGCTCGACGTGCCGGCGTTCGCCATCGCCAACAGCGAGCGGGTGTTCCTGTACGGGCCGAGCGGCTCCGGCAAGACGACGCTGTTGAGCCTGATCTGCGGCGTGCTGCTGCCGACGGCCGGCGGAGTCCGGCTGCTCGATCGCGACTTGGCGGCGATGAGCGGCCCGGCCCGCGACCGCCACCGCGGCGACCACGTCGGCTACATCTTCCAGCAGTTCAACCTGATGCCGTATCTCACGGTGGTCGAGAACGTGATGCTGGCGGCGCGATTTTCGGCGGCGCGCCGCCGCCGCATCGCCGCCGCCGGCGGCGAGCCGCGTGCCGAGGCGATGCGGCTGCTCGGCCGCCTCGACCTGCCGGGCGACATCCTCGACCGCGCCGTCACCGACCTCAGCGTCGGCCAGCAGCAGCGGGTGGCGATCGCCCGCGCCCTGATCGGCGGCCCGGAGCTGGTGATTGCCGACGAGCCGACCTCGGCGCTCGACGAGGAGCGCCGCGCCGCCTTCCTCGACCTGCTGCTCGGCGAGTGCGCCGCCGCCGGCGCGGCGGTGCTGTTCGTCAGCCACGATCGCCGGCTGGCCGAGCGCTTCGACCGCCGCGTGGCGCTCGCCGACATCAACCGCGCCGCCAGCGACCGGCCGCAATGACGACGATCCTGCATCTCACCTGGCGGAGTCTCGTCAACCGCCGCGCCACGGCGTCGCTGGTCGTCGTCGCCATCGCCCTCAGCGTCGCGCTGCTGCTCGGCATCGAGCGCCTGCGCCACGACGTGCGCGGCAGCTTCGCCCGCACCATTTCCGGCACCGACCTGGTGGTCGGCGCCCGCTCCAGCCCGATCGAGCTGTTGCTGTACTCGGTGTTCCGCATCGGCAACCCGACCAGCAACATGTCGTGGAAGGGCTACCAGGCGGTCGCCGGCCATCGCGACGTGGCATGGATCGTGCCGGTGTCGCTCGGCGACACCCACCGCGGCTTCCGGGTGATGGGCACCACGGCGGACTACTTCGTCCACTTCAAGTACGGCCGCAGGCAGCCGCTCGGGTTCGCCGAGGGCAAGCCGTTCGCCGAGGTGTTCGACGCGGTGATCGGTGCCGAGGTCGCCCGGGCGCTCGGCTACCGGCTCGGCCAGGCGATCGTCGTCAGCCACGGCGCCGGCGAGGTCAACTTCATGGACCACGCCGACAAGCCGTACACGATCGTCGGCATCCTCAAGCGCACCGGCACGCCGGTCGACCATACCGTCCACATCAGCCTCGAGGGATACGAGGCCATGCACGTCGATTGGAAGGGCGGCGCGCCGATACCGGGATTCTCGATTCCGCCGGACCAGGTGAAGAAGTTCGACCTGACGCCGAAGCAAGTCACCGCGGCGTTCGTCGGGCTGAAGTCGCGAGTGGCGGTGTTTCGGGTGCAGCGCTTCGTCAACGAGTACCTGGCGGAGCCGCTGCTCGCCGTGCTACCCGGCGCGACGCTGCAGGAGATGTGGCGGGTCATCGGCCTCGGCGAGCAGGCGCTGCTGCTGGTGTCGGGGATGGTGGTGCTGGTTGGCCTCGCCGGCATGGTCGCCGTGGTGCTCGCCGGCCTCAGCGCCCGGCGGCGCGAGCTGGCGATCCTGCGGGCGCTGGGCGCGCGGCCGGCGCAGATCTTCCTGCTGCTGGCCGCCGAGAGCACGCTGCTGACCGTATTCGGGCTGGCGCTGGGAAGCCTTTTGGTGGTCGTCGCCATCGTCGCCGGCGGACCGCTGGTCGAGACCCGGTTCGGCATCCTCCTCGGCCTCGGCCTCGGCCTGCCGACCCCGGCCGAATGGCGGCTGGTGGGCGCCGTGCTGCTGGCGGGGTTTCTCGCCAGCCTGCTGCCGGGGTATAATGCCTACCGCCGGTCGCTCGCCGACGGCATGATGGTGAGGATGTGACGATGGCCAAGCATTCGGGCCTGGTATTGGCGCTGGCGGTGGCCGGCGTGCTGGCGCCGCCGGCGGCGGCGCTCGAAAAACAGACGCCGGACGGCACGCCGTTGCCGTTCGGCTCGCCGGTGCCCGAGATGACCGCCAGTGTTCCCGGCGCCGGCGCCTACAAGGAAATAAAGTGGGACGACCTGATCCCGCCCGGCTGGGACATTCGCTCGATCATCGCCGAGTTGAAGCTCGACGAGCTTTCCGATAATGACCCGCGCGCCGCCAAGGCTATGCAGAAGATCATGAGCCTGATGAACGACGCCCCCTCCAACGACGAAATGGACGGCAAGGCGATCCGGCTGCCCGGCTTCGTGTCGGCGATCGAAGGCGACGAGAAATCGGTCACCGAGTTCCTGCTGGTGCCGTATTTCGGCGCCTGCATCCACGTGCCGCCGCCGCCCGCCAATCAGATCGTCCACGTGCTGCCCGCCCGGCCGGTGCCGGCGGGGATGACGATGTATCCGGTGTGGGTGTCGGGCGTGATCAGGGTCGAGCGGCTCGACACTAAGCTCGCCAACACCGGCTACCGCATCCAGGCCGCCACGGTCGAGCCCTACGACAACTGATCGCGGAAACCGGCCGAACCCTTGCGTTCCAGCACCTTCGGCGGCTCAAAAACCTTTTGGAAAAAGTCTACCGATTGACCGTTGTTAAGTTGTGTTCAGGCGGCCAGGTGTTAGTATGCCCGCCTGCCAATTCGATCGGCGGTTGCCTCTGTGGCTGGGGACAGAGGGGGGAGGTGTCCCTTTGGATAACCAATGCCCCGGCGGAGAGCCCGTTCAGCCATGGCCACCGACGCTCGCCAGTTCGAACCCGAGCAACTCAGCCGCATGCTCAGGAAGGAGATCAGCCAGGCGGCCGATCTCCTGGTCAAGGTGCAGCACGACAAGGCCGGCTCTTATGCCGCCGCCATGGCCGAGGCGGCGCGCAAGAGCGGCGACGAGGAAGACCGGGTTTATTGGCAGAAGATCACCAAGGAAGTCGAGAAGCGTCTGGCCGCCGGCAAGTACGAGTAGCCGCCGCCGGCTCACGCCTTGGCATCGTCAAACGACTTCTCGTTGTCCCATATCTTTTCCGGCATCGGCAGGCCCTCGAAAGCATCGTCGCCGAGCGGCCGGTCGGGGGCGATCCGCAACTTTTCGCGCAGCACCAGCATCAGTTGCCGGCAGTGCTGCCCGGAATGCCAGCCGGTGCGCTCCAGCACCTCGTGCAGCGTCACGTCGCCGTAATAGACCTTGCCGGGCTGGGTGAAGTCGGTGTCCTTGCCGGCGCGCCGCCACCAGGCGTCGAGGCGCCTCCGCACCCGCTCGCCGTAATCGAGCAGGTCCTGCTTCGACGTCATCCCCTTCGGCAGGACGCTGAGCAGCGATTCATAGGTGTAGGGCGCGTCGTGCTCGACGCGGTTTAGGAACACGTCGGGGATGTTGAATACGTGGTAGGCGAGCTGCCGGTACGACCGCGGCCGGCCGGGCAGCATGTCGTCGAGGCTCGCCTCGGGTATCTGGCCGGCGAAGCGGCGGGCGCCGGCGAGGATGCCGTCGACGCGCTTCACCAGCTCGGCCGGCTGCAGCATCTTGTGCCCGTCCCACTGGAAGCCGGCGACGCGGGCGACGTCGCGGAAGACCGCGCCGTTGGCCCACTCGCCGCCGCGACGCACGATCGGCACCATCTTCAGGCCGAGCTCGGCCAGCTCCTTGAAGCCCTTGTCGCCGTCCAGCACGTTGATGGATTCGAACTCCTGGCCGTGCTTGATCAGGAACTCTTTTGTTTTGAGGCAGCTCGAGCAGCCGGGCTGCCAATACACCTTCAACGGCGCCCTCGTCGGACCCTGCGCCTTGATTCCGGTCTTGCTCATCTCGTTCATGATCGCCCTCCTGGCACGGCCGACGCGGTCGGCCCGAGTGCCGCCATCCTACACCGGAACCGAAGCGGTTGCGAGGCGCCGGCCGGCCGGCCGCCCGTCGCGCAGGGTGTGCTTGCCTGGGACCTGGGGCGCGGCTAGGTTTCCGACCCATCGGCATCCTCCGACGACCACGCCAGGAGCCGCGCTCTTGATGGACGCAGGACCGCACCCGAACCCCCGCCGGGCGCCCGGCCTCGACCGCGTCATGCCGGCGCTGGTCGCCGGCTTCGTCGCCGCCACCGTCGTCGTCATCTACGCCGTTTCGTTCGCCGCCCTGGTGTTTTCCGGCAGCCTGCAGCCGCACCTCGGCGTCGGCATCGGCGTGGCGCTGTTCAGCGCCGTGGTCGTCGGCGCCGCCATGGCGCTCGGCAGCTCCTACCCCGGCGCCATCGGCACCCCGCAGGACATCCCGGCGGTGACGCTTGGCGTGATCGCCGGGGAGATCGCCGTCGCCATGGCCGGCAAGGCCGCCGACGCGTCGATCGTGGCGACGGTGGTCGCCGCCGTCGCCCTGTCGTCGCTGACGATGGGCGCGGTGTTCTACGCCTTCGGCCGCTTCCGGCTGGGGCGGCTGATCCGCTACATCCCCTATCCGGTGATCGGCGGCTTCCTGGTCAGTGTCGGCTGGTTCCTGGTGCGCGGCACCTATTCGGTCGCCACCGGCGAACCGCTGACCATGGCCAGCGTCGGCGGCGCGCTCAAGCCCGCAAACTTGGCGCACTGGCTGCCGGCATTCGGCTTCGGCATCGTCATCTGGCTGGTGCGACGGCGGGTGACGCATGTGCTGACGACGCCGGCGCTGGTCGTCGCCGGCATCGCCGCGTTCTACGCCGTGGCGTCGCTGGCCGGGCACGACATGGCGGCGCTGCGCGCCGGGCGCTGGCTGCTCGGCCCGTTCCCGGAAGGCAGCCTGTGGCCGCCGGCCGCCTTCGGCGACCTCGCCGGCGTCGATTTCAGCCTGTTGCTCGGCCAGCTCGGCAATCTGGCGACCATGATCGCCATCAGCCTAGTCATGGTCCTGCTCTACGGCGGCGGCCTCGAAATCGCGGTCCGCCGCGACATCAACTTCGACCGCGAGCTCAGGAGCGTCGGCGTCGCCAACCTGGTGGCCGGCCTCGGCGGCGGGCTGCCCGGGTTCCATTCCTTCAGCCTGTCGGTGATGAGCGACCGCCTGCAGGCGGCGACGCGGCTGACCGGCCTCGTCTCCGCCGGCCTGTGCGCGCTGGTGCTGGTGTTCGGGGCGCAGGCGATGACGTTCATGCCGCGGGTGGTGGTCGGCGGCATCCTGGTGTTCCTCAGCCTGTCGCTGTTCGTCGAATGGCTGGTCGAAACCTGGTTCAAGCTGGGGCGGGTCGATTACGCCATCATCGTCCTGATCCTGGTGGTCAGCATGACCTTCGGCCTTCTGCAGGGGGTGGCGGTCGGCATCGTGGTGTGCGTGATCTTCTTCGTCGTCGAATACAGCCGCCTCAACATCGTCAAGAACGAGCTTTCCGGCGCCGAGCTGACCAGCATCGTCGACCGCTCGGAGGAGCTGCGGCGGCTGCTGCGCGAGGAAGGGGAGGCGACCCATGTTCTCAAGCTGCAGGGATTCATCTTCTTCGGCACCGCCTCCCGGCTGGTCGACCGCATCCGCCGCCGCATGGATGACAATGCGAAACGGCCGCTGCGCTTCGCGGTCATCGATTTCGCCCATGTCGACGGCCTCGATTCGTCGGTCGCCGTGGCCTTCACCAAGCTCGCCCAATACGCCGGCGAGCGCGGCTTCGAGATATGCCTGACGCGGGTGCCGGCGCGTTTCCTCGACGTGCTTAGGCGGCAGGGACTCGAGGAAGAACACCGTCGCGCCGCCGCCGTCGCGCCGCCGCCGGCCAGCGATCGCCGCCGGCCGGACGTCTCCGGGGGCGCGGGGAGGCGGCGGCTTCGCCTGTTTCCCGACCTCGACCGAGGCCTCGAGTGGTGCGAGGAACGCCTGATCGAGGCGCACCGGGGCGCCGCCGAATCCGACGCGGCGGCGCTGGATACGCTGCTTGCCGACGCATTCGACGGCGCCGCCCGCGTCGCCCGCTTCATGACCTTCGTCGAGAAAGTGCCGTTCGCCGCCGGCGACCGCCTGATCGAGCAGGGCAGCCAAAGCGGCGACCTCTATTTCATCGACAGCGGCCGCATCAGCGTCGAGCTGGAAACGCCGGGCAAGGCGCCGGTGCGGCTCGGCGTGCTCGGCCCCGGCACGGTGGTGGGCGAGATCGCGCTGTATTTGGGCCTCAAGCGTTCGGCGTCGGTGACGGCGATTACGTCCGGCGTCGCCCTCAAGCTGACCCGCGACGCGCTCCTGCGCATGGATCGGGAAGCGCCGGAAACGGCGGCCACCTTCCACGGCATGATGGCGCGCCAGTTGGCGCAACGCTGCGTCGACAACACCCGCCTGATCTCGGCGCTTTCGGATTGACCGCCGCCCGGCCGCCGGCGGTCTTGCCTGAGGCGTAAGGCGCCGCTAGGGTTTCACGCCGCTCGGCCGCTGCCATTCCCGAACGGCCGGAGGCCCGCTTGGCGGACGATCTCAGGACAGCCGCGGACGAATTTCTAGTGCGCTACGGCGGCGATCGCTTCGACCGCCTGTTCGTCAAGGCCAAGGGCGCCGTCGTCGTCGACGACACCGGGCGCGAGATCCTCGATTTCACCTCCGGCCAGATGTGCGCCACCATCGGCCACAACCATCCGGCTATCGTCGAGGCGATGGCCGAAAGCGGCCGCAACGCCATCCACATGTTCTCGGGCATGATCCCGGAAGTCGTCGTCCGCCTCGGCCGCAAGCTCGCCGAATGGCTGCCGGCGCCGCTCAAGAAATCGCTATTCGTCAACACCGGCAGCGAGAGCAACGAGGCGGCGCTGCGCATCGCCAAGCTGACCACCGGCGGCTACGAGGTGATCGCCTTCGGCGGCTCGTGGCACGGCGTCACCGGCGCCGCCGCCGGCGTCTCCTACGCCAGCGACCGCCGCGGCTATGGGCCGGACGCGCCGGGCGCGTTCGCAATCCCGGAACCCAACGCCTACCGCTGCCCGATCGGCCATTGCCGCGACCGCTGCGACTACTCGTGCCTGAACGTCGGGCTGAAGATGTTCGACATGCAGTCGCGCGGCGCGCCGGCGGCGATCATCGTCGAGCCGATCCTCAGCGCCGGCGGCGTCATCGTGCCGCCCGACGGCTATTTCCAGGCGGTGCGGGAGGCGGCGCGGGAGCGCGGCATGCTGCTGGTGTTCGACGAGGCGCAGACCGCGTTCGGCCGCATCGGCCATCGCTTCGGCGCCAACCGGTTCGGCGTCGTCCCCGACATCATGACGGTGTCGAAGACGCTCGGCGGCGGGGTGCCGTTGGCCGCCACCGTCACCAGCGACGCGATCGAGGCCCAAGCCCACGCCAAGGGCTTTACCTATTACACCAGCCACGTGTCGGACCCCCTGCCGGCGACGGTCGGGCTGGCCGTGCTGGAAACCATCGAGCGCGATCGGCTGATCGAGCGCGCCCAGGAGATGGGCGCCTACATGCGCGGGCGCTTGAACGAGCTACACCAGCGCTACGATTGCATCGGCGAGGTGCGCGGCGAGGGGCTGCTGATCGGCGTCGAGCTGGTCACGGACCGCGAGTCGCGCGAACCCCATCACCGGCTCGGCGCCGCCACCACGGCCCGCTGCTTCGAGCTCGGCCTGAGCATGAACATCCGCCGTCGCCCGGAGCGCGGCTCGGTGTGGCGGATCGCGCCGCCGCTCACCGTGACCGCGGACGAGATCGACCGCGGCGTCGCCATCCTCGACCGGGCGCTGTCGGAAAGCCTGGATTCGCTCGCCCGCGAACGCCGCTGACGGCGGCGTTGCCGGAACGACTTCAAGCTACTTGACGACGATCTCGACGCGGCGGTTCTTGGGCTCCTTCTTGCCGTCCTCGGTGGCGACCGCCGGCTGTTCCTCGCCGTGGTGGCTGATGGCGATGTTGGCCTTCGCCACGCCGGCCTTGACCAGCGCCGCGGCCACCGCGTTGGCGCGCTGCAGCGACAATCGCATGTTGTAGTCGTTGGCGCCGGCTCGGTCGGCGTGGCCGCTGATGCTCAGCTTCGCCGATTTGGCGGCCGCCGCCGCCTCGTTGACGGTCGCCATCGCCTTGGCATCCAGTTTGGCGCTGTTGAAGGCGAAGTAGACCACGTAGGGCCCGGCCGCCGGCATCGCCGCCCGGGCGGCCGGCGGCGCCGGCGCCGCGGCGAGCGCCGCCTCGGCGCGCTTCATCGCCGCGTCGAAGGCGTTGCGACAAAGCGCGATGTCCTTGGGCTGGTTGTTCTCCTCCTGCTCCTCCATCCAGCAGTCGAACATCGCCTGCGCCAGCGCCGCCTGGGCCGGCGCCTTCTTCGGCCCGCCGCCGCGCAGCACGGCGACCAGCGCGATGCGCGCCGCCTCCAGCTCGTCGGCGGCATTCTTCGGGATCTGCCGCTCCTTCATGGCCGTCGGGTCGACCTTCTTGCCGTCGGCCACCATCTTCGCCTTGGCGTTGAAGTATTCGGCGTTGTCGAGGTCGCCTTCGTCGTCCTCGATCGTCGCCAGCTTGACGTACTCGGCGTGCAACGCCTGCTGGAAGGCGTCGCCCTTGACCAGCATGCGCCGGACGGCGTCGATATCCGAGGCGATGCTGCAAGCGCCTAGCATCACCACCCCTGCAACGACGCCGGCGAGCCTGGTGATGGGATTCATCTGATCCTCCTGTCGAACGCCAGTCGGCGAGGATGTTTCCCAGTCCCGGTCTGCGAGCACGGTCCCTTTTGTCGACGCCGTTGCCGGCGCGCGATTACTTGCTGGCCTCGGCCTCGGCCTGCTTGAGCGTCGTGTCGAATTTATCGCGGCACGCCTTGACGTCATTGGCCGACGGCTTCGCCATTGCCGCCTCTTCCATCCAGCAGTCGAACGACGCCTGTGCCATCGCCGTCTGGCTCGGCGCCTTCTTCGGGCCGCCGCCGCGGATGACGGCGATCAGCGCGATGCGCCCGGCCTCGATTTCGTCGTCGACGCCCTTCGGCAGCTTGCGGTCCTTCATGGTCAGCGGGTCGACCTTCTTGCCTTCGGCCGCCATCTTTCCCTTGTCGGAGTACATTTTGGCGGATGCGGCGGCTCCTCTCTTGGTCGCCGCGCCGGCCAGCGCCGCGTATTCCATCTGCAACGTCTCCTTGAACGTGTCCTCGGGGCTGGTTTCGCAGCCGCCGGTCATCAACATCGCGGCGGCGACCGCCACAAGGGCTCTTGCTTTCATCATCGTGATCCTCCCGAAATAGCGCCGAACGACGCCTCGTTACCCCCGCCCGCCAAGGTTTGACTGGGACGCGTGGCCGCGCCGTTGGGCATGATCGGCCACCGAAGCCAGCGGGCGTGCATTGGCCTCTTGCGGCCCATGATACAATGAATCCGATGGGCTTCGCCCAGCCTCTTTTTCGGCGCCGCCCGCGGGCCGCCGACGCGATGCGGTCGCCGCCCCGGCCGCGGCGCCATCGCCAACATCGACGAAAAACATAGGCGCCATAACGGCTTAAAGGCGCCGGGCGGCCCCTAAAGCAAGCGGCGCATGTGGAAATAGATCGCCATCAACAGGCCGATCAGGATCAGCGCCCCGGAGACGACATAGAACGCCCACTCGCCCGCCTCGCCGGGGATGCCGGCGACGTTCATGCCGAACAGCCCGGTGACGAAGGTCAGCGGCAGGATGATGGTGGCGATCACCGAAAGCGTATAGATGCCGCGCTCGGTGCGTTCCGAGATGCGGGTCCGGCGCTCGTCCTGGATGATCGCCGCCCGCTCGCGCATGGTGTCCACCTCCTCGACGATGCGGAACACCCGGTCCGCGGTTTCGCGGATGCGCGCCCGTTGCCGGGCGGTCAGCCAATGCTCGCTTTCCCCGTAAAGGCGCAACAGCGCATCGCGCTGCGGCGACAGGTGACGGCGGAGCGCGATCGTCTCGCGCCTGATCGGCGCCAGCTTCTCGCCGACCGTCTCCAGCTCGTCGGCGACCAGCGCGTCCTCGAGATCATCGAGCCCCTCGCCAATCTCGTCCTCGACCGGCAGCACCCGATCGGTCAAGCGCTGCGCCAGCATCACCAGGAACTCACCGGCGTCATGGGGGCCCTTGCCGGCGGCTAGGCTGTCGGCGACGTCCTGCACCGCCAGCGACGACGCACGGCGCATGGTGATGATGCGGTTGGCGTCGACCCAGATCCGCACCGACACCATGTCGGACGGCTCGGCGCCGGGGGTCATGTTGACGCCGCGCAGAATGACCATCATGCCGTCGCTGTAGACGACGCAGCGTGGGCGCGTGTCCTCCTCGAGCAGCGCGTCGGCGACCAACGGATCGAGGCCGCCGTCCTTTCGTACCCAGTCGGCGGCGGCCTTCTCGTCCCATTGCAGGTGCACCCACAGCGCACCGCCGCCGGGTTTCCAGGCGCGCACGCCGTTCCAGTCGAGCGTCCTGCCGCCGCCCTTGCCGTCGAGAACATAAGCGTTCACCAGGCCGTCGGAATGGTCCATGAGCGTTCCCCGGTCGTTCGGTTTCACCGATTTTACGTGGAAGCGGTTGTTGCAGGCCAGGAATCTCTTGGCTAAGCGCGCGTTCGCCAAGGCATTTTCCCGCGACGGCCGGCGTGTTAGCGTAATTCCGGTATCGGGAGCTGCGCATGGCGAAAAGGGCTGTCCGGTTGGCGTTGCTGGCGGCGCTGCTCGCCGCGCTCGCGGCACCGGGCGCGACCGCCGAACGCCAGACCATCGGCTACATCGAAAACGTCCGCATCCACCCGGGCGGCATCGCCTTCCGCGCCAAGATCGATACCGGCGCGCTGACGTCGTCGCTGCACGTCAGCGACCTGGTGGAGTTCCAGCGCGACAGCAAGTCGTGGCTGCGCTTCACCGTCGCCAACAAGGCCGGCACGGCCCACACCATAGAGCTGCCGGTGGCGCGCATCGCCAATGTCAAGCGTGCCGGTACCGCCATTCAGGAACGCTACGTGGTCAAGCTTGGCATCTGCCTTGGACGCGTATTCGTCGAGACCGACGTCAATCTCAGTGACCGCGAAGGGATGAACTACCAGATGCTGATCGGCCGCCGCGTCTTAGGCGACCGGTTCTTGATCGACGTCTCGAAGAAGGACCTGACCGCGCCCGAGTGCCCGCAAGAACCGAAGACAGTGGTACCGAAGAAATGAGGAGCCGGCACGTTTACGGCCTGGCGGCGGCGCTGGCGATCATCGGCGCCGCATTGTTCCTCTACAAGGTGCTGATGGTCGGGCTGCCGTTGAAGCGCGACCAGAAGACCGACTTGTGGGAGGTCGAGGTGGCGATTGCGTTCGCCGCCCGCGGCCGGCCGGTACGGCTGACCTTCCCGGTACCGCCAAGCCCGCCCCGCTTCACCATCGTCAATCAAAACTTCGTTTCGCGCGGCTACGGCGTTTCCACTGTCGAGGCGCTCGACGGCAACAGGCGCGCCGTGCTGTCGATACGCAAGGCCGACGGCAAGCAGTCGTTGTATTACGGCTTCGTCGTCCTGCGCGGCCCGACCGCCATCGCCGCCAAGGCCGAAGGGCCGCCGGAGGCGGTGGTGCCGAAGCTGAGCGAGCCTGAGCGCCTGGCCGCCGAGGCCATCCACCTCGCCGCCGTCGCGCAGTCCGCCGACGCGTCGACCTTCGTCGTCCAGGTGCTGAAGCAGCTCGCCGAGTCCAGGCCAATGCGGTCGGTGGTGGCGCTGGTCGGCGACAAGCCGACGGAGCGCCGCAAGATAAACGCGGCGGCGAAGATTGCGGCGTTGGCCGGCTTGCCGGCGCGCGTGGTGCATGGCATCACGCTAGGGCTGGATCGCACACACGCGCGCTTCGACCACTGGCTCGAGGTCCACGACGGCAAGCAGTGGCTGTCGTTCCTGTCCGACGCCACCGGACCGGGGCTGCCCGACGACAAGCTGGCATGGTGGCGCGGCCCGTCGCCGTTCACGGAAATCTCGGGCGGCGACCAGCCGCACGTCACCATCACCGTCAGTAAAAGCCGCAACCCGACGCTGCAGGTGGTGCGCACGCTCGGCGAGCAGGCGAAGGCGCCGCTGTTGACGTGGTCGCTGTTCGGCCTGCCGCTGCAGACGCAGATCGTGTTCCGGCTGCTACTGACGGTGCCCGTGGGGGTGTTCCTTCTGGTGGTCATGCGCAACGTTGTCGGGGTCAAGACCTTCGGCACCTTCATGCCGGTGCTGATCGCGCTGTCGTTCCGCGAGACGCAGCTCTTGTGGGGCATCGCGCTATTCACGGCGGTGGTCTCCGGTGGGCTTTTGGTCAGGCTTTATCTTGAGCAGTTGAAATTACTCCTGGTGCCGAGGCTCGCCGCGGTGCTGATCGTGGTCATCCTGCTGATGGCCGTGCTGAGCATCATCAGCCACAAGCTCGATATCGCCAGCGGCCTCTCGGTGGCGCTGTTTCCGATGGTGATCATGACCATGACCATCGAGCGGATGTCGATCACCTGGGACGAACTCGGCGGCGGCGAGGCGATCAAGGAAGGCGTCGGCAGTCTGTTGGTGTCGGTCCTATGTTATCTGGCGATGAGCCCGCCCGCGGTAGAGCACCTGCTGTTCGCGTTTCCGGAGCTGTTGCTGATCGTGCTGGCGGCGACCGTGCTGCTCGGGCGCTATTCCGGCTACCGGCTGACCGAGCTGGCACGCTTCCGCGTGCTCGGCGGCAGGGATACGTGATGCCGGGTTTGGCGAAGCGGCTGAGCGAGGCCGGCGTGCTCGGCATCAATGCCCGCAACGCGCTCTATATGCTGCCGCACAACCCGCGGCGCCTCTATCCGCTCGCCGACGACAAGCTGCGCACCAAGGAGATCGCCCAGAAGGTCGGCATCCAGGTGCCCGAACTATACGCCGTCGTCGCCTCGCCCGGCGAGGTCGGCGGCCTGCACGCGGCGCTCGCCGGCCGCGACGACTTCGTAGTCAAGCCGGCGCACGGCAGCGGCGGCGAAGGCATCGTCGTCGTCACCGGGCGCGTCGGCGACAACTACCGGCTTTCCGACGGCACGGTGATGGATCGTGCGGAGATGGACTTCCACCTCAACAACCTGTTGAGCGGCATCTACAGCCTCGGCGGCCAGACCGACAAGGCGCTGGTCGAGTACCGGGTGCGCTTCAACCCGGTGTTCGAGAAAGTCGCCTATCAAGGAGTGCCCGACGTCCGCATCGTCGTCTATTTCGGCTACCCGGTGATGGCCATGGTGCGGCTGCCGACGCGCGCCTCGCGGGGGCGGGCGAACCTGCACCAGGGCGCCATCGGCGCCGGCGTTGACATCGCCACCGGCACGACGCTGACGGCGGTGCTGAAGACCGGCATCGTCGCGGAGCACCCGGACACCGGCCACCCGGTGAGCGGCATCTGCGTTCCGCACTGGCAGGCGCTACTCGACATCGCCGCCAGGTCATGGGAGCTCACCGGGCTCGCTTACCAAGGCGTCGACATCGTTCTCGACCGCGACCGCGGGCCGTTGGTTCTCGAGCTCAACGCCCGGCCCGGCCTTGCCATCCAGATCGCCAACCGGGCCGGGCTGCGCCGCCGGCTGGATCTCGTCGAGAAGGCGGGCGGCGGCGCCGTGGCGCCGACGGCGGCCGAACGCGTCGCCTTCGCCAAAGCCCGTTTCGCCGCCGTTGGCGCGTGAACGGCTAGCCGCGCGCCGCTAGACTCCCGCCATGCCGGACGCCACCCCCGCCAGCCGATCGCTCGCCGCCCGCTACGGCCCGCAGGACCACATCGCGGCGGACGATCTCGAAAGCGGCCTGAAATGGCTGCAGCGCAACGCCGTGCTCGGCAAGATCATGAACACGCTGACGGTCGGCGCGTTCCTGACCGCGTTCGCGCTCGAGATCGGCGCCTCCAACGCGGTGATCGGCGTCCTCGCCGCGGT
>Ga0209399_10000270_pt1 | contig 32656 bp, 25 predicted proteins | sample OV2TP3_FD_184130 | JGI IMG/M metagenome (GOLD analysis project Ga0209399, IMG submission 184130) | Hot spring microbial communities from Beatty, Nevada to study Microbial Dark Matter (Phase II) - OV2 TP3 (SPAdes) (version 3) | ecosystem: Environmental > Aquatic > Thermal springs > Hot (42-90C) ... | reverse complement strand
ATGCGGCCCAGGGCCGCCAGTTGTTCGCTCTGCCGCAGCCGGCGTTCCAGCGCCGCCTGCTGCTCCGCCATCCGCGCGCGCTCTTCGGCGCGCTGCTGCCGCACCCGCAGCCCCGTCGCCGCGCCCACGGCCACCAAGCCCACTGCCAGCACCAGCGCGAGCAGAAACACGATGCCGCGGAAGCCCTGGTGGGTTTCGGCGACGATGGCGCTGTAAGGTTGGGAGAGGGACAGAGACCATTGCCGCCCGACGACCCGCACGCGCGCGAAGGTCACCAGCGCCAACGGCTCCGACCCGATCTGCAGCTGCCCGGCCCCGCTTGCTCCGGTCAGCATCCGCCGCTCCAGCGAAAAGTCGCTGTGGCAGGGTTGGCAGCTTCCGCCCGGCGCCGGCACGCGCCGGCCAAGCATCTCCGGGGTGCGCGTGTTCACCAGCACCGTGCCGTGCTCATCCACCAAAGCCAGGTTCGGCTGTTCGGCCTGCGCGCCCAGGTGCAGCGGTTCGCCCAACAACGTCGCCAGCGGCAGCACGAATCCCAGGTGCTGGGTCGGGTTTTCTTCTTTTCGCACCGGAACCAGCAGAATCACTTCGCGGTCGGTCGCCGCTCCGGCAGGAAACGGATTGGTGAGGACAGGTGTGGCCGTGCCTCGCCAGGGCTCGATAGCGGCGGCTACCGCTGCCGGGTTCGCGTGCGGAGTCCCAAGCCAGAGCAAGCTGTCCCCCCGCAGCAGGAACGCCCGACCCTGCTCGGGCGCGCTCGACGCCGCCAGCCGCTGCTCCCATCGGGTCGACGGGACGGACTCGAGGCGTGCCGCCAGCACTTCGGCGGCGTGGAGCTGGCTCTCGGCTCGGTACGCCAGAGCGAGGGCGGCGAACTCGGTCAACAACTGGTGGTCGCGGGTGTGTTGTTCCACCACGCGCCGTTCCGTCCGTTGGTAAAGCACCAGGGCCAGCAGGGCAAAGAGAAGAAGCAGTACCCCCGCGGTAGCCGCCAGGGTTAGCCAGGGTCGCGCTACTTTGTCCATACTCCGGCTCACGTGGACATTTACAGCAGTCGAGCCGCCAAAATGCCCTTTCCCCAGAACCCCTTGGAAACAAAAGGAATAACTCGGAGCGGCGTCGGAACGGTCCAAGCTGGGGAGGCGTCCGGCTGTGGAATTTCGCCCTAGGTGGGGCAGGGCTCACTCGCAGGCCAGCCTGGCACGCTCGGCCACGGTGCAGCTTCAGGTTTGTTGGTACTGGAGTTTTTCCAGGGCGGGAAGGACGCTCTGACGGTCGACGATCTGAAGTTTGGCGAAGATGTTGGAGACGTGGAAGCGCACCGTCCGCTCCGTAATCCCGAGGGCTTCGGCGATTTCCTTATTGGCCAGTCGGCGGATCATCAGTTGGACGATCTGGCTCTCGCGCCCCGTCACCGACAAGGAGGCCAGCAGCTCCTGGTTCAGCGCTAGGCTCATCTGCTGACGGTAGTCGGCCAGCACGCGCGGCGGCGCCCACGGCTCCCCGTCCAGGATGGCGCAGGCCGCCGCCGGCAACTCCCACTCCAGGTTGTCGGAGAGGAGGGCGACGCCGTCGATGCCGGTATAGAGCAGGCGCAGGACCTGTTCGTAGCTGCCCTGATCGGGCGGGAGCAGCAACAGGAACCGGCTGCCGCGGTGGCGCACGCGCAGGAGCCGGATCAGCGCCGGCACTTCCTGCGACTGCCCAAACGCGTCAACGACAAAGAGCAGCGGCCCGTCGGGTTCGGGAAGAGAGTCGGTGCCCGCGACGGGGGGCCGGAGAAGGCGCCGCAGCCGGGGGTGGCCCGAGGCGATGCGCGTCAGGCAGGAAGCCACCACCGGGTGGGGTGCGACAATCTGGACGCGAAACATTTGGCGGCGACCCGTTCCCCGCGGGACCGAACAGGAAGTGGCGCCGAAGCTACTGGTTCTGGGCGCGAAAGTCAAGGCAAAACGGTCAGCTTCGAACCGGTCCGGTCCGCCTTTTTGCCTTTTCTTTGCTGGCGTCGCCCCGGAAACCCGCGGCAGGAAATCTGCTCCACAAAACACGCCGCCCGCCAGTTGACTCCAGCCTGAGTCGTGCTTAAGGATGGGCTATCTCTTTTCGCGCATGCGTGTCGCTCCTCATTTCGTGCCCTGGCATCGGCTGTGTCGGTGGAAAGCGCTCGCCGCGCGGGACCACGCGTTCACTTCCGGTTAGAGGAAAAGGAGACTGCCAATGCCCGTCACCCCGACCTATCCCGGCGTTTACATCGAAGAGCTTCCCAGCGGCGTGCGCACCATCACCGGCGTGCCAACTTCCGTGACTGCGTTTCTGGGCCGGGCGGTGCGCGGCCCCGTGAACGAGCCCGTCACAATCAACAGCTTCTCGGACTTCGAACGGCGCTTCGGAGGGCTGCACGCGGACTACCCGATGAGCTATGCCGTTCGCGACTTTTATCTCAACGGAGGAGGTCGCGCCGTCATTGTGCGGCTGTTCAAGAAGCCAGGTGGCGAGGAAGGCATTGCCGGGGCGACGGTGGGCAACCTGAAGCTGGAGGCCAGCAATCCGGGCAAGTGGGGAAACAGCTTGGAGGCCACCGTCGACCACGACGGCATCACAGACGATGTGGCGGAGCGTTATGCGCCTCTCACCAAGAACGATCTGTTCAACCTGACCGTCGAAGACGCGTCCACGGGGACAATCGAGAAATTCCCCAATCTATCGGTCAAGGACGGGCCGCGGCGCGTTGACCGCGTGTTGCTGCAGAGCTCGAGCCTGGTGGTGGTCCCGCTGAAGAACGATGGGACGCCCGACCTGCCCGGTAGCAGGCCCGGCGCTGGATCCGACACGGCCGAAGATGGCAAGGACAGCTCGGCGTTGGCAGCCGGCGACTTCAAGGGAAAGGAGAGCGAAAAGACGGGCCTCTATGCGCTGGAGAAGACGGACCTGTTCAATCTTCTTTGCCTCCCGCCTGATGCGCGCGATGAAGACACGCCTGTGGATGCGTACAAGGAAGCGATGGCCTATTGCGTCAAGCGTCGTGCAATGCTCCTGGTGGATCCTCCGCTGGACTGGAGTGACGCAGAAGACTTGGTTTCGGATCCGGCCACGAAGCTGGGGAGCTTGGGGTTGACCGGGACCGGGGCCCGAAACGCAGCGGTGTATTACCCGCGTGTTCGCCAGTCCGATCCGGAGCGCGAGGGGCAAATCGACACCTTCGTTCCCTGCGGAATCATCGCCGGGGTGATGGCTCGAACGGATGGAGATCGAGGAGTCTGGAAGGCCCCCGCGGGTCTGGATGCTTCCCTGAGCGGCATCAGAGGGCTGGAGGTGAATCTGACCGACGACGACAACGGGCTGTTGAACCCTGTCGGCATCAACTGTTTGCGCACCTTTCCGGTCTTCGGAAGTGTGGTTTGGGGTGCCCGTACCCTGCGAGGCGCCGATCAGTTGGCGGACGAGTACAAGTACATCCCGGTGCGGCGGCTGGCGCTGTTCCTGGAGGAGAGCCTGTACCGGGGCACGCAGTGGGTGGTGTTCGAGCCCAACGACGAGCCGTTGTGGGCGCAAATCCGGCTGAACCTCGGGGCCTTCATGCACAACCTGTTCCGGCAAGGGGCGTTTCAGGGCAAGACGCCGGCGGAGGCTTACTTCGTCAAGTGCGACAAGGAGACCACGACGCAGAACGACATCAACCTCGGCATCGTGAACATCCTGGTCGGCTTCGCGCCGCTCAAGCCCGCCGAGTTCGTCATCATCAAGATCCAGCAGAAGGCCGGCCAAGTGGCGGCGTAAGGAGGACGAAATGGCTCAGTTCAGCGTGAACACCGAACGGTTCGACCCCTACAAGAACTTCAAGTTCCGCGTGCGCTGGGACGGGCGCTACGTGGCCGGCATCAGCAAGGTGGGCGCGCTCAAGCGCTCGACCGAAGTGGTCGAGCACCGCGAAGGCGGTGACCCCAGCAGCAGCCGCAAATCGCCCGGCCGCACCAAGTACGAACCCATCACCCTCGAGCGCGGCGTGACCCACGACCCCGAGTTCGAGAAGTGGGCCAACAAGGTCTGGAACTTCGGCTCCGGGCTGGGCGCCGAAGTCTCGCTCAAGGACTTTCGCAAGGACATTATCCTTGAGGTCTACAACGAGGCCGGCCAGTTGGCCCTGGCCTACAAGGTCTTCCGCTGCTGGGTGTCGGAGTTCCAGGCGGTGCCGGACCTCGATGCCAACGCCAACGCGGTAGCGATTCAGACGCTCAAGCTGGAGAACGAAGGCTGGGAACGCGACTACGAGGTCGGCGAGCCGCAGGAGCCCAGCTTCGTCGAGCCCGCCTAGGCTCCCCGGGTTCGTCCTGCGAATCGTGGAAAGGTCTCAGCGAGGCTGCCGTGGAGCCACTTGTTTCCTTCGAAACTCTTCAGGCCAATCTGCGCGGGCTCTCTGGCGTGGAGCTGCTGCGCGTGTGGGAGCGCGCCGCGGAGCAGCCGCCTGCACGGCGGGCTTTGACTCTGCTTTCCGCTGGTCTCCCGCAGGTTCCTTCCGACCAGCTGGAGCTGCTCAGCCTCGGTCGGCGGGATGCCTGCCTGCTGGCGCTGCGCGAGAAGACCTTCGGGCCGTCCCTGCGGGGTTTCCAACAATGCCCGGAGTGCGGCGGACAGCTCGAGTTCACCCTGGCAACTTCAGATCTCCGTGTCGAGGCGCCCGAGGCAAACGGCGGCTGTGAGCGCGAGGTGGAAGTCGAGGAGTTCACCCTTCGCTTTCGGTTGCTCGACAGCCGTGACCTGGAGGCAATCCTCTCCATCCGGGATGTCAAGCAGGCGCGGCGCGCGCTCCTGGCGCGTTGCGTGCTCGAAGCCCGGCGCGCCAGTGCGCTCGTGAGCGTGGAAGAGCTCCCGGCGGGAGTGGTCAGCAAGCTCTCAATTTGTCTCCTCGAGTGCGACCCGCAGGCGGAGGTTGTGCTCAACCTGGATTGCCCGACTTGCCGGAGCTCCATCCGCGCCGTGTTCGACATCGGCTCCTTCCTCTGGGCCGAGATTGCCGCCCAGGCCAGACATCTGCTGCGCCAGGTGCACTGGCTGGCCACGGCCTACGGCTGGCGCGAAGACGACATCCTGGCCCTGAGCGCGGCCCGGCGACAGTTCTACCTGGAGATGATCGGCCGGTGAGCGACTACTTCGAACGACTGGCGAAGCGGGCTCTGGGAGAAGAGCCCGTGGTCCAACCTTGCCTGCCTTCTTCGTACGCCCCCGGAGTCGAGCTGGTCCCGTCCGAGGGCGGTTTGCTCCCCGTTGCGGCGGATTCCCTGCCGGAGGCCGTGAGCCCTCCTGAATCCGTGGCGGCTCGCCTCGAGGAAACTGAGCCGACAAGTGTTCCCACCGCCCGCCCCACTGAGGGGCGGGTGATCGCGCCGTTGCCGCCCTCGCGGCCTTCCCCCGGCCTCGAGACGGAGGCAACGGCAAGCAGCCGGCCCGCCGCGGGCGAGGCCGAGCCGGAAGCGGATGCCCTCCTGCCTGCGGCCGAGCGAAGGCCGCAGGCGTCATCGCCCGGCCCGCTCCCGGTTGCGGCCGATTCGCCGCCGGCGGCGCCGCGGCGGGCCCGGGCTGCGGGGACTCGGGTCAAGCCTGCGGGGCCGGCACCGCCATCCCCGACCGGGCGGAGGCGGGCCGAGCCGACAGCGGAACCTGAACCGTCCGACATTCCGGCTCGTCGCGGTCGGGCGAGGCGCTCGGCGTCGTCGCAGCATCCGACCGCCCAGAAAGGAATGGCGGCCGAGAGCCCACGGTCCCGCCCCCTGCCGCCAACCTCCTACGCTGGGGTTTCAACGGCGCGGGAAGTTGAGCCCGGCCGCGGCTCCCCCGCCAGCGGTGCGGTCGAGCACGATTCTTTTCTTCCTCCTGTCCTCCCGGCCGAGGTTCCAGCGGCCGTTCCTCCTGCTCCAGAAAACGTGGCCCGTGTTGGTCTTAGCGCGGTCCCACCGCGACCGGCGCGGTGGTCCCGCGAGGAGGCCGAGTCTCCGACCGCGGGGCCCGAGATCCGGGTCACGATCGGGCGAGTGGAAGTGCGCGCGGGTCCCCCGGCGTCGCCGCCGCCGCGGCCTTCCTCGCCCGCCGGCCCCCGGCTTTCCTTGGAGGACTACTTGAAAAAGTGCGCGGGCAGGGGACGATGAGCAACGCTTTGGCCATCGCCACCGTGACAGCTTTGCTCAAGGACGTGCTGCAGCAGGGCTTTACCCGCCACACCAACCTCTCTCCCCTGGGCGCCATCGCGGTCAGCGCGGTCGCGCCCGACCTCATCAAGCCGGAAAACGGCAAGAACCAGGTCAACTTGTTCCTCTACCAGGTGACGCCCAACTCCGGGTGGCGCAACGTGGGGCTGCCTTCGCGGGATTCACGCGGAGCGCGAGTCAAGAACCCGCCCCTGGCGCTCGACCTCCACTACCTGCTCACCGCCTACGCGCGCGAGAGCTTCAGCGACGAAATACTTCTAGGCTACGCCATGCACTTCCTGCATGAGATGCCGGTGTTCACCCGCCAGGCCATTCGCGAGCGCCAGCAGGACTGGCGGAACGATGATGATGCCGTGCTCAAGCTGTTGGCCGATGCGGACCTCGCCGGAGACGCCGAGCAGATCAAGATCACCCCCGCGCCGCTGGGCACGGAAGAAATGTCCAAGCTCTGGGCTGCCTTTCAGGCTCAGTACCGGCCCACCGCCGCCTATCAGGTCTCGGTGGTGCTGATCGAAAGCCAGCTCCCCGCCAAGGCGGCCCTGCCGGTTCGCGACCGGAGCCTGCTGGTGGCGGCGTCGCAGCGCCCGGTGATCGAGGGGGTGACGCCGCAGATGCTGCTGCCGGGCGGCACGTTGACCGTTCGCGGGAGAAACCTGGCGGGCCTGATAACCAAGGTGAAGTTCGGCGGTGCGCCGCTGGTGGATCCGTTGTCGGTGGGCGACACGCGCATCGAGGTCCAGTTGCCCGCCGAGCTGCGGGCGGGCATCAACACCGTCCAGGTTGTTCACCTGGTGGACTTCGGCACCGGCAGCCCGGATGAGCCCCATCCGGGGATGGAGTCGAACCTCGGCGTGTTCATGCTGCAGCCGAGGATTACCACTCCGTTGCCGAAGGTGAACCTAAAGAAAGCCAAGCGGGGGGAAGAGCTGACGCTGTCGATTGACCCGCCGGTCGGCCGCGAGCAGCAGGCGGCCTTGGTGCTGGGAGAGCGTGCGATTCCTATCCGGGCACGCCCGCCCAGCGACCCGCCGACTCCGACCACCGTTCAACTTGATTTCCCGATTCCCATCGACTTTCCGCTGGGGCCGCACCTGGTGCGCGTGCGAGTGGACGGCGCCGAGAGCCCAATGGCGCAGGATACCGACGAATCCAGCCCAACCTTTGGGCAATACGTGAGCCCACGAATTGAGGTTGTGGAGCCATGAGCGACCTCGCTCTCTCCACCTGGCGGGAGGCCAATCAAGAGTACGTGGTGGCCTCCCTGGCAGGCGTTCGAGACACGCTGGAACGCCGGGCGGCTGCCGCGAACAACTCTCCCGCGGCCCCGCGGCGCGAAGATCCGATCCATCTCCCGGAGCCTCCGTGGGCGTTGTCGGCGCCGCCCGCCCTCGAGCGGCTCTGCCAGACCTTCGGCCTCTCCACATTTGAGCGCGTCGTGCTGCTGCTCTGCGCCGGCATGGAGCTTGATTCCCGCTTTGCTTCTTTGTGCGCCGCGGCTCAGGGCGACGCCCAGCGTCCCTATCCCACCTTCAGCCTGGCGTTGGCGGCCTTTTCTTCGGCCCATTGGAGCGCGCTGTCGCCGGCTGCGCCCTTGCGCTATTGGCGCCTCATCGAGGTGGGAAGCGGAGGCACTCTGGCCTCCAGCCCCCTGCGCGTGGACGAACGGACTCTTCACTTCCTGGTCGGGGTTGATCAGCTAGACGAACGAATCGCCCCGCTGTTGGAGTCCGTGGCTGCCCCCGGCGAGCTGTTGCCTTCGCACCGTCGGTTGGCCGACCAGGTCGCTGCCCTGTGGTCGCAGACAACCGCGAACCGGCCCCCAACTCTCGTTCAGCTCTGCGGCGACGACCCGGCAGCCAGCCGCGCGGTTGCGGCCACCGCTTGCGGCGCCGTCGGACTGCGCCTCTGCGTGATGTCTGCTCAGGCAGTCCCCATCGCCGACGCCGAGTTGGACGCCTTCATTCGCCTGTGGGAGCGCGAGGCGGCGTTGGCAGGAAGGGCGTTGCTCCTCGAGTGGGACGAGCTGGAGAGCGACGGAGCCCGCCCGCTGGCGGTGACGCGCTTTCTGGAACGAACTCGCAGCCACGTTCTCCTTTTCGCTCGCGAGCCGCGCCGGATTCGCCACCGTCCCACCACGATCTGCGAGCTCACCCAGCCGACCTCCGGCGAACAACACGCCCTCTGGGAGGCTGCCTTGGGACCGGCGGCCCGCCGCCTGAACGGCAACCTCCACTCTCTGGTCTCCCAGTTCCACCTCGGCGCGGTAGCAATCCGTGCCGCTTGTGCCCAAGCCGAGGGCTGGGCTCACGCATCTGAGAAAAGCCAGCGCGCCAACGCGCGCAAGGACGTGTCGCCGGGTTCGGGACCAGAGCCGGGCGAACCCCCCGACCTCACCGCCGCGCTCTGGGAGGCCTGTCGCGTCCAGGCTCGCCCGCGCTTGGAAGGGCTGGCGCAACGCATCGTGCCTCGGGAGACTTGGGAGGACCTGGTCCTCCCCGACCCCCAGCTCCGGCTCCTGCGGGAGATTGCCGCCCACGTCTGCCAGCGTGCCACCGTGTACGAGCGCTGGGGGTTCGCCAGCCGCAGCTCTCGCGGCTTCGGCATCAGCGCGCTTTTCGTCGGCCCCACAGGCACCGGGAAAACCATGGCCGCCGAGGTTCTGGCCGATGAACTGCGGCTCGACCTGCATCGCATCGACCTCAGCCAGGTGGTGAGCAAATACATCGGGGAGACCGAGAAAAACCTACGCCGCGTCTTCGACGCCGCCGAGGAAGGCGGCACCATCCTCCTGTTTGACGAGGCCGACGCCCTCTTCGGCAAGCGCAGCGAGGTGAAGGACAGCCACGACCGCTACGCCAACATCGAGATCAGCTACCTGCTCCAGCGCATGGAGGCCTATCGCGGCCTGGCCATCCTGACCAGCAACCTCAAGGACGCCTTGGACTCCGCCTTTCTGCGCCGCATCCGGTTCATCGTCCACTTTCCCTTTCCCGACCTGGCCCAGCGCGCCCGCATCTGGCAACGCATCTTCCCGCCCGCCACCCCTACCGAAGGCCTGGAGCTGGCCAAGCTGGCCCGCCTCAACGTCGCCGGCGGCAACATCCGCAGCATCGCGCTTTACGCCGCCTTCCTGGCGGCGGAAAAGCAGGAGCCGGTGCGCATGAAACACCTGCTGCGCGCCGCTCAGGTCGAGTACGCCAAGCTGGAGAGGCCGCTGACCGACGCGGAGGTTGGAGGCTGGTTGTGAAACCCCGCAGCGTTACCGTCGAAATCGAAGAGTTGGTACTGCACGGCTGCGCTCCCGGCGACCGCCATCGTGTGGCCGCGGCGGTGACGCGCGAGCTGGAGCGGCTCCTCCGCCAGCAGGGCCTGCCGGCTCCGCTCGCAGAGCCGGCGCACTTCACGCAGCGGGAAGGCGGAACCATCCCGGCGGAATCCGGCGTCCGGCCTGAATCCCTCGGGAGAGAGGTGGCCCGCGCGGTGTACCGCGCTTCGGGAGGCAGTTCCCAGCGGAGGCAGCCAACGTGAGCTTGCAGACAGGAGACAAAGGGAAGCAGGTGCGGGAGCTGCAAAAGCTCCTGAATGCGCGGGGCTACCCAGTGGGAGTGGACGGGGACTTCGGGCCCAAGACCTACCAGGCGGTGCGCGCATTCCAGTCGCAGAACCTCGACCAGCATGGCCAGCCACTGGTGGTGGACGGCAAGGTGGGGCCTCTGACCTGGTGGAGCCTGACCCATCCCAAGCCGGCCATCGCAACCGTCAGCGCCGTGGACTTCACCCGGATGCCGGCGGCGTCGCTCGGGGGGAGCCCGTTGGGCCGCGCCGCGCTGCGGATGGCCATAGACGAAATCAAGGCCGGCGCTCGCGAGATAGGCGGGAACAACCGGGGGGCGTTCGTACGGAAGTACCTCCAGCCCACCGGCCTGCCGGAAGGGAACTCCTGGTGCGCGGCCTTTGCCAGTTGGTGCGTGCTGCAAGCGTGCGGCGGGGTGAAGGAGCGCATGCCGTTCGCCTACTCGCCGGGCGCCCGCGCGCTGTTGAAGCAGTTCAAGGACAAGGGCTGGGCCTTCGCGCCGCCGGTCGAGCGCGCCCCGGAGCCGGGCGACCTGGTGTTCTGGTGGCGCGTGCAGCTCCAGGGCTGGCAGGGCCACGTCGGCTTCGTGCACCAGGTCAAGGACGGCATGCTCTACACCATCGAGGGCAACCGCAGCCCGCGGGTGCAGGGGTTTTCCTACGTCCTCAGCCGCATGGAGAAACTGTTGGGGTTTGGCCATGTGCCGGACGTGTGAATGACGATGGCAAACGCATGAGGGCACAACTGCAAAGGGGTACGAAAGCGGCACCGGCGGCTGGGTCGGCCGCTCCGCCCGTACACGGACTCCTGCAGCGCAAGTGCGCGTGTGGAGGGTCGCCCGGGCTGGCGGGGGAGTGTGAAGGGTGCCGCAAGAAGAAGTTGTTGCAGCGGCGGGCGATCAGCCCGGCTGAACCCACCGAAGTCCCGCCCATTGTGCACGAAGTGTTGCGCTCGCCTGGGCAACCGCTTGACCCCGCCACCCGCGCCTTCTTCGAGCCCCGCTTCGGCCACGACTTCAGCCGCGTCCGCGTCCACACCGACGCCCGAGCCGCCGACTCCGCCCGCGCCGTCAACGCCCTCGCCTACACGGTCGGCCCGAACATCGTCTTCGGAATGGGGCGCTTCGCGCCTTGCACCCAGGAGGGGCGGCCCCTTCTAGCACATGAATTGACCCACGTCGTACAGCAGCACGGCCAGGTTAGCGCACGCGTGTTGCCACAGAGCAGCCCGGGTGATCCTCTCGAGCTTGAAGCTGACCGAAGTTCTCGTATGTTATCCGAGGGAAGACCATTCTTCGTCGGCCATCGTACTCACCTACCAGAAATTCACCGCCAACAAGGCATTACTGTTACGCCTACCGGGGAAGCGCGACCCGAGCTCTTATCCGGAGCCCTGCGGATCGGCACAGAGCGACGTTGGTTTGACGTTCAGTTGAGTCTAGACAACCCAATTCCTGCTTTCCTTTCTCTGGTTCCTGCCGGACGGTCCTTGGCCATTCCTGACGATTTGTTGGCGAGGACGATTGCCAGCATTTCCTACACCGATATTTGCAGCCGTTGGTTCAGGAACGCGTTCATCGGCTATCGCGAACAGGCGGCGCGCGGCAACCCCTTCTTGTCGCCCACAGAGAACCCAACTGTATTTGAAGGAGGTGTGAATCTCAGGGTTGCAGGTTATGAGTTAACGCTTCTGGCTGCTGGAGATTTTGAGCGAGGGGATTTTACGGGAGCGTTTCTTAGCCTTGGCGTCACACCAACAAGCAGTGCCCCATTGCCTGACGTTTGCCGAGAGCGCGGAGCACCTCCTCCCTCTCAGCCACCGACACGAACCCCGACCTCGACCCCAACTCCGACCCCGACCCCAACCCCGACCACGACCCCAACACCGATCACGACCCCAACCCCGACCCCAACGGTCCCACTCCCTCGACCTGAAACGGTCTACTTCTATTACGACAGTACGATAATGCGTCCTGAAAGTAACAGTCCGTTCGAGCGCCTGACGATCTTGCTCCAGAGTGTTCCGTCATTGAGAGTTCACCTGACAGGGCATGCGTCGATGGAGGGCACCGTGCCGTACAACGACGACTTGTCACGCCGGCGGGTCGAGATGGTGCAGAGCTTGCTGATTGCGGCAGGAATTGACTCTTCGCGAATCACCATAGAGTGGAAGGGGGAGGGAGAACCCGCTCTTCCCGAACCTGATGTGAATCCCGAGCCAGCCCGGCAACAAAATAGGCGCGTAGTGGCAATCCTAAGCACGACCTCACGGGGATTTGCTTTGCCGCCACTGAGTTTGCGAGAGCCAACATTGGGTTCTTCATTGCCCAGAGTACCTCCGGTGTCAAAGTCTCCAACACCTTTTAGGCCAACACTGCCATAGGTGGGGGCATTGCATGAAGCTCTTGAGAACCGCCCAACACAAACCGTCGGGGGCACCGCTATTGACGATCACTCTGTTGAGCAGCGGGCTGCTCCAACGCAAGTGCGCCTGCGGAGGAGCGTCGGGGTTGGCGCGGGAGTGCGAAGGCTGCCGGAAGAAGAAGCTGCTGCAGCGGCGGGCCGGGGACCACGCCGAACCAACTGAGGTGCCGTCCATCGTGCACGAGGTGTTGCGCTCGCCCGGCCAGCCGCTTGACCCCGCCACCCGCGCCTTCTTCGAGCCCCGCTTCGGCCACGACTTCAGTCGCGTCCGCGTCCACACCGACGCCCGCGCCGCTGAGTCTGCCCGCGCCGTCAACGCCCTCGCCTACACCGTCGGCCGCAAGATTGTGTTCGGCGCCGGGCGGTACATGCCAGAAACGAGCGACGGGCGGCAGCTGTTAGCTCACGAGTTTGTGCATGTGGTGCAACAAAGTGGCGGCAACGTTTCGGCCATTGCCGCTTTTGCGACGATCGAACCAAGTGACCGGTTTGAAGCAGAAGCGGATACTGTGGCAAGAAACGCCCTGAGCGGCGACTCCATTTCCATCAGACCGTCGGGGTGCATTCCCGCTTTTCAACGCCAGGCAGTGGGCAGCAGGGGTACTGTGCCTCTCCGTGGTACTGGCGCGCGCGTGCCAACCGAGGGTCCGTGGTATCTGAGGAGTCATCCGACACTGGGTCCGATGTGGTACAACCTCTACACCAACACTTCCTATGCTACTCCCCCTAGTTCCAAGAGTCTCACAGTCCTGGATTGGGGCACGGACTGGAACGAGTATAACGTGGCTGGGGGAGTTCTGCGTATCGGCGAAATCGAAGCCTCGAATGTCCGTGAGATGGTAGATAGGATCAAGCCGCAGATCCAAACCTTTCCAGAGGCGGAGTGCATAGACGACCTCACGATTGTTGGCCACGGCGCGCCGGGCGGCATCTCCGTAGGTGGCGGTGTGACCTTCGTCCAAGGGAGTTACATCGGGCGGGGGCTTATCGACCCTCAATCTCCGGAGTACAGTGCGAGCATAAGGACAGCCCTCTCTGAGCTTACTCCTCTCTTTTGCAACACCGCCAATGTTACGTTGAGAGGATGCAACGTCGGTCAGGGCTTTGAAGGGGCGGAGTTCGTCCGCTTACTGGCTGAGCTGTGGCGAGTTCCGGTGCGTGCTCCCGTGGGCCTGACCCGCGCCGGAGGGCTGTGGGTCGAGGGAGTATGGCAGTGGGGGATCCCCAGAGGGGGCAGCACGCCAGAGCCTCGTATTTACGCAGGCCAAGTTAAGGCAATCCTCCGGGAGTCAACGCTGGGAGACGACGAGGAATTGATATTTGATCTCCTCGAGAGGGCGAGGGAAAGGGCTGTGCTCGAGCAAGTCGTCCAAATTCTGATCGACGAGCGGCAATGGGAAGGGGTTGAGACAGAGCTGCGGGGCGAGGACACCGGTCGTCTCGACCGGCTTCTTGAGGGCCGACGTTCGCCGAGCCCGGCCTCCGCTCCGTGAAAAGCTCGTGCGCCAATGGGGCACCCAGAAAGGTGAATCGAGGATCGCGCGGATGGGCACCAAGTTGCATACCCGAATGAAATTGGGGGCGGCGGCGACCCTCACACTCGTACCTGGCGGCGTGTTACAGCGGAAATGTGCGTGCGGAGGCGCGTCGGGGCTGGCGGGAGAGTGCGAGGGCTGCAGGAAGAAGAAGCTCTTGCAACGGAGAGCGAACGGCCCTGCGGAACCAACTGAAGTGCCGCCCATCGTGCACGAAGTACTGCGCTCGCCCGGCCAGCCGCTCGACCCCGCCACCCGCGCCTTCTTCGAGCCCCGCTTCGGCCACGACTTCTGCCGCGTCCGCGTCCACACGGATGCACGGGCGTCCGAATCGGCACGGGCAGTGAATGCGCTGGCGTATACGGTGGGCGAAGATATCGCTTTTTCGATGGAGCAGTACGTGCCGGGAACAAGCATGGGTCGGCACCTGCTGGCGCATGAGCTGACTCACGTAGTGCAGCAGGGGGGGAATCTCACGCAGAGCCCGTTCAGCATAGGCCAGCCGGGTGATGGGTGTGAGCGGGAAGCGAATCAGGTTGCGTCCGCCATAGAAGGTATGGACTCGGGACGGCGTCTCTCCAGCGGAGCGCCCGCCGGTGCAATGCGTGCTCCAGCGAGCCTCCAACGCCTCGGAGCAAACCCTACTTGTACCAAAGCAGAGGCGGAGGGCATTCACCAGGCGATCTTTGATGCTAGAGGGTGGCTCAACAAAGTCATACCAATGCTTGAAGAGTCGCCCCTACCGGCGAAGGCGTTGTCTAGCCTGCGCAGGAATTTCGGCCCGACTTACGGTGTCGCGGCCAATGCGGGCCTGATTCACGATCGGTTGAAAGTAGGCCGGGGTGCATTAGGTCGGATCCCCTTCGCGTGCGACACGGCGGGCACAACGGAACTCTGCAAGAAGCAGCAATGCGGGTGGGCTGATGCCGGGTCAAATGCGGCCACCATTTGTACTAATCCTCCCAGTACCTTGGACGTTGCTTGGCCCCGCGCCGCGAGGTGCGTGTTGCACGAAGCCCTCCATGCTTCGATGGATTTCATGACTGTAGACGTCTACAAAGAAGACCCTGGCTACCCGGGGGAAGGAACTGATCCGCTGCTAAACCCGGCCTCCTATGAACACTTTGTGATGGAGCTCTCCTAGGTTGCGGAGAATGATGCGCAGAACCACAACGACGCTGAGCCGTTCGAGAGTGTTGGCGACAGGCTCCAAAGCCGGGCGGGGCACCATGCTCAGTCGCATGTGCGCGTGTGGAGGTTCGTCAGGCTTAACCGGCGAGTGCGAGGGCTGCCGGAAGGAGAAGCTGCTGCAGCGGCGGGCCGGGGACCACGCCGAACCAACTGAGGTGCCGTCCATCGTGCACGAGGTGTTGCGCTCGCCCGGCCAGCCGCTTGACGCGGCCACGCGCGCCTTCTTCGAGCCTCGCTTCGGCCACGACTTCAGCCGCGTCCGCGTCCACACCGACGCCCGCGCCGCCGACTCCGCCCGCGCCGTCAACGCCCTCGCCTACACCGTCGGCCCCCACATCGTCTTCGGCGCCGGGGAATACTCATCCTTGAACAACGAAAGGCAACGCCTGCTGGGCCATGAGTTGGCTCACGCCCTTCAGCAGGACGGGAGTTCTTGCTCGAACCGAGAGTTGCAAGTGGGTGAAGGGAACAGTTCCGCTGAACATGAGGCGACCGATGCGGCTCGGCAAGTTCTTGGCGGAAACAGAGTTTCGGTGCCGTCACGACGAGTCGCCGTTGCGATGCAGCGCGCAATGATATGTTCGAAGCGACTGGAAGCCCCAGTTGTCGGCTGGTTTGCCAACCATGCCTACATTGACAATACAGGCCGTGACGATTGTCTCGGTTCGAGTGAGGATGGCAATCTCGCGATCACCGAACTCAAGAGCGGGAACTTCCTCAAAGGCTGCGCTCTGAAGACCAGAAGGTCTCCCGATCCGCGCGAGCGTACTCCCAATCGGAAACCATGCGAGCCGAAGAGCGGGGTAACAGATGTCGCGACATGTTTGAATGAGGCCTTCAACGTTTATACGGATCCGAGCTTTTACTCAAACCCTTCCGGTCCTAATAGCAACACATTCGCGGGGACTCTTGTACGAACTTGCTGCCAAGACTCGAGTTCGAGCGGGCTAGGCTGGGTACCTGGTTGGGACCACTCTCCGGCAAGCGGTTGCGAGAAAGAGATGAGATGTGAACCAAAGCACCTCGGAGGTGGGGCCTACTTGGGGAGAGATTGCATTATTCGACAGGGAGCTGGTCCGAAGTTCTAGCAACACCCGAAGGGAGAGGAGGTTCGGCTTTGGTGGCTCGATGGAGTTTTAGACATATGGATGAGGGCGAACAATAATGACGACGTTTCCACGGGCACCGAGGTTGAGGAAGGGGGCCATCATCGGGCTGGATCCGTTCAACCCGCTGGCCAGCGTCATCATCTTCCAGTACAACCCCGACACGCTCACGCGGCGGCTGCAGGCGCAGACCAAGGGCGGCGGCGAAGGCGACCGGAGCGAGGCGCTGCGTCTGACCGGCCCGCCTCAAGAAACCATCACCCTCGAGGTCGAGGTCGACGCCGCCGACCAGCTCGAGCGCGCCCAGTTCCCGGCCACCTCGATGGGCGTCCATCCCGCGCTGGCCTCGCTCGAGATGCTGCTCTATCCGAAGTCGGCCCTGATCATCGGCAACGAAGCCCTGCTTCGCCTCGGGATAATCGAAGTGGTCCAGCCGGAAGCGCCGCTCACTCTGTTTGTCTGGGGACCGAAGCGGGTGTTGCCGGTGCGCCTGAGCAGCCTCTCCATCACCGAAGAGGCGTTTGACCCGGCGTTGAATCCCATCCGCGCCAAGGTCAGTCTGGAGCTGCGCGTCCTCACCTACACCGACCTGGGGCTGCTGAGCGGAGGCGGCGGCTTGTACATGGCGCACCAGATCATCAAGGAAGCCATGGCCACCATCGGCGGCGCGGGCAACGTGGCCGAGCTGCCCTCGCTGTTGGGGGAGTGAGAAATGTTCGAGCCCACCAGCCGCTACGCGCAGATTGAAGAGGTATCGCTTCCGGTGCGGGATGCCGAAGGACGGGAGCGCGAGGTGCGCTACAAGAAGCGCCGCTTCCTGCCTCCGCCCGGGGGCGAGGCCACCATTGTCGAGCACACGGTCACGCAAGGGGATCGGCTCGACAACCTCACCTCCCGCTACCTGGGGGATCCCACTCAGTTCTGGCGCGTGTGCGACGCCAACGGCGTCCTGCACCCGCTGGAGCTGGAAGAGATCGGGCGGGCGGTTCGGATCGCTTTGCCGGACCTGTAGGAGGAGTCATGCTGGCGGGCGCGCTGGGCATTCGGTTGATTCTCTGGGCGGGCCGGAGCGTTCCCACCCCCGCGCCCTACGAGCTCATGCAAGGGTTGACGCAGGTGCAGGTGACGAACACCACCGACATCCACAGCAACGGGTTCGAGCTGCGCTTCACCCTGGCCAAGGAGAAGACCGGGGAGTACGGCTTGCTGGCCAGCGGCGCGTTGGACCCCGACTCGCGCGTGGCCATCGGAGTTCTGGTCGGCGCGCTGCCCGAGGCTCTGATGAATGGAGTGATTTTCCACCACGAGCTGACTCCCAGCAACGAGCCCGGAATGTCGACCCTGACGGTGAAGGGCCGGGACGTCAGCGTCATGCTCGACCTGGAAGAGAAGGATGAGAAATTCGAGAACCAGCCGGACTCACTCATCGTCAACCGGATTCTGCTCGACTACGCCGAATACGGCATCCTGCCTCCTCACCAGGTCACCCCCACCACCGACGTGCCGCTGGAGATCCAGCGCATCCCGCGGCAGAACGCAACCGACTTGAGGTTCATCCAGCAACTGGCCCAGCGCAACGGGTTTGCCTTCTACTTCACGCCCATGACACTGGGCGTCACGAATGCGTACTGGGGTCCCCAGGTACGAATGGGGCTGCCGCAACCGGCGTTGAGCATCAACCTGGGCGCCTCCACCAACGTGAAGTCGTTGAACTTCGCCAACGACGCGCTGGCTCCGGAGTCCGCCCGGGGTTCGTTCGTCGAGCCGATTACCAAGAGCAGCATCACCATCCCGGAGCTGCCGCCGTTGCAAGTTCCCCCGCTGGTTTCGTCCCCCCGGCCCGCGCGCCGCACCACGCGCTTGCGCTGCACCGCGCCGCAGAATCCCGCCCAGGCCGCCACCACGGCGCTGGCGGCGGCCACGCGCGCCGGCGACCCGGTGAGCGCCACGGGGGAGTTGGATACGGTGCGCTACGGGAATGTGTTGCGCGCGCGGCAATTGGTGGGCGTACGCGGCGCTGGGCGCGCCTACAACGGCGACTACTACGTGCGCGACGTCACCCACGTGCTGAAGCCCCGCGAGGGCACCTACACGCAGAGTTTCACTTTGAGCAGAGAGGGGACCGGCGCGCTTCTGCCGGTGGTGAGGCCATGAGCGAAAACCCGAACGGCAACGCCTTCTACGGGAAGTACCGCGGCACCGTGACCGACAATCAGGACCCGCTGAAGACCGGCCGGATACGCGCCAAGGTCTCCGACGTCTACGGCGACCAGGAAAGCGGCTGGGCGATGCCGTGCGCGCCATTTGGGGGAGACGGCACCGGCTTCTTTGCCGTCCCCGCCAAAGGCGCCGGAGTGTGGATTGAGTTCGAATGCGGCAACCCCGACTACCCCATCTGGTCGGGGTGTTGGTGGGGCTCGTTGGCGGAGATGCCCCCGGTCCTCTTCGCGCCGCCCCCGCCGACGGGCACAGACCCGAAGGTGATGATCAAGACCAAGGGCGGGCACAGCATCCTGCTGGACGACACGCCCGGGACAGGCGGCATCACTCTCGAAACCTCCGGCGGGCAAAAGATTGTGATGAGCTCGACGGGAATCGAGATCAACAGCGGGCAGGGGGGCAGCATCAAGCTGCAGGGACCAAAGGTAACGGTCAACGACGGCGCGTTGGAGGTGACCTGATGCCGGGCTATCTGCTGCATCAGGGCGCAACCGTGCTCTGTCTCCACGGCGGCCAGGCTACGCCCACCTTGCCCAATCCGCGGGTGAAGGTCAGCAACCAGGCCATTGTGACGCAGCCGACCGCCTACACCATTGCCGGCTGTGGGCTGCCGTCGAATGCTGGAGGTCCATGTGTGACGGCGCAATGGGTGAGCGCGGCGCTGCGGGTGAAGGCCGGCGCCGCGGCCGTACTGTTGCAGGACAGCCAGGCCGTCTGTGCGCCCACCGGCACAGGGTTGAATGTCGTCCTGACGCAGGTGCGCGTGAAGGGGATGTGATGCAGATCGATTACCCGTTCCATTTCGACGGCACCGGCCGGACCGCGGCCACGACGGAGGAGGAGCACGTTCGCGACCTGATTGAGCAAGTTCTTTTCACCTCGCCCGGCGAGCGGGTGAACCGGCCTGACTTCGGCAGCGGCTTGCTGCGGTCGGTTTTCGCGCCCAACAGCGATGAAGTAGCGGCGGCGCTTCAGCTAACGGTGCAGGGCGCCTTGAACCAGTGGCTGGGCGACTTGATCCAGGTGGATGCCGTCGAGGTGGAAAGCGTCGAGGCCACCCTGACCGTCACGGTGGTTTACACCCTGCGGCGCACCCAGCAGCGACAGACAGCACAGTTTTCGCGAGGCGTCTAGATGGCCACGCAATACTCTTGCAAGAACGAGCAGCGCCGCGCACTGGTCCGCGATACCCGGGACACGAACACCAACAAGCCCATCCTCAATGGGATCGACTATCTGGAAATAGGATCGAGCGACCAACAAACCCTGAAGCTTCACTTTATCCATGCGCTTCCCGGCCTGGCTGAAGGGGTTCCTTCCAGTCCGGCGGCGAAGTTGACCGAAGATAACGTAGTGATCGAGGGTGGCGTGCGGGTCAAGAACCTGCGGGTGAACAAAGTGACCTACGACACGGTGGACGACAAGCTCCTCATCGTCGAGGTGACCGAGGCGGGAGACTTTTCCTTCTACCGGCTGCGCCTGGTGCGAGGCACGTCCGATCCCGGCCCGCCGGAGAAGCTGGATCCTCAGCTCTCTGAGGTCGTGTTCTCCTTCAAGGTGGACTGTCCGAGCGAGTTTGATTGCCGGACTGTCGCGGTGTGTCCGCCTACAAAGCTCACGGAGCCGGCGCTGGACTACCTGGCCAAAGACTATTCGAGCTTCCGGCGGTTGATGCTGGATCGGATGAGTCTGCTCCTGCCGGAGTGGAAGGAACGGCGGGCGGCGGACGGGATGGTGGCGCTGGTCGAGCTGCTGGCTTATGTGGGCGACCAGTTGAGCTACTACCAGGATGCCGCGGCCACGGAAGCTTATCTTGGCACCGCGCGCAAACGGATCTCCGCCCGGCGCCACGCCCGCTCGCTCGACTACCCGATGCACGACGGCTGCAACGCCCGCGCCTGGGTTGTGCTGAAGGTGGGTAGTGGGCCGGATGGCAGTGCGGACGGAAAAGTCCTCCCCGGGCCGCCGGAGAAAGGGGAGAAAAAGGATCGGCCGAGAACTCTGCTGCTCACCCAAGTCGGCGCTCCCCGTGGCCGCCTGCCCGAGGAGCGTTTGGCTGGGGCCATGGCGGAGAGCGCGCTCACATTCGAAACCATGCACGACTTGACCCTTTACGCCGCACACAATGAAATGCACTTCTACACTTGGGGCGACCTGAATTGCTGCCTGCCCAAAGGGGCCACGCGAGCCTTTCTGCAAGACCATCCCCAGGATGACGAAGACAGGCAGAAGCGATTGTTGTTGCGTCCGGGTGATGTTCTGATACTCGAGGAATACTTGGGTCCTGTTACGGGTGCGGAGGCCGATGCGGATCCCGCGCACCGGCACGCCGTGCGCCTTACCGAGGTTTATCCGGCGGCCGAGCTTGCCCCTGACGGAAAGCGGACACCGGCGAGCTTGGTGAAGGACCCTCTGACCAACAGACCGTACGTGGAGATTAGGTGGGACGCCCAGGACGCCTTGCCATTCCCCCTGTGCATTTCGGCCGTCACTGAGGATGGGCCGATCGAGAACGTAAGCGTTGCACGAGGCAACGTCGTCTTGGCCGACCATGGGCGAACCATCCAGTGGGAGGGAGACAACCAAAAACCGAAAGAATCGTTCAAGGTTCCCGCCGAGGCCCCCTACCGCCCGGTCCTTGAAGAAGGACCGCTGACTCAGCAGGGTCAGGTGCGCGAGCGTAAGCCCAACGGCAAGCCTGTTCCGGTAGACCCGGAGGCTCCTGCCAGCGCAGCCTTTAGCAGTGAAATGCAGGATGTGCGGCCCGCAATCCGGCTCCGCGAAGCAGGTAGCGAGGGCGGCGCCTGGCTTCCGCAGCGGGACCTGTTGGGCAGCGACCGGTTCGCGCGCGAGTTCGTGGTCGAAGTGGACGAAGACGGTCGGGCGCAGCTCCGCTTTGGCGACAACGTGCACGGCCGGCAACCCGAAGAGGGTCTTGCCTTGGTGCCGACCTACCGCGTGGGCAACGGGCGCGCGGGGAACGTAGGGCGCGAGGCCATCGCGCACGTGGTGACCGACGTGCCCGGCATCCTGAACGTGCGCAATCCCATGCCGGCGCAGGGCGGCCGCGATCCTGAATCGCTCGAACAGGTGCGCCTCTACGCCCCGCAGGCCTTTCGCACGCAGGAGCGCGCCGTGAGCGAAGCGGACTACGCCGAAGTGGCTCAGCGCCACGCCGAGGTTCAGAAGGCCGCGGCGGCGATGCGGTGGACGGGAAGCTGGTACACAGCCTTCGTCACCATTGACCGCAAAGGCGGCCGCCCGGTCGACCCGGCCTTCGACGAGGAACTCGTCGCCCACCTAGAGCGGTACCGCATGGCCAGCGTGGATGTGGAGATCGACGGTCCGCAGTTTGTTCCGTTGGACATCGTCATGAACGTGTGCGTGAAACCCGGCTACCTGCGCAGCAACGTCAAGCAGGCGTTGCTCGAAGCGTTCGGCAACCGCGACCTGCCGGGCGGCGGGCGGGGCTTTTTCCATCCCGACAACTTCACCTTCGGTCAGCCCGTCTACGTGAGCCAGCTCTACGAGGCGGCTGGCCGGGTGAACGGCGTCGCCTGGGTCGAGGTCACGCGCTTCCAGCGCTGGGGCCGGACGGCCAGTCAGGAACTGGAGACAGGGGTTCTGAACACCGGGCGAACCGAGATCGTCCAACTCGATAACGATCCCAACTTTCCTGAGAACGGCAAGATTGAGTTCGAAATGCACGGTGGCCTGTGAAGCCCGACGACAAGACACTCGATACCTGCGGCTGCTGCGAAGGGATCGGTTCGCTGACGGCTGCACCCCTCCGGAATCCTCCCGGCCTTTCCGCCGTCGCCTACCGCGTCGGGACGCATGGAAGCTTCAAGGAAACCATGAAGGCCGGGCTCGCCGGCGAAGGAGCCCTGGGCAAGCTGGCCACGCGCGACGACGACGATCCTTCCATCGCTCTGCTCGACGCTTGGGCCGCGGTGGCTGATGTTCTGACTTTCTATCAGGAGCGCATCGCCAACGAAGGCTACCTGCGCACAGCCGTCGAGCGCCGGTCCGTGCTGGAGCTGGCCCGCAGCCTGGGCTACGAGCTCAAGCCCGGCGTGGCCGCCAGCACCTACCTCGCCTTTGAGCTGGAAACCGCGCCGGGCTCTCCCGGCTTCGCCACAATTGATGTTGGGACCAAAGTGCAGAGCTTGCCGAGGCCCGGCGAGAAGCCGCAGACCTTCGAGACCATCGAGAAGATCGAAGCCCGCAGCGCGTGGAACGAGATGAAGCCCCGCCGAACCGAACCCCGGCCCATTCGGCGCGGGCAAACGTCGTTGTACTTAAAGGGCACAGATACCCAGCTCCAGCCCGGCGATGCCGTTCTCATCGTTGGCGATGAGCGCATCCGTTTCCCCGGGGCGGAGCAGTGGGATTTTCGAATCCTTCGCACCGTCACTCCCTTGACGGAGTCGGGATGCACCGCTATTTCCTGGGACAAGGGCTTGGGCTGGCGGAGAGACAAGAACAAGTACGTCAACCCGGCGGCAGAGAACGTCGCTGTGTTTGCCTTCCGGCAACGAGCGGCCCTATTCGGTTACAACGCTCCCGACTGGCGGGCAATGCCCGAGAGCATCCAAGCAGCCTACAAGAAGGATTTCGATAAGACCGCTCCGGGAACTCACTGGCCTGACTTCGAGATTCGAATCACCGCCAAGAATGAGATCGATCTGGACGCTACCTATCCGAAGATCACGGTCGGAAGCTGGCTTGTGTTGGACAAGCCCACCTACACGGAGCTCTACAATGTCACAAGCATTGCGACCGGCGCGCGAACGGACTTTACCCTGACCGCAAAAGTGTCCCGCGTCGGTCTGGACGCCACCGAGCATTTGAGCTGGTTCCGACTGCGCGAAACAGTGGTCTACGCGCAGAGTGAAAAGCTGGAATTGGCCGAACGACCCCTAACCGATCCTGTCCGCGGCAACTCGATCGAGCTTGACGGGATCGTACCTGAGATCGAATCGGGTCGAAGCGTGCTTGTGCGTGGCCGGCCGCGCAGCCGCTTCCAACCGGCGCCCAACTCCGGCGCGCTCTACTTTGTGTTGGACGAACAAGAAGCTCCCAAGCGACCTCTCCGCGGCGACGAGGTCTTTGCTCTCATCGAGCCGCCCTTCCCCGAACCTGGTGGGTTGCTCCGCTGGCGCGTAGTGGACGCAGACGGAAAGCCCGGCTTCGTAAGCGCTAAGCCGGGGCACCTTGTTGCCGCGCTCGGCGACGGCGCTGAGCAGATCACGGTCGAGGTGGCCGAGGTCGCGGAGCTGCGAGTTTCGGAAGACGGCAAGCGTTCGATTCTCGTCCTAAAAGAGGCGCTGGCAGAAGAGTTCGATCCGGCTTCCGTGACTGTTCAGGCCAACGTGGCGGCAGCGACCCACGGGGAAACCCGCCGCGAGGTGCTGGGCAGCGGGGACGCCGCGCAGGGATTCCAGAAGTTTGTTCTCAAGCAAACACCACTCACCTACGTCTCCGCCCCCACCGCCAGCGGGACGGCCAGCACGCTGGAAGTTCGTGTCAACAGCATTCTGTGGGACGAAGCGGCCTCGCTCTACGGGCAGTCTCCGCGCGAGCAGGTTCACATCACGCGTCTGGCCGACGACGGTACGGCCACTGTCCAGTTCGGCGACGGCCTCACCGGGTCGCGGCTGCCCTCGGGAGTGGAAAACGTCGAAGCGAAATACCGCGTCGGGATCGGCCTGGCCGGTAATGTCAAGGCGAAACAACTCAGCCTGCTGATGACCCGGCCGCTGGGAGTGAAGGGCGTCCGTAATCCCTTGCCTGCCACCGGCGGGGCCGATCCGGAGAGCCGCGACCAGGCGCGCGAAAACGCGCCCCTTACTGTCCTCACCCTCGACCGCGTGGTTTCCAGCCAGGACTACGAGGATTTTGCCCGCGCATTCGCCGGTATCGGCAAGGCTCAGGCCACCTGGCTGTGGCGCGGCGAGACGCGTTTTGTGCACATCACCCTTGCGGCCGCCGGCGGAGGCCCGGTGAACGCCGACACGACTCTCTACCGCAACCTTGAGAAAGCGTTGGCACTGGCCGGCGATCCTCACCAGAGCTTCCGCCTCGCTTCCTACGACGCACGTCCGTTCCATGTCAAAGCCAGTATTCGGATCAACCGTCGATACATTCCCGAGAAGGTTCTGGAGGAAGCCTACGAAGCGCTGGTGAAGGCCTTTTCGTTCCCGCAGCGGGCGCTGGCACAGCCGGTTACGGCCAGCGAGGTATACGCCCTCATTCAAAGTGTGGGGGGGGTCGAAGCCGTCGACCTGGACGCTTTGTACTTAGGACCTCCCGATACACCTATGGTGAACCCTTTCTTGCCGGCCCGGCGCGCTCGCTGGGAGAACGACCAGTTGCAGCCCGCGCAGCTTCTCACCCTTCTCTCCGACGGCATTGTGCTGGAGGAGATGCTCTGATGCGCTACACCGCCGACCATCTCCACAACCTGCTGCCCTCCATCTGTCGCGTGCGTGACGCCGAGCACGGCTACGCGCTGAAAGCGCTTCTGGCCGTCATCGCTGAACAAGCGGGCGTGGTCGAAGACGACATTGCCCGGCTGCACGAGAACTGGTTCATCGAGACCTGCGACGAGTGGGTGGTTCCCTACATTGGCGACCTGCTGGGGGTGCGCGGCCTCCACGAGTTGGGTGCCGCCGGGTTCAGCCAGCGAGCTCGGGTCGCCAACACCATCCGCTACCGCCGGCGCAAGGGCACGGCCACCATGCTGGAGCAGCTGGCGCGCGACGTGACCCAGTGGCCCGCCCGCGCAGTCGAGTTCTTCCAGCTTCTCGCCACCACGCAGCACCTGAATCACGTTCGCCTCGGGAATGTCCGCACCCCGGACCTTCGCGACACCGATGAGCTCGAGCTGCTCGAGGGTCCGTTCGAGAGCGCCGCCCACACGGCGGAGGCCCGTTCCATCGCCAGCAGTCGCGGGCGCTACAACATCCCCAATGTCGGGCTTTTTCTCTGGAGGCTGCAAAGCTATCCGGTGACCCGCAGCACCGCGCGACCGGTGGGGAAGCCTTCGGACGGACGTTTTACCTTCAGCCCGCTCGGGCACAGCCAGCCCCTCTTTAACCGTCCGCGCACGGAGACGGAAATCACCCATCTGGCCGAGGAGATCAACGTTCCCGGGCCTCTCCGTCGCCGCCCGCTTTACGAGGAACTGAACGCGCGTCGCCGGGCGTTGGAGCAGGGCACCCGACCTGACGAGGAGTACTTTGGCAGCGACCGTCCGGTCTTGGAGGTGTTTCAAGAGGGCTCGAGTGAGCCGCTCAGCCCGGAGGAACTCGTGATCTGTCATTTGGGCTGGGAAGAGAAAATAGTAATTGATGGCGAGGAAAAGGATTGGGAGCCGCCCGAGCCGTCGGCGTTCACGCCGAAGGATGGGCAGCCGTCGACCACCAAAGTGGCTGTTGATCCCGCGTTGGGTCGGCTGGTCTATCTCAAAGGCATTCAGCCCAAGGAGCCGCTATTAGTCAGCTACTCGTATGGGTTCAGCGCGGACGTAGGCGGCGGGCCGTACGACCGGCGTGGCTCAATCCCGTCGAGTTTTCTGGACGAGGAGCAGGTGGATTGGCAACGGGGCGTAACCCAGGAAATCCCGACCGTGCCGGACGAATTGGTCGACACCCTAACGAAAGCCCTTGAGGACTGGAACACGTTGGCCGAGGCCATAGAGGAGGGGAAGGTCGAGCCGGGGAAAGTGGGCGTGATCGCGGTGATGGACAGCCGCACCTACGAAGAAGAGGGCCTTCCCGTAATCAAAGTGCCGGAAGGAAGCCAACTGCTCATCGTGGCCGCGCACTGGCCGGAGGTCGAAGACGAGAATGGTAAGCGCAGAGTAAAAGGGCGAATCGTTCCGAACGACCTCCGACCCCACGTCTTGGGCAACCTGAAAGTAAAAGGTACGCTCCTCGACGAAGGACTCAGACTGGGAGAGTTGTTTGTCAATGGGATATGGTTGGAAGGGCAGCTCAGCGTGTATTCCGGCGACTTGGGGAAACTCGACATCGTTCACTCAACTCTAGTTCCCGACAAGGGCGGACTATCCGTGACCGCGGGAAACAGTCATCTGCACATCCACATCGAGCGCACGATTTGCAGGCCGATCTCTGTATCGGCGGACGTGCCTGCGCTCCGCATACTCGAGAGCCTTGTCGATCCTGGGAGTGGGCCATCCGCTCTAATGACTCTCGGCGCCAAGCCTTCCGGGACGCAGGTGCAGCTTGAGGCGAGCACCGTCTTGGGCACGGTGGAGGCGCGCAGCCTGGAAGCGGGTAACAGTATCTTCACGGGGAAGGTCCGGGTGGTGCAGCGGCAGGAGGGCTGCGTGCGCTTCTGCTACGTCCCTCCCGGCTCGGTGACGCCGCGCCAGTTCCGCTGCCAACCCGATCTGGCTCTGGCGCAACGGGCGAAGGAACTAGGTGCCAAGTCTGCCGACGATCTGACCGCCGCCGAGAGGGCTCGCGTCCAGTTGCAGGTGTCGCCGGTCTTTGCCTCCACGCGCTACGGCGACCCAGCCTACGCTCAGCTCAGCCTGCTGGGGCCCCCGGAGATCCGCACCGGAGCCGAGGACGGTTCGGAGATGGGAGTCTTCCGCCACCTGAAGCAGCCGCAGCGCGAAGCGAATCTACGCGCCAGTCTGGATGAGTACCTGCGTGTCGGGTTGGACGCCGGCATCTTCTACGTCACCTAAGGAGCCAGTCATGAAAGCCGATTTCACGCGGCTCACCTTCAAGCCTGAAAAACACTACAGCAGCGTGCGCATGCAGCAGGGGCGCGTGCAGCTCGACGCCGACTGGAACGAGCAGGTGGACATCACCGCGCACCGGGTCGAGACCGAAACCGCCGACGTGGTGGGCCTGTGCGGGGCCCCGCTGACCGGCGGGGGTTTTGAAATCGACCTTTTTATCAACAATGGCGACAGCGAACTGACCATCTCAGCCGGCCGAATCTACGTCGGTGGCCTCTTGTGTGAGCTGGACTCGACTCCGGTGGCGGTCACGGGGGTCCAGGCCAACGGACAAAAACTCAAAGTGGATAGCACCAAGCCCGATGGCGAGAAGTTCCGGCAGAACCAGTGGGTTGAGGTTTTCGGCGGTGGGCAGTTGTTGGGGAGACGGAAGATAGCTGCCGTCGATGACGAAAACCGCCAACTGACTTTGCACCAGGCTGTACAGGGGCTTCAGAACGCCGACGGACCTTTTGTGCGGCGACTCCGAACGTATCTCACGCAGCCCGATTATCGAAACCCGGACCCCCGTATTCTTCTCCCTGCCCAGGAACGCTACCTGGTCTATTTGGATGTGTGGCAACGCCACCTCACAGCACTGCAGGACATAGAGGTTCGCGAGGTCGCCCTGGGCGGGCCAGACACTGCCACACGGACGAAGACCGTGTGGCAGGTGAAGCTGGAAGAGATAGGCGCCGGCCTGCATTGCGACAGTTTTGGCCCAGCGTTTGTGCCGTCACGTGCCGGAGGAAGCACGGGGCGACTCAGAGCCCGCACGCAACTCGGGGCGGAAAGCAAAGACCCGTGCATCATCCCGGCGTCTGCCGGCTACCGCCGGCTGGAAAACCAGCTTTACCGAGTGGAAATCCATCAGGGTGGAACTGCCGACGACGCAACCTTCAAGTGGTCGCGCGAGAACGGCTCGGTGGCCTTCCCAATTCTCAAAGTAGAAACCAACGCTGGAAAGACGACGGTCGAGCTTGAACACCTCGGGCGCGACGCTAATCTTGGCTTGGCCAAGGAGAACTGGGTTGAACTCGTGGACGATGACCATGCGTTGCACGGCCGGGCGGAGCCGCTGCTCCAAGTTGACGAAGTTGACGTAGCCAACCGCAAGGTGGTTCTCAAGGGTACACCGGTGGGCTCGGTCGGCCAGGATTCGAACATGCACCCTTTACTACGGCGCTGGGATCACAAGGAAGGGAAGTTGAAAGAAGGAGCGCTCGAGATTGAGGAGGGCACTGGGGATTCCGGCTGGATCGATCTCGAATCCGGCGTGCAAATCCAGTTCCCCAAACCGACGGCCAAGTTCCCAGCCAGCCAGTATCGAACGGGGGATTACTGGTTGATTCCGGCGCGCGCCAACACCGGCGATGTCGAGTGGCCGACAGACACCGAAGACCCAGAGGTTCCCAAGGACCCTGTGGCGCAGCCGCCGCACGGGATCCACCACCACTATTGCCCGCTGGCGATTCTGGCGTACGACGCGGCCAAGAAGCAGTGGAAGGTCGAGAGCGATTGTCGCCCGCTCTTTCCGGCGCTGACGGAGTTGACGACGCTTCATTACGTCAGCGGTGACGGCCAGGAAGCCATGCCCGATTTGACGACGCACGCGCCTGTCGAACTGGCGCAACCGTTGGTTGTGGGCGTGGCAAGGGGATGGTGGCCGGTCAGGAATGCGCTGGTGAGGTTCAAAGTCCTGAGCGGGAGTGGCACGTTGGAAGCCGCCGCGCACCCCGATCCACTTGTGGTCGTTTCGGCCCAACCCCAGGAGATCATCGTACGGACGGGGACGAATGGGCTAGCGGCCTGCAAGTGGCGCTTGGATGCAACCAATCACGTGCAGAGGGTTCACGCGGCCTTACTGAACGAGGCCAGTGAAGAACTCCACCTACCCGTCGTGTTCAACGCCAACCTGAGCACGGCCGACCAAGTGGCCTATGACCCAAATCGCTGTTGGCACGTCAAAGACGTCGCTGACGTGCAAGCCGCTCTGGATCATTTCTGCGCCGTGCGCCACCTCAATTACGTAAGCGGAGACGGCCAGGAAGGACCGCCCGAACAACTCCTGCCCGCGCCTCTCATCGCCGGGGTCACCGATGGACTGGGCCGTCCGGTTCCCGGAGCCCAGGTGAAGTTCGAAGTCACGAGCGGCAAGGGGAAGGTGGGATCATCGGGTGGAAACCTGTCAAGCAGTTTTCCGGGCAGCACCAACGAGGATGGGCTGGTGGAGTGCCTGTGGGAGCTCGGTTCCAAGCCGGGCCAGTTGAACGTGGTGACGGCGGCCTTGCAGGACGAAGCCGGCATTGCGATTGCGATTCCTATCAGGTTCACGTCCAGTCGAAGCGGCATTCACGTAACCAAGATGGATGGCGTTTCGAATGACAATGAGGTGTCAGCCGAAAAGCTGGAGAAGGGCATCCACATCGTGTGCGATGCTCCTCTTGACCCGAGGAGCATCACCCCGGCCACCGTGTTTCTCACCGTACGAATGCCCACCCGAGCCGGAACGGACACGGCGGCGACGGTCTACTTCCTCGTCATCGTTGACGCCGAGGTCGGGCTGGAGGGTGAAAACGGGAGCATCGTTGTGCTGAAGCCGCTCGAGGCCTCGTTGAAGCAGTTGGCGGTGCTGCTGAGCCAGTCTGGCCGCAGAGGCCCCCTGCTGGCGAGGCTCACCCTGAAGGGCAACTTCATCTGGGCGATCAAGCCACCCGGGCTGTATCTGGACGGGGATGCGTTTGGGATTCCGGCAGAAAACGGGAAGACCAACCTGCGCTTCCCCAGCGGGGATGGCCGTCCGGGCGGGGACTTCGAGATGTGGTTCTGGCTCGTGACTGAGGCTCCCGGCATCCGCATCGACCCAACTCGGCTCGACTTTGGGAATGTTGAGGTGAACTCCTTCCGTGATCTGCCCCTTGTGATCCGCAATGGCAGGGCTCTCGAACTCCAAGTTACGAGCATGTTCTCCAACAACCCGCAGTTCACCGTCCAGGGGCCCAGCAGTTTTAGTGTAGCTCCCAGAGCGGAACAAAAGCTAGGAATCCGCTTTGCACCGGGGTCGCAGACGGGGAGTCGTGACGGTACCCTCACGATTCATAGCAATGACCCCAATACTCCTAGTACCACGGTGGAGTTGGCGGGCACTGCGGTGCCGCTTGCTTTCGGAACGCTGCGTGGCAGAGTGTTTGATGAATCCACCGGAACCGCGGTCGATGGGGCAACAGTTATTGTGGTCAACGTAGGCACCGCGGCTAGGCGTGAGGCCAAAACAGGCCGGGATGGACGCTACTTATTCGAAAGAGTTGCTCCCGGGCACTACGATGTTCACGTGAACAGTCAGGGCTTTCGGCAGTTTAGGCAGACCGGCGTGCTATTGGAGGGGGGTGGAACCAAGGAAGTAAACGCCGCACTCAAGTCCGAAATCGGATAGTAGTAAGCGTTCCTCGTTTCAGCGTAGTTGTGAGGCGCAACAGGGCTGTTGAAGGAGGCTACTCATGGAAAAAGAAGCAAGGAAGAAGCGGTTTCGGTTGGAGGCGACGCGGCTGGCACCGGGCGCCGGTGCCACCGACCAGGTCTGCCACTTGCAGGCGCTGCTGGCGCGGTATGGTTTCCTGGGACCCTACGCGCCCGGGGAGTACGACGAGGCCACCCGGATAGGCGTGGCGCAGTTCCAGTCGTTCTACCGCATCTATCCCGACCAGGACGGAGTGTGCGACGAGGAGACCATTTCGCTGCTGAACCAGCCGCGCTGCGGCGTGCCCGATCCTCCCGCCGGCGGGCGGCGCGCCGACGGGACGCTGGCGCCCTACGTTACCGTGGGGGCCAAGTGGCCCAGCACGGCGCTGCGCTTCCGCTTTCTCAACTCCAGCCCTGACCTTCCCGAAGCGCGCCAACGCGACATCATCCGCGAAGCCTTCCAGCGGTGGTCGCGGGAATCCGCCCTGGTATTCCAGGAGGTAGCCGCCAATCAGTCCTCGGAGCTCTCGGTGGGCTTCTACCGCGGCAGCCACGGAGACGGCAGCTCCTTTGACGATGGCGGCGGGGCCGACGGCAACACCCTGGCCCATGCGTTCTTTCCGCCTCCGCAGGGCGGCACCTGGGCGGGCTCGCTCCACTTCGATGAATTCGAGCGCTGGAAGGACCAGCCCGGAGGAACGGGAATCCGTCTTTACAACGTCTCGTTGCACGAGATTGGCCACCTGCTGGGCCTGTCGCACAGCCAGGACCAGAACGCCATCATGTACGCCTACTACGGAGAAGACCGAAACGATCTCCGGCCCGACGACATCGCCGGTGTGCAGTCTCTCTACGGAGCGCCGGCGGCCGCGCCGGTGGCTATCTCGCCCGGGGAGCGGGTGAGCGGCTACCTGCCGCAAACGGGCGCGGAGCTGCGCTACCAGGTGACGCTGCAGAACAAGCTGCTGGTCAAGCTGGAAGGGCCCGCGGGCCAGGATTTCGATCTCTACCTCCGGCACAATCAGCCGGCGGGCACGGCGGACGGGCAGTACGACGCGGTCAGCTACGGCATGACGGCCGACGAGCTGGTCACTATCAACGACCCGAAGCCCGGGACGTACTACATCCTGGTCCACAGCTACCGCGGCACCGGCTCCTACACCCTCGAAGTCGAGGTCGTCTAGGGCTGGGGAGAGCCATGCTCTCGCGGCGGTGGCGCGCGGCACTCTTCGGGGGACTGTTCCTTCAAAGGCCAAGTCGGAATTCTTGGACCAGGAATCACCACAGTGCCTCGTAAGGGCGTTCTTGGGCATCTGTAAGTGATTGAAAAGGTGGTGCCGGGGGCGGGAATCGAACCCGCGACCTAGGGATTATGAGACCCTCGCTCTGCCACTGAGCTACCCCGGCCCTGTCGGAGTCAACGCGGCACGGCCGCCTGCGCCGTCGTGGCGGTGCTGAAGGATGATGGTAAGCGGAGCCGTGCGGGGTGTCAACGCGGCCTTCGCTCGGCCCATTCGAGCTCGACCCGACTTTGGCCCGCCCGTCACTGCTCATAGACCGTCGCTCCACGCGCCGGTATCGAACCGCGAGGAACCTCCTGGGTTCCCGCGCCTCGCCGGCCGCCGGCCGCGTCTGTTTTTTTCTCATTTTCATCTTGCGCATGAAACCTTTGCGTGGCACCTTACATCCTAGCAAGAGGCTGACGCAGCGCCAGCCGGAGCGAGACATGGGACTGAAGCGAAAGAAGGAAGTGAAGCTCGGCTGGGACACCATCCACACCAGCCTGCGCGAGTTCGGCCTGCCCCCCATCGTGGAGCGGGCCGCGCGCTGGGTCGAGCGCCACCCGAAGACGGTGCTCGCCGGCGCGCTGGTCCTGGCCATGGCGGTGCTGCTGACGCAATCGCCGGGCGACGCCGCGGGCGACCCCGACCCCTACAACGGCGAAACCCCGCTGTTTGTCTAACGCCCTGGCGCCGCCTCGGTTTAGCGTCCTAGTTTCTCACCCGGAACGAATGCTCGGCGCGGGCTGCGGTTTGCGGAGATTCCGGGGTTTGCTACACTTGGTGCTGAAGCGGCTGGAAGTCATTGCGGGCTGCGGTTTGCGGAGATTCCGGGGTTTGCTACACTAGCTCAAGCGCTCCCTGGTCGCCGACTCGGCTGCGGTTTGCGGAGATTCCGGGGTTTGCTACA